>Ga0209645_1000111_pt1 | contig 40155 bp, 60 predicted proteins | sample ETNvirenome_6_30_FD_184070 | JGI IMG/M metagenome (GOLD analysis project Ga0209645, IMG submission 184070) | Marine viral communities from the Pacific Ocean - ETNP_6_30 (SPAdes) (version 2) | ecosystem: Environmental > Aquatic > Marine > Oceanic | place: Pacific Ocean | collected 2013-06-19
TATACGATAAGGTACCACACATCAAAAATTCATCAAGGCCTATTTTCACCGCACCCAAAGCTCCGCTTAGTTCTTACACCATAACGGGGCCGAGGGCTAGCCGGGCCAGCACCATGTATATTGCGTATCCTAATTGTCAAAAACTAATTACAATTAGTATACGTTCCAGAGTTCAAAAAAGTTCCATAATTATTAAACTTTTTCAAAAAAAATTGCGACGTGAAATATAACTGGCTTAGACCGATTTGCTTTTTTCAATACAATAATCCTAACCTGAAAACGGATTGGGGGGCGGGCCGTGCGAATAAAAAGAGAAACACACATGCTTATATAATTTTTTTAAAATTTTTGGAATTTTTACTGGGCGGGTACTACAAAATACTAAGCGGGTACTATATATACTATACATACTACTTACTACTTACTATATATACTATATATACTATAGTACTATATATATTATATATATATAATATATACTATTATACTATATATACTATAGTACTATTATGAAAAACTTCAACAAACTAAACAAACTTAATTAAATATATATTATCTACCATTTAGATGTCAAGTTTTATTAAATTAAATCATGGAAAGAAACCGTACACTATATCAGAGGGCCAGAATGAATGACTTTCATATTGATAACGTCTATGAGAATCTAGAGCGTTGCCGTGAGATATCAAACGAGCTAAAGCTTACTGATCTCATAGACCCTACTTCAAAGCAAATAGGTCTCCTATCCGAACTATTGTACCGCATGAAGAACATGCCAGAGTTAGAGATATTAGACCTAAACCTTCTGGACGATCAGGAACCAAACTGATTTGGCACTGACTCGCACCATAAAGGGAGTCAAGCACTATGCCTACGAATCAGAAGAAGAGTTCCGTAAGGCACATCCAGATACTCCGTTGATTACTGATTGGAAACAGGCAGAAGAAGGAGACTGGTGTTTATCCGATGATGGTAAGATTGTTCAGATACTAAAGAAAGGTTGTTTCGTAGATAAAAAGAAAAGGGACAACGATTATATCAGAACGGTTATTGGAATGTTTAACCACAGGGGGTCAAGTCCTTTTGTTGGTACAATCAAAGATGAGATATATAGATTTACAAAGAAAGCAGGGTATCAAGTCAAAACTGGTGGCTACCTGACAGAAGCAAAGAAAAACTTTGCAAAGTATGTAGCACATGGCATGGATCCTGTAGAGGCGTATCAAAAAGCATTTCCAAAGACAACCAGTTTAGATCATGCAGAAAGAAGATCAACACTACTACTTAAAAACAAAACAGTGAGGCAGGCAGTGGATAAAGAAATAGAAAACTTAATGTCAGAAGTAGGTATTACAAAACGATACCTACTGGAAACAACGAAAGATGTTATTGACAAGATAGACGTTAGGGACAATGACAAGCTTAGAGCGATAGAAACCCTGATGAAGATCTCTGGTTTGCTTTCTACAGAAAAGAAAGTAGACTCTGTAGCACTGATACAGGAGTTCTCTGGATTCAGCAGAGAGAAGCTACAGGCATTTGAACAGGGCATACTGCCTGAAAAGCAGAAAGAACTAACTGAATGAGTTTTAATATTACCCCTCCACCATCAGAGATGGAGAAAAGAGATGAGGTATTAGCAAAAGCATATAGCAACCTTATCTACTTTGGTAGAGCGTTTCTACCTAATGACTTCCTGAAGAAGTCTGAATCAGCACCCTTCCACTACGAAATGGGAAAGAAAATGATAGATACAGCACCCGGTGCTCGTATCTGTAATATCATTCCTAGAGGTCACGGTAAATCAGTAGTAGCCAAAGCGGCTATCATGCATAAGCTATGCTTCGCCGCTGATGACCAGCAACACTTCATTGCATGGGTATCAGAAGAACAGTCACAGGCTATTGACCACTTGAAATACATTAGATCACACTTTGAAAACAATAAAATGATACGTTATTACTTTGGAAACATGGATGGTGGTAGTGTAGGCAAACGCTGGACAGAGAAAGATTTAGTAACACCAAAGGGTGATAGGGTTATATCCAAAGGTACATCACAGAGACTTAGAGGTAGGGCAGAGGTAGATGTGCGTTATACTGGTATTGTGCTGGATGACTTTGAATCAGAGCTAAATACAAAAACGCCAGAAAGGCGTGCTGACATCAAGAAGTGGATCGTATCCACAGTGTACCCTGCCTTAGAAGAAACACCGGGCAATGAGGGCTGGATATGGCTGTCTGGGACTATTGTACACTATGACTCATATTTGCAAATGACCTATGATGGATGGAAAAAGGCACAAGAGGACAAAAGAGAGTATCCTTGGGACGTAAACTTCTACAGGGCTATTGAAGATGGTAAACCGCTGTGGTCATCTCAGTTCTCAAAAGAAAAGCTGGAAGCAAAGAAACGTGAGTTCATTGAAGCTGGACTGGTTAATAAGTTTGCTCAGGAGTACATGAATGATGCTAGAGATGTTTCCAGTGCATCATTTAAGATAGATAGAATACAGTATTACAACGGAAGGGTTGAATGTAAGAATAAATTTAACTACCTTATAGACGGTGATGATGCTATCCCAATCAATATCTACATGGGTGTTGACCTTGCGGCGACTGCCTCAGAGACTTCTGACTATCAAGTCATACTGGTCATGGGCATTGATTCCAGCAACAATAGATATGTACTGGAATATTTTCGTGAGCGTATACCAACATTCGATGTTCCCAAGGAGATTATCCGACTTGCGAACAAATATGCACCGGTACGCCGTGTCACGATTGAAACAGTTGCGGCACAGGAGATGGTTCGGGATATGGTTACGAGACTTTCCGCAAAAGAGAAAAGACTTCTTCCCGGCATATTTAAAGGCGTTAAGCCTCCATCTAGAATCAAAAAAGAAGATAGGCTGGAAACCAGTCTCGGCCCTCTTGTTAATTCTAAGAAGCTGTATCTACAAAGAGAGATGACAGAGCTGGTAGATGAGTTCTTTGAGCACCCAAAGCCTAGAAACGATGATGTCATGGATGCATTGTACTATGCAGACTATTTTGCAAAACCACCGAAAAGCTCTAGAACCAAACGGGAAAGCCTGTTGAACGAACAGGAAACACCAACCAAACGCATTGCAAGAAAGACCTATAGCTGGATGACTGGTGCACGGGTTTAAATCTATTGCAACATTTATCATTTTATAGCTAACATAGCCTAGTAAAATATTCATGCCAAGATATTCAAAGAGATCAAAGGAAAGACTAGCAACATGCGATCAGCGGTTGCAAGACGTGTTTAATGAAGTGATTAAGCATGTGGATTGTTCTATCTTGGAAGGATATAGAAACAAGGAAAGGCAAAATAAACTATATGATGAAAAGCGTACTAAGGTCAAGTATCCTAATGGCAGGCATAATTCTAACCCTTCTAAAGCCGTTGACGTTACCCCTTATCCTGTGGATTGGGAAGACAGGGAACGACAAACCCTCTTTGCTGGGTTCGTTATTGGCATTGCTAGGGGCATGGGCCATAAGATAAGATGGGGCGGTAATTGGGATATGTATGAAGAGAAAGGGAGATGGGAAGTAAAAGATAACAGATTTGATGATTTTCCACACTTTGAGATAAAAGAATAATGCCCGGAACTACAGATACAGTAAAAGCAATACTAACCCCCGGAGAGTTTGTGATCCGTAAAGAGGCAGTAGACATGATAGGAGCACCCATGCTAAATATGATAAACAACATGCCAGAAAAAGGCGGTCACTCAAACATAGATAGCCTTATAGAAAAGGCTACAATGGCAAACATGAAAGGAATGTATGGTGGTGGCATGGTTCAAGCTGGGCCAAAGCCAATGGGCACCGGAGGCATGGTAGATGCTTATGCTGGTGGCGGTATGGTCATGGATCAATATGGTCATGGTGGTAAAGTAAAAAAGAATTTAAAACCAGTTCCTCAAGGCAATCCCGGTCTAGGTAAACTACCAGAGGCAGTTAGAAACAAGATGGGCTATATGCAAGAAGGTGGTAAGGTATTGCCAGCATTTATAAATGGTATAGACTCTAGGGATATTAGGAGTGTTTTAACCCAGTTTAGTGAGTTTCCAGAAACGGCTGTACAGGGTATATATGAAATGAATGAGCCTTCTGGTCGTGGAAAAAGATACTATTTTGGTAAAGGTCAAGTCCCAAGTGCTAGGGTTTCTGATTTAGAAAAAGCATTTGAAATGTCATTAATGGATGCCGCTAGGTCACAAAAAGAATTTCCGCAGGATTCAATACCTTTATCATCTGTATTGCAAATGTTAAGAGACCCAGAGGTTAAGGGTGATAAACGAAGTATTGATGGTATGAAAGAAGGTGGAGAGGTACAGGATTCTTTGATGGGAATGATGGGCGGCGGTATGGCTGGCTATCAGGGTGGTGGCAAGGTAATGGATTACATTACAGACTTGCTTACTGTGGGTACTGTACCCGGTATAGGGGGTGTTATGGCGAGACGTGCATTGGCGAAGAGAAATTCTGGAGATATAAAAAGCGATATGCCTTTGGCAGATGAGCAAATAGATGCTCCAATGATTGATATGGATGCTGTCTTGGCTAAGAAAAAAATGCAGGACGATGCGGCTTTTAGCATAATTCCAACAGTAGGAGAGTTTAAAGGGCAAAGGATATATCAAGGTAGCCCTGAAATGAGTTCTTATCTAGACAGTGATGCTCACAGTCAGTATATTAAATCTAAATTTAATTTTCAGCAGGGCGGTTTAATAAATTATCAAGATGGCGGCATGATAGGCCCACCATTACCACCAGAAATGATGGGACAGGCAATGAATCAACAATTAAGTAACAGCATTGACATGAGGATGCAAAATCCACAAGGTGGAGAGCTTGGTGTAGTTCGTCAAGAATCAGATGCTATAGAGGCGGCAATGAAAGACAACCTTGCTAGAAATGCTAGATTAGCACTTCAAAAAATGAGATTGGATAGCATCCTCTCAGAGCAAGGTGCTTCAATGCAACCAGAAGCCTTAGAGCCAAGAATGTTCATACCGCAAGAATTACTTCAAGGCGGTCAAAGTTTAGATATTAGAGACTATGACAAATCTGTTGAAAAGTATTTAGAAAGCGAATATGGCCCACAAAACACATTAAAAGGCATCCTTAGAACGATGCCTTATTTACCTAAGTAGAATGGATAAAGACCCTAGAGCTTCCTATAACGAAGAATTATATCGCCAATGGCGTGATTCAAGATCTGACTGGGACACAGAGGCCCGTAAGGATATTGACTTTTATCTTGGGAATCATTTTAGTCAAGATGAATCTGATGAGTTGTCTCAGAGGAATCAGGCAGACATACCAATGGACAGGATTTCTGCCGCTATTGAAAAGTTTAAAGCAGTACTAACATCCAGACCACCAGCGTTTACTATAACCCCTAGAGAAGATTCCGATGTGCAAGTTGCTACATTGTGGAGAACAGTCATGGGTTATGTGTGGCAAAACTCAGATGGTGACTGGCAGATGAAACAGGCAATACAGGATTATGCTACTACCGGCATGGGGTATCTGTATGCTTACATTGACTCAGAATCAGATTTCGGTAGAGGTGACGTTAAGTTCACTTATGTTGACCCGTTTAGAGTGTACGCATCTCCCAGCTCTAGAGATCGTTGGTTTGGCGATTCGGATGGCATTATCCTTTCCACCATCCTAACGGGAGAACAAGCCGTCAACCTCTACCCTGAATTGGCAGATAAACAAGACCCGCTTACTGGAGAAACGATACCCGGACTTATAAATGACATTTCTGGGTTTACTTATGACGAAGAGGATTACCCGGCATCACAAAATAAAAATTCAATGGTAGTCTTTACACCAGCAGATGTAAAAGATAAAGATTATTATCAAGTAAAAAAGTATCAGGTATTAGAAAGATTTTATAAAGTCAAGGTTCCTTATTACAGAGTCATTGACATGCAGACACAGGATGAAGACATTCTGTCTCAAGAAGAGTACGCCAAGTTCTATCAGGAAAACAAAGAAGCGTTTGACATTAATGCGTTTACAGCTATAGAAGTCTTACAGACTAGGGTGAAAGTATGTGCATCAATGGGAGAAGTTGTTTTGTATGAACAGATTTTAAATACGGATGAGTATCCAATCATACCACTTCCAAACATTTGGACTGGTACTCCATATCCAAAGTCTGATGTATCTAGGGCTAGGCCAATGCAAAGGCTTTTAAATAAGCTATGGTCTTTGGCACTGTCTCATGCACAGGCATCCGCAGGATTAAAGCTTTTAGTACCTTTGGGTAGTGTGGACGACATAGATCAACTTGAAAAAGACTGGGCTAACCCGAACGCAGTCATTGAAGTGGATTCATCCCAAGGCGAACCGCACTACCCTGCTCCTCAACCGCTTGCTGGTGAGTTCTATAGGTTGATACAGCAGTCAGAGTTTTACATAGATTTTATCTTTGGCCTACCAGAAATGATGCATGGTTTTGCAGAGAAAGCTCCAGAGACCATGAGGGCTACAGAAAGAATGATAGCACTGGGTAGCGAAAGACCAAAGTCCAAACTCCGAGACATAGAGTTCAGTATTAACAAATTGGGTAAGGTTTTGTATAACCTATCCAAGGGTCACTACACCTACAAAAAGATTTTTAGACTGGCACAGCCAAATAACAACATCACAGAGGTTATGGCAAACTTCTATACAGATGTATCTCAGTCAATCTTAGACCTGAAGAAAGAAAGACACATGCTAGACCAGCACGATGTAAGAATTGAACCGGGATCAACAATGCCATCCAGTAAATATGCAGAACTAGCTGTATATCTAGAGGCGTTCCAGATGGGCATTGTAGACCGTTATGAAGTATTGAAGAAGAATCCTGAGCTATTTGATAAGGAAGGTATTATGAGGAGGACGGAAGAGAAGCAGTTGATGCAACAGCAGATACAGGCAATGGATGCTCAGATAAAGAATTTGCAAGGTGACTTGCAGACAGCCCAAAGAGAATCAGTCAGTGATAGAAAGAGAGTCGAAGTTGAAAAGTTCAAGTCACGTTTGAGCGAAATTAATTCCGAGTCTAAGGCTGATAGAAGGGTACAACGTGGAAAACTAGAAAACGAGGTGAAGCTTGAGGTGGAGAAATTGGCTAGCAATCTCAAAGATGTACAGAGAAAAGTCAGTTCTACTCCAGAAGCCTAAAGACATCTAAGGAGAAACTATGTCAACACTAGAACAACAGGAAATGAATATCCCCGCCGAACAGCCCGGTGCTAATAGTACTTTTGAAGAGGATATCATCAATCAACAGGCAGGCCCACAGCTTGTCGCTGAAGCTCAAGAACCAGTACAGGAAGAAGTTCCTGCTGTAGATTATCAAGCTGAGGCTAAAAAGTTTCAGTCTATGTACGATCGGTCACAGGCCGAAAATGCTAAACTGCAACAAGGTGCTCAGATACTACAGTTACTAGAACAGAGACCTGATTTAGTTCAGGTTCTTGAGGATGGTATAGCCGGAAACAGAACACAACAGCAACCAGAGCAAACAGTAGGTAAGGATGATTTCAATCCTTGGGATGCGTTTACAGATGAAAACTCTGAATCAGGACGGTATGTTAATAGCAAGATAGAGAATCTGGTACAACAGAGATTGCAATCTGCGTTATCCCAACAACAGCAACAGATACAGGCTGAGATGCAAATGCAAAACACTGTTAATGAACTGAGGGGAACTTATAAAATGTCCGATGGTGACATTCAAGAGTTCTTGCAGTTTACGACACAGCCTAAAGAGAGAGTAGGTTTGAACAATCTAGTCAAACTTTGGCAAATGCAGAACGGTCAATCCGTTGCTAATAATGATACAATGGAAGCGGTAACTGCGGCACAGCAGGCTCCTCGCACAGCGGGAGTTCTCCAAGGAGAGCCACCAATGCCTAAAAAGACTGATACAGACAATATGTTTGATTCAATCATGGCAACTGGGAACTCTGGAAGATTACCGTGATTAATAATAACCACATAACACAAAGGTAACAAAATGGCAATATCATACAATTCTGGAGTATTAAAGTCCAGTGATATTACTGCTACTACCTCTGATGCTAGTGTAGGTCAAAGACCGGATAGAAGACGAATATTTAATTTCGGCGACAGAGTTGCCGAATTGGCTCCTGAGGAGTCTCCATTTTTCGTCTATCTAAATCAGGTTGCTAAAGCACCTACCGATGACCCAGTGTTCCGTTATTTGGAAAACCGTAACCGAATTAGCTTTACAGATCGTTCTTTACTTCTTAAAGGTGCTGTAAATGGTGGTTCCGCTGTTTCCGCAGGTTCTTCGTATTCATTTACTGTTGATACTGCTGGCGGTGCTACTGTTGACTACCTAGTAAAAGGAATGGTTTTGGCTGTCGGTACAGTTGATTCAGCGGCAGGATACGGTCAGGCATTAGTTAGAGTAGAGTCAGGAGTAAGTCATGCAAGTGCTGATTCATCATTTACTGGTAAAATAATTGATGTTTCTGCTGTCAGTGGAAGTAATGTTTTATCTGATAATGACGTAGCTCAAATCATAGGTTCTTCCTATGAAGAAGGTTCTGGTTCCCCAGACGTGTTCTCTTCTGAACTAGAAGATGACTTTGGGTACACCCAGATTTTTAAAACAGCGGCAGAAATGACCAACACTGCTTATGCAACTCGCTATCGTGGGTATGCTGAAGAGTGGAATCGTATCTGGGCTACCAAACTGCGTGAGCATAAGATTGACATTGAAAGAGCTATGCTCTTCGGTCAAAGAGCTCGTGTAGGCGGTATCCAGTACACAGAAGGTCTAGTCGGTCACATCGTAAAGAATGTGTCACCAGTAGTAAACGATTCTGCACTTTCCTATTCCTCTGGAAATGCTTATCACCGTAGCGTTGATCAAGCTGAATTAACATACGATAGATTGCTTAGTGATCTTGAAGTTATATTTGATCCAGCTAGAGGTGGAATGGCAGAAAAGCTAGTACTATGTAGTTTACCAGTCATTACATTCTTTAACAAGTTAGGTGACGGTGCGTTTCTTGATGCATCTATTGGTCATTCCAATGGCCCATTCAGACTAAACATGGACTCAAGAGAAGGTGCTTTTGGACATTCCGTTATGGTAATTGATACCATTCATGGAAAGTTAAACCTTGTCAAAGAGCCATTGTTTAGAGGAATCGCATCTGGGTTTATGCTCATGGCTGATATGACACAACTTGCTTATCGTCCGCTAGTCGGTAACGGTATCAATCGTGACACTCAAGTTATGACCAATATACAGGCGGCTGATGAGGATTTAAGGAAAGATATGATCTTAACCGAAGCTGGTTTAGAGATTACTCTTCCTGAGTCACACGCACTGTTCAACCTAGAAGGGGTGTAAGATGAGAGCTGATTATCTAAATAATAATAGCGGTAAAGCTGATCTTAAACTAAAAGTAGAGACTGTTAATGCGGCTAAAACCTTAACTGCTTTAGATTCTGGTAAGGTTTTTATGATTCAGCAAGACTCTGCTTATGAGATTACCCTACCATTGGCGGCAACAGCCGGTGCTGGATGGAACGCTAAGTTCATCCTATCTGAAGTTGCATCTAATGCAGTTACCATTGCTAACAATACATCTGAAGACACCATTGTTGGAACAACAGTTGGTGCTGACGGTGGTGCTGGTAGCAGTGCTGAGTCTGCTGTTGATGAAATTGTTTTCATCAGTGGTGCACAGTTAGGAGATCAGGTTGAGTTAATTTGCGATGGTACTTATTACTATGCCAAAGCACAGGCTCACGATGTCGCTCATATAACCATATCTTAATCCGAATACATAAGGATAACAGTAATAGGTACTGTGAGGGCTGTCAAAAAAAGGCGGCCCTCGAAACCTAAAAGGAATAATTATGAAAAAATGTATGCATTGCAATAAAGAAAACAAGGGAGGCTGGTTCTACTGCAAGTCTTGCGGTAAACAAGCATCTGAAAGTAAGTTTACTACGAATATGTGGATGACTTCTGACTTAGGAAAAAGAACAGACGTTGAGTTTTCTACTCAAAGTATGAGTGACAATGTAAAAAGTATGAGGAAAAATTTAGGCTATGCCAGCTAAAAAGAAGAGAGACCCAAAGCTTGTACGGGCTGGAGTAAGTGGCTATAACAAACCAAAGCGTACTCCAAACCACCCAAAGAAGTCACATGTGGTGGTTGCTAAGGTTGGGAGCACAACAAAATTAATTAGATTTGGACAGCAGGGAGTGAGAGGTGCTGGCAAGAATCCAAAGAGTAAAAAAGACAAAGCAAGACGTAAATCGTATTATGCAAGGCATAATGCACAAGACTCTAAGCCTAGCAAACTATCAGCAAGGTATTGGAGTCATAAGGTGAAATGGTAATGAATAAAAAAGTAAAAGCACCTACTGGTTATCATTGGATGAAAGCTGGTGCCGGTTATAAATTAATGAAGAACCCTAGAGGTGGATACAAGCCACACAAAGGTGCAAGTTTAACTGCCAGTTTTAAAGTTCAAATGACACACTCCAAAAGTAAAAAGAAATAGTGGCAACAGCAAAAAAAAGAGATCCCGCCAAGTGGGCAAGAGCAAAGGCTAAGGCTAAAAGAAAAATGGGTGGAAAACACTCTGCTAGGGCTATGCAACTTGCTGTAAAGTATTATAAGGATATGGGTGGGACATATTCTGGTAAAAAATCATCTAAGAATAAATTATCAAAGTGGTCAAAACAAAAGTGGGATTATGTCGTTAAAGCAGATAAGAAAAAACCAAAAGCAAAGCGTGGACGTTATTTACCTGAATCAGTTAGGAAAAGTCTTAGTGCCTCTGAAAAAGCGGCTACAAACAAAAGAAAGAGGGCCGCATCTGCAAAGGGAAAACCAAAGGCAAAGTATTCAAAAAAGATAGCAGGCAAGGTAAGAAGAGCATAACATGGCAACATTTGAAGCACAAGTAGAAGCATTAACAAGTTTAGACATAGATGGTAGTAGTGCACCAACCCAAGCAGAATTAAGTCAGTTTTTAACAGATGGTGCGGCTGAGGTTATAAACTCTATGCCAGCACGGTTAAAGTTACTATGTGCAACAGAAGATAATTTTACAAGCACGGCAGTAGGTAGTGAAGCAGAGACATTGGATTCTTCCTCTGTTTTATATGTTACAAGAAATGATGGGACAATAGATCAGCCATGTCGTAAAATACCTGCTGTATTAAGAGGTAAAGCTTCTGATAGTGATGATATGATAGCGGCTACAGCGACAGACCCCGTGTATTATATTTATAATGGAAAGCTAAATGCATTACCAGCATCAGGAGCTTGTAAGTATCTAGAAGTTAATAATCCTACAGTTGCTTTTGGTGATTCTGCTATAAGTAATTTTCCAGATGAATATGAATATTTAGTGCCATTATATGCCTCTTTAAAGTCTATACAAAATAAAATGGGAAGCAAAAGCGATGAGCTACCTTCAGATGTGTCGCTTCCGTCTATTCCTGTGGCTCCATCTGCTCCTAATATAGAGGATTTAAGTATAGTAGCGGTAGCCCCTGCACTTCCTTCTAATCCAAGTTTTACATCTATTTCTATTGGTGATATAACTGTTGATACAACTACTCTTTCAAATGTTGGGATTGCACCTACTTATAACAAGCCAAGCTTAACAGCTAGGGTTTCTTTTAAATCTTTTTTTGCAGATGTTAGTAGCTCGAATCCTTTTGGAGATAGCGACCCAAGCGTTTTAACAATTTCTGTTTCCCCTCCTGTTGTTCCTGCATCCCCTAGTTATACAACTCCAGATGTAGACAGTGAAACTGTAGGTACTATGCCAACAATAGATTCTGTTTCCATTTCTAATATTGGGGTTCCTCCTGCATATACAGCACCTACCGTTGGTGGAGCATCAGAAGAGTTAACTGGTACTATAACAGCTGGCAACTCACAAACAGATGTTAGTGATTGGTTTGAAGTAGTTGGTGATTTTATTCAAACGGACGAAGATACAGAGCTGGCTAATGTTCAGCTTCAAAAAATATCTACTTATTTAAATGCATATCAACAAGCTTTGAATAATAATTTAAATTTATTTAACAAAGAAAACGTAGCGTACCAAGCTAAACTTCAGGAAGCAATACAGCAAGCCCAGATAAATTCTCAGAAGGTAATACAGCAAGCTCAAATTGATAAAGACAAGGTTTCTCAACAAGCTCAAATAAATGCACAGGAAAAACAACAAGAAGCCTCTTTAAAACTGCAAAAAGAAAATCAAGAGTACCAAGCTAAACTGGCTAAATTTTCAGATGAGCTTCAGTCTTATCAGGCTCAGGTAAATAAAGAAGTTCAGGAGTATGGTCAAAAACTTTCTAGGTATCAATTTGAAGTGAATACCGCTTTTCAATCTTGGTCTAAGACTGAATCGGATAATTTATCTCAGTATAGTGCAGACATTCAAAATGAGCTTAATGAATTTAACAAAGAAAATGTAGCTTATCAGGCTAAGTTGCAAGAGGCTACTCAGCAATCACAGTTATCTGCACAGGTAAGGCAACAACAGGCCCAGCTAGACTCTCAAGATGCTCAAAAAGAAACAGAGCTAACTTTATCAAAAGAAGTACAGGAGTATCAAGCGAGCATATCAAAATATAATGCAGAGCTTCAAGCCTACCAAGCCAATGTAAGTAGGGAAGTACAGCAATATAGCAATAACTTAAATGCTGACATACAGGATTATCAGCAAAAACTTGCAAAGTATTCAGGAGAAATTCAGTCGTATCAAGCTGAAGTAAATTCTAAAATAAGTAATTACAATGCAAACATTCAAAAGCAAAGCACAGATTTTCAGTTTTTAAACAGTAGATATGCACAGCTATCTGCTAATTACGAACTTGGGCTAAAAACACTAAGGAATATTTAAAATGGCAAATCAAATAAGAATAAACACATCGGTAGACGTTGTTCAAGACAATGACGTTACAGTTGAAGGAATATCATATTCACATAAAGTATTAGACGGTAATGCAGACTCTAGAACTTGGGGTGGTAGTTATAATATTGCCACTGCATATACAGATGCAGACGTTTGTTATTGGAAAAATGTAGTTGTATCCGCTACAAGTGCAGATGGTTTAAATGATAGTGGATGGACAGAGGCTAGTGCACCTAGCGATGGAACAATACCTGCAACGGCTCATGTGGTTTGCGTTGAGTATGTAAGCACGTTAGGAACTGTTGCTAGCGTTTCTGTTACTATAAACTCTGAGGTTCATGCTGTTTTAACCAAAGGAGAGTCTGTTGTTATTCCTTTGGCGGCTGGAGAAGACCCTGCAAATGTAAAAGTTCATGCATCTGCTTATAGTAATGGGACAAACGAAGCAACTATTAATGCAATGTTGGCTGGTGTATAATGGCAATACAATCATTAACAGTAAAACAGATTATCAGCAGGGTTAGACAGGTTTTTCCTAATGCACCTGAAACATATATTATGTCCTTGATAAATGATGCATTGAATGAACTTGGTCAATACTCGCAGAAGTCCATGTCTGCTAAAATAAACATTGTTGCCGATCAAACATTTTATGATTTGTCAGACAGTGCAACAGACTCCAGTAGTAATGCAATGGGTATCAATAAAGTTTATAGAGTAGATGTAATGGACAATGACGGTGACTACATAAGAGTTCCTAGGGTATTAGATGGAGAGCCTTTGATGTTTGACAACACGTCTGAGTCTGCAATAGAGGAGCCTTCATAATGGCAAGTAATATTAAGTATCCAGAAGACAAGGTTTTATATTTTATTAGAGGAGATCATTTAGGTCTCATAACAACATTTTCTTCTTCTGGTGAGTCTAGAACTGATAGAAAGGCATATCAGGCATTTGACCACTCAGTTACCAACGGTATGCTTCTGCATTACTATGGCAACCCAAGTAAGGTTACTGCGATTACTCAAACTCCAGATATAGACAATTTGTTTCATTCAGCGATTGTTGATTATGTAAAGAAGTGTTTGTACATGGATAGAGCTGGTACGGAATCAGATGCAAGTATGGCTCAGGTGTCTATGAATTTAATGATGCAACATGAAAGAAAATTTGATATGGCCGTAAAGAAATACGGCACTAAAAAGAGAAGTAAAACTGGAGGAACCAGAGCAGTGGTGCCAGCAAGTTTTACTTAATATAATTGATTGATTATTTGTTTTAATGTAAGGTAAGTTACAGAACATATAATTTAACTATATGGATGCTTTAAGCGGTGGTGGAGGAATATAGGATAGATTATGGCAAACCCAAATAAATTCACCGCTAAGGAAGTTCTAAACAAAGTACTTCTAGACTCTTCAGGAAACGCCGTCACGGCAAACTCAGTAACCTCACAAGAAGCACTAAACAGTGTCTTAGATACTACAAACAACAGATTAAATATGTCCCTAGCTGGAGGTACAATCTCTGGCGATGTTACTATATCTGGAGACTTGACTGTTAATGGTAGTGGAACTAACTCTTATGATGAAATAATCAATGGAGACCTTCATGTAAAATCAGATAGTGGCAATTCTACTTCTGCATTTCTAGTAGAGAAGAATGATGGAACAGATGTATTTGTTGTAGATACGACTAATTCAAGAGCAAATATAGGAGCAAGAGTAGGAACTGCAATACTTGAAGTTAAAGGTTCTGTTGATAATGATTATGCTGGTAGGTTTGAAAATACACATAGTGGTGGTTATGGAGCATTAGTTAAAATTGATGGAACTACTGCAAATGACCTTGCATTTCAAGTCAGGGCAGATTCTACAAACATTCTTACCATTAATGGGGATAGTTCGACTACTTTTTCTGGTAATGTGGGTATAGGCGTATCACCTTCGAGTAAGCTACACATTAATGTTGGTACTGACCAAAATCTTGAAGTGACAAGTGTTAGTTCTAAATTACACTTAATGGGTACTAATAATGCAAGAAGTGCCAATATTCCACTTACTCTTGGTTTTTCAGAATATATTTTTGAGCAAGGAAATATTGGTATAGGCGGAACGCCAGATGTAAAACTTCACATTATGACATCTGATGCAAGTCTTACTACAGCCGATGCAAATGTCTCAGTAATTATAGAAGAAAATGACCACACTTATTTAGAGTTACTAACACCCAGCGATAAGCAAAGTGGAATTATATTTTCAAATGGTACATTATCCAGCTCTGGAATAATAAATTACAATCAAAGCACAGATGCTATGACTTTTAATACTGATGGTGATACTGCACTCACTATAGACTCCAGTCAAAATGCTACTTTTTCTGGTGCAATTAACTCATCTATGAGTAGTACATCTGTTCTTGGAAATTTACAAAACACACACGCATCTGGTTATGGATTAAAAATACAAGCAACTGGTGGAACTGCATCACAATATATAGCAACCTTCAATGATAAAGATGATAATGTAAAAGCAAGGGTATATGGAGATGGTAGAATTACCTCCTTTAATTCATCTGGTGCAGTTTTTAGGCTCGAATCTACTAATACAAATATAACTGGTGCAGAACTTGTTGGTAAAGTTGAAGCATATATATCTGATGCAAGTGGAAACTTGCCCGGTGTAGCTGGTTCTATTGACTGGACTACAAGTGGCTCAATAGATGGTGGCTCCTCAAAAGGTACGACTTTAACTTTAAAAAACTATCTTGAATCTGCTGGGTTGCAAACTGTACTTACAATTGATAAAGACAAAGTTGCTACTTTTGGTGGTGCGATTACTTCTGGTGCTAATATAAATATTCCGTCTGGAAATATTTTATACTTAGATGGTGGTAGCAACACATACATTTATGAATCAACAGCGGATACAATGTCTTTTGCTTGCAATTCTAGTATCAGATTTCAACTTGATAACAACTCCAGAATCTCACTAAGTAATAATGATGGAGGCACATTAAATACAGCATTTGGATACCAAGCTGGTACTGCACTCGCATCTGGTTCTACTGAGAATACAATTTTTGGACACCAAGCTGGGTTAGCACTTAGTACGGGAGATTACAACACAGCAATCGGTGCATTAGCACTGAAAACTGAAGATGCTGGTAATAGAGCTGTTGCAGTTGGGACAGGTGCTTTGTTTTCTCAAAATGTAGCTGATGTTGCTGGGAATGTCGCTGTTGGTTTTACAGCGGGTTATTATAATGTTACAGGAACAAACAATACTGCTATTGGACACGAAGCACTACAGGGGGCATCTGGAAATAGTCACAGTAACAATACTGGAGTTGGGTATCAGTCATTAAAAGCAATTACTACAGGCGGTTCAAATGTAGGGTTGGGAGGTTACGCTGGAGACACTATAACTGATGGAACTGAAAACACTTGCATTGGATATGCGGCAAGAACAAGCTCTGCATCTGCAACTAATCAAATAGTAATAGGTAGAGCTACAACAGGAGTAGCAGATAACTCAGTAACACTTGGTAACGCAGATGTAACTAATGTTTATATGGCACAAGATAGTGGTGCTACAGTTCATTGTGGTGGAATAAGGTTTCCAGATACACAAAGTTCAAGTAGTGATGCTAATCAATTAGATGATTACGAAGAAGGCGAATACACTACCACTATAACTGGTGCAACAAGTGGAAGTTGGGTGTTAGATTCAGCTCAAAATAAACTTTCATACACAAAGATTGGAAGATTGGTAACTGTGATAGGTAAATTTGAAACAGATAGTGGTTCTGGTGCTGGTTCTTTAAAAATTAATTTACCATTTACAGCGGCAAATTTAACAAGTGGAGCTGGTATTGCGGCTGGCTCAATTACAATTAATAGATATGGCTCTACCTCAATAGCAACACAAATAACGCCTATAGTTTTTGAAGATACTAACTATATCAATGTACAGATTCATAGCACAGACGGAACATCTAATGAGTCTTATGTGCAAGCAAATGATATAGATGGTATTTTTGAAGGGCAATTAAGTATTACATATTTTACAGATTAATTGGATAATTAATTGGAACTAATAAGGAGTAAATGATGGCTTTAGAAAAAAAACAAACATATGACTATGAAGTGCGTGGTCAATTTAAAATCATTCAAGAACGATGTAAAACATCTATTGAAGAAGATGGTAAGGAAATATCATTTTCATACAATAGAAAATCATTTGCACCAGATGCCGATGTAAGTGGTGAAAGTGATGAATTGAAAGCATTAGCAAATGCACTTTGGACTGATGAGATTAAGAAAGCGTATGAAGATAGTCAAAAAGAAGATTAACTAACAAGGAGTCAATAATGGCTAAAGAAAAAAAAGAAAAGCCAGTTATCAATCTTGATGGTGTAGAGTATATCATTGAGGACTTAACTGACGAACAAAAGATGATGGTAAATCATATAAACGACATACAAAACAAACAAGCATCTAATGGTTTTATTGCAGACCAACTTAGAGTAGGTCACGATGCATTTGTTAAGATGTTGAAAGAATCATTAGAATCTGAAGAAGAGGTCAAAGAAGACTAATGCTTATAAGGAAAAGTTCTCAGGGTCATTACTTACGACTATATAGAAATACAACTCCCGGTGCTACTAGGACAAAGACATATCCAGATGGTACGACTGAGACCCTGACTTATCCTTCTAGGTATAAATATTTCTTGGTTGTAGATGGTGAGGTTGTCCAAAGAAGTGATAGTTGGGCAACGATTGAACAGGCTTATGTTGATGAGTGTGAAGACAGTCATGGTGGAGGTCATGGAAGATTAGATCCCGGACATCATCATCTTATTAATCATATTGCCACATCCCAGTCTGATTATCCCACAATGGACAATACAAAAGCAGAGATACAAGATTTTTACGACAAGAGAAATATTTCTTATTCTAGCTCAGAAACTAAGTCAGAGTTGTTATCTAGGATAGTTCCAATGATGGCTGGGGATGAAGAGGTTTCTAAACATTTAAAGGTTTAATATGAGTTTATATAAATACACACAGAAAGAAGCCGCTAATCTATTAATAGGCCAGAATGGTTTTGATGTTATAGCAGAGCACGACACTACTGTTGTCAATCCAGATACAGGATCATGGATTGCTATACAGGCACTGGGTAAAGACTCTAGTGGTACAACTGAATTTCTAAAAATAAAGGTTACGTCAAACATAGGTGACGATATTAGTTCTTTTGTTAATCTTATACCCGGAGAGATACTATATGGTAACTTTAGTGGTATTGTAAACCATACAGACTCTACAGCAGTATGCATAGCTTACAGAGGGTAAGAAGGACAGAGAGGCTAAAGAGAAGAGCAAAGATGAAAAGCCCATTAACCGATTTAGTAACTTGGCAAAAAGAAACAGGACAGCTTGATGGCTGGACAGCTTATCATATAGCGGCTGGTGCGTTTCTCTGTAAGGTGTTTCAGTGGTGGGGGTGGACTGATTTTTGGTGTGTGATGGGGGTCTTTATTGTTGGTGTTCTTTGGGAAGTATTTGAATACTACATAGAAAATTGGAAGCCTTATGGTAGTAAAAAGAAGTGGGCGTATAATACGATTGCTGACATTATTGTTGAGACTGCTATGGCTTGGTGGATGGTAATTTGAAACATAAAATAGAAAAATTAGATAATGGAGATTTTAAAGTTGTTAGTACGAGTTATGGTCTTCCTGTTATTTATAACGATAACGGGATGCGGAAGAGGGTGGAGCGTAGGAGGCTACCAAATCACACCTCAGGATACTGTGTCGAATACAGTTTTTATAGAGATAATGGGGGCTGATTCAGTGGTGCACTACTATCATGGAAGAGTATACACAAATTCAAATTGGTGTTGGTTGCATAATCAATTTGAAGACATAGAACATGACTGATGTCAAAACTGCAAGGAGCTATCGTGGTCATTTGGTTGACGACAATATGGTTCTTAGCATTAACATCAAATGGATTATACAGCTATGTGTTCTTGTGGGTGCTATTGTGTATGGGTACTATCGTATTGAGTCAAGATTGGGTAAACTTGAGTCGGAACTGGTCGAAGCAGATAGCACGATTAGGGGTTTGCTTGATAAGCACAGCTTGGAAGAACAGCGGGAAAGGGCAGAATTGGAAAGTCGAATTTCATTCTACGAAAAAGAGTTCAACATCAACCCATTCAGTTGGGGAAAAAAGAAGCGGAAATGAATCACAATGAATTTCAACATATTGCAGAAGAATTATTCGGAAAAGCTGTATGGGTGGCTTTTGCATACTTGGGCGTATCTATCTTTAAGGGACTCATTCTTAACGTCTACGAAGGGCTTATGGTTTTTATTGGCAATGATTACAATCAAGATGATGTTGTATATTTGGGCCCAGAAGAACGGCCTGCTCGCATTGTTCGCATGGGAATTAGAAAGACGGTTTTTTATATGAAAGACGGAGATGGTAGGTGGAATATAAAAATGGCAGTTCCTAACGAAAGTTTAAAAACAATGGTGATTAAAAAAGAGTTGCCGAAAAATGGTGGTAAGTTTCATAGTATAACAGGACGGGAAGATGGAAAATAAAGATATATATCAAGTGCTGGTAAAGCACGATGAAAGATTAAAAAATATATATTCTGCATTAGGAAGAATAGAAAAACATTTAGACAAGTTAAATGGGAGAGTTACAAGTAATGAGAAAGAGATTGCAAAGCTTCAGGTATGGGGCGGTATTGCACTTGTCACTTTTCCAGTAATCGTAAATACAATAATGAGGTTGGTGTAACATGGATATTAAATCAATGCTAGTAAAGCTTGCAGAAGAGCAAGCAGAAAAAATGCAAGAACAAGCTATGGAGCATTTAGCTTCCGATGATATGGCTGAGAAGATTGCAAGTGCTATCAACAAGCGAATTGACATTCCTTTCGTATCTGAAGAAAAAGAACAGATATTCTTTGAAAAGGTTGTTGATGTAGTTACTGATATTATTGAAGGCGTATTTAAAGGTAAATAGTGCCTAAAAAACTGTACCAATTAAACGACTTTAGCGGTGGATTAAACAGGCTTAAAGACATTGCTGACATTGCTGACAATGAGGTAGGTACGGCTAGAGCTGTCATGTTCAATGTATATGGTGGTATACAGCCATTCTACAGCATGAAAGATGCTACAAACAATAAGGTAGATGCTTATGTTAATGATGAGATAGCTACGGTACAGCCCGGATATGGATTAGGCTATTTTGAAACAGATTATGTTAGAGACCCTGTAACAGTTTCACAAACCAGCTCTATTGCAGGTGATGATGACAGTGAAGGTTCTGCTACTGGTTTCATAGCAAGGACTAATGGCGGCTCACTAAGAGAGTTGGAGTATAAGGTTAGTGGTGCTCAGCAGAATCTCGCATCTTCTTTTCCCGTTGGAACCTTGGTACACATGACTGCTAGTTCTTTTCCTGCAAATGGTATTGATAAGGCGGCTCAAGGACTTTATCGAGTAGTGGATACAAACAGCAATAATATTGTTTTTGATAGAGCTATGCCTATTGCTATTGAAACTCCTCCTCAAGTTTTTTGGGGGGCTACCTTAAAAGGTGTTTCCCTAGGCGATCAGATTATATTATTGGCTAACCCTGCGGCACACGACATAGATGTTTTTTCTACAAATGCTAATAATTATACACACAATGTTATTACTTTAAGGTCTTCTGCTAGTAGTATTCCTTCAAAGGTAAAGTACTACAAGTCAGAGGAGTCTATAAGATGCTGTGATACTGCCGATACGAATGATTGCACAATTCAATGGTACGGATGGATACAAAGAAGACATTTTAATGGTGCTAATAATTCTAATGATAGCAATTCTTACATGAATTACTTTTCTAAAAATAACGATCTTGCTCCCCCTACAGATGGCACTGTTGCTACAACGTCTTCGTCAACTGGAGTTTTAGCAAGTTATGAAAAAAATCAAGATGATGATAGTGCAACTGCAACATCTCTTACTGCTGGTTCTGGTTTTAATATTGCTGTTACTACAGAAACGGATGAAGATGGGCTTGTTTCAAGCGGGTCTTATGAATTTGCTCAGACGTTTATTTATGATGGCAATCAAGAATCTTTACCATATAAATACTCTGAGACTTTAACTGTTTCTGGTGCGAATGATTTAAGCTCTTTATCTTTAAATGTTGCAACTATCGGGCCTTACGACCCTAGGATATCTGGTGGCAGAATATACATTAGAGAACTAGGGACAGATTCAGAATATATTATGTTGTTAGACATTGACCTAGGAAAGGGCTGTAGAACAAAACTTTCAGAGGATTACACGGCATGGGTTAATCCAGCACTAACCTTAACGGGAACAATATCAAGTGGTACCACCTCTGTAACTAGCACCTCAAATGACCTTGCTATACCCGGAATGTCTGTTTCAGGATCGGGTATATCACTTGGAACGACTATTAGTGCGGCAAATAATCTAGCTAATGTAATAACCCTTTCTCAAAATGCGACAGCGAGTGCATCCGGTGTTACCCTTACTCTTACAGGTAGCTTTTATTCATGTCCCGATAGAGATGTAGCTAATAACTTTAGAGTTTCTGAGCTTGGTTTTATCACCTACGAAGTTATAAATGGATTTAGCTCCAGTATATTTAGCAATGCATTGGGTGACTCCGGAGAACATTGGAAAGATGCAGTAGTTGCAAACAATAGAGTATTTATTTGTAATGTAACCATGAAGGATGAAGATACTGGTGACACTAAGTCTGAGGCAACATTAAGGTCTTATCCAGACAGAATCATGTACTCCATGCCTAATAGGTATGACACATTCCCATCTACTAATTTTATAGAGGCGGCTAAGGGTGATGCAGATGTGTACGTTGCAATAGAGGCGTATGCAGATAGATTGTTAGCCTACAAAAATAAAAGTTTAGACATCATTAATATAGCCGGAGATGACCGTAACTGGTTCTTAGAGGACAGTAAAAAGTATCAGGGTGTATTGCATCCAGAAGCAGTAAAAAGAACCCAGTATGGCATAATATGGGCTAATAAGCAGGGCCTGTATCTATATAACGGATCCTCTATAACCAACCTAAGAGAAAATAAAATTAGCGATAGTGTTTGGAATAGTCATATTGGAGGAACTACAGGTATTATATACGATGAACAAGAGTCTATGGTTTTTGTAGTAAAGAGCCTTGACGATGATGGTGATGTATATATGTGCGATTTAAAGAAAGGTAATTTTACTTTTACTAGGGATTTTGTTTTAGATTCTAATGATGGACTTACTAATTCAGTAGACACGGAAAGTAACAATACGCTAATAGCTCACGATAGTGATAGTCAGATTGACCTTTATCAGATAAATAGGACAGTAGTTGCTAGTCAGTTCACGCAGTTTACAACAAGAGCGTTGGATTTTGGAAGTGTGCATCAGGTAAAGAAAGTATATGCTGTACATGTTACATATAAATCAGATGTGGCACTGACAGGCATGTTCACCCTATTGGAAGAAGATGGTACCAGCACAGCTTTGAGTGGTACCATTAATGCATCAGCATCTAACTGGGCAAAGGTAAAGCTTACTCCATCATCGCCAGTAACTTGTAACAAAATTTCGTTAAAGTTTGATAGTGGTAGCACTGCTGTTAAAGCATATATTAATGACATTGCAATAGAACATCGAGTTCTTTACAGAAAAGGTTCTTAATGGATAGGGCCACTCGATTCATTGCCAACAGAAAACAGGACAAGATTAGAGTTGTAAGAGAACAGCCTTCTGTTCAGTCTATGAGAGAAGGTGAAGAGGTACTGTATTTTAGAAATCGTGGTACCCTTACAAGATACAGAAAAGAACGTGGTAAGATTTGGACTTCTGATATGCATGGTGGTCGCAATAAACAGGAAGAGGGTACATTTACTGCATCGAGACTAGAGTACAAATCATCATTTGTAGACTATAGAATGTTCTCTCACAATTTTACAGACGACTTGCCCAGCTCAAAGATATACATACCTTGGCAAGGTACAGCGGAACAGATAGCCTCACCTGAGGCTAGGACTTCTTTTTTAACCCCTTTTGATATGACCTGTCATAAGATACTTATTAAGATACCTGAAATGGATTCCCCGTCTACTGATATTGTTTTCACTATAGAAAAAATAGCAGAAAATGACAGTGGGCAAGGAATTTCTACCGTTGCAACTTTTGATTACGATACAACAGTGCAGGGTAATTGGCAAGACGATGAAGTTGTCACAATAAATATGTCTGATTGGAACGCTGTTCCAAAAGTGTCTGCTAATGAAATAGTACAAATAGGTTTAAACCCAGATAATTCTAATATAATACAAGATGAGAGTCATTTTATAATAACGTCAGTATGGAAGACAATCGTAACAATATAATCTTTATATTATGATAAAAGTTTTATTAAATTCAAAGGAATCACACCATGCATAACAGTTCTAACAAATCAAAAGGTTATATGCCAGTTCCTTCTGGCCCAAACATGACTGGTTTTGACATGGGTAAAACGTCTAGTCTAATGGAGATGATGCAGACTGGTGGGCCGACTACCAGAGGTGGAGCCGCACTGGCCCGTGCATTGCAAATGAGTTCTGATCAAGATAGGTTAGAAGAAATACAAAGAGAAGAGGCTGAAAGGCAAAAGAAAGGTGGTTTATTTGGTAGCGTTGCAAGCTTTGCCGGTGGGTTGCTAGGTGGTGCAATAGGTGGCCCAGCGGGGGCCGCAATAGGTGCTGGGTTAGGTAAAGGTATTGGTGAAAGATTTGGTGCAGGAAAAGCTAGAGACTATGATGCATCAGGGACTGTGTTTAGTCAACAGAGTTTTAGAGATGTTGATGAGGCTAGTGAAGAGTTTAATGAAGGTATGCTTGGTCGCTCACTTCTTTCAGGTGCTGTTGCAGGGGCAACTGCGGGATTAACTCCGGGTGGCGGTATTTACGGTCAGTACAATCCATTGACTTCTACTGGGCAACAAGGAATTAAAGCTGGTCTCCAAGGTTTAGGGGTTACTGGTTATACACCAACTCAAAGCTTGACAAGTTTCGGTAGGGCACAGTACGAAGGTGGTACGGGTGGATTGGCTGGGACTGGAGATCTTACTTTCTTTGATAAGGCTCGCAGGTCTTTGTTCGGTGGTAGAAGTCTATATAATCTTGAAGATGGTGGTCTTATTGGTATGCAAACTGGAGGCCCTTTAACAGCAGAGGGAATTTTAGAACAGCAAGGCTTAGGGGCAACGCCTGAGCAGTTAGCATTATTTCAAAGTTTTGATCCTACTGGAATACAAAGTGCCACACAGGCTACCGGCGAAAGTCTTCTTGGTATGACTGGAGGGCAAGGACTGGCGAGTGCAGGCGGTGGTTTTGGATCACAACAAAGGGCAGTGTCTCAAGCGTTAGGGCAAGCTCAACAGTCTCTTGAGGGACAAATAGAAGCAGAGCAAAGAGGATTTGAGTCGCAGTCTTTAGGAACTGCGGCAGACATTGTTGCAGGTGGGGGAGAATTTTCAGTAGCTGAATCTGTTCCTGAGCAACCTCCAACTAGCCCGCCATCATCTTCTTTACCTAATAATACATGGATTCAAACCGGCCCAGATGGCAGAAGATATATTTGGACTGGTAGTAAGTGGGTAACTGGGTGATAGAAATGGCTAACGGCCCTAGAAGTATATATAGCAGAAGACAGCGTATGGCTCCCGGCCAATACGACAATCCCCTTGCAGACTTTTTAGATAACCTTCCCGGTTATGTAAATCAATTCCAACAGAATCAATTAGCACTTGGTAGGCAACAACTTCAAGAGAAAAGGTACGAGGATTCTATAACTAGACAGAATAAATTAGATGTTGAAAATCAAAAGCGTTATGAAAAAGCTCAAGAGGACAAAGAGTTAGCTGAACAAAAAGGTGACTATAGAAGAATTGTTGATGCTTTACCAGAATATGATTATGAAGGTAAGGCAAGGGCCGCTAGACAATTTAATTTTGAAGATCAAGCTCAATTTTTTGATACTCAAGCAGAATCTCAAGACTTGAACCTTTCTGAAGTTAGGGGTAAAGTAAGTCAAATACAGAGCCTTGGGCTAGATGCAACTTTCTATGATTATGATAAAATTAAGATATCCCCAGAACAAATAAGAATGTTGAAAGAAAGGGATCCATTTGCTTATGATACTTTAGTTAAGGCAAAATCTAAATATGATAATCAAAGACAGACTGGTATGCGTATCATGTCTAGCGAAGATCAAAATCAATTAAAGAAAGATAGGAGCAATATTGCTTTTATAGAAAAAGAAATGATAAAGGTTGCTCAAAAGATACCAAGTATAGACACTGAAAATAAAACCAGTAAAGAAATATTAGATGCTTTAAAAGCTACTGGAATTGATCCCACTAATGAGCTTAGGCAGTTAAAGGGCCAGTTAGGTGCTTTTCAAGCAAATATTGATCGAATAAATAATAAATACAGAATCACTGCTCCCTCAGTAGAAGATCCATCTTCGACACAAAATAATGCAATTAATGAAATTGAATCTGACATATCTCCTTTTATAGCTAGGCCAGATTATAATACAGCTACTACAGAATCATTAGTGACACGTTCAGATGCCTTGGAAAATGCTGATCGTATAGATGCTCAATTCGCTTTAGCCAGTCAGCCAGAGGAAAGCGATGAGTATAAAAAAGCGATGGCTTTATTAAGTGAAGAATATGGAAGTGCTATGGATGTATTGAATCAAGGTGATAATATAGATATCACTACCTCTAGACCATTACCGGGTATAAGCGGACTTACTGAAAGGCTTAGCATAGCAGGTCAGCAAATACAAGAGGGTGAAAAGGAAGATTCTGGATTTAGGATAAATCCTAGTGCTCGTGCATTTAGTTTGCCACCAGAAGGAGAAGACAATCCAGAGTATTACGATAGGGTGGCTAGGCAGTTTGCTATAGAGACTGGCAAGTTAAACACACTAACTCTTAATCCAGAGCAATATGAAGGAGCGGGCAGAAAAGGTGTTACTCAAAAAACAGTAGAGTTAAACAATGCTTTAAAAACACGTGACAATTTAGTCAAACAGGTAAAGGAATTGTATAAGCAAATACCAAAAACAAAAGAGTTTGCAGATCAGATAAAGACTTTCAAAGACATTATTGATAACAACCCTACGGGATTACAGGTTGTGCTAGATAGAAAAGCACGTGGTGGTAAAGGTGCCTTTAAATTTAATAAGAGTAAGTTGAGTAAAGAATATAGACAGTTGTTGGCTGATGTTAACAAACAATTAGATTTTGACGAGGATAAACAGCCAACTCAAAATCTAATGGAAAGGCTTCTCAATCTTCAGGGAGCAATGGCATCGCCTAATACAGACCCACAAAGCAATGTACAGCCTATAGATTTGTTTTAATTAACTCATGGCTGAATCCACCAAGCAATATTCATATTACGATGACCTATTAAATAGCTTGTCTGGAGATTTGGATGACGTTTCCATACAAAAGGTGCAAAACACTGGAGATTATTTAGATCAAAAATCAGATTACGATAATAACTTATTTGATTCTTCTACATACTACGATGCACTATTAGAAAAAAACACAGAATATAAAGTTTCAAAAGAAGACAAAGACCTGTATGGGTTTATACCCGGAGACTGGCTACCTGATTGGGTAAAAGCTGGTTACAATCAAAGCATTACAGGTTTAGCAGAGCAGGTCGCTACTGGAGAATCTAGGTTTGACCTGTCTAATTATAATCCCGGTATATTAGAAGATGTTGGTGCTATGGTTGTTTCTTTTTTACAGCCAGCAGACATTGGAACTATGATAGCCGGTGGTGGAGTTGGTGGTTTTTTTGCAAAGTCAGCAACAAAAGCTGGAATAAAGAAAGCAATACAGCAAGGAGTTGGTAAGGGTGTAGGTGCAAGTGACGACTTAGTAAAGGCTATCATTGGTAAAAACGCAGAAGAGGCAAAGAGAAGACTTCTTTTAAATAAGGTTCCTTTAAAAACTGCTGAAGAGGTAATAAAGAAGGCTACTCCAAGAGTCGTAAATCAGGCTTTTCAAGCTAGTATTGTAGGCGGTACTGAATTAGGTTTTTACAGTGGATTACAATCAAGCCTTGGGCAGATAGCTGATCCTCAACAGGAATTTGATTTTTTAATGAATGTTAGAAACGCATCTAAAGGTTTTGTATTAGGTGCAACTACAGGTGCTCTTGGCCCAGTAGTTCAATCAGCTACAAAGAACCTTAATCCCATTACTCAACTAGCGGCTACGAAGGCGGCACAAACTGTTGATTTTGCTGTGGTGGCTCCCGTATTAGAGGGTGAACTTCCAAGCCCTGAAGACTTTGCGTATGCGGCTGGGGTAGTAGGTGCTTTAGGTGCACAAAGGTTTGCTACGGGTAACTTGGTTAAGGGTTACAAAAAGATTAGACAGGCGAAGAAGGATGTAAAATTAACATCAGATGAAGGAGCTAAGATATTAGGTCAGATAGAAACAGAAACTGTTATACAGCCCAATGAGGTTTTTGTAGATAGGAATGGTGTCAGGGTAAAGAATGTTGTGTTTGATAAAAGGACTGTCACAAAATCAGAAAAGAAAACTGAGTTAGGATCAGAAAAAGTTAAAATAGATGAAGATATTGTAAAGTTAAAAGATGCTGATACAAACAAACAATTAGACCCTATTTCATTTGCAGAGTTTCAACAGAGAGGTTTTACTAGGGGTGGTAAGGGTAGCCCTGCTGAACTTACACAGAGAAGGATTAGCGGTATATTTGACATAAGAAAAAATTTAAAAATGGACGATAACACTTTTCAAGATAGGGCTGGTGTTATTACTGGTAAAGATTTAGTAGGCCAGAATCCAAAGCGTATTGTAAAGAACATGACACCTCTTGAGCAACTTAAAATGTTAAATCAAATGAGGCATGAAACAAGAGTTGTAAAACTTTCAGAGCGTTTGAAGAATAATGGGTGGGAGACCACAATGGTTCCTAATAAAACATTGTCTGACTATCACGGTTTTAAGGTATTAGATCGCTCAGGTAAAAGGTTAAATACTCAGTTGTCTACTGAAGTAACTCGTAGAGTTAATGATGCAGATGCTAGGTATTTTACATTGATGGGTACTTTTAGCCAAAGGTTTACTGATGCCGGTTTAGAATCAGCAGGAATGGCAAAAGTATTGGAAAAGTTTCCAACCAAAGCTAGAGAGAAGGCAAGTCAAGATGCTATTGAGTTGGGTAAAAAACTGGAGAACCCAGCTTTTGCTAATGACCCAAAGGTAAGAGAATACAGAGCTATACTTGATGATATGTGGGAGATAGCACGCAAAGCGGGTGTAGACCTAGGGCCAAAAGAAGAATTTTATTTTCCCAGAATTATAAAGCAAGACATCTTAAAGGTACTGTCTAATGACATAGCAAAATTAAGAGATAAAAATCCTCAGTTGTTTACTGAAAATGCAATGTATAACAAGCCTGAGTTTCAAAAAGTTATAGGTGACATTGTTTCAAAGGGTAGTATGTCTGAAAAGTCTCTTAAAGCAATATATGAAATGGCTGGAATTAGTAGGAAAGAAAAAAGAGAGAAGATACCAGATTTTAATTTAAGAGTTTCTAAGGTGTTTCAAAGATTAAACACGACAGTAAATACTCAATATCACAACATTGCTAAAAATTTAGAACTTGCTAGAAAAGCAAAAGACCTTCCAGATTTTATGTTAGAGAGAGATGCTAGGGTAGCACTAGCACAGTATACCCATCAATGGGCAAGGCGTGTTGCTAGTGTTGAACAGTTTGGTAATAAAGGTGAGTTCTGGAAAAGGTCTATCAGTGAGTTAAGGAAGATGGGAAGAAATGAAAAGAACCAGTACACTGAGAAACAGATAGATGTATTTAAAAAAGAGGCTGATATACTTGATCAGCTTTATAAAATACAAAGCAATAATATAGAACTTGATCCATCATATAATTGGAAAAGTGCATCGGCTAGAAAAGTATGGAGTGATATTGTAGACTTTGAGATAGGTTCTAAAATAGGATTAGGTTTTGCAACTGTTCCTAACTTAACTCAGTTGTCTATATCTACTGCCGTTAAGGCGGGTTACTACCCAGTTATAAAGGGCATGTATAAACTATCTACTTCTTCTGAATACAGAAAGCTTATTAGGAATTCAGGTGTTAGTAATATTTCTCTGTATCAGTCTCTTGCAGGGCTTAACCCCAATGACTCTTTCATGGGTAAATTTGCAGAAGGTGCTACATGGTTGTCTGGTTTTAAAAAGATAAACGAGATAAACCAGTTGGTGTCATCTGCGGCCGCTAAAGAATGGATTGATCTATTACAGCCAATAGCACAGGGTAAGGGCACCGGAATATTTAAAGCAAGACAAAATTGGGCTAGGCAGAACTTGAGCGATTTAGGCTTTAGGGACATCAACAAGATTACAGACAGACAGAAATCTGAAGCTATGTACAGATTTGCAAGAGACACGCAGTTACAAAGAAACATATTGGAAGAGCCTTTAGTTTTCAACGACCCAAGATTTAGACCATTGTTTTTATTTAAGAAGTTTGGATATAAGCAATTTAACTGGGTCAGGGGTCAACTTGGTTCTGAACTAAAAAGAGGTAATGTGTTTCCCATGTTAAGAATAGCATCTGCTGGTTTGCTCGGTGGTGAGTTTGTTTCTTACGCTAGAGATTGGTTGTCAGAAGCGTATGCTGGAAGAGAAGTGTATGACGAGAATGAGTACTTCTTAGATTTTGGTGGATTAAAAGACGTAGCCTTTGGAGATAGAAAAATAAATTCTTTGGTCAAAGTAGATCGAATGACATGGGGTGATGTGCTTGATAGGTTCTCATCTGTTGGTGCATTTGGAATTGGTATGGATATAGTCGCATCTGAAAATACAATAAGAGCTTTAGAATTTGCGGGTAAACCTGCTGTTGTTCAAGACTTTGATAAAATATGGACAGCCATGACTAGGACTTGGGAAAACTTAGGTGAGTATGGAGGTATTGGAGCATTGCAAAGATTGCCTAAGTATATTGCACCAGTTTTAGGAACAGTCCCTAGAAGATTAGCAGAAAGAATAGAACCCGCAGGTCAGCGTAAAAGCTATGTTAAATACAGAAAAGGATTGACTCGTGCAAAAATATTAGATTTTATAATTGAAGGGGATTCTGTAAAAGCTACAAGACTTATAAAGAATTGGAACAGATCGTTTCCAGAAAGCCCTTTGTTGTATGATGATATATCAGTTGACGAGATCACAAAAAGAATTATAAACAAAGCAAAGAAAAAAGCTAACCCTTAGCCCTTTCGTAAAACTCTTCAGCCCATTCTGGAAACCCGTGCTTCTTCCAGAAGTCACCTAGATTTTCCCAGTACACATCAAGTGATATAAATTTATTTTGTAAGTCTCTCATAATCTTAGTGATTTCGTCAGCCTGTTCCTTTGTCAGTTCCCTCTGTTCTTTTGGAAACTCATCTAATATATCCATTACTTACTCCTTATCTCTAATGCTTGCAGTTCTAATCTTTTATTTTTTGTATATGTTGTCCGTTGACTCTTTGTCATCTCAAGCCAACAGTCTGGAAGTGAAGAAACTCTAGTGTCATAACTACTTGCTATGCCACAAAATTCTCTTTGCTCACCATCAAAATCTCTAATTTCTGGATTGTAGGTTGTAAAACCACAAAAACCACAGCTCTTCCCTGTCTTGCTACAAATTTCAAACATTGGTGTTAAAAAACCCCCTCTATTCTCCCGTATTTCGCTGTAAAATAAATTCTTTGACATAGGTATCACCTATTTAAAAGACATTGAATAAGGGGGCCGTAGCCCCCTTATAATCAATCAGCACTAAAAAGGGCTATCTTTCTTTTTATATGGGTCTTTGAACTGACCAGAAAGGTATCTATCGCCTTTCTCATCCTCATTGATCCACAAAGAGAACTGTTGCTTCTTGCCATTGACCATTCCGTTACCGGTGTAGTCAGGCTTTTTGTCGCCGTCTTCTTTGTACTTGTTTTTCCACAGTGTAAAACTGCCGTCTTTTTGTTTGTATTCAGCCATGCTGATCTCCTATTTATGAGATGGCTCAGTTTCGGTCTTCTTTTAGCCAACCGAAGGAAACACTTTCATCATCCTTCAACCTACTTCTAAGCCATCTCGTTTCTTTGATATGTTGTCTTTCTAGTTGTCTCATTCTATGATAAGCCGGGCCATTTTGTTTTATGGTGTTTTCTTTTAACATCCTCTTATACACAGAAATGATTCCTCTTTTCTTCAATTCGTTACTATCCCTCATCTTTTGCAAGTTCCTTCATAATAGATAATAGATTTACAAAGTACTCGTAGTCTAAGACAATATATGGTTTCCCCCTATCTTCTCTTACGACCACGCCTTCTTCTTCTTTCTCAGGCTTCAGCCATTGTGCGATACGAGTTCTTCTTTTGCACCCATAATAATGACCTTCTATTTCTATGTCTCCCTGTTCGTGCTGTGCTCCACCTCTATCTCTGTTGTATGCTTCAAGTCCTGCATCCTTTGCCATACGCACAGCCTGTCTTTGTAATTCTGCACCACGTTGTCGTGCCCTTCTACCACGTTTCACATTCTTTGGATTTTTCATAATGCAAGCCTCATTCTGTTATTCATTCTTTTTACAAAACATTTAGGACATCGTTTAAACAGTTTCTTTGAATCGCTCCAGTAAACATAGTCGCACTCTGGACATTCATATAAATACTCAACAAACTCATATCCTTCTTTTATTTTCTTTCTAGTAGTCTTACGCATTTTGCACTACTGTAGACTCTACTTCTTCTTTGTGCCTGTACCCGTTTATCAAAGCATCGTTTTCTTTATCAAGCATTTCGTCATTAATTCTTTTCATATCCTTCAACAGTTTCTCGTATCTGCCACGATAATTTGCCAATGCAGGGCTAGACAAAGCCATTTTTAGTGCATTGATATGTAGCTCTACTTCTTGTCTTGTATATTTTATTTTTGCAGTACATATATATTTAGTCATAATAGTTCTATTCCTCTTTTAAATGGCAAGTATGCATTAGTTCTTTTGACCTTGCCCCCATTGATTGTTTTTTGTGTTGTTGTATTTCTAACGTCAAAGTCAAACAAAAAGTTCCCATAACTATCTGTTATTTTCCAATACATGATTATCTTATCTTTGATTAGGTACAGGAAACCTAGATACGGAACTCGTAGCATTTCTGAAAGTCGTTTGCCGTCCATGATTTTATCAAACGTAATAAGCCAAGAGCCAAACTTTCGTAGCTCCATCAGGCTCAAGTCTCTGCATTTAGATTCAAAGATACCTGACAGTTCATTGTTTTTTATGATAATGCCGTCCACCTTAGCATCTGTATCCTTCTTTGTCTCCACCAGTGTAGAGTCGCTTTTGTGTTCGTTGCAGATACTGTGTCTGATTCTGTCTAACATTTCTCTTTCATACTCTAATGACTTCTGTCCTTTCTTTGTAAGTATGTCCATTAAAATGGTACCTCCGCAGATTGAATTAGTTGTATTGTTCTAGCTACTGGATACCTGACCTCTGAGTCTAAGTCGTTATAAAATGTTTTCATGGTTACGTCTATCAAAACCTTAGCACCTTTTATGTCAGGTAGATAAAGGAAGGGCAGTTGCCCACCCTGTCCTTTATCCTTGCGGAGTTGCATAATAGATAGGAACTGAGCAAAGCCCCAGTTCTTTCTATGTTCGTATAATTGACCATCTACCTTCTTGTAGCGAAACACACCATTGTCCTTGACAGTACATGATTCATACTCAGGGTGTTCTTTTCCATCAACTTCGTATTCGGGTTTGAATACATCTGCCACATACCTACCAAACCTAACATTTTCAGATGTGTCCATTCCTATGATACTAGCTGTGTACCTACCAGTAGGCACCGATCTTGTAAACTGACTCTCGTCAGCAGGGTAATATGCATCTCCTATGTCTACCATACTTAGAAGTGTTTCATCTCTCCAATCTTATCTAAACAAGCCTGAAGATTGTCAACAGTAATGTTGCCTTGCTTTAGTTGGTACAGAACTTTGTTCTTGTCCTTCTTCCCCAATGTTTTTACAGCTTTATTGATTTCATTCTTAACATAATCTTCATCTGTTTCTTTTACCACCTCTCCATCAAACTTATCAATAATCGCTTTCTTGACCTCTTCACTGCTAAGAGCCTTCTTCTGCTCCAGTATGTCCTTGATACCATCGTAGCCGTGAATGATAAACTGCACCCACTTCTCCATCAATCGCATGTTGTCTTCGTTAAGCTCCATGCCTTTGCCAAAAGCTTCTACTGCAATACCATGCCGTATCTTACCTTCGGTTATCTTATCCCAATCGGGTTGTTGATCGCTCATAGATCATCTCCTTTCTCTTTTAGTCCTCCACCACATACCTGATAGAAGTTGCAGTACTTGGGATTACATTCCCACTTGTATACTGGTGCAACTCCAAGTTCTATTGGTGGATTTCCTTTTTTAAATATCTTATTAACATCTGTCCAATACTGTTTTGCTATGTCTATAAATGAATTAGAAATAACCTTCTCCTTCATTCTTGAATTGTCTTTGTTATAATATAGTAACGCTAACTTCTTTAATTTGTTCCCAGTTTCTTCTTCATACCACCAACCATAGGTTCCTAGTTGTATGTTATAGTTGACGGGTTGTTCAGGGTCAGGCTTCCTACCAAACAATCCTTTCCACTTCCAAGCATTACAAGTCTTGATGTCGTACAGTGCATCATCCTCTACGATGATTACATCTAGGAAACCTCTTACATTTACCTCAGGCAATCGTATCTCACGTTCTATCATTATCTGAGAACCATTAAGACTTGCATAATCTATTAGTGCTTCCTGTATGTCTCCATGTACTAAGTCTCCAAGCCTGAATAACCTCATGGTATTATCATCTACTTCTTTAGGCTCTACGTTGGCAACGTGTTGAAAGTAATGTTTTCTCATGCACATCCCACTTGAAGAAGCATGGAACCAACTCTCCTTCCCCTGATATCTTTTCTTTCGATGTAGCTCATTGCCTTTCCTTAGCCAATCTTCATATATCTTTTGTATGTCTAACATATTGTTTCCTTTGGTATGTAGGGAGGACGGGGCAAGTAAGATGTGTAGTTGTGAGCGGTCGGAAACAAATGGAGTAAAATATAACCGACCTTGTACCTGCCCCGTGTCATTAATTAGTCCTTGTACTCTAGTACGTCTTTATCTTTAGAGAACAGTGTGATCTCGATAGTTTCACCAGACTCTGTTTTGATATGCATCGTTCTAAAGTATTTATTATGAGGGTTTAGAGAATCTAACTCGGTAGTCTCTTCTATCTCCACAGACTCTACCTTATGTATGCTAACCTCTTGCCCTGTTCCTAGTTGTAAGTTCATTCCTTTCCTCTTCTTGTTTTTGTGTAGCCCACTTATCTAACGCTGTCAACTCCTCAGCCTCTGCTCTTGCAATATGATCTAAGGCAGACCTTAGTCCACATATCTCTGCAAAGTAATAGTCATTGCTAGGGTTAGTCTCCCAGTGTTCTTCCACACGTTTAATATCCTGTTTAATCCTGTACTTTAACTTGTTCAGTGTTGCGAACATCACCATCTCCTTTTATGTCGTATATGTCTCCAATGTCGTATGTGTATCCCGTATCCGGATCATACATTACAGGTACCTTGATGTATCTCTCGCCGTTGAATCCATGATACTCATAACGTATTTTAAGTTTCGCTTGAAGTCTTTTATTCATTGTTGTTTCTTTCATATTATACACCTGTAACGCTCATCCTTATTGTAAAGTTCCAAATTTTCTTCATATTCTTTTATAATATCTTGAACGTCTGCATGGTACTTAAAATCTTTAAATGTTTTTATCTGATGACAGTTACGACACCTGACCACACACTTCTCTATTTCTCTCTTGATCGTGCTCCACTTGTAGCCGTTACGAACTAGGTATCCAACTCCTGCACCTCTTTGATGTTTGATACTACGCTTGACTCCTGTAACGTGATCAAACTCCAGAACTCGTGGATCTTGTGTACCGCAATCCACACACCCTTTTGAAAAGTACAGTTCTAATATTTTTTTAAAGTTGGCTCGTTTCACTCTTGCTTTTCTAGTATAATTTTTTTCTATGATTCGTTTTTTGTTCTTTTTGTACCAGTTACGATTGTGGTATTTCTTTTGACATTCCTTGCATTTAGCTTGTCTACCATCTTTCTTTTGACGATTCTTATAGAAGTCACTTATTGGTTTTTTGGTTTTGCATCTTCCACATCTTTTTAACATCAACTACCCCGCAAGTTATTGATTATTAGGATTATATGCTACCTAAAATTTTAAAGCCTACTCCTCCTCATCTGCAACATCCCAAAGTGTTTGTTTGTCTAGCACCTCTTCCACAGTCTCATCCTGTACGTCAAACTCCCAGTACTTCTCATCATCTATGATGTACCCAATGGCGTTCTCTTTCAGAAGCTCCTCAGCTTCCTTAACTGAGTGTGCTTCTATAAAGCCACTCGATGTTATTGTCCAATGATATGTTTTCATTAGTTGTCCTCCTTATGATAGTATTTGTTTAAGATTAAAGCATTGATAAAGCATACACATTTCACCATTCGGCTCATCCCTACTATCCGAATCATAAGTAGTAACCCAAATGTCCCAGTCTGCCACTTCCATTTCTATTAGCTCCCTAACCAACTCTTCAAATGTATAGAAGTGTCCATCCCAATCTCCTTTATGGGGTTTGCATTGGTACTCTACCCTGTATCCTTTTGTTTGAACTCTACTATTGTTGATTGTTTCTCTAATGTGCTTTCTAACTTTTTTTCTAATTTGCACTGTACTTTCCATAATTAACTCCTTTGTTTATAGGGGCGGGTTGCCCCGCCCCAGTTTAGTTTACGCTACCTCTTCTTCTAAGGGATAAGTTTCATACTCATCGAGTTTCTCAAGGACACCTTGAACTAGATGCCATATCCCCTCAAACCTCATGGTTCTCTTATATTGATCGTCTAGCCTACCCTGATTACAATCCCAGTTATATTTATTTACAGCCTTTAAAACATTTAGCATCTCAGGTGCGGACGTTATTAATCTAGCATTGCTTTCTAGCTCTTTTTTAGGTAGACCCCTGTTCATCTCGCAAATTGCTTCTGCAAAGGCTTCTTCCTCAATATATCCATGTATCGAATAGCGGTTGACCTCATCGAATACCCACTTCCCTTTAGTTATGTTGTTAGTAACAGTTTGATTTTTCATTTTAACTCCTTTGTTTGTAGCACTTTTTTTGTGTGCCGTTTACTCTTATACGCTCTAGGTTTCAAAAAGTTCCAAATTAATTTTTTAGAGGGGCGATAATATACTTGTATATCCTACCTCCAAGTGCGTTCTCATACCTAAATTCAGAAAATTTCAGAGGTTGATTGTGTTCTGCAACAAAAACCATTCTCACATAATCCCTGACTTTCTTATTTATTCTCCTCCCTTCTTTCCATTGCAATGTTCTGTTCTCTCCCCAATCATCGTAGCTAAACTCACTAGCCCTTACACCACACATGCCCAGTAACAGCATTATTTTAGCCTCTACGGGACTTTTATGGTTGTGGGTATATGTTACCATGCCTTACTCCTTAATTGTTTTATTTATTGTTATTATATATTCTTAACTGTTCTGATATTTCGACTGGTCGGTCTTTACTATACAGGATTTCATCAGCATGATACCCTGACCTATAATCCCAATCTCCTTCGTTATTGGTTTTAGAATACTCACGATCTGCCAGTTTTCTATTCCTATCGTACTCTTTTTGTAAATGAATTTGTACTTCCTCAATAATTTCACATTTCTCAACAGGATTAAGTTTTTCAAACTGTTGGAAGTATTTAACAAAGAACTCAGTACTTGGCTTTCCTCCGTTTTTATTGCGAACAGCTCTAAACAACCCCTTCACTACTCCTCCTCTTCTATAAAATGGTATACTTCTACATGGGTGTTGCAGTCGTAGTTAGAACAAGAAAAGTTGGATGCGATACCTTCCTTGTCCTCTTCTAGCATGACCTCTTGTATGTCGTGGTCTCCACCCCAAATCAGTTCAGAATCACAATGCCAACATCTAAATCTGTGTAAATCATTTGGATCCTGTGATGCGATTACGTTCTGTAACTTCTTTATTTTCTCCTCTCTTCGTTCCACCATCTGTTCATACTTTAGAACTTCCAACTGCAACTCCATGTATTCTTTCACTTTCCTCTCCAGTCCTGTATTGAATAAATAACCAAGCAAACTACAAATAACACCATTGTCAAAGTTATTAAACTCATGGAGAATACGAACAGGTTTATCACCCATTCCCATAAATCTACCAGTATCATTTGCTCTCCTCTACATATTTACTAAACTCAATAAATTTCTCCCATTGAGCTATGGCATGTATTCCATCAGAAGCGATCCACTCACCCTCAACAAGCATAATAAGTTGCCCGTCAGATAATTCATAAAGCTCTTTATGTATCCTTGACGTATAATCTTCTATTATTTCGCCTATTCCTTTTGTATGTACAATCATATCAACATAGCGATCTTGAAAGTCTATTCGCTCTTTAGAATGTGATTCTTCTTTTGTCTTTTCCATTATTGTTCCACCTGTTTTGCTCTCTTATATAAGAAAGCCTCTATGATCTGTATCATTAGATCGTGATTGATGTTATGTTCTTCCATCAAATGACTCGCCAAACTGTCTATCACCTCGTCAAACTCAGGGAATAAGACCTCGCATAGCTTGTCAAATACTAATTCGTTATTGTCCATTCTTTGCTCTCCTCTTGTATTTTCTTTTTGGTTTCGGTGGCTCATAACCCAAGATCACTTGCCTTACCAGTTCCATTGTTTTTATGAACTTGTTCATTGTCCTTTCCTTTGTATTTATGTAGCATAGCTACCATTAGTAGAAGATAGTTTATGATGTCGCTCATTCTACCTTCTATTGGTTCTGCATACTCCTTACCAGTTTTAAAGTAACTGAATAAACTGGATGTATGCTTTTGTAAATATACAGATAGAACTTGCATAGGTGTAAGGTTCAATGTGTTGGCTATGTTCTCAAAGTTCCATAGTACGTTTGTTTCGTGATTGCCTTCTGTATACTCAATTCGTTTCTCGTCTGAAAGTTTCAAAGTTTCTGTAAGGAACTTGTTTCTCAGAACTTCATATTCTTTAGCTGTCATTACTTTACCTCTTGTACATTTTTCTTTACATAATCTAAAGTCATGTACCTATCTTTAGATTTATTTAAAAAGACTGGTTCATCGAGTTTATCGAATCCACCCTTATAACATATTGAATCAATCGTTATTACATCTTTAGGTTGTCCATCTCCATAATCCTGATTCCATAAAACCTTTCTACCTAAGTATTTCTTCATTATCCCGCCTCACTATCTTTTCTTTCCCACTCTAGTGCTTCTTGGTCTAGCTCTTCCTCTAGTTTCATTAACTCCCTTTCCTCTATTAGCTTTTTTGCTGACTCTAGTTTCTCTTCTTCTGTTCCGTCCCAACCTTCTAGGTGGTCATCCTCAATGCACCTCAATGCCCATTGAATATCAATGTCGGTGTCTATTTCTTCTAACCTATTCTCCAGTTCAGCAAGTTTCTCAAAGTGTCCAGTTTCTGTAATGTTACCCATTTGCTTCTCCTTTTTTTTCATTGGATATGGCATGTATACGCTCCTTGTTGTTATAAGTTCCCATTTATTTAGGCAGTATGTAGTAGTCTGTGGCAAATCTTCTTTTGTTCTGATTTTTGAAACTACCATTGCTTTCTGCTTTAATTGGATCTACAAATGCAAAATCTTTGTAGTACAGCTTACCCTTCAGTTCTTCAGGCTGTGGGTAAAAGATTACGTTGTTTCCAGTATCTTCAAGTGGTACAGCTATATAATCACAATGATTGGGCGTTACTTTTACGTGTAAAGAGTGACCATAAGACGTGTCTGATATTCTTGTACTGTATTTAACTTGTATAGATTTCCAATTATTTATCAGGGTTCTTTTACCCCATTTCTTTGGTTTACAGACAACCATGTCTATTCCTAAGTCTACATCAGGTCTAGTAACAATGTACCCATTCTTCAAAAAAAGATTAGCTACTTTGTTTTCTCCTATTATTCCTTGTACCATCGTACCCACATCTAAGGTAGTGGTGCTTTTATATCGTTGTTTCTTCAATCTTAACTCCTTTGTTTATTACTTATACTACGTTGTGTTTGATTGGTTCCAATTTATTTTAATAATGTACATCTGCGGGTACTACATACACATTCAAGTCTTTGTAGTCTTTGTTTCCCCACTTGTTTAGTACGTTGTCCAAATGCTCTCTATCTTTTATCCCTTCTCCATCTCCATCGTACAACCAAACACTATCTCCATAATAATCTCCCACAGATTTGTAGTGATACTGAAGCCAATCCTTTCTGATACCTCGCATGATTTCTGTAACCTTCTTGCCTTCTGTAATCTCTTTTATCTTTCGTAGGTGGTATCGCATATCTCGTAGTGTTGCCTTCCATCCTTCTACCACCATCTTACGTCCTATCTTACTTGTTACATCTGCCACCTCAGGGTACTTGCCTCCCCAATATGATGCACCACCATTGTCAAACATATCGTAATAATCAAATGGTCTCTGTCCTTCGCATAGGTTCTCAAAGTTATTCCTTGCCACAGAAAGTGCCTCCTTCTCAGAATTAGCATAGACTATGTTTCGTATTATCATGTGCATTAGACCACCTCCCCGTCATGTTCTCGTATTGCCTCTTGTCGTTCCTCCCACAGATGTGTAGCCACCTCATAGAAGTTGACCTCTTTTATAGAACTGTTCACCATATCCTTTATAAACCCATGTGCGTATTCGTATGAGCTCAGCACATCGTTAGCCATATCTTCTGCCCATCCTTCTAGTTTTTGCATCAGTTCGTATTCATGCTCAGAATCAAACGCCATTTCTAAAGCGTGACTGTGGTCTTCCTCATC
>Ga0209645_1000112_pt1 | contig 40123 bp, 34 predicted proteins | sample ETNvirenome_6_30_FD_184070 | JGI IMG/M metagenome (GOLD analysis project Ga0209645, IMG submission 184070) | Marine viral communities from the Pacific Ocean - ETNP_6_30 (SPAdes) (version 2) | ecosystem: Environmental > Aquatic > Marine > Oceanic | place: Pacific Ocean | collected 2013-06-19
TCGGCTTGGATCGCTTGCTGTTTTCCAAATCCCCCAGAGTTTCGGTTGACTCTGCGGATAGGATAGTCTACAGCGATCCCCGATTTAATTGAATTATACATAATACCAGGCGCAAAATACGGTCTGAGCAATGCTCTCCATTGGCTTCGTTCGCCAGCTTCCGACCCCGTAAATAAAGCATAAGGAGCATAAGACTGTGAGAACAAAGTTGATATTTCTAATGTTCTGTTAACTGGATAGAAACCATTATATGGTAAAAGTTTTATGATGGCGTCGGAACTGATTTCTAAATGTCGTGGATAGTTGTTAAAAATAAAGTTTACATCACCCTTATCATATGACATAAAGTCAGACAAAAATTCCATATTGTCTGTAGTCGCATATCTAGTATAAAAGTTTGTATTTGTGCCATCAAAGTTGGTTGTGTTTGCACCCGTTATCTCAAGTGACGACGAAATAGCAGTAAATACAGAACGATTAGTTTTAAATTGAGATATATGCTCACTTACACGATATTCAGGAACAATAGTGTGAGCCTTTGCTTTTAACCTAAGATCTTGAGCCCAATCTTCGTAGCTATTATAAAATGGATATTCTCTAGGAGCAAGAAGACCTTTACTTTCACCATCAACATATAGTCGCTCAGAGCCAGCAGTCCAAGGCGGTCTAGAAAAAGGTCCCCCTGGAATACGAGGCTCAGCAGAAGCAGACCCGAAATTTGGCTTGCTAGCTGATCCCAGATTTCCAGTTACAAAAGCTATACTATAAACATATTGAGAGGACACTATGTCTGATAGAGTATAAGTGCTAAGACTACTTGTATTATATACAGGATTGCTATCTGTCATGCGATCCTCTACTGTTCCAAAATTGGTCATCATAAGTTCACCACAAGCAGTGGTAGATTGATCAGCCAAAATTACAGGCGCAGAAAATGCTCCTGTGTTGAAAGTTGCCCCAGCGTAAGTATGGGATAAATCAGACCACAGATAAGAATCCATTGGCCACATAGAGGCAGTGCCTGGAACGGATGCTGCGGCAATTTGTGTTGATGGATTTCGTGGATTGTATGGAAGTTGATCTCTTCGTCGAACCACGTATCCTTGGGATGTAGTAAACGGTGCAACTAGTCTTGGTGCTTGTCGATTGTCTCTTTTCTCTATTGAGGGAAGATAAAACAAAACATCAAAGTTATTATAAAAAGTTGTCACAGTATCAATAAAAGCGTCATTTCTCCAGTATGAGTTTTGAAATGCTAGACGAGCACGACTACCAGAAGTATAAGTATTAATCTCTCTTGGGAAGATGGTCTCACTGTAAGCAAACATTTTTATCATATTGATGCCATTTACAGAGGCATTTGTGTCGCTATTTTTTTGTTCCCGCAAAACTTCGTATGGTCGCTTGGTCTTGTTGAGAGCAAACTTAACATCGCCTTTAAGTTGCCTGTTAAGTTCACGGTTTGCAAAACCCATTAACGAATTGCCGTAACTATATTCTAACCCAAGAGTTATTTTATTGTCCGTAGTATCAGAAGGTGACCCTATAAAAGTCTCTATTTGGTGTGTCAAGGGTTTATATTTAGAAGTTATTGGCGGCTCAGTAATTTGCTGCGAATAAAAAGTTGTTATTGTATTACCCGCTTGATCCGTTGTGGTTTTAGAGTTTGTTGATGCGGCATTATTAACTGCATCGTTGCTGAATATTGTTTGGGGCAATAAATCATAGGTGTTGGTTTTTCTTAAATTACGAGCAGCATTTTTATATTGTGCTCCCAATTGCGCCCACGGTGCGCTATATGGTGTACCATAATCAGTCCAAACATAATGCACTAGACCATCCGAAGCTGTATATGCAGATCTGCCAAAAGGTGTAGATAGGGCTGCTTTTGTTAAGAAAATATGTTCTGGATATTTAGACCCAGACAAAACATAGTTGCTGTATGTATTAGTGTTGGAACCCGACAAAGAGAAAAACCACTGAGTGCTGTCTCCAGCCGGAATTGGTCTATTGAAGAAATAAGTGTCAAAAAGATTCCCTGTTACAAATGTGTTATTAGAGGAGACTATACGCTGTGTCTCATTTCTTTGTACCTTATAAACTGCTGCTATAGTAGCACTAGTGCCAGATTCAAAACCTCCAAATAAAGTATGAGTCCCAAGCTTTTTCAGATAAGGCATACGCACTGCCAAGTTTCTAAAAGGCAGTGCAGAATTAGGAGAAAATTGATCAGAGGCTACGTCTCTAAATTGCTGCTTGGAAGTCTGTTTGCCGCCAGGAGCGCTAAACCGATTAACGAAAATGGTGTCATTAGTCCTACGTGACGCTATTTGACGAGGTGCTGGGTAATCTGCTGAACCCACAAGCCCTGCTGTTCTTCTGGCTGGGGTTGTGATAAAAGCACTTGGGGCACTGTAATTATAATTGGCAGTATTAAATGCCAGGTCCATATTAGTTGCTGCACGGTTAGCAGTCTGGACTACTTCATAGTTTTTGACATAATTGCCAACTACTCTGACACTATCAGAAGTAAATAATGTTTTTATGTTCCCAATATTTACTGGTGCTTTGGGACCAAGACCTCTTAGGTATTTCCCCTGTGGGTTGCCAACAGTAGGCTCATTCATGGTCCTTATTGTTGCAGACCCGCCAGCAAAAGTAGGAGTGGGTGTTATAAGTCCACTTGCAACCGCATTCCCGGCAAAAGCTGTACCATTATCTCTAGTTCCCGCAAAAGTACCAGTAATTAATACTTGGTTGCCACCTAAACCTACACCAGAGCCTATTACTGCACCTAAAGGTAAACTGTCTCCTGACGCAGCAGCATTCAGACTTACTACTATAGCTTCGGCGGCACCGTCGGCATCAATTGCGTCGGCAACACCCAAGACTGTTTTTGTTGAATCTGCGATATTAACACCAGCATTGAACGTTGCCGAATAAGACACTCCCCCAAGAGTTAAAGTTAGAATCTTGCCGTTTAGATCAAGGAACGGATCTGCTCCATTATCCACTGTTAGAGTTACTGTGGCTGAACTGGCTGGACTTAATACGATATTAAATGATTCTTGCCGCTCAGTAGTTCTTAGTGGGGCGTTATGTCGAGAAAGAATCCCACCCACATATCTTTCGGTGAATGGTCCTTGAAGGGGTATTTCCCCCTGATAAGATTGAATTTTATCATCATGCAAATTGGCAAAGTCTACATTACCAAAACCATTTGCAGCCAAGGCCGCTTGGTAACCATCCGTTACACTAGAACTAAAAAGACTGAACGGCACAACCTCTTCGCTGTTGTATGTTTTTCCGTCTACGGTTACACCAAAAGACACTCTCTTTTTGGTATTTGGATATATTTCATTCCTGATATTAAGTTCTTGGTCAAAAGCTGTGAACGTCTTATCACCTAGGTGATATTTCTTATTCAGTGGTTGATTACTACCACCTCGAATTGGGTTATCAATTTCGGCATCTAAATTATAAATCCTTCTCCTATCGGATTCCTTTTGAACTTCTCTTTTAACTGATTGTCTAGTATAGAGAACATCTCCGGATGATGATAGGGGAGCAACATACCTTGGTGCTCTTTCTTTCCACCATATGGCATTATCCGCCTGATTAAGCGGAGTGGGTGCGTGATTAAAAGACCACCCATGTGATCCTTGAAGATTAAGTCTTACCTTACTCCGCTGATTTGATCCACCTATAATTCGCTTTGAGGGCTTTGGTGGAGCGGAGTTTATAATAGTTTTATTAGCCATTTAGTAACTAGTTCCTTGTCTAATATCTATCCAAAGTTTGGTCCATTTAGACCAGGGCGTAAAGCTCGCTCGGCGTCAAATCCTCGTGCGAAATCTTCAAGTCTTCCAGCTTGAATCTGTTCTGGTGGTAGAAGTTCATCACCTCCCAAATCACCCGGATTGGAATTAGCTGGGCGGCGGCGAGGATTGCTGGCTGGACTCCCAGGAGCGCCGTCAACACCTATTTGTGTATTGTTCCCGTTTATATCACCTGTAATTTCATTTCCTCCTGATAAAGATCCAGGTGGTTTCAATAAAGGCGCACGATGTTGAATCTTATTTCTTTCGAGAGCATGGCTTTCAACTAAATTTCTTACATTGGGGGCGTATCGAGCAGATGCCGGCATAAGCTGATCCAACATCTCGGTCATAGCTGTATCTAGCCACTTATAGTAGTCAAGATACTTTTGTAAGTCTGGTATGTCGTTTCGAACTTTACGGAAAAATATTTCACGTAACTTTTCCATATGCTTATAATTCATTCGATATTTGTTAACTGGTTCACCAATAAGGTTATTAAACTCTTTAATCGATGCGAACAAATGCAACATACGATTTGAGATGCTTCGATACATACTCTTCTCAATAGCAAAATAAGTACTTGATGGTTTTTTAAATGTTCCAAATATTTCATCGTCAACCGACAGAACTTTTACCATTTCGTTGCCAGCAATATATTCAGGCGGCAACAATTTATCAGCGTAAACATATTGTTTTCTAACTGGTGTTGAACTTGCTGTAAAAAAGTCACCTCGTCCTGTGTGTTGGCGAAGATTGATTGGGCTAAAAATAGATCCCTGATATGAGGACTCATAATCTGTTCCAACCGAGCCGGACGATGCATCTTGGACTATAAAGCGACCACTAGCATCAGAGCCAGTAACTTCAGCAAACTCCCAATTTAATGCCAGAGTCTGTATACTAGGTATGTAGACCCCAGCACTCGCTGTTTGAAACAAATATGCATTTCTTGAAGGGTGCAAGGACCCGTGAGTATCCACTTGTTTAGCCTGCAAGTCTACAACAGCAGGTGAAATGTAATCGGTCCAATATCTGGCGCTAGATGCACGAACATCTGAAGATATCAAAGTACTTCCCGTAAAATTAGTTTTATGTGCCCCTACATAAATTCTTTTAGCTGTATTAACTATAGCAGAACCTGATGCGTAAGTCAAGTCAGTAGTCACATTAAAATAATTTTCTTTTTTGCCGGTGTTATAATTAACTCCATAAAATCCAAGTTCGTATCCAGAAGTTGCGACAGTTGTTCCCAATACACTGTTAGAGAATGGATATTTTTTTGGTTTTAAGGTAAGAGATAAATTCCATCTCTCGTTATTATAAACATTTCTAAAAATACTTGAACTAAGCAACGTATTTCCAGCCCGATCTTTTACAAGAAAAAACGCATCCCTGACCTTAAAATCTGGAGATGTTACCTCAGCGAATTCTCCTGGGCTTTTTACAGCATATACTTGTAGTCCGTGATCATTTGCGGCGGCTTTCCAAGTCAAATCTGTTGATGTTTGAGTTTCGATATTAGGAGTATGAAAACCATAAAGTGATGAACTTATCACCTGTGGGACTAAATAGGGTAAAGTATCTTGCTCATCTTTATTTGGAAATACAAACTCACTTTGAAGGGAAAATGCATACTCAGACAATTGATTAGAGCCAGTGATTAAACCTACAGAATTAGAATTAGAAGAATCATAGTATTGGTATACGACCGCATCGTCATCTGATTGATTTAATAACCCTGTAAAATCTACATATTTTTTTGTACTGACCGAACTAAGGTAGCTGCTTGTTAATTCAAAATCCATATCGTCTGAATATGTGTTGAATGCTAATATCTCCTCTCCAACACCTAAACAGCGTATAAAGTTTCTAATTGCCTTCTGGTTACCTTTAGACTTCAGTATAAAATTTAAGTTATTATAAATGTTTTTATAAATTGAATTTTTAATATCTACCAATTGTTGATCAAAATTTATTTGCTCATCTCTTTGGAAAAACTGAGACAGTAAATCTGCGTTTTCAAATAGTTCCGGTGTTTGAATCCCATAATTTTCTATAAGTCGATCATTGTGAGGAAATTCATCAATCGAATCAGATAAAGAGCCGCTAACATATTGATTATACTTTAATTCCTTTAAAAAAGTTAATTGGTTATATAAGGTGTCAAAATAACTAGAAACTATCTGAGTTAGGGCTACGATCTCACTTCCGCTATTCTCATCCTCTTCAATCACCCAATTAGGCAAATGATTTAGCAATCGGGCGTTATTAATTCCATCATAAACAGAGCCACTTTGCTCATACCTTAATTTTGTGGTTAAATAATTGGGGTTATTTGTTCTTACAATCGGATCTCCACGCTCTGTGATTGATTGCATCGAAAGCTGATCTATAGCGGAGCCTGTGTTTCTTGCAATGGCTACAGCCGTGCTATAATTTACATATGTTCCATTTGAAACTCTTCCAGAATAATCTAACATTGTTTGGTCCACAGAGGATGTACCTGTTATTCCTTCATTGAACTTAAAATATACGCCCAAAGAGACGTTGGCATCATACTTATCACTTCCGCCCTCAACATTTGTAAACCAGTGGCGGCCTATCTGTTCGGCATTACGAGCCTTTTTCCAGAACCTAAATTCATCTAAAGAAGCGGAAAGCTTTCCTGATCCCTCGGCTGTGGTTCCAAAGCCTTCCGGTGCTTGGCGCAAAGCGCCAATGTTAGCTATCATTGTTCCAGTCACAGCGCCGATAGCGCCCGAACCAGTTACACCTGTCTCAATACAAGTGCCGTTTACAAAAAGATCAACAGTAGGGACATTAGTAGAGGTATTGAACCTGAACGAAAAGTTTCTCCAAGTAGCGTCGGAAATTGTTATTTGTCCTGGCGTACTTGGAATAGCAGTTTCGGTGAACCCATTTGATCCAGAACGCATTGTAACAAAAAATTGAGTTTCCGAACCTGAGTGGATTGCTATACGAAGCCTCCCATAAGTAGCACTTGATGAATTTGTTGTTGAGACGCCATTTGTCAAATCCAAGACAGCCATCTTCCTAGCTGTACCGGTAGTAATCAAAGCGTCTTTTTTCAAGAAAAATTCAACGGTTGTTCCATTAGTTCCGCCAAATTCCAAGTTAGATGTTCTATCTTTAGCTACATTGAATTTTGTATTCTTATGAGGACCTCCTTTAACCTGTATGTAATTTGTAGTTGCTGAGGATTCATCGTATCCTGATGAACTTAGTTTATCTACTGTGTAAGGCTGTCCTATTGAGACAAAACCCGTTGATCGAGGATAAGTTACCTCTAGAGTATATTTTTCAAGTGGATTTATATTGTTATAAAAATCTGTCTTTTCAAAACCTGATCCATCATAGGGATAATCGCTGGCTATAAATTCAAAGGCGTTTTTATAATATTTCTCGGCGGATCCAAATTTTACAAATTTTTCTGGATCTGAGTAATCTATGGGTGGAAGAAAATAATCTTGCTTTTCTGTTAGAGCTTTTAAATGAGCTTCGGACTCAACCCCACTTCCAAGAGTGTTAGGCGCACTACTCTTTAAGTATTTGCTTACCGTAGTGCCCTGTTTGTTGTTTTGATATAAACTCTTTAAGCTGCTCATACATCATCTTCTTCTATTTTAAATTTGAATACCTCGGGTTGCTCTCTATATTCACCTTGTAAATAGTAAGCAAACTTAATTCCATACATATACCCAGGCTCCAAGCAAGAAGTGTCCATTTCAAAATAGTTCCCGCTTACATCATAGGATAAGCGAGTGAAGTTGTTGTTTGAACTTCCAGTTCCAAATGGGATGATTTCTAAATTATCTATTGACCTATGAATACTGTAATAGGCGTCTTCAATTACAGTGGTATCAACCGCAGCATTAGCAACTGTATAGATGTTTGGACTCCAGTCTTTATCTCTAACAAATACACGTAGTCTTGGCTTTTGTCCTTTTTTATAACTGTCGTCTAGATTTGTAATTGTTGTCAAATAAACTGTATCATACAGCAAATCACTGGTTACTACTGGCTTTGGCTCAAATGATCCTGTATGGAATTCTATCCTAGATGCTCCAGATCCTGTGTGCCATACGTCAAAGAGTGTTGTAAAACTACTAGTTGAAGCAAACGATGCCGTATAAACACCAGATATAGTGTTACCATTCTCAACCAACAATCCAGCAGTGAGGGATGATCCAGACGTTCCGGCAGAGTTTACTACAGTTAAAGCATTACCAACTGGTGATGTGCTTCCAGAATAAACTGCGACAGATAACTTATTACCTGTTAACCCTGGAATGTTTGCTAATTGTCCTCTGATCACATTGTACAAATACAAAGTGTTTAAGTTATTTGCCGCAGAGGCCATACTGCTGCTAATAAAAAAGTTCCCTCGGTTATCTTTTCTTCCCGAATCCCAGCGGGCTTCGAGAGTTGGTTGGTAATGATAAAATTCACTGGTTCTTGAGAAAAACATTTTAGTGTACAGAGAATCAGTACCAGATACAGCAGCGTCTGGGAACTTTAACAAAAATCCATAATTTGAGGTTCCGCCGAGCCACTTATAAACTTGCTCAGATACATCAACAGAGATATTCTCTAGTCCTGTGTCAAAAGAAATACTAGCTGAAGTATTTGCTCCCCTGATAAAAGAACCACCAGTTGATGCCCAAGATACGCCAGAAGATGCCGAAATCCAGTTTGATACACCAGCATCTGTATAATTGTCCATATCTAAACCCCTACCCTCATTCCAACTTTGAGACAACATCATCAGGTCTAAAGTGAAGTTTTCAGGAGTTGAGTTTCCATGAGGGGCATTGTACAAATTTAAATGAAATTTAATACTACCTGAATCAGTGGGGAGTGTTCCGTTCCCCATATCTGTCTGGATAGTATCTACTGGGAACTGAATTATAACTCTACTTTGTTCGGCGCTTGCGGCGGAGATAGAGGCAGAGGTTTGTCCAATAATTACAAACGTCTCTAATATGTCGGCAGCACCCATATTAGACCCTGTTGCATTTGTGATAAGGTTAGATTCAAAAGCGTTAGTAATTGTATTGTCTTTTGTTGCGTAATATTTTTTTATACCCATCTTATACTATAACTCCAACTACATCAGTATTAGGTAGCAAAATCTCTGCTACTGCGTCAGGTGGAATCCTCAGATACCTACCATCATTGGAAAGATTAGAATTTATGTCATAAACAACATTACTATATGTTCCACCAACACGATTATATAATTCAACACTCTTTGTATCTGTTACTCCTGGGACATCATTCAGAACTTTATAAATATCAGAGATGTAAATTGATTCGCCTAGTCCAAACTTTATTGTTAGAAAATTATCATTTATTGCCTTGTTACATTGCTGCAACAGATCAAAGCGATTAATATCAATATCAGGGATTACCTGGTATCTTATTCCAATATTTATCACTTTCCCGTCGAGTATATCAATTGTGTCATTTATCATTCGGTAGTTATCAAGCCACACTTTAAGATTATCTTTTAGTACAGAGTTGGAAATAGTCAAGTTTCCGTTCTCATCCTCGGACAAAACAAACATATTCAGGTTTCTTTTCAAAGAGTTGTCATCTCTCACAATATTTGCTCTTTTAATTTTTCCAAATTTTGCAGGCATGCGATAAGCAAGATTCATATAATCTTCTCTTGTTACTGCACGATTTTGAGCAGCAAATGTTCCAAATGCTCTAGTTCTTATTTCATCGGCAGTTAAAGGCTCTGTATCCCCTAAAATTGGACTTTCATTATCAACTTCAATAGAAGAAAGCATTATTGATATAACATCCTCTGATAATGCAGATCGATCTCTAAAAAGTAAATTAGAATTGATCATATTATTAATAGATCCAACAGCAGCGTTTGCAATATTAGAAGTATTTGCTGTATAAGTAATTGTTAAAGTTGTATTTACTGGAACAACTCCAAATTTATCTGTCTTTATTAAATTTGTTGGATCAAAAGTTGTTTCAGTTACATAGGGCTTACTATTAACATTCAACACTACGTCGGCTGGGTCAGCAACTAAATCGCCAGTCAAATTATTCTCGGAACCATACCCGAACTGAACGCTTGTTGTATTATCAGGATTAAACTCTACAACGTATCTCCTTGGGACAGGAGTTAATCTCATGGAGAAAGGAACAGACTCTCTAGAACTACTATCAACATTTTCCATCTGAGAGATTACAACATCTTGGGACAAATTCTCAACTTCAAAATATTCATTACCTTGAGAGTCTTTAATTGAAAGTATCTCCGTTATGTTATTTCTATCCAAAGATAATTTTAAAAACCTTTGATAATTTCCAACAGTTATTTGTTCTTCAAACTGTTGGCCAGATACAATTTGTCCGAATGCTTTTACAGCAAAATAAGTTGGGTTACCTGTTGCTGCATCAGTTCTAGCAACAGTTATTTCGTTATTGGAATCAGAAAAATCAACGTTACTTGCTAGTGTGTATGTTGCTCCATTGTCGCCAGACAAGATGCTACCTTTTTGAAGGATGGGGAAATAGTTCAAATCCGGGGCTCTAGAATTTGGTGCAACAGGGACAAGCATAAAAATTGCCACCTGCCCAGTAGATTTAGCAGCACCCTGGTTCTTAAAGCCAAGAGTTTCTGACAAACGAATAACATTATCATATCTAATAGCGCTATCTAGAAAGCTTTCGTTAGCCTGAAAATCAGCATAAAAAGATAACTGATCTCCGACGTAGGCAACCAAATCTAACATTAAAGCCCCGAATGAGGCTTCACTAAAATCTTTGAAAGTAGTAGGATAGTAACGCTTAGCATAATTTTCTAAGTCTTCTTTAATAGACTCAAAGTCTCTGCTAGTATAGTTTATCGGTCTTTTAGTCATAATATTCTTTCCCGATATTAATTAGTCATTGTCGAAGTTATTATTAACTCATCTTTTTCGTTAAAAGGTTGTATAGTATATTTTATAATAACTCTGACTTCATTCAATTGCAAAGTTGAGTCTTCATCACTTGTTAAAAAATCTATGTTTTCTAAAGAGATTGATGGAATATAGAATGATACCTGTTTATTGATTGTTTCTGCTATTGTTCCAAAAGTAACAGAATTAACTCCTTCAAAAAGAAATCTATAAAGACCAACTCCAAATTCGGGAACCATTGGTCTTTCGCCAGGTATCGTAAGAATAAGCATTTTTAGATTCTGCCGAAATGTTTCTTTCAGCGTTTTGTTTAATTGATAAGGTCCGTCTGTTTTATCGTAGACTAACGGTAACCTTGGTGATATGCCTTGTAGTTTACTCATTTCTGTTAATTAGTGTTTCCAATATACTTTTCTCTTCCAATCTTCCCTGAAGACTTACATTGTAGTTTCTGTACAAGTTGGGCAAATATATTCTAAAAAATCTTTCCGAAAGCGATTTTACTACTCTTTCAACATATAAATTTGTAGCGGTGTCGCCGACGGGCGAAATGGGTTGCTGCGCAAACTGAAGGAGGTCAATTGAAATATCTGTAATATCTTCTCCAGCCTGTTGACGGCGGAAACGCTCATATTGCTCACGCTCTTTTAAATTAAACGTTTCAAATATGTTCGCTAATTCATCAAAATACAAAGAAGGCATTCGATCACTTGGGAAAATTGTGTCAATACCGTTTCGTCCTAAGCCTGTTCTACCCTGTATTTCTTCTGCAAGAAGTAATTCTATTCTAAGTACAGTCTGAGCTAACTCCTCACGATCACCCCTTTGAATATTGTACCATTCCCTAGCGGTATAGGTTCTGCCCTGTCCTGGGTTTGTGTATTGGGTGGAAGGATTATAAAAAAGATTATTCAAAGTTCCCAATTTATCTGATACCGAAGTTAACAACTCTCCAGAAATGCGGGCAGCTAAGTCTTGTGGTATGGGCTCATAACCACCACCCATATCAATATCGTCTCCCACTAGAGAATCAGGAGCAAAATAATCAGGGAATATATCTACTAACGTAGCTGGTACAGATGGTTCGTCGGGTGAAAATTTAACTGTTGAACCGTTCTTCCTTAAGAATAATAAATCTCGAAGTCTTAAAATTCTATCATCAGTTAATAAGCTGTCGCTAATCTCTTCCGTGAGGGTGCGCAACCTTTCTTCGACTTGATCAGAAGAATAATAAACTACTTCCTGAGTTCCATCATAGTAACCAACACTCACAGGGAACCCTACGAAAGGAGTACTAAACTTTGTTACAAGTTCACCCTTTATTGCTGTCAGAAGATTATCATCTGCATTTGCATTTTGCACTAAAATTCTATATTGTGTATCACTATATCTGTTTGCATATTTTATACCACGATCATAATAGATCATATAGGATGCTATTTGGAAAGCAATTGGAAAATAGTAAGCTCCAGCTAACAATCCTTTTTGAGTTATTTGATCACCATTATAAAATTGACCTATAATTGACTTTGCTGCTTGTGCTTGAGCTACATTCTCAAGACCATATCTTGCCATATCTACATTAAACAAAAGTCTATAGAACTTAACAAGAGTGTTTTCATACCTTTGCTTAATATTAACCGGTGATTCTGGGTCAAAAACAGATCTATTTACTGATTTATATTCAGATGTTCTGGAGATGTTCTCTAATATACCAACGTACATTGATTCTATGATATTCCTCACATTTGCCGAGGGACTTAAATCATCAGATATCGCTGGGTTGTTTTTAAATTTACTGTCTTCTAGGTCTTGTGGGAAAACAAGCTTAACATATTGAATTGATTCATATAAGGGTCCAATCATTTCTTTTGCGGTTAATTCATCTGTTATCTTTTTGTGGAGATAATCTGTAATTAATTTTACTGTACCTACACTATTCCAACAAGGATATACACGAGCTAAAGGCATAACATTCATAAAAAATGAAATCATTCTAGTTTGTATAACTTGAATAGCTGATTCCGCTCGAAGGGTGTCCTCCGCTGTTACACATATATCATCTGTTCTTTCCAGAGGTAGTTTTGCAACAGCCGAGACATAACGTGGCATGCGTCTTCTTCCGGTGTCATTAATAACAGCATTGTCAATCTGGGTGTCTATTCTTTCTCTGTAATTTTGCATACTTGTAAGATCAACATCTCTATCAAGTGCTCTCAGCGCCAACTGTTCATTGGTTGGATTTTCAAATGGTAGTCCTACAGAAAAGTTTGAATAAAGTTCAAACATTCCTCCAGAATACAAAGGAGGTAATAGTGTATCATTTATAAACAACTTATAATTATTATCAACACGGTAAGTGAAATCACCTATTTGTAAATTGTTAAAAATTCTATAATCTACAGATTGAAAATCACCGTTTTCTGTTATGGTTTGTGTGTTTGACGATACAGATCTTTCGTTATGTATTAAGCCGGCAGGGTTATAGTATGCAACGGTTGGTGTTTGTCGATCTGCATCCCAATACACTATTCGTATATCTCCTTTAGATGGATTTGAACAGTAAAGATTTGACGCTCCAGCATACCCAACATAAGGAGAAAAGGACTCTCGTTGCTTTAAATATCCATATGTAGCATTTGATATTTTATTAAGTTGTGTCTTTTCACTAGTTGATGGGTCTCCATCATCATCAAGCGGTTGATATACTCGTCTTAAACTATCTGGGGACAACAAAGCAGTCCCTTGGGATTGTGCATTATTTAATATTTTTTTCAGTGGAGATGGTGCGTTAACTATTGAATAATACGCAATTCCATAAATATCAAACGGCTTTGTGACGGGGCTTCGATATTGGGGAAGAGGTAATTTAGGTAATTCCCCAGGCAAAGCATATGTCATCCATATATAATTATAAACAACGTCAGATGTCCAGCCATTTCTTCTTGACCCTATTTGACCACCAGTTAGGGTGACATCACCATCACCATCAACTTCAACAGTTATTGTTGTTCTTTGTCCATGTCCGGCAGGGGTCATAAAAAATACATCTCCATTTGAAGATCTATAAAGCTGATTTATGCTACCCTCTCTTAGTTTAGTTCCAAGTTGGTAATATATTTCCGTTCCTAGCTTAGAGTTGTATACATTGTAGTCATAATTTTGAACCCTTTTTTGTTCTTTCCCAAAAAGATCAGAAAACAGTTCTGCTATTGATTCAGCTATAGAGTTGCTGATACTTGCTATAAATTCTAACAAATCATCATACCAAGTCATTGTTGGCAATGAATCTATCAATCTCTCAATTTGAAATTTGATGTTAGCTAAGTCTCTTAACCAGTTGCATAGATTATTAATTTTATTAATCTTATCGCTGACTATATCTGCATACTGAGCTTCTATTTCCGGTATGTCAAAATTTAATTCTAAAGGATTTGTATAACTCTCTCTTTGGTCGCAATATGCCTCAAGAGGAGAGCGAAATGGCAAATCACCAAACCTACCTTGATTTTCTATTGCATCACCCAAGAGGACAAAGAAATCAATTATTTTGTTGTTTGAAAAATTTAAACTATTATAATCATTAGGGTCTATAGTTAAAAGATCAGGTGTCCCTGGATTTGAAAAGGGAGATATATAATTCACAACGTGAATACTAGATACAGTCTCAAATATATGACTAATCAGTTCGTTACTAGCATCCCCATCTAGAAGTTGCTGCAATTCAACTGGGGTTGACATTTCTGAAACGTCCTCTAACAGATTTTGTATTTGTTCTAGTGTCGCTGGAGATGTTTGTCCCTCATTGTCAATATTAAAAAGATTTGCTAATCGGGCGATTTCTACTAAATCCACCTCTTCAACAAAGTTTCTCAGATCAGTAAAGCCAAAATCTTGTCTTTTAAATGAATTTCTTAAACCACTGGCTGGTCTTTTATTGCCTTCGGGTCCACAGCCAAGCAACGCATTAATAATATCTTTTGCAACACCTGCTATAATAGACTTTAAAAAATTTAGAAGTATTGTTTCAATAGCTTTCTTGTACACATCGGATTGTTTTGGCTTGAGTCCAATCATTTTTCTTTTTTTAAACTCAATTTTTATGGGTTGATCCAAAGTCTCTCTTACCAAAGAATTAACAACAGGAGGCGCACCGATAGGATCTAAAAAACTATCCTCAATAAAATCCCCTAAAACATCTAGAGAACAAAATATTTGCTGATTGACAGCACGTTCAATCTCTTGTATTGCACGAGTAGGATTATCAGCATATCTAGCTGCATCAGAAATTCTTGCTTTAGTTGTTTCGTCCTCTATGACTTCTTGTCGCAGTAAAATAATAGTTTCTCGTATTAGTGATCTAATTTTTGTTTTTCCTGTGGCAGCTTGCCAAAACCTTAAAGCATATTTGGCTGCCTTTGCTTGCCCTGTGTTACAATCAATACTACTCAAGGTTGAAGCCATTCGATAGCTTAACGGCCTATTTGAAAACAGTCTTTCATATTCAGACGGATCTACCCTGGAAAGCTCTGAAAGTTTTGTAAACAAGTTCTTTCTTTTTAGTCTCAGTCTTTCATTCTGTTCTCTTGTATTATTTGCACGCTTCGCCCTAATGGCATCAATTCTTGAGGGCGGGTAAGAATACTTTGACAAAAAATCTAAAGCAGGCTCTCTTGTTGTTGGCGTTGTATTTTGTACTTCTGTGTATATCTCATAGCTATTTTTCAGAAAAGAAAAACTAGTCGGCGTTAAAAGAGAAAAAGCATTAGCAATTCTAGCCTGCTCCTGATTGATATTAAGATAGGTTGTATTACCAGTTCCTTGATAATAGAAACTTCCGTTAATACAAATATGATCTAATAAATAATCCTTGGTAAAGAACATCTGGACGAAATCATCATCCTCTAGGGATATTTTGTTATACCCATAAAATAAAGACAATAAATCAAAGAATGATTCAAGACGGTCTACTTCCCTAGCAAGATCAATTCCATTAAGAACCTGTGGCGTAAAACCATCATCTAAAAGCTTTTCATTATATTCTGCCAACACACCTCGAACAGAAAACATATATCTCAGCATATCTTCGACCTGGAAAGTAACACTCCTCGTGGACTTGTTCTGGTCGCCGATTATCCTCTTTGCTTTTTGTAGAGTAGATAATTCATACTCCTCATAAGATGGTCTATTGTTGGCTTCTGTAGAATCTGGGAGATTATTAACATCGTTTGAATCTATCTGCAAACAATATATCCATCGAGATCCTGGTCGAAGATCTCTGTAGGATAACAGAGCAAATGTATCAGGAGCACCATATTTTGATAATAAATTTTGAAAATTTGCTTCTGAATTTTTTCCTGTGAGCTTTAATATTTCACGGATACTCGTCTCTACTGCATCATTATACCTTCCTCTTTGACTTTCTGAAAATCTGACAAACCAAGTTATTCTAGCAGTGGATCGCTCTTCTGTTCTCAAAAAATTATATGCATAAGCGGCAGGTTCAGTGCGACCAGTTCGCTTGACGTAGTAGAATTTTAAATCAACTGGATTGTAGTATACACGATCATTATCTTCCCCAGGGAGTCCATTTTTTCTCCAGTCGTATAGGTCTACATTAGAATCAGAACTTATATATGTTGTTACGCTTGGGCTCAAGTTCAGCAGATCAATGCCAACATTATCGCTGTACTGGATATCTGGCAACCCTAGTGCATTTCTTAATTGATTTTTGTATTGCTTGGAGTGGGCGGAAGGAACTGCAATCAAATTTGCTATATCTTGATTAAGGTCTGGTCTATCGTTATCGTTTCTGTATTCTTCTTTATATGTCAACTCGGAAGTATTAGAAGAGTACTTCTCTAAAGAACCATTCTCTCTCAATTGGTTAACCACGCTTTGTAAAGCAGCTATAGAGTCGGTATCGCTGATTTCTTCTGCACTATTATTCACTACTCTGCCATTTTGAGGGTAAAGCGCAAAATATGCAAGCATATCGTCTGTAGTGATTGTCCTATCACGATCTACTAACTCTTTGCCGATTTTGGGGAATTCATAGAAGAATAGATAACTTTCGTGAATAGCGTCAATGACAAACTTATTAGATTCATTCTCATAGTCGTAACCCAAGCCTCGCCTAGAGTCTGTATCAACAGTCTCAGCGTATGGATTTATTATTCTTCGTTGTCTATCTGTTAGAGCCATACCTGCTTACCTAGTTTACATTATTAAATTTACTACGAAAATTATACTTTGCAAATGGATTCATATTACTATAGTTCATTTTATGAAAAGTAAAGTTTAACTCTTGAGTTTGTAAATTACCGAGAGAGGCGGCCAACTTACCCAGCAACTGTGATGTCCCTCCTCCAGAAACAACAGTTAAAATCGCTACTACTTCCGTCAACAGTTCAGTTGTTACCGCCACTTCCGAATGCAAATCGCTAATTAATTCTAACAGGCTATCCAAGACCGCTGCAAGATCATCACCCTTAACCATTGGCTGCAAATCAGTATCATTATTCCCAGCAATTAAATCAATGCCTTGAATATTATCTCCAATAAACATACCAGCGGCACCGTTGTAAGCATCTGTGCTTGTTACTAACTTTATACCTTCTCTACCAATGATTCGCACAGAATCAGCTTTTATGGCAATTGCTGATCGGTTTGTCAGATTACCAACTTTTCCTTTTGCTAATCCAAAGTATTCTTTAGAATCAATATCTGCCCTCTGGGAAATGTATATACGAGCAGAGTCAAGTTCGGTGCTTTTATTTGTTAATACTTTGCCCCCGTCATTGTCAACTTCTCGTGCAAGAATACCAGACAACCCAGCAATTATATCAATACACCCCACATTAGTGTTGGCTGACGCACCTTTACCACTTGACTCGCTCCCAGGACGATCACGCCCTTGAATAATGATCGTGTTATGTTTGCCTTGAATAACATTTTCAGACTCTTTAATATTATAGCTTGGATTTGGACCCAGAATATCCGATTGATAATAACCTGAATATTCTTGTGCTTCAAGCTTTGGAGAGTTCTCTTTTATTTCTTCTTTACCATTTGAAAGGAGCGCATCGGTTATTGTTTTTCCTAACACTTTAAGCCCCCTTTTTCTGGTAAAAATTATTACCTATAAAAAATGCCATTGGGTCTTTTTTATCGCCAGCAGCGAACGGCGTCGAAGAATTAGTAATATATTCAAAATGTAAGTGAGGTCCGCTGCTTGTCCCTGAATTAGCCGAGAAACCTATTGGCTGACCTCTTTTTACTTTTTGCCCATTCTTAACAACTGGATATCTTAAATGACTCTGAAGGTGTGCATAAAGAGTGAAGAAAGGCTTTGGTCTTCCTCCTTCTTTTGTACTGTAAGTTGTATGTTTTATAAATATATAATACCCGTAGCCCTTGGTCGGTCCACCCCTATTAGTTCGTAGAGTAACAACGCCATCCAAAGCAGCGAAGATAACTTCTCCAACAGGCGCAGTAAAATCTACACCGTAGTGCGGCTCTGTCCTTTTTCTAACAGGATGAAATCTCTCTAAATCAAAAGGAGACGTGACATTTATATTTCTAACTGGTGGTGCTGGTATTAAGAGCTTCTCTCCAGAGGGTGTTATTGTTGGCTCCTCTCCTACTGGTTCTACTTCCCCAAGTCGAAAAACCTTTTCACATGGATCTGGGAGTTGTTTCTCTTCGTCTGGGAGTATTGATCGACAAGTAGAACCTAAATCAATATCCCACTTGCCAGTAAGATGTCCCTCAATACTTATAACTTTACCTGTCTCCATATGGCTAGAAAACTGAGCCCGAGGATTGTTAAACTGAACTGTCACTATATCACCAGGCTTTAACATTGGAGCGCCAGTTCCATATACATATTTAACCATAGGGTAAAAGCCTATAGCAGGGTCGTTTGATCTTTTTGCTTCTGGTATCCAATAATGTCGTGTATCACTTAAGACCATTACTCTGATCATTTGATACTCAACTCCTGCTTCCTCATTTTTAACCGTCTCGTAAAAAGATTTTATATTATCGTCTGTTCTTAAGACCAAAGCATGAACAAGAGTTAAGTTCAAAGCCCTATCAGGAGTATTAACTTTTCTAATTAAACCCTTCAGGGTTCCCATCGGAGTTGAACGATCTAAATCCCACGCATTAGCGGCTAGATCAGTACCAGTAGACATTTCATTTTTAAGAAGCTGACGGACCTTATCGTCAAATACTGTTGGCTTAGCCGTCTTTTTAGGAGTGGTCATTTCAATCCTCCTTTAAAATATCAAACAACTGATTCTTATCATCGTCTGTAAGACCCGTTTGACCAGAGGACTGATCTTTCTTATAGACTAATGTGGCTAATTTTACTAATTGCTCATTGCTTCTTTGTAATGTTTCAACAAATTTAGCAGCGGTGGCACCAGAATCAGAGTATCTTTCCTTTGATACATTTAAATACTCCTTAAGATTATCTAGGAGTATCTCTGTTTCTTGTCTGTCCTTGTTTATATTTTCAAGGGCCTGTTCAATTAACGAGTTTAGATCTTTTTTCATACAATAAGTAGGATGCTAGCTAATTTCTCCGTCATTCCATTTTTTCTTGAAAGTACGATATCTTTCCCTCATCTTATTAAGAGCACTAACAATTTGTTTAGTATTGAGACCCGTTATCTCTCTCATATACAAATACACTGCTTTTTTGTTGAAAATTTCAATTTGTTCAATATTTTCCATAAGAGTCATCACAGCATTCAAAACTTTCTCTTCATTAGGCTTGAGTTTCAATTTTTGCCAACTGCTGATTTCTGTAAGGAGAGAGTTCCAAAATTGCTTCTCTTCAATCTCAGTTAATAAACTAGCATCGGATCCAGAAGATATTGCTTCTACTTCACGGACCATTTCGTCATAATTAACTTCACGTCGGTTTTTCTTTGTTTGTTTTTTTGCCTTGTGCGTAAACCAATTCTTGGTTACAACAGAGAAATATGAAAATGCTTTCTTCCCTTGGGAAGGGTCAAATTTTCCTAGGATAGTGGTAAGCCAAATTTTGCAATCATCTTTGTGATATTCAATATTCTCAAGGGAGGTAAACTTATAAGTATAAACTATCTTATCTACCAATTCATCAAAAGCAGGCTGTATATGCTGAATGTAAAGTTCTGATCTTTTTGACAAACTTTCTGTATTACAGTAGTCAACTATGGCTTTCTCAGTTATCTCCGTAAAGTAATAATTATTTTTCTTCTTCTTTCTAGGCATTAGTATTCTCTAGTTCTGTTTCTGTAAGCTCCTGATTTGCTCTTATATAAAGTTGTATCTCATCAGCTAACTTACCTGTGTGTTCAAGTAAAGCTTCTAGGGTGGCATCACCATAAAAAATATCTCTACCATACACATCTGATAAATGGTTTTCGTATTCAGCTACTGAATTAAATATCCCTCGGGCTTCTTCATTGGTCATCTCAAGATAGTTAAGAAGCTTTCGTGTATACCAAACAAAAACAATATTAATAATCGCTGAGGATGCTAATAAAACTGATAGTAGTATAGTTGTCATTTTTGTTTGTGAATTCTTTTCTTTTGTTTCTTTTTGTACTCTTCTAAAGTTTTTTTACCTTCTTCGATTGCTTTGTTAACTTCAGTTCCTGTTTTTTCCTTATCGACTGTAACCTTCTTTGTTACCTGTAAAACAGTTGATAAATTTTTCCGTATGTCTTTAGAATTACACAACGGACACTCCACGTCTTTCTCTTTATACGAATGTCGGATATTAACCTGTTTGCCACACCCGAGACAATCATAAAGATATAGAGGCATTATTCAGTTTCAAAAACTTGAGTCTTTACAGTTGGTGGATTTGTTACTACAACTTCACCATTTTCAACTTCCAAGTTCCAGTCAGCTAACATCTCTGTTATATCTGTTTGTTCCGCCAAACACTTTTGAAGTGTCATCAATAGCGCTCCTACAGCTTGATTTGAAAACTTCATTATTCTTCTCCTTTCATATTATTAACCTGATTAATGACATTATCCCAGCCGCCTGTGAATGGAACCGCCTTATCATCAATATAAGCAAAAGCTCTTGGTTTTTCAGCAGTAACCTTTGACACATATTGTGCCATATCATGCTTTTTAAGCCATTCCCAGACTAGTTCAGAGCCGGTTCTTCCATTTACTAATCCTCGATCTGGTTTTGCCTTACAGGTATAAATAATGACTGTATGATCTCTAGATAGTTTTTGCAGTGCTTCCTTGGCACCCTCAACTGGGTCATCGTAGATTGTGCCGTCATGATATCCCTTTGAGCATTTGTGGATTACCCCATCAAAGTCAATACCAATATTTACCTGCTCATCTGGATAACTGTGTTTTCTGACACTTGGACCTTTCCAGTTAATTTTCTCTAAGTCGTCAGGGGAATTTTTACCGATCGGAGGGCACTCCTTGCCTGAACCATGAGTCAACTGGTATTGCAATAGCAAAGTTAAAACTTCTGCTGTGTGGTAGTATTCGGCTCCAAGAACTACTTGGGCTAATCCTTTAATTTCTTCTTCAATAGGATTAGACGTCACCAAAGCTGTCCTTAATCCGTTATCCGAAGCCCATTGAAGTGCCTTAATTACATCTTTTGATTTCCCAGACGAAGAGATCCCATATACTAGAGATTTTTTCATTTGAGATTTAGTCTTAGTGCAAGTTCTTTGTTGCAGCCAAGCAACCATCCATTGGTCAAAACTTGTATCGTTAATCAAGGAAGTTGCCACTACACAACTCCCAGGACACATAGCGTTCTTTGTCCCATTAGATAGTCTTGTCATATCTACAGCGGTGTGATCAGCAACACCCATGTTTCCGCCGTGCCCAAGAACATAGATGTCATCACATTCATTATAATATTCTTGTAACTGTCTCCACTCTTTTGAGCTTATAGTTTCGTAAAATTTACTCTCTAGATTTTCAATGTCAAGTGCTGAACTCATTTAATTCCTAGCTCCTTATAAAATTCTAAAAGTCCGGTTGTATCCATTCCTAATGCTATAATACCATAATCTGAATATTTCTTTAGATATTTTTTAACTTCTGTTGGAATATGGACTGCCATCTTTTCTTTTGGTATTAATTTTTCCATTTTCTTAATTGCGTTTAGATACAAGTTTGAACCAAAATCTCCCGGTACTCCAAGACTAGCGGATAGATCATAAGGTCCTATCATATAATAGTCAAAATTATGACTCATTATCTCCTCTAAATTATTTACGCCATCAATAGTTTCAATCTGAGCTATAACAGAAGGTGGTTCTGATATTAAAGGTGACAATCCCCATTTATTAGCCCTGGTTAAACCAAGCCCTCTACGTCCGCCGTGTTTTGGGAATTTGCAAGAATTCATTATTTTGTTACACTGACGTGTATTTTCAACGGTAGAAAAAATTAAACCTGTCGCTCCTGCGTCCAGACACATCCTAATGCTTGATTTTGTTGGAACCATCAATCTAACAAAACATTTCCTATTCAATGAAGTTATAGTCTGAATACAATTATAAATTGTTTCATTGTTGTAGGATGCGTGCTCTGTATCTATAACAACACCATCAACGCCAGTGTGGCATAAAATCTCTGATACAACTGGTGATGGTATTTGTTGCCAAGCTAATTTCATTATATTATACTTTCCTGACAAATGCGCTCGGTGCGATATAATTTAGGTTTTCTACTTGTACGTCTTTGTCTTTAAAAAATTTGTCTACACCTTGCGATTCTGACCAGTGATGAAAAGCATATTCATCGAACACTACAATACCACCTCTAGACACCCTATCCCAAGCAGCCTCAAGAACGTCGTATGTTGGTTGTGCTAGATCAAGATCCAAATAGAGAAGAGATATCTTTAGCCCAGGTTTATTCGAAATATATTCTGGCATTGTTTTAGAAATATCACCTGCAATTAACTCATAGTCGTGATCTTGAAACCCCGCTTCTTGAATAACATTTTCAAGATAATTTTGATAGTTATGATCGTGACTAAAATTTCTTTTTTTAAAAAGCGTAGACATCGCTAATTTATCTTGCGATGATAAAGTATCAATCAGACTATCTGTATCAAAAAAATCAAATCCTAAAACTTTTTTGCCAGAGTTTGGATTAAGATATTTTTTCAATTTAAGAAAAGTTAAAATACCTGTTCCCTTGAAAACACCACACTCAACAATATCGCCAGGAATATCTTTAACTTCATTCATCAAAAGCGTTCTAGCTAAAAGCTTCCCAAAAACCTTTGTATCATCACTCAAGATAAACCCGTTAAAACTATCAAAAAGGGATTGGCTAGTTTTTACTATTTCTAAATCTTTTATTTCCATTATTTAAAATTCCCAACAAAGTCAGAGCAAATACCTTCAAGATTAGAATCGTCTGGTATCTTTTGATCCTTTCTCAACACTAGTATACCACCTTCTAATGGTTCCTTATCGGGGTAGATCCATATTTTCCCCTTGGAAGTCAATGTGTAATCATCTTTATCGTGCCAGAAACAGTGAATTTTTGGGTTTTTAAGCATTGCACTTAAAGCTTGTGAATTTTTAGCATGGCACCATAATCCTTCTTTTTCTAGAAAGCTTTCAGAAATTTTATATTCAGGATCATCATGACCAAGGTAATAAACCCCCAACACATTCCAAACATCTACCTCAACATCATAGCCTGCCATTAAAGCTTCCTCAATATACTCAGGCATATTCTCTCTGTTTGTTTTTCCTTGAATGTTGCCACGATGAGATATTAGCTTCATATCATCCCTTATAATTTCTCAGGTATGTGTCTAAATCTTCTGGTGTCCCTATACCCCACATTTTTTTGGTTGGAAAGACTTTAATCTTCTTATCATCTGCAATAGCCTCATTGAATACAGGACAAACATAAAACTCGTTATTAACCCTGATATCCTTTTCAATCATCTGTTCAGCATATTTAACATAGTCAGAGCCGTGTTTCCAATAATAAATCCCAGTGGTAGCAATATTACTGATTGGTTTCTTTTCTGCTACTTCCGTTACATACCCATCAGGACCTAGTTTGGCGAAACTCCACTTTGGATGAGTAGCTTCAAAAGTTAACATACCACCATCGATATTATCTGCCATCATAGAATACATAAATTCATTACTGTCCCACTCTAGAAACTGGTCTGAATTTGCATAGAGTAAGGGCTCATCATTATTAATAAATTCTTTTGCTAACAGTGTTGTACAAGCAGCACCCTCTGTTAGTCCATCTGTATAAATAACCTCACACCCTGGAGAGATCAATTGTAAAAGATGTTTTATGTTGTATCTTTCTTCATGTTCCTTGCGAACCACAAAAATATGCTGCGCATCTATATTCAAGTTTTCAACAACAAGTTGAATCATTGGCTTTCCGTTAACTTCAATTAAAGGTTTTGGAAAAGCATAGCCAGCCTTTTGAAAGCGAGAACCTTCGCCAGCCATTGGAATAAGAACCTTCATATCTCCCCCTTGCCATTTTGGTCTAGACAAAGTTTTAGGACGATTCTTTTCAATAAATCCAAAAACCTTTTCTTTTGTTACATCTTCACTGTTCATTACACCGCATACGTGAGCGCCAGCACGCTGTGCTGCTTCCCGTCCAATATGTGAATCTTCAATAATTACAGTCTCTTGAGGTCCGACTTCCGCCTTTACCATACATTTAAGATAAATTTCTGGATTTGGCTTAGGGTTTCTTACGTCCTGATTAGAGTAGAAAAAATCAACATACTCCATAAATCCTTTGCGCAACAAAACCATCTTTATGGTTTCTCTGATAGAATTTGAAGCAACCGCAATTTTAAGACCCTCTTGTTTAAGGTCTCTCAACAAATTACAGATTCTTTCGTCTCGACCATATTCATTTGATATTATATTGATTGTATGTTTTTGTTTGTTTTTCCATACAGAATGGTGACTCTCCAGAGGGAGCCCCTTCATCTCTGTGAGCATCTTTAATTTCTTACTGGTTGGTAGTCCATCAAATGTTGATAGGTGTTCTTCTCTTTCAACAATATACTTTGGATCTACCTCTTTTAGAGAGCGATTTAGAGCTTCATAATGAAGTTCCCTAGCATCTACCAATACGCCATCCAAATCAAAAACTACTAATTTAATCACTTCCTAAACCTTTCATTATCTTTAAATGGGTGCTTGTCAATATCTTCACACTTGTTGAGATCAAGCCAGAAATCACCCTCTCTCCAGCCAACATAGTTTTGTTCCTCAAGTGTTTCAACATCTTTTTCAAAATAATAATATTGTATAAAGTTCGGAACTGTTGGTAAATTTGGTGGGTTATCAACAAAATCTTGAGACCATCTCGTTAACCACCCAGTATAAGCGGGCTGTGTTTTCCAGGTGTCTTTCCACTTCCAATACAAAATTTGTGATGTATGATACCAACCTTCTCTCGATATACTATTCGACTTCTCTTTTCTCCACTCAGGTTCACCACCTTGATATTCTGATGTATCTAGTGGTAGTGCATCTTGACTGTTTAATAGTCTGCCATGGATCTTGTCATTTATTAAGGACTTTTCTTTGTTTAAGATTAGAGCCCTAATATAATAGTCAGCCTCTTTGTTTGCTGGTGTTATAAAACGCTCATCCCATAAGCCTATTCTTTTTACCGCTTCTGGTCTATAGCTAATAATATTATCGCCCAATTGCCCTGTGACAAAAGTATACTTCTTGTGCATTTTTAAAAGATTTGTTGCCCATTTTGGGTCTAATACAATATCGTTCTGCATTGTCACAACAATTTTTGCCTCTGGATTGTTCAAGTCCTTGAATCCATGCACAAGTGCCTGATTCCAGTTTCTTGCTAAGTTACCTGTATCCCAATCAGGTCTGGCGTTGTTGTGAATTACATTTACCTTGTTTCGGAATCTTTCCTCTAGAAAAAAATCACTGTGATTGTTGATAACATTTACTTCCGTATCAGAAACAAGCGAAAAATCTGTCTTATTAAATAAGGTATCCAAGGTTTTGTTTAGTATATCTTGCCTTCTATACGTTACAATATAAATCTTGATATTTTTCATTTTCCATTTACCTTATCAAACAAAGCCTCAGCAACCATGAAATCAAACTCAGTATCAACATCTACTGATTCTATATCATCCAACATAAGCGGATAAAATTTATTCCCAAGAATATTTTTATTTTGTATCATTATTTCCCTGGGTAATATGTTTGCCGCAAAGTTCAAAGCATATACATCAGGTAAATCCTGAGATCTTGGATGATTTTTAGGATCATAGTTTATAGCTGCATTATCAAGCCATAGATACTCTCTAATATAATTAGCCGTAACTACTGAATCATATTCTTCTCTATCTTTGTATAGGTCAATGCACTCTTGAACTGTCTCATCTTTTATAAGTGGACTCGTTACTGGTGTCCATAATATATCCTTACAATCCAAAGAGGAAGCTAAGTGAACATATACATCCCCCATAGGAACTGTGTCACTAGCATAAAATGGATTTCTTTTCATAGTAGTCGCACCAAGAGAGTTTGCTAATTCTAACATACCCTCATCATCAGATGTTACAACTATGTTATTAATACCACTTAATCTTGTTGCTTGTTCTATTTTCATTTGGAGCATGTTGGAACTTCCAAATGGTCTTATGTTTTTTCCTGGTACACGCTTAGATCCACCTCTTACTGCAATTAAGACAGTAATATCAGTATCTCTCATAGTTGACCTCCGTTTACATCAATTGCTGCTCCTGCAATATATGATGCAGCCGAAGAACATAAAAATAATATTGGTAAAGCTTGTTCTTTTGTAGTTGCAATTCTTCTGATAGGTATACTATGTTCTAGCTTTTCTATTTGCTCTGTAGTCATAGATTCTTGCAGCATCTCTGTCATTGTCTGCGAGGGGCAAACACAATTTACAAGAATATTGTGTTTTGAGACTTCATTCGACAACTGTTTAGTTAAGCCAATTATGCCATATTTACTAGACGTGTAATGAACACCACTTACAATACTTTTATTTCTTCCTGCGATTGATGAAACATTTACAATCCTGCCGAAGTTTTTTTGTTTCATTATCTCAACTGCTAACTTAGAAGTATAATAGAATGATTTAAGATTAGTGCTCATCACTCTGTCCCACTCATCACTATCAATATCTTCTATAGGACAACACAAGTTAGTTCCAGCAACATTGATTAAAAAATCTAGTGTTTTAATCGAATCAAAAGCTAGTTTTATACTTAATTGATTTCTTAAATTACACCCTATGTGGTGACAGCCATCTATCTTCGGATCTGTTCGTGATAAACAATATACAATTGCACCCGAATCTATAAATCTTTTGACAACCTCAAGTCCAATACCTTTACTTCCGCCTGTAACTACAACTGTCTTGCCTGTGAAATCAAAAGATATATCATTCATCTTCATATACGTGATCCACATCCGGCCTGGTTATCGCATATCTTACCCCTGGTTTATCTCCCACACACTTTATGTGATGCCAGACTCCACAAGGAACTACAATAATGTCATTCGTAGTAACAGTTCTTGTTCCTATACCATCTATCCACCACTCCCAAGTTCCATCTAAAATAACCCAGTTCTCATCGGCGTCATGATGATAATGTTTTCTATTTCCTTCGCCTGGTTGTTGTTGAATTACAACACCCCCAAACAATTCATTGTAAGCAATTCGTACAGCCCAAGACCCCATACCAAGATCTTTTCTTAATTCTTCTAGATTTACGGTTGAACAATTTTCATACTTTTTAAGTTCGGATACTGGTACACCGTCGTCTTTAAGGACACTTATAAGGTTACTATCTGATTTCTTTTTTTCACTCATATTATCTTGTCTCATGTTTAAATTTAGGTAACCTAGAAAATTTATCTATTCTTTCTGTAACCTTTTGGGAGTATAGCATATTAATTACGTCTTCGTCAAGCTTGAACCTATCGTCTTTCATCAAAATATTTTTGCAGTGCATCATTTGCGATAATTGGTCATGAAGTATGTGGTCTGGACCAAATGGAGTTCCTGATACACCGTATGTGTCAGTATATAGTTTATTGTATTTCCCTTGATCGTTTTGTGGTATCCCAGTGTTATAAAAATCCAAACCATATACAGACAACTTAATTAAGGGATAACGAAGCAAGTGGTTCAATGCTCCATAGCCTGAATTAAAGTTTGCCGAGTGCCTTTGGAATTGTTTATTGTTGAAGTTTTCTACATGTTGTTTAGGGTAAATTTGCCAGTAAAGAGCCCATCTGTCCCAAGTACCATCTTCATTTTTTAGGTGAACAAATGGAATATCTAAAGATTTAAAAACATTTTCATAAACTTGATCGATGTATGCCCACTGATTATTTGGCAGTTGGTGGCTTACAGTATCGTTAGCAATTATAAATTTTGGTCTTTCTTCTTTTGAAATATTATTCAAATGCTCAACAATGGGTGGCCCATAATTTGCATTAAGACAACTTTGTATTATATCTGTCCGTGTGCCGAAATCTTTCTCATTGGGAATTCCGTGCTGGATTCTAACTACGACATCATGGGAGTCGATTTCTTTACCTTTGCCCTGTCCATTCAGGCGAGGAGCAGGACCAACAAACGCAACACTTTTACCGTCAAGGTAATTGTACAAATCTTGATCAACTATACATTCATTATGAAATAAAGATTTGTGGTCTTCAAGTTTGTGATAAATATCAACACACTCGTTAACTTCTATTTTTTTACCTGATATCTTATTGTTAATTTCGTTTGTTATCTCAACCCAAGGGTTACTAGTTTTCTTGAAATCTTCAAAGGTTAAGCTTTCTAGATGTTCTCTAGCTGTGCTGTACGAATCATCTTTCAGGGGTGCTATCTTTTCTTCTACTTCAAGATTTATATTTGCAAACCTCTCATGAGATAGATCAAAAAAATTCTCAATGGACTGTATGTCCAAATAATTGTCCTGCTTTTGCATCATCTTTGGCTTTAAACCTTTTGATAAAACCAAGTTAATAAAAGTATTTTTTATATGAAGTGAATCTCTTAGTTCTTGTTGGTTACTACCGTCACCCAAAATCTTACTTTTTTTGAATGCAGGCATAATCCAAGCCCACATCTCATCCATTCGATATTTACTCCAAGCACCATTTTGATTATGTGGTGTTTCCAGATCTGTTACCCCATTATCATAAAGCATCTTATGACTACAAACAACATGCCTAAGAAAAGGGATCTCTAGAATATTGAAAAGATGACAAGCATCGACACCACCACCAAACCTAGTAACCATTGGAAAGAACCAACTCATTAACGAATGGTGAACTATTTTTAAACCACAATGTGTAAAAGGTATTACTGAATGGTCTGCTGAATTGTAATACTCTTTATTTTCAGCAAAAGGAGTTATTAGTCCTTTACCTGGATAGTATGTTAAGACAGCGGGTTCAAAATCCTGTAGGTCTTCACAGATCTGATCTAGTGCGTTTTTATCTCTTTGAGGTCTTAATACATAATCATAATCTACAAACGCATAATATTCGTACTCCTTTGGTACTAGTTCGGCTAAAATATTTCTAGTTTCTACCCAGGTTGTATTAGGGCAAAACTTAATGGCGTCTTTATTTTCCTTATCGTGGGTTACAAAGTAAAAATCACTATGTTCTTTATCTTTAAATAACTCAACATGATCTTTATTAGGTTCTTCAGGAGTTACTTGCAGAACACATAATCTCTTCTTAATCATAATAAACCTTTTGTACCATTTTCATCAAACCATTTGTCATACCACTCAATTGTTTTTGAGAGTCCCTCTTCCAAATTGACCACTGGCACATAAGAAGTTAAACTTTCTAACTTAGATGTATCGGGACATCTTCTGTCCACGCTTCCCCTTGGGGCATCTCTAATATCATATTCATCATCGTTATTATACCAGAGGTTTACTTTTTTTGCAAGATCAATAATTTTTATTTCTTCCTTGTCGTTCCCAATGTGAAAAATACCGCTCTCATTACACTTAGATAATTCATAAGTTGCTTTTACTGCATCATCAATATAACAAAAAGCTCTGGTCTGCTTATCACCAAATATCTTAAAAGGCATTTCATTATTTTTGGCTCTCAGAACAAATTGAGGTATTACGTGCTTGGTACCCATCCTTGGTCCATATATGTTGTGATACCTAATAATTTGATAATCTAATCCAAATTGCTTACTAAAACTGTTTAGAATAATTTCACAGGCCAACTTACTACCGCCGTATGAATATCTCTCATTCATAACATCTTCAATTGTACAATGAATTTTTTCATCAGTTGGCACCAAGCTTTGATCTCTCTGGATTGATCCAGCATAGACTTCTGAAGAGGATGTAAACACGAATTTAGTTTTAGATTCTTTATATTTCTCTAGCAATAACATCGTGCTTTTTATAGCAACTTCCATTACTGTATAAGGTATTGTATAAAAATTTTCTGTTCCATTTATAGCCGCCAGATGAAATATTACATCATAGTCATCATCCAGTTTTTGAAGATCTTCAACCTTCGTAAGGTCAGCTTCGATAAACTTAGTGCCATCTATTTTTAAAATATCCTCTATGAAGCTATCAACCTGTCCTCTTTTGTTGTTGTCGCATAGATGCGTCTCGTTACCTTGTTGGGCACAATAACGGGACAGATAAGACCCTATAAATCCACTGGCTCCCGTTACTAATATCTTCATTATTTTCTCATCCCATCATATACAGTTACTTTATATTTGCTATTCTCTTCTAAAATCATCTTAAAAAAACCAATATCAAGGTTTTTTTCCTCAACCAATTTTGATATAGCTAGAGTATCCTTGGGCAAACAAACTCCACCAAATCCTCTGAAATTGTCATTACACTGAAGGTAAGAATCATTTATATGATCTCTTAGCACTAAGGAATTTTTAATGTCTGTATAAGAAGCGTCTAGTTCTTTGCAGACTTCATAAAAACTGTTTGCAAGAGTTATCAAAGTTGCATTGTAAATATTGTTGTAATATTTTACTAGTTCTGCCTCTGTCCTGGATAATTTTCTAAACTGCGAAGGATATGATCCGTGGGCTTCTTTTATCTTTTCATAACATTCCTCACAATCAGTTCCGATTACGCACAAGTCGTGATTTTCAATAAAATCAATAACTGCACATCTTTCCCTCAAGAACTCAGGAACAAATGCTATTTTTAGCTGCGGGTATTTGTCCGCTAGTTTTTGTGTTGTACCAGGAGAAACAGTAGATTTTATAACAACAATCCCAGAATAATTATTAGATTCTAGATTTACAATAGATTCCTCTACGATAGTAGTGTCACAAAAACCATTCTCATCTGGGGGAGTGGGTACACAAATAAAACAGATATCACTGCCAAGAACATCTTCAAACTTTGACTCCTTTGCAGGATCGTAAAAGCTCATTTTATGACCAAGTTCTAAAAAACCTGTATAAACAGCGTTGCCAACAACACCAAGTCCCAAAACTCCTATTTTCATTTAAAAACCTCCATCTTTCTCAAATCAGGCCAGTCATCTAAAGTCCATTGCCTAGGTGTTGACTCTTTTGCCGCTGGTAGTTTTTCTAGTCCAAGTTTGGCTGTTTCTGGAGTCATGTAATAATGGTATCCTACTGTGCTTATATTTTGAGATGCCCAAGGGATGTCTGGCTCCCTACCATCATAAGACATTTTTTTCAATTTTTTATAGTCTTCCAAATTATCGCATAATATTACACCGCCACGACCTAAAGCTAGATGCTTTCTGAACTGAAAACTTACGCACATAAAAGTGTTTGGTATATAACTATCCTTTTTCCAAAGAACGGCAGCATCAATTATATTTGTGCCTCCAAGATAGTAATAATCAAGCCAATCTTCCTCTTTCCACTCAAGTTCTATATTTAATTTTTTGGATAAAAGAGGGATAGAAATATAAGTCTGAGTTGGGACAATAATCTTATCTACGTTTTTATATCGTAAGCAAAGTTCTATCCCGTGTGTACAGCAATCAACTGCCACAGCGTATGGAGCACCAAAAAAAGATGCTATCTCATTTTCAAATTCTTTTACTACCTCAAAACTCATTTTTTGCACTCCACGTTTAAACTCATCAAAGTTCCATTTTCCTTATCCATATGGGGTAAATATGCTTGAGAGTGATCATCGAATTTTGAATGGGAGGTATCTCTCCAGTCATATTTCTTAACCTCACTAAAGCCTGAATCCTCTAGCTCTCGCTTAAGCGATGAAAAATCATAAACTGTCCTATGATATATTGTCTCTTCGCCCATGGGCATCCTGCCATATAAAAGCCCAACAAATTTGTCGAGAGAATAACCCTCTTCCGTGTATAGTCTTGAAATTTCTGTAAAGTTAGGAACTGCGACTCTCAATGTGCCACCAGGTTTTAATATTCTTCTCCATTCACCAAGGACTGATGGGATTTCCTGCCTATCAAAATATTCTACAACGTGTGAGGCATATATTAAATCGACTGTATTCTCACCAAATTGACTTAGATCAACAATGGATTCATAATCTAGATGATCGTAATCTCCAGAATCTATATGAATCCATTCTTTTCCAAAATCTCTCCAGCCGCATCCCATATTTATTTTCATTATAAATACCTTTTATCCAGTGATTGACCTTCATAAGGTCCGGTCTTATATTCATAGACAATCGTATCATCCTCAAGTATCTCATAAGTATGAGCGCCTTCAAGTGTAAAACTAGCATCACCAGGTTTTAAGATAGGTGTTGCCAGGATTGTTTCGTTGTCTATGTCATACATATAACACTTAACACTGCCTTGTATTACAATCCAAGATTCTTGTGCTATTTGTTCTTTATATGTTCTTTCTTTTTTTATATGGTAATGTGGTTGAAAATTTTTACCTTGTTCAAGTTTCATAGTTGCACATTGAATGAATTGGTCTTCAGGAACTATATCTGTTCTACCATCCACATCCTCTAATCTATTAATCATATGAAGTAGGAGATCTGGGTTTATCTTTGAATAGATCTTTAGCATTTTATCGCCTCCTCAATACTCATTTTTTTAAAACACTTTAGATTAGATATGGGGCTGCAATTTACCACTTCTATATCAGCGTGTGCAGCCCTATACGCAAACATATTCCAAGTTGGCATATGAAATTTAATACCATCAGGAATATTATATTGATCACCTTTTTGTTGATAGTCATCAAACCAATAGTTCGGGTTCTTATCTGGTGTTTTATCCATAATCAGCCCAGGTCCGTCTTTTTTACTGCCGTCAACAAATTCAACATAGTTACAGTCTACACCCAAAAGGATAATTTTTTTATACCCCATACAAACAGCCGCCGAACAAGCGTTAGCACCACTATTACCATTATCGTGAAACTGAGTAAAGCAATCTTCTGAATGGTTCATCTTGTTGGTGCTACCATACGGTAGCATATTTACAAATTGGAAATTATCTTTGTCACTTAAGTTCCTTATGTAAAAATGCTTTTTAAATTTACCTGAATCGATAAGATCAATGAAGCTTTGTTGGTGATTATCTGTTACACGATAATCAAAGCAGCCGTGATAGGTAGGCCACCAGTCTAAACGAGGATAGGCTCGATAGGCAGAATTTAATCCAAATGTGTCAATACCATCTAGCATAGAAAAATCAACATCCTTAAGGGATGGACCATTTCCCATAATAACTATCGTTTCACTCTTAGTCATAAAAACTCCAAAATGTAGAACACCTTGTGTTCATATGTTCTCGACAAGATTCAGCACTATTAGCCCAAGATTCATATCTGTGTTGGACGTTTTCATTTAATATAGTTTCACACCCTAGCATTTGCGCTTCCATAACAAGCCTAGGACAAGTATCTGCACCATCAGGTAAAAATATAAGACCCTTTGAAGTAGACAACTTTATTAGTAATTCGTGATAAGGTAAACCAGCAACTACTTCTGCCTCTAATGAGTTATCTTGCGCATACTTGACACATTTTTCATAACCCTTAATCCAAGAGTTTGTTCTAACAATAAGATATTTGTCGTTTTTTTCATTGTCTCTTATCGAGTCAATAAATCTTAAATCACCCTTTGAAAAAACAGAATTTAAAGTTTCTGTATTTTCTTCTTTGATTGTCTTAACCCTCTGTAAGAAAATATTCTTTTGCGCATCGCTCATAAACCAGATTTTTTTTGCATACCCATAAAAGGCTAAATTTATCTTGTTCTCTTTTATATCTGCACAATCACACTCCTGACCTGTTTGAATTCTGTGAAGATCCAAAGATCTGAATTTACAGAATTTGTAGTCGTACTCGACTATAGAATAATTTACATTTTTAATCAAATGAAGTTTTAACCTGTAATCAAGCGAAACAAAATTTAATACAACCCAGTGAGCTTCTTTATATTGGTTGATTACAGAGCTTGTAAGCTCAGCACATCTTATCTTTATTATGTTTTTATTATTGGGTCTCCCTTGGATAATAGCCTCCGAGGTAAGCTCCGCTCCACCAACATAATCTTCAGCAAAAGCATCAGCTAAGAATATCATAAGACTCATATTAAATCATCCAAAAGTGAATCCACTTCATCCTCATATTCTTGAACTGTTTTTAAATACGGAGAAAGTTCTTCGTTATTGAAATCCTTATACATACCCTTAATAACTTTTAGATTGTTTTTTTCTCTAAGATAATTTGAAAGATTTTTAGAATCTTCTAGGAACGATTCTTTATTCCTTCGGATAAAATTAAGAGACTTCTTAAAGGAGTCTTCTTTTGGATAAGCCCAAATACAAGACTCAGTAATTAAACCAGGCATCAAATGTTGTTGTTCTACAGGTTTTAAGTCATAAGCTACTTTGATAAAGTGGCTTTTAAGCTTAGTATTTCCAGCCCTGTTTTTACTGGGGGCTCTAAGAAAATCCAAATGGCCAGACCAGTTTGTTGCTATAATTGGAATACCGTTACAAGCTGCTCTAAAGATAGGTATACCAAAGCCTTCGCCATGTGTGGCTGTAACATAACAGTCAATATAGTCTGGATTATATAATGACTCCATCTCTTGTTCTGTTAAACTACCGTGAACGAAATAAACCTTACACTTTCTACTAGGCGCTATAGCTTGAAGAGTTGCTTCAATATCCTGCTTTGTTGCATAGAAATCCATAGTACTATTATTATGCATATGTGTTTTTACAATAAGTCCTACTTCTTCATCATCTTTAAAGTTCTCTATAAACCATTTTAATGTCATCCCAAAGTTTTTTCTTGGTGCCATTTGAAGAACAGTAAGAAAGTTAAACTTTGTTTTAATATTCATACCTTTATAGATGTCTATTTGTTCCACAGTATCATCGTGTCCAAATGGTATAACTGTGATTGGACACGAAATCCCAACACCGTTTTCATCTTTTGTATTTTTAAGGTTTTCTTTTGCGTGATTGGATACAACCAAGATATGCTTCATAGTGTTACATTTAGCAACCCATTCTGATGGTGCAAATGTTGTTTCTAAAGCGGCCGTGACACCTATGTCGTGTGGGGACATAGGCTGGAATTCATTAGGTGGTCTCACTTGGTAAGTGGCAGTAAATAAGTCATTTATATTAATATTACCTTGAGCATCCTGTCGAGATACAAAAAGCCGATTTGTTTTGTCAATAAGGTTTTTATACTTTTCGTAATATTTTGAACTACGACTAGTTGCAGCCCACTGAGTGTCTTGGACATAGACTTCTATTGTGTCTTGTAGTTCCAACAGTGAATCCAGCAATGTTCTTGCGTGTTCACTGTAACCTGATAGGTTACAAACGGGACCAACCACTAAGATTTTAGGTTTATTAATCATAATTCTACTGTCCTAATATTATTGTATTTCTTTCTACTATCCCAAGATCCTCTCTCCTCATGAACCCGCAACATCAAATCAACCCACTGTTTCTTAAAAACATCAAAATTGTAGTTATTCTTAACGTGTTGTTGTCCAAGTTCGCCAAGTTCTTTTAATTGTTGGGGAGTTTTTTTATACATTTCTAGAAGAGCGTTAATAAAATCGTCTTTGTTGATTCTATCCTCGTAAATGTATGGCACCTGCTGCGATCCAATAACCGCCTTAGAACTTGGTTCAATTCCAATTCCAAACCATTTCTCTCCATCTGTGACTTGTTCCTGCAAACCGCCTGTCATATTAACAATAATTGGAGTGCCGCAAGATAGAGACTCAAGAGTTGCCAACCCGAACCCCTCTGCATCTGAAATATTAACTGTGCAATCAGCCATTGTGTAAAGCGCTGCTAATTGTTCAGCCTGAAGTTTATTGGTGGAAAGAAAAATCTCTCCGTCATTAAACCCTAAATGAGAAGCAAGGTAATGCAATGGTTGCCCATGAGGATCGGTAGGGTCAGTATGCATAAACAAACAAACCTTTGATCGATCTACATCCTCCCTCTCTAAAAATTCCTTGAACCAATACACCAAACTACCAGACTGTTTTCTTCTAGCGTTCCGATTATTCCAGAAGAAAATGAATTTATCTTTTAGTGTTGGATTTATTTTATATAGGTCGTCTATTTCTTTCGAGGGTCTTGGATAGAAATGATCTGAATTTACTGCGTGTGGAACATATTCTTCCTCCACTTCTGGGCATACATTCTGAACTATATCACTTGTGACTTTCGAAATACTTGCGACCACATCATTAGCATCATAATATCTCTTATTGAATTTTGGGTATGGATAATTATCCCAAACGTGATAATAAACCATAGGTAGTTTATCTCGAATCTGATCGTCTATTGACCATAACCATTCATAAAAACGTGGGTCGGTCATAAAATATAGGATATCTGGTTTTCGATCTCTGATGAACTGGCTAATCATTTGAGGATTACCATAACCATCAACTGGGAATATTTCCCAAAATCCTGGATATCCTTCGATTCTTTTAGGTTCATAGTTTTGATGCTTGATCGCTCCTCCAAGAGAGATCACATTAAACTTGCCACTATTAAGAAGAGCTTCTATAACATATTTTGTCTGGGTTCCCACTCCAGAAGGCAACAAAGGGTGGTCACTTATGGTCATAACCGTAATTTTTTTATCCAATTTAATACCTCATTTGCAATACTCAGTCCTATAAAATTCACAGACACCTGGGCGGTGTTTGCAACTCGTACAAGAATTTCTGTTTTTAATATATCGTTCTTTTGTAATATTGTATAGGGCTGTAGTCAAAGATTTTAATGCATCTGTCGTTCTTTTTTTAGCCGCCGTAATTCTAACAAACTCTACTTTTTTTCCAGGCTTGGCAGTACGCTTTAAAAGAACAAAGTGACAATCAATATCTTTGGGATCAACATCATACTTTTGCGAATAAAAATGCTTATACAATACAAGCTGATAGGCCATAACCTTATCACTTTTCTTTTCACGACGCCAACCCCAGGAGCAAGTCTTCCAATCGATTAGGTGAACCTTCTCATCTTTCTTAGAATGAACTACAAGGTCAATAAAACCTTTGAAATTTTTTTCTGCTTCCGTGAACTCTGTGATGGGTTGGTACAAAAACTCCTCAGCAGCTAAAACGTGCCAATCCTCGCCAAGTTTCCCAAATTTTTCTACTAGTGAGCGGTAAAGGTCGGGAATAATCTCAATGCCGTGAGCCATCCACAAAGGCAGGTCAAAGTCGTTAGCCGCTCTCTGTTGTTCATCAGCCGGCAGGGCTTTGAGTTCCTTTACAAACTGCTCCTTAAGCAAGGTAGTGATCTTTTCCTGAGATCTATACTGTTCAGTCTTTGTGAGAGTTTCCTCACATAGGGTATGTAAAGCTTTTCCAAAGGCAGTGTAAATATTGCCTTCAAACTTATTAATCTTATCAATATAGGTAAGCTTGTGATAGTGTGGGCAAATAAGCCAATTCTTCCACTCTGAATAAGAGATATGTTTTCCAGCCAAAGTTCCGTCGCTTTCTTAGTTGTTGACGAGTTCATCGATCTTGTTATATAGTTCCGGGCTAATTTTCTTTAGTTTTTGTTTACTTCCCAGAAAATACTGCTCAAATCCAGTAGCAAAGTATTCACGCAATGAAACAGAACTATAGGGTCGAATAAACATTCCAGAAGTAATCATTCTGAGTAGGTTTTTACCGACTCGCTTGTAAAGAAACTGATCAAAATCCTCATCGAACTTAAGGTTTTTAAAATCATACTCCTGTGTCCAATATCCTTCTGACTTCAGTTCAAATTCCAACTCATATCTTTTTTTGAGAAACTCTTTTTTTATTTTTTGATCACCATAAATTTGTTCCGGGTATAGAACTTCTGCGTGGTGTGCAAATTCGTGAACAATATCATCTATCAAATCAGCAGCATTATCTTGATCTTGAGTTATATAAAAAACACCGTCTTTATACAGGGCATTAGCTTCACGATCATCAAAAATTTCTTGGTGACCTATCTGCACTCCCTTAAGTCCACTAAATAATTTAGATGGTATTAGCTTCTCTACAGAGCGAAAAATAGCTTGGGCATCAACGTTATCTGGTAGTTGATCTTTTTGATAAACAGGGACATTCCCAAACCGAAAATGCCTAGTGGTATTTTTTACCTTCTCAAAAACATATTCTCTCATAATATCTCCGAAGCAAGGGTTGCCAATTGTGATCTCTCACCTTTAGTTAGTGTGATATGTCCAGCAATGTCATAATTTTTAAATTTTTCTACTGCATGAGTCAAACCATTTGATACTGAATCTACATAGGAATTGTCTATTTGTTGTATATCACCTGTAAGAACTAGCTTTGTCCCATGTCCTACCCTTGTTATTATAGTCTTTAATTCGTGTGCTGTCAAGTTTTGAGCCTCATCAACAATCATAAAAGCATTTGCGATAGAACGACCTCGAATATAAGTCATTGCCTCAATTTCAATAACTCCCTGTTCTACCTGCATATCTAGAGCAGTGCGGTCACCAAAGAGATGCTCCAAATTATCTCGAATTGGAGCGATCCACGGCAACATCTTCTCCTCTAAAGTCCCAGGCAGAAATCCAATATCTCTGCCCATTGGTTGCACTGGACGGGTAATTATAAGTTTGTCATAACCACCAGAAGCACCAGTAGTGTTAATGACTTGTTCCAATGCACAAGCTGTAGCTAACAATGTTTTACCAGTGCCAGCCGGACCTGTCAAGGACATTATATGAATATTTTTATCAAATAATAAATCCATAGCATATTGTTGCTCTTTATTTCTTGCTGAGAGACCCCATATGTTTTTGTATTTATTTACTTTTTTTAAAGGTTTATTCTCTCCTTCATAGCGGCAAATCGCTGACTTATTTGTTCCTTCGTTTTTAAGAAGAAGGAATTGATTGGGAAACAGTCTCTTCTTCTGCTCCGGGAGGACAAATGGCTCTCCTGTATAAAATCTATCAATAAGTGAGAAGTCCACTTCCAATTCTTGAGTGCCAGTGAATAAATTTTCTACAGAATTAATAACCTTTTGTGGTTGATAGTCAAAACACTCTATACCATAAGCATCACACTTGACTCTCATATTGAGATCCCGAGACACTACAGCGATCTCGTGACCTTTCTTTTTTAATCGGAGGGCGACGGCAATAATTTTATTATCTGAGTCATCCTCTTTCATCCCAGCGGGTAGGAAATTTGCATCATAATGAGCCGCAAAGACTTTACCCTTGCCCCTCCCAAGCGCAACTCCTTCCATAAGACTGCCTTTTGAGCGCAACGCATCCAATACCCTGTTCATAGTTCGGGCATTAAGACCGGCAGTATCTTGACGGTGTTTATGTTTATCTATCTCATCTAATACAATTGTTGGGATTGCAATATTATTTTTCCCAAATGCCAATATGGAACCTGCCTCTGTAAGATACACATTTGTATCTAAAATGATGGTTTTCTTCATATATTCCCCCAAATAAGTGGGTTTATATAATTAGTTCTCAGGGTAATAAAAAAGCCGCCCGAAGGCGGCTGGTGGAGGTAGGGAGAATCGAACTCCCGTCTTGCCTAGTTCCATAAAGAGGTCATTCACAAGGTTAGGTCTGTTTTTTTCGTCAGACAGCCCACTTGACTAGATCATTTTATTATGGCTAAAATAATCAAAAGCACTTACAAAGACACAGTACGGCTTTCTGTTTTTTGGCTGCCGTCGCCTCAAGTCAAGTCAGGTTATTAAGCTGCTTGTGCTAGTTGAAAATCGTCGTTTGCGATTAGAAGTTAAGCGTTTTTAGTGAGCCACGCTTCCCTCAC
>Ga0209645_1000113_pt1 | contig 40086 bp, 28 predicted proteins | sample ETNvirenome_6_30_FD_184070 | JGI IMG/M metagenome (GOLD analysis project Ga0209645, IMG submission 184070) | Marine viral communities from the Pacific Ocean - ETNP_6_30 (SPAdes) (version 2) | ecosystem: Environmental > Aquatic > Marine > Oceanic | place: Pacific Ocean | collected 2013-06-19
ACACAAGAATACTGTTTATGAAAGTGGTTTGAAGAAGGATTTTGATGGTGAAATCACCACAGGAAGATTCCCTGCGAATGTGATTATGGATAAGGAAGCTGGCGAGGTTCTTGATGAGCAAAGCGGGCATTTGAAATCAGGGAATATGGATTCAATAGCTAAAGGCGGGCAATTCAATACCTATGGTGTTCAACAAGAAAGACATACATCCCAGATTGGCGATGAGGGCGGTGCATCTCGATTCTTCTATTGCGCTAAACCATCAGGCAAAGAGAAAGAAGCAGGGTTGGATAATTTAGAAGCTCAAGGAGAGATGGAGAGAAAGAATACCCATCCCACGGTAAAACCTGTAGATCTCATGAAATATTTGTGTAGGCTTGTGACTCCTAAACACGGAATAGTCCTTGATCCATTCATGGGTAGCGGAACAACCGGGATAGCTGCAAACTTAGAAGGATTCAGCTTCATAGGTATAGAGATGGATGAGAATTATGTGAAAATCGCACGGGCAAGGATAGCTCATTCGGGTGAATACGAAATAACTGAGGATTTGACCATGAAAAGGATCAAACAACCATCACTTCTTGATTTCTTAGGGTGGTCTGAGTGAGCTACAGGTTGCTATTAGGTAACTGCCTTGATTCATTACATGAATTAGAGGATGAGTCCATTGATACTTGCATAACATCTCCGCCTTACTATGGCCTTCGAGATTACGGAACGGCTGAATGGGAAGGGGGCGACCCTAACTGTGAGCATGAAGGCAAGACACTGGGCAACAATAGAAACTTCATTGACAAAGGCGGGCGAGGTAGCAACAAAAAATCTCTCTCAACAGGAAATTGTGTCAAGTGCGGTGCTATACGGATTGATGAGCAGATAGGGTTGGAAGATACACCTGAGCAATTCATAGAAAACTTGGTTGAAGTATTCAGACTGGTAAGAAAGAAGCTGAAGCCAACAGGTAGCTTATGGTTGAACATAGGTGATTCATACTGGGGCGGTAAAGGTCGTAGCGGTATGAAAGATGCAGAAGTCCAAGCTGCGAGAACAGACAGTCTGAACAAAGCTCATCATAATGCAACAGGCGGTAAGGGCAAGACAAGGCCAACAGATAGGACTCACGATGAAATCAAGCCAAAAGACTTGATTGGAATACCTTGGATGCTTGCTTTTGCATTACGAGCCGATGGTTGGTATCTGCGTTCAGACGTTATTTGGAACAAGCCTAATCCTATGCCTGAAAGTGTTAGAGATAGACCTACTAAATCCCATGAATACATATTCCTACTCACTAAGAACAAGAAGTATTACTATGATCATGTAGCAATCAAAGAAAGAGATGGCGGTGGTCGGTCAGGCAATAGCTTCAGAAGTAGGCAGGGCGGTGCAGACCATCAAGCAGTATCTGGTGGGATTGGTGGTGATGAGTGGGTATCTGACGGTGGCGGTAGAAACAAGCGTTCAGTATGGACTGTTACTACCAAGCCATACAAAGGCGCACACTTCGCAGTATTTCCACCGGAGCTAATTGAGCCGTGCGTGTTAGCTTCAACATCAGCTCACGGTTGCTGTGGCGAATGTGGCTCACCATATACAAGAATAGGAAATGATTGGCAACCAAGTTGTGAATGCTTTGGCGAGTTAGTGATGGAAGAAGTAGTAATCCCTGCTGAGATGACACCTGCACAGGTGGCTAAAACGACATGGGGCGTTACTACAAAAGGAGAGTATTTTGGAGATAATCAGAAGGATTACGAATCTTCAATGGCTCAACCTGCAAGCGATGTAAAGAAGAGAATTATAGAAAACAAAACAAAGGATAGAATCAAGACTATGCGGATATACAAAAGCGAGATTCCTCTTGAAGAACACCCAGTCGTTCCCTCAATTGTTTTAGATCCGTTTGGCGGTTCGGGAACAACAGCAGGTGTAGCAATATTACACAATAGAAATGCGGTTATCTGCGAGTTGAATGAAGAGTTTGCTGCTTTGATTCCAGATAGAGTCGCATCTATCGCAAGTGGATTTAGATTGGGGCAGATTAGACTGTCTGATTTTTGGTGAGTACAATGCTATCATACCGAGCTATCGCTGAAACATGGAGAGTTTTGACTAAAGCTCGAAATCGTTCAGATTTAATTGCTAACAATTTAATCGCTGCATCGAGCAATCAATGGCCTGTGGCCTTTTTCTTCTATTCTCCAGCTTCTGAGTTTAGATTGTCTGATGAGGATTTTCGTGAGATGTATTACTTACTGACTGGTGCATTTCCATCTGAGGTTGAGGATAGTCCAGATCCATTAGTGTTGCTCAGTCAGCTTTGTGAAAGCGAAGTCACGGATATGTCTATGTTATCAGCCTACACCCGTATAGAGAGCATATTGAAACCAAACATAGACAATGAAACAAGGTCTAAGCTTCTTCATCCATTATTCTTCAAGCTCAACAGTCGAGATATGAAGGTGTTTTTGCATAGGTTGAGTGTTAGAGGTGGCCCTGCAAAGAGGCGTGATATTATCTCCGGGCTTGCTAAGGCCAATGGAGAGAGATTCCATCACATCCGATCATCAATCAACCTAACTGGTTTGAAGAAAACGGCTATGCTGTTATCGGGTGGAGCTTTTGAGTATGAAGTAATTAGGCCCAGAAATGGTTGGCCTTTGGTGATACCCTCTCCGACCTTTGTTGATGACCCCGCCTCAATCCAATTCACTAAATGTTTCATTGAAAATGCTGAAGGTGCGTGGGTAACTATACATATCAATGACGACCAATGTTTGGGATTCACAGCATCGGGTGGCGAGTTGCCCGAAGCCCCCACTACATTGAGAGGATGGGCGCAGGGTGCTAACATACCAAACGGGATTTACCTATGCGATTACGCTGAGATGAGAGATAATCCATTGTTGGTTGTTGATTGGCTTACGCCCGATGATACGAAAATGTCATTTGAATCTCGTAGAAAGTGGGTGAAAGAAACAATAGCTCGTTGGGCAATCAAGGTTCTTACTGAATTAGATGATCCATTATCGGTTGTTGAGTTATCTGAAAAGAACCCGGTAGTCCTAAGAAATGCGAGAGGGATATTGTCTTATGAGAATACATCTGATGAGTTGGTTCTAATTAGAGCTGAGAAGAAGCCAAGAGTCTTGAGAGTAACAAGTGGTAAAGTGGTTCAGCTTCAGACAGGAGCTGCACCTTATCCAGTCTGGACTGTATCTGCGAGAGATGGTTTGGGGTACTATCCTCTTGGCGAGCTGGAATCAAATGCTGAAGCTACAAAATACATCAAGAGGCACATAGAATCCACCTACAAGATGCAAGAGGGGGAGAACATTCGAATTGATACACCGTGCTTTGTTGAGGTAGCTGTTGATGCGGCGGGTTGGGGAGATTACGGCCCATACATATCAGGCAGTATAATCAAAGGAAGTCCGTCATCGGGTATTTCAGATGTAATAGGTGTGGAGGAAATAGGATGGAGCTAACCCCAGAAATCAAAGATTTGATTGTGATGGCGACCAACCTTCGTGGCGGTATCAAATGTCAGATAACCAAAGAGATTAGCTGTGGATACATAATCAGACCCGAATTATGGTTTAATAGGACTAACGAAAGTATTCTCCGAGCTTTGCATAACATCGGTGTAGAAGCAAGAGGATCGTATTCTAAACCCGATGAAATATCATTACTTCTTGAGGCCATAGATGGTCTTGAGGACTTATCTCCTACTGCTTATGGCATAGAGATGGTTAGAGCCACCAATGGAGAGATTACACAACCAACAACGCATGATGAAGTTGTAGCTACAATATCCCGCTTAGAACAGCTTCTTGGTGTGAGATGTTAAGTATTGTATGATTATCCGAAGATTCCCCGAACAGTAATTGGAGTGAAGAGAATGACATACGCACAGGAATTGAAAGCAACAGCAAAAGAAAGAGGATTGTCTAAGGATGAGGTCGAAACAGCATTTACAGAATGGCTGAAGTCGGCTCTATCAGATCTATGGGTCGCACAGGGCGAATCATTGGATAACTGGGATAAGGATGACAAATTGGATGTATTCAAGCAATACTATGCTGCATCAGCTCGTAGAGTTGGTGGCGGTAGTGGCTCAGGCGAAACACAAGTTGGCATGATTATCGGATACTTAGGCAGACAAGACAACATGAGAAGGCAAAGGCAGAACGCCATTGATGCAGCTGAAATCAATATGGATAATGTTCTCAAGTATGGTATCGTAAATAACGATAAGAACATCCCTGTTGGCCGTGTTTATTTCGATAACGGCAATTGGGTTGCCGTTGATGCGACTGATAACAGATTGCATACTGAGCCGGGAACGCAAGAGAACCCACCAAATTGGGTCATACCAATCAATAGCGGTGTGGCTAATATTTGTCTATTGAAGCAAGATCGTAAGCCAAAGGTTGCATATCTTTGGAAGGCTCGATGGGTGTTCTCAGGTAATACCATTGACAAGTTTCTATCCGAAGGCCCACAAGCTCCAGTCGTATTGGAGTGTGCTTTTGATGCGGCTAATGTCAAGTTAGTGATGAATGTTCCAATCAGCTTTAGAGCAGAAGAAGCAACATCATGGGGTACAGAAGAGAGAATCTTAGAAGCTCGTAACCTTGACCCTAACTATGGTCTTGATTGGGTTCCAGAAGAAGCGTTGTCTAAGGCCAACGCCATGTTCCAACCAGACCAATACATAGCTCAATTTATTCCTGTATGCGCCCTTGAGGACTACATGAATTATCACGATTCAGCCGAGAACAAAATTACCATGAACAATGGTGGAGAAATCGGCCCAATATTTGCCGTCATGGGTGAAGTAGATTACATCAATTCTGACGGTAAGCCCGATGAGTATGCAGAAGGCGGTGCAAGGCATCCTATCGTTCTGACTAATCAAAGCTTGAGAAGGGAAGATCCATCTAACTCAGGTGTATGGGTAAATCTCAATGCTACTCATGTAAATGACCATCATGCTCACAAGGTAAAGAAGGATGATGGTTGGCATGACTACCAACAAGGCTCAAGAGTATGGTGTGTTGTTCAAACAAGGACATGGATTAGCCGTGATTCGGGAGATATTAACTACAACATGGATGGATTGAATGTGTATGCACTACCGCTACGCTCGATCGTATCTCCACCCCCACCTGCGGATACCAACGATGTTGCCCAGTTTGATGGATTCGGCAATTCGGATGACAAGTGGGCGGGATTGCCTTGAGTGGAACAGGATTCTTTGATAACTTTGAACCGATTGATACCAGCTCAGAAAAGGGTGCAATCGAAAAGAAGCCATCAACAACACCCACCCAGTCTTTCAATCTCCCTTCGGGGTTTGAGGGTAATGTACCCGAAGCACCCACGAATGATTTCGTGGCTGAGCTAAAGGATGGTATGCCCGATGAGATGTTAGATGAGATGGAAGCTCTTGAAGAGGAATACAAGAAGGCCACAGGTGCAACAGCACCCACGCCACCAGTAGCTCCGCAAATCACCAAAGCTGATCCAGAACCTGTTGTAGTCAAGCAGACTGAACCTGCACAGGCTCAGAAGAATTGGATGACTCACAGTAGCAACCCTGCATGGAATCAAATCAAAGGTGCGAGAAACATAGCACACCTATCTAACAAGCCACCTGTGTTTGTTGGTTGGGCTGCACCGCCTAAATCGGGTAAGACTGGTTCAAGCCTTGACTCATTGAATGATGAGGAAAAGGCCAACGGTGCTGAGATTCATTTGTTAGATTTTGATACCGCAGGTGAAACGACCAAATCAGCTCATCATGGTGGCTCAGCTAATATTGTCGTGTTAGATCCTTGGGTTATTGACCCAGATAGCATGAGTAGGATACCTTACGACTTCCCTGCAACCTATCAAAGAGTCATGGATATTCTAAGAGCGCAGATAGAAATGGCAGACAAGCAGAATGAATACTTTAGGCAGCATGGCCGTATGCCCAGTCCTTATCTCAAGACTGTGGTTTTTGACGGTGCAGACCAATGGCTGAACATTTGTGAAACCCTCATGAAGGTTGAGGATTTGGGATTGGGTGTTGATGGAATATCTGTATCTGGTAAGCCTCACAAAGAGCTTCTTGGATCGGGTAGATTCAATTGGAATATCAGAAAGGTGAGATACAATTCGGCTATCACGGCACTTCAAGAGCTATCTCGAAGAGGCATTCATGTCTATCTTCTAACTCACATGAAGAAGAATTACGATGGCGATGGTAATGTCGTTGTAGGTGGTGAAGTACCTGCTTGGTTAGACGGAACAGAAGGTAAGCTGCAACAATTAGTAGTCGGTGAAGTGGTTCAAGAAAGAGATGCGACAGGCAAGCTAACAGGCGTTAGTGAGTCCTTTGCTACTCTTGTTGAGAATAGAGCGAGCTTGTATGCAACAGGCAGGGTCAAGATATTCAGACGAGATCCCGCAGGTTCGGAATGGTACGGTTGGCCGGGATTAAGAGATGGTTCGTTTTCACACCCCGATGATGTAAAAGATTCATCGGAGTGAGAGGAATGGAAATCAGACCTGCACGATCATATCCCGTGCCGGGTCATCCTGATTTAGAATCCAGCTACCAATATCATCCCGGTATGCCGGAGAATGTTATACTCAGAATGTCTAAGTCATCAGTAGGAGATTACGCCTTCTGCCAACAACAATACTTCATCAAGCGGGTTCTTGGTGTCAAAGAACCAGAAACTGAAGCTATGATACGAGGAAGTAATGTTCATGACGCTACTGAGGACTTCTACAATAATCTGAATATTGAAGATGCAGTTGCTCTAAAGAAGCACGGTTATGAAAGAGTCCTCAAGCACTTTCGAACATTCATACCTGATTCCAGTCCTAAGAGAGGAGTCTTTGAGCTGGGCGAACAAGAGCATCTTGACAAGCTCTTTGTTGCTGAAGCTAAGAGATTCATGGTTAGCAACCCAGAATATTTCAAACCCATAGGTAATGAGATTACATTGAATGCTGTGGTTGAGATAGACGGTCAAAAGGTGCATCTTACAGGGATAATAGATAGGATGTTCATGGATGAAGATGGTGCTATTCATCTTCATGAGTTGAAAACGGGCGTATTCAAGGATAAGAAAAGCAAGTGGGAATCAATGCGTAAGGAAATGGCGTTCTATGTCTATCTCCTTACTATCTGCGACCATCCTAAGTTGAAAGGCGTGAATACATCATACTGGGGATGGGATCATACGGGCGGTTTGCTTGACGAATACGATGACCGTGTGTTTAGAGTCATTGAAACCATAAAGTCACCAGAAATAGCTCTAATGAAGAAAGACATTAGCGATTTAATCAAATCACATCAAGGATATGATGGTAGCTACAACGGAGATAGCTTTCTATTGAAGCCGTTGGGAGCTGTGCCGTATATTTGTGAGCCATGGTGCAGGGTCAAGGCATTCTGCCCACGATATGGTGCAACAGCAATACCTTGGGAGGATGAGTGATGCCGGATCCTAATTGCCCATATCATTCTCAATACTCAAATGAGGACAACCTTCAGCGATCAAAGCTCAAGCAGATGTTATTCAAAGCCTGTACTTGTAAGAAGGGGGAATCCGATGAATAAAGCTATTATTGGTTTGGTGAGCATAGCTATTCAACACATCATGGATGAGAATTACGATAAGGCACAGGACACGCTACGAGGTTTGATTATATCATTAGAAGGCGGTGACAAGTATGAGTAGCGTTTTCGATGGCTACCCAAGAGAAGTGGATATGCGTGTAAGGAGAGTTATCCATTCTAAGAAAGAGTTTCAAAGATACATCTCAAACACTAACGGCAAAGCAAACCTAACCGTGACGGTATATCCATTCAAAGAAACCAAGCCGGGTGGTAAAAGATGCGAATATACCACAGCTATTGTCCCCCATTTCGTAGTGGATCTTGACAAAGGCAGGGCCATAGAACAGTTAGGTATGTCTGATGAAGAAGCTGGAGAAAGATGTGCTGAGGACACTTGGAAGCTATCTGCACATCTTCTGGATAACGGTTGGAAGCACACGGTATTCTTTAGCGGTGGTGGATTCCACATTTGGGTTCTGTTAGACAAGACATACGATTTACCACCGGATGAGCTTAGTCAGTTGTTGTTCTCTGGTCGGATGATTGTGAATAAGTGGGTTCGTGATTTAGATTTAGTATCTCTCGATCCTGTCGTATCATTCAGACCCGATAGGCACATTCGAATCCCTAACACATACAATGTAAAGAGGGGTCTTTGGTCTATACCAGTATCTGCCGAGCTACTATCAAGGGGTTGGGATGCTATCATATTGAAGGCTCAGAAACCGTCAAGTGGTATGCACATTAGAGGCAAGAGAGGTATGCCTCTCAAGCTAATCAAGATAGATGACCCAGAATATCGCATGACAGGACTGACAGGATTCTTTGGGAAGTTTGATGCCGCCGAGATTTCGGTGGATATGAAGAATATAGAGGGAATACCAATGCTACCCTGCCTTCACGCTGCGGCTTGCACCAAAGGTGATAACCCTGCACATCAGCCCCGTGTGTATCTCATGATGTATCTGCTCGATTACTTCAGACGATTTGCACGGCCACCTGAAACCAGCTCAATACCAAACAAAGAGGTCGTATCAAAAGCTCACGCATTCATCAAATCACTTGAATGGTCAGATTACAAACCAAGTGTTACGCACCAAATGTTATCTCACGGTGCTAACAGGTACTACAAGACTCCCAGTTGCCCTAAGCTTTTCAGCGAGGGCTTATGTGTAGGGCGTTGCCCGTATTACGATGGAAAGGGGACATAATTATGACAGACGACATAGATGAAATAAGGAAAAAGAAAGCGAGAGAATTGTTTGAGAGCCTAAAGAGTGGCAACAAGACCGAAGAAGAATATGCAAAAGATTTGGAAGAAATCAAAGACATACTGCCTTGGTCTTTCAGACTGAATGTATCAACAGGTGTTACTGAGATATGCCATCACCCTCAGATGAGGCAAAGCCAAGACCAAGCAGATGTTGTAGCATTAGCTATGGATCCTGAATGGGCAGACATGGTTACTGATATGCTAAATCGAGCTTTCTTAATCCATGAATCAGGTATGTCTGTAGCTGAGATAAATGGTGATGATAATGAGTGAGATTGTAGTGCCTCAAGGTGTCTGCTCTTGCATCTTTTGTGGCGAGCAATTGATGTGGAAGTCAGATGTACCCTTTGAGGAAATGGGGTTGCAGGGCGAGGGTATGTTAGTAACACTGGAATGCTCTCATTGTGGTGCTATGGCCGCCTTTGTGAATAAGCTAAGCGATAATCAGAAGGCAGACTATCGCTTCGGTTCTGAATGGGAACATTGGTTAGAGAAGGTGGATGGATGATCAATCCGTATCAAATGCTGACCTGCCATCAATGCAAAAAGAAGCGTAATCTTGTTTGGGATCCAGAACATAAGGTGTGTTATGACTGTCTAATGAAAAACAGGGGTGATGATAAATGACAAAGGTATTGTTTATTGATAATAGAGAGCGATCTGGATTAGAGGACTTAGTAAAGAAGTATATTGACAAGAAAGATGGTCTGCATCACAAGACTAAGCAGAACATGATTGCAGACTACGCATTCAACAGCGTAGGCATAGAAGCAAAAAGCATTCATGACTACATGGGTAGCATGATGAGTGGTCATCTTGAGCAACAGCTCAACAATCTGGATGATAACTACAACAATGCAATACTATTGGTATGGGGTACTCTTGACCAGTATCTCGCCCAAGTCATGAAGAGTGGTAGGAAAATCAGATACCAACAGGCATGGTCAAGCTATGTCGGCTCTTTAGCAAGGTATTGCACGGACTACGACATACAAATTATCACCTTGCCCGATAGATCTTCGGCTGCTCGATTCATTTGTAAGAGATTTGAGAAGGATGGAACGCTTGGTTCATCATCAACATATCGTGTTCTAAGAAAGACCACTTCTGAGGACATGAGAGTAGATACACTACGAGCTGCGGGGGCAAGCGAAGCCATAGCTCACAAGCTCCTTGAGAAGTTTGGTTCTGTAGCTGAGATTAGCTCGGCACCAGTCAAAGAGCTGACGGAGATTGTAGGATTGGGTAAGATTCGAGCAACCCGCATTTCTGAGGTTCTAAACAGCGAAACGAAAATAGCAAGTGAAAAGGTCAGAATGGCTCGGTCTTGAGTAAGGTGTTATAATCAGTTGATACTACCGAACATTCCCAGTGATTCCCATGCTACTCCGAAACGAATCTCAGACCACAAGAAAGTGGAGCGATTACAAGTTAATTTCATCGGATTATGAAGGTTCAAAGTTTCTAAAGGAATATCTTAGCAGGTTCAATAGCGTCAGTTATTTCAACGAATATGCAGGTATCCTGTCTTTCTTTTTCACTATGGGTTTGATGTGCGCCCCTTACATGAGAATACCTATTCACGGTATTTTCGTTGATTGCAGATTCCATGTGTATTGGGTTCAAGGCTCAAGATCCGGTAAATCTGTTGCCTATGAGTTTCTTGCTAAGATACTGAAGCTATGCGATATTGAAACAGAAATGTTCAGCTCAGGTTCTGATGCTAAGATGATAGGTACGGTCAAAGAAGTCCCATTGTATGATGAGGATGGTAAGCCAACAGGCAAAGTGGATTACGAAGTTGTTCCCGGTCTGTTGAATGGATATAAATCGCTGACCTTTGATGAAGCAAGCGTGTTGTTGAATGACCAGAAGGCGTATTTCTCAGATAAGATTCTCTATCTGCAACAGGCTATGGCTCCGATCGGTTCAGAAACAAATGTGTTGGTCAAGCACTTGGTATCTGGAACAGTAAGGACACCATCAGGTGTTTCTATGTGGATGACTACATTCCCACCAAAGGACATTATGGTTCATGTGCTTGAGAAAGGATTCTTTCAGCGTGTATTCTTCTATCAAAACGATGTAACAATGGAAACAAGGCAGACTACAAGCGAACACCGTATGTCCGGCACTTATGTTCCTGTTCCTGATAAGCTATGGGGTTATGAGGACTTAGCCAAGTATCTCATGGAATGCAGGGATGAAGTCAAAGGCAGACTGTTGAAAGCTGCGGGTTTGACTGAGGAAGAATGGAAGGCACTATCTGATGGCGAGCGTGAGGATACTGCTATCAGACACGCATACGATATATTCAGCGTTGGGCCATCATATCACGCAGCGTTGCTAAATGCTGTTGATGACTACTATGATCTAGTAAGAGGTATATCAAACGATGAAATTAGAGATACGGCAACCAGCTTCCTACCTAATGTTGAGAATTATACAGTAATAATGGCTAATCACATAGCTACAATCATGAAAAGCTCAGTCATTACTGCGGAGTATGTGATGATGTCTAAGGAAATCATCTATGACAATCTGTATAACACAATTATTTGGTTGGAACAGAAGCAAAGCGTCAAGACTCGAAAGAGGACACAGGCCGAGCAACACGCATGGAAGCAAGCATTCAACAAAGTGTCTAAAGAGATTCATCCTAAGACTGGTAGGGAAGTCGTCAAGAAGGCGGAGCTTGAATCCGTGTATGCTCAGTTGAACGATGTGAGCGTCAAGACGGCACAAAGGCGATTGGATAAGCATATACAGAACAATACTGCCGAGAGGCACATGAAGGGCAGGGTTGCATACATCCAAATGAATTGGTGATAACATGAAAATATGGTCAAGATTACCCACATGGATGAATACAGAAAAGGTGCTTGCTTTCAGAATATTTAGTAGTGAAGATCCAGATAAGGACTACTCGAACTTAGACAAGTTTCACATTGATACTGCGGTTTTCTTTAGTGGCGATTGTTTCTTTGTATTCTCAGATGTGTTGAACAAACCTATCAAACACAAGAGATACGAGTCGGAAATGCTGAGCTTATCGGAATTAGAAGGTTGGTTGAAAGAGCTACCAGAAGATACTACATTGATGGGATATAACTCAACCAAGCTGGATTACCAGCTCTTAGCAAAAGCATACAGTATCAATTTCAAGACGATTGATTTGATGGATGCCGTTGGATTGACTGGTGCTGAAGCTTTCAGCCTCGCAAAGAGAAGATACCCCATGAGAGAGGTAATACGATGGAATGGTGTAAAGCAGACATGGCTTCCTCATCTCTCATGGATATTCAATTCCTTTGAGTTATTTGAGGAATGGTTCAATCAAAGATTTAGAAGCGTAGCCAAGAGCCTATGTGCTGAATGTGAAATGGTAGCTAAGTTTGGTCATAAATTGAGGAGGAAGAAGCGTGTGAAGATAATTGACCCCGATACAGGAAGGTTAGAAACCATACCAATTGACATATACGATCATATCTTACCTCAAGCTTGGATTGAGAATCCAGAATTATTTGAATCAGAACCCGAACTCTCGGAGAGTTGATTCTGGTATCTTGAATCCCTTTCTACCCATTCCCGGCCAATCAATATCTCTTGTAGCAATCATTTCCAAGACATTCTTGCCTCCGGGTTTGCTCGTCTTTATGTTTCGAGGCCAAGCATCAATGGTAAAATCATCGTCTATCAATGGATCTGTTATTTCATGCAACACTTCGCCTGTGTTTGGGTTGGTGAGATAATTTGAGTAAATTACTGGCCCAGCACTATTGATTGCAGCTTCAATTGTTTCTCTTTGTAATTTTGAATCGGCATCTCTTGAGGATTGTTCTATATTGTCTGCGTAATCAAATGTCCTATGAGGGTATGGTGGGTCAAAGTAAGTAAAGTCCCATTCTCCTAATGTAGGTGCTACTTCTTGGAATGGTTTGTTGAGTACAGTCCAATCTCTCGTTAATGGTGCTAATGCCCGAAAGTCCATTGAGATTGATGGCTCTCCCCTTCCGCCTTGCACCCTTCTTATTCCGGGTTTCATTCTACCCATCCCTTTATTCCAGTCATCATCTAATTTGTAATTCATACTACCTTGAAATGCTCTACTATTAGCTGATGTGAATAGCTGAGCTAATTCCATTTTTTCATCAAAGCTCAAAGGCAATTCCAATACATCTCTTTTGTATCGTATCTTGTTTGCTCTATCTGTTATCTCTTGTAAGACCTCTTTTGTGTTCGGGCCATAATCAGGAACAAACAAACCTTGTTGAGTCATCTCAAGATTATTTACCAAATCAGGGTTTATTTCAGTATAGAGGCCACTGGGGTTATTCAAAGCGTTCAACATCTGATGCGCCCCGCCAAACATTTCAACGGGTCTATGTGTATTTTTATACGGCCTAAACATTTCACGAAAGTAATTCCCCAATTGTTGTTTTCCACCCCACCAATTTACTGTTTGAGGTATCCCACCCTTTGAGCGATCAGTCAATCCCGGTATCGCATTAAGCATAGCTTGTGTCCCGCCACCGCCTTCAATCATCATTTCTTTCATAGGTTTCTTACGAGCTGCACTTCTAACATTTGCAGGGGGGACACGGAGCTGAGGTTTTGCTCCTTCTTTGTTTTTCCACGATTCATAATCGCTCATAACTTGATTGACTTTATCCATAATGTCGCTTTCAGACCCCGTTCTGCCTTCCCATCGAAATTGTTTCATCAAGATCGGCTCATAGCCTTCAGGTCTTAACATCTTACCCCATTCTTTGCTGACTTGCTCTCTTGCCCCACCTGCACCGAGCTGTCGCCTCATCTTAGGTCGCACATTTCCTCTTGTCTTATTACGAGCATACCTTCTTCTGGTTCTTCTACGCTTATTCTTGCGTGATTGACTCCATGCACGGGCTTTGCTTGCCTTGCTATCTCTATCGCTAATATTGTTTCGAGAATATCCTCGGAACTTGCCCTTAGCTACATCCCAAGCTACATCGAAAGGGTCAGTTACCATTTGTACTTCCCCCTTTTTGCTTGATGATGATGAGGTGCAAGCCCCAAAGCAGTATCAACGGCTGTCTTAGTAGGCGACACCCCTGCATCAAGATTCTCCCATGTTTTATCATTAGGATCTAAGCGTCTTGGCCTTCTTTGAAATTGTAGTGCTTGGCCGATAATAGCAGGGATTTCATTATGAAGCGGAACATCTGATGTTTCTCCGATATTATCCATAGCAACATGAATATCTTCATGCACATCAGATTCCAAATAATCATGAATGAGCCTCAGCTCTTTATCGTCTGGGCTTTCATTTCTCCTTCTCCTTGATGTTCCTCTCCATAGATTAGGCAAACGAACAAAGCTTGCAGCTTTTTTTCCTTTACTACGACCTTGCTGAGTAGGGATTGAGGTGAAGGCACTTGGCCCACTGGTATCAAAGAAATCGCCAAAATCAGGGTCATTGTCTAATTCTTTCGGCCAAAGTAAGGGATATGCTTTTGCTAACCCCCAAGCTTGGTCAAAAGCATCGCTCATGCTTGACCCACATCGGACAATGATACATGGACTTTAGGTCGAGTTTTCTTCCAAACAGCCTCACATATAGGGCATTCCCACAGGAATATCCTATCTCTTGACCCTGCATAGAATCCGTTTATTCGAATAGCTAAAACCCGTTGATTGCATTCAGGACAGTCTTGACTAATCTTATCTTGGTATGCCTTAGCTCTTGCTCGACCAGATAACATCAGTTATGCCCCGCATGAATGTAGGTGATTTGGATATTGTCTGCACCTGCACTATTGAATCCCGTATTAGTAGGGATGGTAATAGCTGTGCCACCACTATTCACATAGAAGTCGTTATTCGTGCCGTCATGCTTACCCTGTATCAATCTCCCTTCAGTCTTGACCGCATCGGAAGCATCCCAAGCAACAATATCAATCAGATACAAACCAGTATCATCTTGTGATTGTAATGGCTTGTATAGAATATCTGTTCCGAATGTAATTGTCTTAGCACTACCGGGCGACCATGTGAATTGCTTGATTGATGTTCTATGAGTAGGGGTCAGCTGGTAAGCACCACCACCACCTGCGTATTCTCCTAAACCTTGATCGGATTGCCAAAACAAATGAAGTTGCCCTGAACCCTGTGCATTTGTAATCCCTGCTGGATCTCTTGCGAATAGGAATCCCAAGTCAGCTACAGGTAATGTCCCTGCCTGTGCGCCTGATATGAAATCGTTAGCAGGGAAGCTACCATTTGATGCGTGATTGGTCAATGCGGATAGAGGAACAGGGCCGGGTCTTACAAACACCCTCTTATCTTCAACAGTAGTAATCTTGACACCACTATTGTATGTGAGTCTGCAAGATGCAAGAACTACTGTTTGATTGGTTAAATGACCAGACGGACTTTGAGGGTATGAGCCACCGGATGTGTCTATCTCATCGCCAAAAGCCATTTTGATGTATCCCGATATTGTAGGATCAACATATACCAATAGTATTCTTTCATAATCCGCACCCGTGAGGGTAGGTATAGCTCCGCCCAAGAACTTTGAAGCGTTGCCACCTGCTGTAATATCTATCGTAGTGCTTGAGATTTCATAGAACATACCATCCAACAGAACAGTACCTACTGCAACCACTACACTTGTATTAGACACATCCTTAGATACCGCACAATTTCCTACTGTATGCGTATTTCGATTAGAGTTAGATGTGTGGTAATCATTTATTGTAGTCGGAACTACACCATTCAACAAAGCTCTTTCATTGAAGTTAGTCAGCGTTGGACTGGCTAACACATCAGTATCTCTTAATCCATCATTCTGATAGGATTGTTCCGCAGCTTCATGCCCTTGACCTAAACCTGCCATCAGTTATACCCCCTGTCAATCCTGTCAGCTTTTTTCGGCAAATCGGGGCGGTGGCGAAATTGAGAATATGAGTCCATTAGCGTACCTCCAGTAAAACATCCACCTTTACTTCATTGGTTGAGTCCTTTGTGATTGGCATGAATGTAGCACGGTAGGCAGGGGTGTCAAGTGCCGTGTCGCCATGCACCACCAGCTCTTTGATTGATTGAGATGAAGATTGCTGAGTATCAAATATAGCTGATACAGATAGGGTTCTATCGTCTATCCTTCTCACATTGGGTGTGACTGTAATCTGAGGATTACCTGCCCCCCCGTCTTTACTTGATGAATCGCCACCCGTTGAACCCAATGTCATCCTTGTAACTAATGTGGAGAGATGGTCGGTAAGAGCTGACTTGAGAGTATCTAACACAGGCATTATTTCACCACATAAAATATTGATTTTGATTGACCGATAGGCAAAGCTCGCTTGTTCCCACTACGCACACCTATTTTCCCCATTCCTTTTGCCTCTTTCGCACCAATGAGGAATCCTCTATTATTCACAGACCGAACCGATATACGATGAACCGCCTTCACTTTGATAGCACCAGATACTGCAAGCTCAACCAAATCTACAATCGTAGAAGCTGACTCATCTGTTGGTTCATTTGTTGAAGATACTGATTGCAGATCTGATAGCAGACCTTCAATTCCTTTGTCGTATTGACCTACTACAAAGTTGCTCTCAAGCTGATTGTAATTGTGTTCAGACTCAAAGACAGCATATTCTCCCCTTAGACCATGTAGTGGTAAATCAATGTTAATCATATCTCCGGGCGTTATATCTGTAGCTCGAACAGCACCCTTGATTTCTATTACAGGTGTGGTATTCTCCGTTCTTGCTAAGATTGACTTGGCTAACTTCATGGCTTCCTGTTTGGTTTTCAGACCGGGAATGTTTTGTCTTAGGACTCTTGCTAAGTTAGATGTAGCACCCTTACCTGCTTCACTTCTCATCCTTTCTGGGTCTTTGATAGCAACAAACACCTTCTCATTAGAAGCTAAATCATCACCACTAACAATCACCTCATTAGGCGAATCTATCATACGGCTAACTCCAACCGACTTGACGATACTTCCCATTCCGATAGTAGCACCCTTATTCTTGAAGGTACTACTGCCGTATATCAGCCCGCCATTTCTTTCATTGACGAGCTGGCGACCATCTAACTGTGTTAGATTCTTTATTGCTTCCATGATGCTTATGCCTCTTGTCTTTCGAGCTACAAATGTAGAGGAATGGTCATTGATAATGCGTAATGAGGGATGAGCTTTGAGCGTATCAGATATATCCCTATCATTAGCAATCAACGCAGAAGTCGGTGTGACATTGTATCCCGCTACATCAGCTTCAGCGTCATCCAACATCATCAAAGCTGCATCTGATGTTCTGATTCCTACATATCCTAACTGGCCCAGAAGAACGCCATTCTCCACATCTAAACCATGATCGGATAATGTATCTGCATTGATATTCTTGAAGATTAGAGAAGTAGTGTGGTTCTCAACCTTGACCCCACCTACTCTCAATCTCATACCATTCTTATCAAATAGATATGGTGGTGAGAATGTTTCAGACAGCTCCCTACCATCAATCCTTATCTTTTGAATGGATGTTGATATGTTTTTCAGCTCAGCTATATTCTTGCTGTTGGCTATCTTCAATGGCCTTTGACTGGTCATGATAAAGTCGGATGGATCATATTCCAATAAGCCACGATATGTTAGAGATGTTTCTTTTACAGAATCCAATGATGTATCGTATCTTCTCCAGCTATCTGATTCTAATTTGGCTATTACAAGTGTGTTATCTGTTAGTGTTGGTATGATCGGATAGGGTAATGTGAGCGACCTTATGTCGTTGATGGTTGATGGTGAGGCTACTGTTGTGTAATGCAACACCTTGCCTTCTAAATCTCCAACAGATGTGTATCCTGTGATTGTGTTGCCGGATTGCGTGAGCTTGTTGCCCGATTTAGCTGAGTAGGAAAACTTACCACTTATTCCCGGTATGAATAGGACACCGGATGAGGGGAGTATGCTTGCATCATCAAGTATTAGGAAGGTACTACCCGCAGTATAGTGAGATTTGACTACAAACGAAGGATAGGTTCTCATCAACGATTTCATTGAGATGTGCGTGACCTCATCTTCTAATCCATGCTTAGCAAAGTCGCCACTAATGCCTGTTCCATCGTTGATATAACGAACTTGTGATTGATATATCGGCTCTCCCCCGCCCGGATGAAGCGTTTGAGAATATCGAGGCTCTATCTCTGGATTGAATGAGCCATCAATTGTTTTTCGAGCTGCGTCTGACTTGAAGAATTGAAGCATAGATGCTGTTGGAATCAAATGCCACGCTATGTCGTAGTCATTTGCATCAGGCCAATCCATCGTGAATGCACCTTCGGGGGATCCAACGAAACTGCTGTTACCCAGTCCTTGAGATACATCGGTTTCAAACAAACCGTATCTTCCATCTCTTGTAAATGGCTGATATGCTATGTCATCTGTATTGGTTGTCTTACATCTTGCACCATGAGTCCAACCGTCTTGCAGAAGGCTTGATGCAAAACCGAATAGCTTCAACGGCCTCACGGGTCTGACGATATAATCAACATACTTTCTTCGAGGATGACTGGTCATCGGTTTTCCAGCCGTGCCGAATATCTCAGTAGATAATGACCCTTCTTGTGTTCTGTTTAGGTAGCTCTTACGAAGGACATAGACCCCGCCCCAAGCGGGTAAGTCTGCTGAACCCCTAACTGCCCAAGCGTCAAGTGCGTGGCTATTTGAATGCACTACGGGTTCTTCTGCTGTACCTGTGCCTACGGTTACTGCTACGGTTGCATTAGAACCTGCGTTGCTGAATGCAATTGTAGGTTCTGACGTATATCCTTGCCCGCCATTTGTAATAGTGACGCTTTTCACAGATCCTGTTGAAGTCATAGAGGCCGTAACTGTTCCATGAGGAATAGACAGGGTTGGTGCTGTTTCATACCCTGCACCTGCATTTGTTATTGATACACCACTTAGAGAACGATTAGCAGATGCAAGAGTCGGTGATAGAGATGCGAGCGTAATTCCCCCAATAAGCAAAGGAGCTGTTATTGTAGGGTTAGATGTGTATCCAGAACCATAGTTAGTAACATGGATTTGCCTTACTGTTCCCGAACTGGCTGAGGTGTCTAATGTTGCACCTGAATAGCCCACCCCAAATTGCCATGCACTATTTAGTGCGCCATGATCTTCCCAAGTAGAACCATCCAAATACTCTAATGTATATGTGTAAGTATGGTTTGATTGGAAATGGTTGCCCGTAGTGCCTGTGCCACCACTAAATGTTGTACCTGTGCATACACCGCTACTATTCAGGGTCAGATTTAGAATAGCTTCAGTTGCAGAAGTATTAGGGTAGTAATCACTTCCGCTTTTACTTGCATTTATCCTCAATCTCCATGACATATTCTGCGGAGCAACAGGTACTGCAATCAATCTCAAAGCATTTGAACCTTGAACATCAAAGGCCGAAAGAGCGTGTCCCACATAGTAAGTAGCTGCAAAGTTAGATCCGCCACCACCCGTTACTCCACAGCTCGCATTGGTGTTGTTGTATCCACTACCCGCAGAAGAAATTGAAATTGAAGAAACCGCAGCACCATCTGATGTAGTCGTATATGTTCCTGTAAAGGCCGTTGTAGGATTACCACCCGATACAGATATGCTTCCCCCTGTTTCACTTGAACTATAAGCTCCCGAACCACCGCTATGAGATAATGAAGATACAGATTTATTCACTATGTAAGTACCTGCAAAGCTTGAACCCCCACCACCAGAAGCTGTTAATGTTCCATCAGAATATCCCGAACCACCTGCTGTGAGCGATAGTGCGGTTACTGCTGCACCGCCCATCCCCTTTGCATCATCACTATCTGGACTCCATGTCGGAGCTACATATTCATTTGAGTGGGTGACTGTGCTACCTGCTCCACCATCAAGTGTGAATGCGTCTTTCTCAAGCTTGGTCTTAACAACCCACGAAGGCGTGATTGGGAAGTGCTGACCTACTGATAGGTCTGTATTTAGAGAAGTCGCTTTCGTTCCCATGATTTGGTATTCAACCGTTTTATTGAGGTTTCTTTCATTCTCAGTATCAATAATCAATCCTAATCTTGGTTCGGTTCTTGATTGGACTTGACGATGATCGGCTATCTCGGATAGAGGGATTGCTTTCACGGTTTTAGTAGCGTTATTACTTGAATTGTATGTGGCCTCTCCCCATCCTGTTGTAGGGTAGTGTGTTTTCTTCTCACCATTAGACGCAGCGAGCTGACGCATTCCCGAATGGTCAATTGCTGACGCATTGGTATGCAAAGCATTCCCTCGAAGATGATAGAAGCCACCCGTTACGCCAAATGCCGTTGTTTCACCAACAGCAGAACTTGATTTTGATTGGTCATAGGATTTTGAGCCAGTGTATTGCGTTAGGTCAATGAATGGATCTGAGCCTTTGTTGTGAGGTCTTGCTTTCAACGGTGCTTCAAGGTATTCAGTATCCCAAAGACCTGCGGGCATAGATGTGGGAAGGGTCATCCCCCCAGATTCAAGCCCTAATGTAATTCCGATACCAATTGGCGATTCACCCGAATTGACGGGCAGATTAGACCTTCTCACTATGCTTGAATAAGGTGTAGCATCAGCCGTATGCCCGCTAAGGACTAATCCAATAGGGGTTGAACGCTCAACACCGGAGTAATCTTTATCGAAGAACCAAGAAGCACCGTGATCTGTGGCGTTAGGTATTTTCTGAACAGAATCATGTATTCCACCGTCAAATCTTGCCTTACCATATACTCCTTGTGTATTAGTGCCTTCATTGGGGTCGCCAGCTAACATATCCAGTGCATCTGAAGCTGTCCTAATCCCCCATGCCCTTATTGGTAATCTCCTACTCATATCATAGGCAACCATACTATCTCTAACGGCTATATATTTCGTGAAAGTCTGACTATCGGTATCCACATCATAAGATATGATACCCCCTTCCCTCTCTGGATTGATTGCATCTCCTATACCTTCACCTCTTGAGTATCTTATATTCTCATATTGTTTGAGTAATCTGATAGTGCCGTGCGGTTCTCTAACAGTAGTATGACCCATAAGGACAGCATTTGCACTACGCAGACCATCGGTATTCCCATGTCCTCCAGCATTCAATCCATTGTATCCATAATTCTGAAGCCATTGATACACATATAGTCGTTCTATCGGAAGTGCGTTTTCAGCTTGAGCTGTGGTGGATGCGTGTGAATGATTACGAAGATACAGCCCTCTTACAGGCGGGTAGTTGAGAGAACGAGGCATCCCCGCTTCTCGATAGCGGAATGTGAGGAAGTGTTCTCGGCTTGTTCCGAAGAAAGCTGGATGACTGTATTCAGCAAGCCAATTACACAAAAATGCGTCAGGTTTTGCCCCCGTTCCTGTGTTCGAAGCACTAAGGAGAGCTAAATCTGCGTTGCTTGCCGTTATACCACCACCCCCACTATCCCGTGCGGCTAAATTGACATACTCAGGATCGTGACACAACAGGGGTGGAACTGTTGCTAACTCCGTGCCGATTCGGGGTACTGCTACGCCTTCTTCCCTTCCTGTTACGAAGTAAGCAGACGAACCAACGTAGGTAATTGTAGGTATTGGAGAGCCACCACCGAGATGGTAATCCCCAAGCAATATACCGTTTATACTGACTTCTGAGGCTGTGTTATAGCGTGTTCCACCCGATAATGCAGTAGCTAAAGTGAGCTTCGTAGGGCCAGCTACTGAGAATGAAGCATCTTCGCTTAACGCACCCCTTCTGACTTGATGTCCCGCCCCTAATCGCTTGGTGTGTTCCTGTCCGGGTGCAATAAGATAGTCCAAATCATCTCTTGGCGTAACTGAGCTGTATGTAGCTTTCACATCGGGTAATCTGAATCCCTTAATTTCACCCAATGGAAGCCCGTCTGAGGCGAAAGAGCCTGTTGAGTGGTCATACCCCGTCTGAGCCTTTGTATCAAGCGTATCAAGCTCAAATACGGTAGTGCTGTTAGAACTCTTACCCGATCCGAACCCGTGATGCTTGTGTTCTGTTTCGGCTTCAAACAATAAAGTGTAGGAAGAACCGTGAGAACGATGCAATTGTCGCCTCATAGCAGACGGTGTGCCTCGGTGCATCAAAGGGGTGACAAAGCTGTGTCCTTGCCGTGCAAAGCGTATTCTATGGTGTGGATAGGCATTTCCTGTGGGGTTGCCGTTGTTTGTTTGAGTCAATACCGAACCTCTTTCTGCATGGTCGGTTATCCTATGTGCTGAGAATAAGCGTGTTGTACCGCTTGGAACAGCTCCAGCGGGGGTGTGGGGGGTCAGACCCTGTTTCGTGCTTAAATCGGGATGCAGAAGCCTTTGTGTGTGGAAAATTAGTGTGCGGTCATGAGTATCAAACTGAGATGCCTCATTAGAATCCTCAGCTACACCGGGTTTTCGAGGGTCAGGGGCAGTTAATCCACCCAACCCCCAAGTCATGTTTGAATGGGCTTGGATGCGGTCATGCCCGCTTCTAACGAATATTTCTCCCGGTATTTCAGATGGGTCTGGAAGCTGAATTGCGAGATTTGGCGTTAATTTGCCGTCTGTTGTTGATGGCCCTGTTACTTCTTCTCCCGTAATTGGATCTTCCCTTGTGTTCTGTAGCTTGTAATCCCGAATTACTACACCCCAAGGCGAACCACCGAATAGTGTCAATATGTTGCCTTGGTCGTCTTTGGTAGTCAAATCATCAAAGACCATATTCTCATTACTTATCTGCAACCCCCTAACTTTGGAAGATGTGTTCAAGGATTTGGCTGTGAATATGGGTCGAGGGGCGTACCTATCGTTATCATATTTCAGACCTTGAGCTACAAAGTCACCGGAATATGTGGTCACGGATGTTAATTCATCAGTAGTATGGGCGACTATATTCGTGGATGTGCCTGTTGTTGCCTTGTATCCTTCCTTAGTATGGAGCATATCTCCCGAAGTCATAGGTAGCTTAGTCCCATATTCCATATTCGCCATCTTAACTTTGTTAGAACCTGTGGTATCTGAATCAACCTTTGTGATTCCCCTAAGAGATGGTTCTGTTACTGTGTAATCAGGCGGTGGAATATCGGGCAGGTCGCATGAGTTAAGCCCCTCTATGCTAAATCGAACATATCCATGTCCTGATGAATGAGCTGTTGCTACTGACCCCTTACAATCGTAATTAGTCGCAGGTAGCCCCATGTTGCCCCCATCCAACGGTTTAGCTAACAGATTCCATGTAGGAACACTTTGCCCCAATCCTTGAATTACTGGGCCACCATTAGCTGGCGACCAATAATTGTGATCGCTATCCCAATTCGGGCTTGTAGCCCGTTGTTCCCAAGTAAGCACTATTGTATGCTTCTCCGGCTCACCCGCAATCTCAAAAGTCGCATCGCTAAGTGTATCGGGATGGCTACTCACTTGAGTAATAGTTGATGATAGGTTTTCTGTAATAGTGAAGTTGGCTTTGCTATCCTGTCCTGTGACTACATGGCCTAATCGCTTAGGGCCATAGTAATATCCAGATATGTTAGTGTAATTCAAAGTTAGATTTGTATGATTGGAATCGTTGTAAGTGATTGTTCCTGTTGTAGGTAAATCAGAAGGGAATCCATTTCTGTAAGCTCCGTCAAACCTCAATATCAAATTGCTATCGCTTGTTGTTCTGAACGCAGATCCTGTGTATGTCGGCTTCCCCGACATTCTAACATACCTTGCTCGAAGATACCTTGTTCCGTTCTTTGATACCTGTTTTACCCGCCTACTGTTTATTTTCGCAGCGATAGCTCTTGTTGCTTCTTGGCTTCCTAAGTTGTATGTGAAGCCTGTTCCATTACTGCCCAAATCGGTATTGAGCTGTTTCAAATCAACCACTATTACATTGTCAGCTTCAGATGGTGCGGAAGTTGTTGCTAATGGCGTTCTGATAATTACCGTCAGCCCCTGCTTCCAGTTGGTGCTATTAGCACCATACTGCCAAGTGGTAACATCATCTGCGTATTCAGTATTGGGATAGGTAATGTGCATGGCGAAATAACCGCTTGCCGGATAACCGCCAGCTAATGGTTTGACTACTGCGGGGTATAACTGCTTGGTATAACGAGTCATTACCACACCGCCCTTGAAGCCCACAGCTCACTTACTTCATCATCTGTTAATGGATGATTGAATACTGCAACATTAGAAAGATAGCAATTGCTTAGGTAATACTCAACCGACTGATCCATACCTGCATGGCCGTTTGAACTGGTAGCGTAAGTGCTTGAGCCTGTTTTGCCTACATTCATAGGAATATTACTTACAGTACTGTTTGGTGCGCCGTATGTTGCTTGAAACATTCTACCATGAGATTTGTTATTTGCGTCAGAATCATTGATGAGGTTCTTTACGGCAGAAAGTCCAATCAAAGTCGTATTAGTCGCAGCAGTTGTTCCTAAAGCTGAAGGTATAGTAGCAGCGGCACTTTGAGCTGGCGAATAACCAGAATCTGTTGTAGCTCTAAGCCAGTTGTTTATTGAAGCAGTACCGACACCGCCAAGATTTACCTGTGATTGAGTTGTTTTGAAGGGCAAATCATTTCCTGTTTTGCTAATTTCTCCATTACCATGACCGGATTTGCCGAACTTAACATACGATTCGTTTGAAAGATATAGTGTAGCGTTGCTTCCTGTTTTAGTAAATACAACATGAGTCCAAGCATCACGATCCACACGGCAACCAAGCCTCTCAACATCGTGCATAAACAGTATCTTTGTTCCATCAGCTTCACAAGCGGCCAATGTGAATTGAACATACTGGTCGTTGTTTTCGTTGGTTTCATCGCCACCTGCTAAGAATAGACCCCAAGCTCTACCCCCCGAATCCAAACCAGATATTATCGGCCCTGCTGCGGGTTCTCCTGATGCGTCTGCATTATCACATTTGAACCACGCACTAATTGAGAAGTCGCCCCTACAATCAAAATCTTTCATAGGGCCATACTCAGCTTCAACACCCGAATTGTAATTGTAGGCCGCAACCGCCATTCCATAATCAAATAACAATCCTTTGTCAGTTGTATCCTCCCCATATGCAGCTCCATTAGTTTGCGTAGATGCTCCTGTGAATGTCAGTCTTAACGGTGAGCCATACAAATCTTCTGTAATTACTGCGTTGCTTTGTGAATATGTTGCAGATGAGAATGTATCATTCAATCTCGCATAAAAACGACAGGCATCTGCCATATTGCCCGAACTATCTATTCTGAGCTTATGGTGTATCCCCCTCAATGTGTTTTCGTTTATCGTATCTTCATTTGTTATGTCTGTAAAATCGAGAACGGCTGAAGCTGTTGATGTTTCGTGTAGGTTTTGAAATCCGCTAAATCCAGTAGGGCCTTTAGATAGGAAGTGCTTGTAGTCCGATGAGTAATCATTTGCTGTTCCATCGCTTATGTCGAGTACCACACCTGTATGCCCTCCGCCAAAGAATACTATTCCATTAGGATCAAGGCGAGGCCACAGTATCTCAACATCTATGTTGTTGATTTCCGTACTTGCATCACCCACATCTTCATAGAAGATTTGATAGAAAGAATCCAAATCCTCTCTTGGGTATATTCTTTGAATGTAGAATGAGTTTGTTGATGTTCCAGAACCTACCGATTGACTGATGTATTCAAAATCGGCTAATTGCCCTTTGACTCGCATTATCCCTTTGTTAGTAGCAGAAGTCAATGCCCCTATCCTCTTCATCCAATCCTCAGTTTTTATGCTAACAGCTAATCCTGAGATATATCCTGTTGATACTGCTGATGCTACATCTGCTTGAGGATATACCATCTTGCCATTCCATAGGGTGTAGGTAGCCCCATTAGATACTTGAACAACAGAAGGAGATGCGACTGTCTTTATCTTGCACACACCACCTAATCCATCGTATGACCTTATGTTGCCCTCAGCATCGTGTATAGAACCGTGTGGTGCGCCTCTAAATGTGGATATAGGCACATAGGTTTCTCCATCTGATCCTATCGGTAGCGGTGCAGGGAATGAGTTGGGGTGATACGACCTGCTGTTGTTAGCCGATAGCCCACCATACCCTACTACCGTAGCTGGTTTGTAGGCATAGGGTGTGTTGTTGTTGATATGTACGCAGAAGTTTCTGCCTGTTGCACCGGGAACGGTGCTGTGTATTACGATTGAAACCCCTGCTTCTCCATCCCTGCTCTCAGTATCCTTGCCCCTAAAAGCTCGGACATACCCCATGTGCGTTCCTGTATCTGTATTGGTCGTAGCAAACAAGGGTGGCGGGTCAAAGGCACTACCACCTTGACTATTCTTAGCTTGAGGATGACCCGCCATGTTAATTCGCCTAATGACTTCTTCAACACATAGATTGAAGTCACCCATTTTCACAGCAATATCGTTGAAATCCAGCTCTAATGGCCGAACATAGTCTAATGCAGATCCATCGGATTTCTTGCCTTTTAATGAAAGGTGGCTACATTTCATTATGACTGGAGGATCGGTATAACGGTCAGCAGATGCCTCTTGAACCTCAGTTATATCCCAATCAAAGGCTTCCATGTTAGGGCCTTCTTTGATTAGGTATCGAGCTACATTATCAGGGTCTTGTTGTCTTGCAGATGAAGTCTTGCCTAACAGATTACAAGCTGCGGTAGCCATTTCTTCGGCCAACAATGGTGCTAATTTCGAGAACTCATATCCATCCAATGAGCTTGGAGTACCATGTGCTGAGTTGTAAGCTGTAATTACATCAACCAAATTAGCTATGAAGTCTGCATTTGTTACTGCGGTTGAGCTGTTGCTACCATCTGCGTTTTGCACATATCCTATGCCAAAGTGTATGTATCCACCCAATGTAGCTACAGAACCTGTAAATAGCCCGTTGGGTGTTGTTGAGTCTTGGTCGGCCAATGTTACTGGATGGCGTATGGGGATTCCATTTATTCTCGTTAAGGTGGTAGCGTTGGTATATGCAACCTTTACTAATTGACCTAAGCCATCGTTAATCGTAGGGTGGCCTTCACCGATTGTAATCCAAAAAGCAGTATCGCTACAGTATGAGGAATCGCCTCTCTCATTAGTGGCTTTAGCGAATGCAGAAGCATCATCCAATGTGAAAACACCATTATTGTAACCCGTAATAACGCCTTGAACCGATGGTCTTTGGCATCTTGAAATCCATCTGCCTGTTTCAGCCGTAATGAAATCCCAATACTGGTCTGTAATCTCAATTGAGGCCACATCGTCAGCCATCCCCCAGTCAATAGAAAACCTGCTTTCGTATGTTTTCATCTGAGGTCTGTTTGTTGCCGTCATGGTGCAATCAATACTCATTTTAGTGGATCTGACTGTGGATAGCGGTGTCCTTGAATCGTTATCCGAGTTTTCAATTGAATCAACATCGAAAAACATAGAGGGGAATAGCGGTATTTCGGTAATAGCTCTTGTTGAGGCATAATAGGTGGATGCTTGCTTGTCATTCCTAACTGAGGCATTACCACTACCTACTATTCTGTCCTTCCAACCGGGAAATAGCGGGTGTTCGGTGTATGTGGGTTGAATATCTATTCCGCCTTGCCCTAATCCGCCTAAAGTCAAGCTAACTGTCGGTGTTCCTAAATCTCCTATCTCCTTAATCGGAGAACCTTGACTCAAATTGAAATCTCGTATTGCCCTGCTATCTGCAATATCCATTAGTATTGAACGCCCCCTCAATACCAATTGAGTAGTACCCATATCGTCAGATATAGGAGCTACTTCTTCGATTCTTCCTTTCATGAGATTCAATTCAATTATAGCGGTTGATGAATTACTGCCCCCATCCCTTGTAGTCAGTATGTCGTCTAATGTAGCAAATCTGCTTCTCTTAGCTGGATGGACTAAGACCAAGCTCTCATCTGTTTTGAGATCGTTGTCTATCAAATCAAAGCCTGTTAGATTAGAACGTCTAAATGATGCAGGTGTTTGAGTTTGGCCTCTATAATCGGTCTGTTTTGACCGTTGTATGTTTTCTATGAATAATGAATGGTATTCCGAGTTGCTTGTGTCATCGGGGGTGTTAGTGCTTGGAACGGGCTTTGGTCGGCCATATCCTTGAATGCCCGTGCCTACTGTAACTACACAATCTTCGATATTGATGAAAGGAGAGGGTGTTATGTCGCCTGTTGGTGAAGCTGTTAGTGAATGGCTTGAGAATGTGCCGTTAAATGATGCTGTCGGAACTGAAATTAGCCCGCCCGGAGCTGTAATCTTGAACAGTATGTCTTTGTGATTAGCAGGTGTGCTTGAAAATGGCTTTCTAAGCCATTCTGAGAGCGACTTAGAGCCAAAGTATGCACTACCGCAGGGAACGGTCTTACGCACGACCAAATAACCTGTATTCCCTATTGCATGATAGTCGGTAAGCTTGGTGTTAATCCCACTTCTAAGGTTGAACCCTGTTCCAGCTACTACTTCTCCCGTCAAATCTATTGCATCATAATAAACCAACACTTTCGAAGGGCCACCTGCACTAACAAGTGCGGCTGGTGATTTGATAACTGCAATCCGAGCTTCCTTCTCAGGGGTTAGGTGTCGGATGTATGCGTCATTGGTGGGAACGCCATTGGATAATTGAGCTGTATGATCTGTATCTAAGCCCTTTAGCATAAATGGCCTAACATCTTCAACCGCCAAAGCGACTATTTCATCACGGGTGGATGCAGAAAAGCTGTTTGTATCGTATGCCCCTACCCCTGATTCCGTAATTATCCTATTGAAGGGAACGCTACTTGCATCTGTAGCTAATACTGATGATGATGTGTTAATGACTCTTGTAATTCCACCAGAATATACATTCTCAGTAACTTTGACTATATCGTTTTGTCCGATTATAGAGCCAATAGACATATCATCGCTAATATATTCAAACGAGTTAGCAATTCCTTGAACGGTCTGCTTCACCGTCTGCTCATCGGGCTGTGGTAATTTTTTGAGGAAGAAATCACCATCAACCAATGTGTATGATGTTACACCACCCATAGCTGGATATGTATCAGCAGGGTCAGCTAACACAGTAGCACTATTTGATGAAAGTGTTCGGCTTTTTGGTGATATAAAATATGCGTCATTGTCAAAACCAGTGCTATCTGAGAATCTTTGATTCTGAGTAAATGTGTATTTTGTGAATGTGTCCTTTGCCCTTGTTTTCTGACCGCCTACGCTCGCATGGGTATTCTCATTACCTTGATCTATCAATACATCGGATTTTCCTAATACAAACCATACAAGTGCATCCGTGCTTGGTGGGAACAATGGCTTTTGAGTTTCGGGGAGATTATCAACGCCATTATTCTGCTCATCATTAGCCAAATGAATAGATGTGTAGCTCAATTTACTATTTACAAAATCTATTGCAGTAATCCTAACTCTCTCTGGGACTATTGACATGGGATTCATATCAACCGCAGTAGCTGAAGCTGTCGCTACATCATCAGCCCATCTTATCATCTTGCTTGCCGGACTGGTGCAAAGACCAGTTAGTGGGTGTGTTCCAGAATGGTTGATTATTGCATTTAATGAAGTTGAGGCAACACCGCTAAAGTATTCTGCATCGGTCAAGCTTAATGTTCCCGAAGCATACCACGTTTGATTCTTAATGTCCTTCAAATCAACGCCTGTGATGTAAGATGCTAACTTTTCTAATGCGGTATAACGATCCACACTTGCATTGGGATTAGCTGGATAATCACGAATCTTGAATGTAGTACCGCTATCGCCTGTGAATGTATGTCCTACTGCTACCATAGGCAAAGGCATCAAACCATCATGAGTATCCGGCCCATCTCTCCCTTGATTCGTAACAGCTGCACGGGCATTGTCAAAGAAGTAAATATCGGGCATTTCAAAATCATCTTCAAATAACCACAGTCCAAGTGTGGTGTCGTTGTTGGTCAATGGTTCTAATTTAGGGTCTGTAATCCCTCGATTCAATCTTATTGACTCTATTATCCCCCTAAACTCTCCACCTTGACCACCTATAAACAAGTCAGAAGATTTCTCAGCTACTAACGGTTTTTCACCTGCAAGGTTTTGTTCAGCAACGAGATCGCCATTGATATAACAGCGAATGAACTGCCTTGTGAATTGAGCTGTGAGCATCACCAATGGTTGTTCTCCAAGAGTAAGGTCGTGTGGCTTATGCTCACCACCACTATATGTTCCTGAATTGCTTTGAGTAGCTACAGGCACATTGTATGTGGTTTCTAAGCGGTATGTGCGTTCATCCGTAGTCACATCAAAAACCATCGGCCCAGAAGAAAAGGGATTTCCATAGGTTAGCTTGAACTGACCGGGTTTTTCGAGAACAACACCGCCATAATCTGGGATGATACACGCATCAATGGTAAATGCACCTCTAATCGTGTTCAATGGATTGGAAATTGAAGGTTCATGCAATCTACCTATTCTTGGTGCATCGCTCTTAGGCGATTTTGCGGTTGCGGCAAATGCAGGGTGTCTTAGATCTATACCCGATTCACGGAACTTGCCTGTCGGCACGACCAATCCATCAGTTAGGCCATTTAGCCTAACGGCTTTACCATGATAACGAATCAAACCCATCTCAAATACCGACCAATTGCTCAACAACAGCCAAGCTCAATTCATAACTCCAAAATCCATCGCCAGCTTCGTATGAAGGATTCCAAGTCAGAAGAGTACAAGGTAATGCGACACCTTGTTCCAAATATGGGTTAGGTCGCACTTTTTCGTTATTTACAATTGACACGGGGTCAAACTCTCTTGTGTTTTGTGAAGCAGAATAATTTGTTCCCGGCCCTGCGGGTACTACGAATTGCCTCAATACTTCTTGGCCTGTGCTTGAACTTGCTATTGACTCATAAGGAACTCGAACACCTACGATATACTTCTTCACTACATCAGCATCTTCAATTTGTAGGAATCTTGATGCGTCAAAGGATGCAACACTATCGGGCAAATCAATTACATCTCCTGTTAGTGTATTTGGAGAGAGTAAAGCACCACCCGCAGACATATTAGCAAGATTCAGTAATTCTTGCACCTTATCGCCCATCGTCATTTTATTGGAATTAACACCACCAGTCATATTGCTAACATAAAACGCCTTATCCCATTTAGCTCTTGAACCATCAACCAAAGCGTATGTATTACTGCCCGCATTTACGCCTTTCTGCACAGTAACTGCAACATCTCCACCCGATCCTACTGATTTGTTTTTGATTAGAATCTGTTCGCCATTATACACGGTGCTTATGTCGCCTGTTTGGTGGTAATATGAATTATTCATTTGTTGGCCTTTGGCTTGAGATATGGAAAAGGCCGTTGTAAAGGCGGTTGTTGCACCATCAATGGTTATATTTGCAGAATTGAGAGCATTCACAATAGTAGTGGCGAGAGAGTCAGATGTGGTTGTTGAGCTGATATTTACACCGATTATACTATCTGCGACACTTGATGTTGTAGTGCCGTTGGCGAGTCGTATAGCAGTAGTTTCGCCTAAACCTGCATCAAGTTGCCCCTTTGACTTGAATGAAATCTCAACACCATCTAAATCCGCTTTTACTGTGTTCCATGAACCTGCTGATGTTGAATACTGCCCATACCATGTTGAGCTGGGGATTGTTCCTGAAGCTTGAGATAGGTCTATGGTAAAAGCTGATCCTGTTCCCAATACTTCGCTGTCATCATCAGTAACTATGCCCCCTATTGATATACCAACATCTGTAAGATTGGTATCTATGGCGAAACGCTGACCTAAGAAAGGAATAGGTGCTACTGTCGTTCCTCGTTTCAAATCAAAGGTGATGGTATTTGCATCTAACTCAATGATTGAGCTATCCCTTCTAATAAGTTGTATTTTCGGCATTATCAGACACCCCTTGTAAAGCCCATTCCTCTTGACCTATTTCTGAATGTGCGTTGAACCTCTTGACTGACGGCCTTAGCTATTTCCTTAGCATTACCACCGCCCTTCACAGCAATATTGACTGTGATGTTATCTCCACCGCCACCACCCATGCCTTTGACGGTTACAGGAATCGTTCTACCATCTGGAAGAGGAACTACCGCTTCTGTTCCGTGTAATGCAACGGGGTATCCGCTTGTCGGCCCTCTTGATATACCTCCAGACGACCAAGGTGTTAGACTACCTAAGAAATCACCTGCCGAATCAGCAATACCGCCCAATGATATTGAATCAATTGCATCAAGCAATTCATTGATTGGATCCATAACAAAACCGATAGCATCAGATATTGGGTCTGCTATCGCATCGTAAATTGAATTACCAATACCAAGTAATGAATCTACAAACCAATTAAATGGTGCTAAAATCATTTCACCGATTGGAGAAACATAATCCAACAAATCACCAAATAAGCCTGTTACATAACCAATAGCGTTTGAGAAAGGGGTAGCTATCGCATTGTATATTGATTCACCCAATCCCCATAATACACCTGCAACCCAAATAAACGGTGCTGCAATCATTCTTCCAATTGGTGTAAGTAATTCAACCACTTGATTAAATGCGTATATGAATGGTGCAAGAATAGCTTCTCCAATGTTGAGGAATATAGTAATTAGTGAAGAAAGTAAATCACCAGCTATACCTAACACCGTAGTAATTATCCCCATGAGTATTCCCGGTATAGCACTCCAATTACCCGTAAAGATAGCCATCCATACATCTGCAATACCACCTAATACTGCAAAGGCGATGCGGAATGCGGCTACTACTATCGCAATTGCACCTGCAATTAGATTGATGATAATTCTTACCACACTAACAATGCCAACCGCAAGTGGCCCTAAGAAAAATGCAAGAACTTTCGCAGTTAGGACTAATATTTCTCCTACTACGATCACAAAGGGCGGTAAGACCGCACCTATCCAACCAATTAAATCCGCAAAGAATAGCAACAAACCGCTATTTATCAAGAAATCAACAAAACCACCAAAGATTGTTGATACGGCTGCAAACACCGTATCAAAGTTTATACCAAACGCATTCAATATTTCTCCAATGTATCCGAATACCAACAATACTGCGGTCAAAATACCTGAATAACCGTCAATAATCGTTTGAAACGCCCCTGTTTCTTCCATATATGCAAATAATTTAGCGAACTCTCCAATTACCATAGCAATCACATTGAATGCAAAAACATAGAATTGCATTATTAGCGATATAAGACCCATGATTGCCACTTTAGCTACATTCACCAAAGGCGACCAATCTAATCCAAGAATTGTAGCTCCTATTTCTTGAAGATGACCAATAACTTCCAATATAGAATCCTTTATGCTTTCAAATGCCGCAAAGAACTCAGGAAATGCGGCTGTAGCCCCAGCTATTGATCCTGTAAATAACACAAGAGCTGTTGATACTAAAGCAAATATGCCAACAAGGAATAAAATTGACATTTTCATGGCTTGAAGCGTTTTTGTTAATGGGCTTAATGCGTCATCCAATGCTTCAACAGATTCAGTCATATCATCAACGGTCTTATCTGTGTCTGTAAATGCCTCAGCTAACAGAATAAGATACTGCTTTGCTTTCATAAATATATCAGTTACAGGGCCTAATGTCGTGTTCAACGCTTTGTATTTTAATGCGGCCACTTGAGCTTCTTTACTTGATTTCTTCATTCCAACCATAGCGTTGGCTAATCCGCTTAATCCGGCTGTAAAATCACCTGCCGCCATCCCCTTCCCCTCTCATGTCAGCATTGACACGTTCAAAGAAATCTTCCAGCTCCCCCGCATCACTGGTAGTCCGTATAACACGCCCGCCTTTATTGTTACCTTTGTTATACTGCCGTTGTTGCTCTTTACGTTGTTTTTCTAAGGCTTCTGCCTGTTTTTCTTGCGACACTTGAACGAACATATAATCGAGCATAACACGATCATACGGTTGATTATCCCATGAATGAGGTGGGCAATTGAAATGCGTTCCGAGAACAAATCTAATCGTTTGAAAAGTCAAGGCGTTTGTTTGTTCCTTGCTGAAAGGATTGACCTTCCCTTCACTATCAATATACTTCTTCAAGTTAGGGAAGGTTATTCCAAAGGGGCTGTGTCGCCACCCATGCTTTCCATCAATTTAGTAAGACTGGGCAATACGGCCTGTAACTTTGAACCGACTTCGGGTTTTAGCTTATTCAAATCTGACTTTTTGATTTGAGGTTCGGTTCTTACCACGCACTTATTGAGAACATATTTCCAATAGCCACCAAAATCCAATTGGGGGTTAATATCATCTCCATCCATATTGAACTCAACGAACTTAGTGAGAGCTTCTTGTTGCTCAATCCAAGATAATGGCTTAATCCAAACCTCAAGGTTGCCCTCATCGGTTTCTATCGTATGATGGTCTGGATCACTACTGATTATGAAACGATTACTCAATCATATCACCTTCTGACTCGCCTTCAACCGCTACTTCATCAGACTCCCCCGAATCTTCCGTAGCTTCTCCTACTACAACCGCAACACCGTTAGGGTTGGATGCCTCCCAAGCCCTAAGCCGAGCAATTAAGTCGGCCTTGTTACCATAAATCGGCTCTCCCCTTTCTGTTAGGAGAACTCTCAAATCTACTACTGTTAATTCCTCATAGTTATCAGATACTTCAGCCACTACTTCTTCAGCTTCAGCATCAACAAGAGCTACAAGCCCACTTACGGCCAAACCAGACGGACTCAAGCCACCCGCAGATGTAATCCCTCCTTCTCCATCAATAGTCCAATCAACAAGGTGGCTTGAACCACCAACAATTACCGTTCCGTGTATCCTCATTGTATCACCTCATCTTTCTCTCTTTCATAACCGTTTTCATCATAGTATGAAGTAAGGCGAGCTTTCTGTTATCTTCATGTGCCTTACCAGTATCTCCACATCAGCCATAACTGGTGATTTATCAGACGGAACTTGGTGTTCCGATTTAGTAATCGTATAATCCTCTAAGGTAATAGTTGCTGTTTCTCTTGTTGCATTACTTCCAACCTTAGTCATAGTGATTGTAATGTCGTTTGTATTCTTGTGATGCCTTCTGGTTCGCAATTCATCCCAAAGCCTTTCATCTTCAACCATTACTTGCATAGAGAAGCTGTATTCTCTCTTGCCCTCAGTAATCTCAAGAGGGAGCTGTGTTGCACCGTGTTGGATCTGATCGTTATCAACGGTAGTGCCTTCGTATCCTCGAATAAACCATCGTGATTCTAAGTTGTTAGTTACAGATAGACTGAACTGTGTTCCTCTAAGGACTGGTCTGCCGAACACTTCAACATTCACATCTTGGAATAGATATGGTTTCTCACCATCTACTGCAATACCTGATATTTTCCTATTTACCGCAGATTCAGCAGTATTGTCAAACATCCTGTGAGGTTTCATTGTGTTTGTTGTAGCCGTGTAGTGCCTTGCAGCTTCATAACTTAGGTTTAGTTTGACTTCACCCTCAGAATCAGCATCAATAGAAGCTTCTGTTGCTTTGCACCCACTATACAAACGAAGCAATTGCTTTGAATCCACATCTGCGTCTTTCTGCCTAAAGGATTGCTCAACCGTGAATGAAGGTAATACATTGTGTCCGAACAAAGTATGAGTCACACCAAATTGTAGCTCTTTTGATGTTGCATCTATGTGTGGGCTTCCTCTTTGATTGCTCGTTCCGGTGTATTGTAGCCTCTCAACCCCACAGGATGTAGATGTGTGGTCAAATGTTAGCGGTTCTTCCACATAGATATAATCGGCATCATTACCGTTAGATGTGCCTATTGCTATAACTCTTCTAAGCTCATTCTTGAATATCTGACGATCCGTTTCAGCTGCATCTTGCCCCGGTATGGTGTGCTTGTCTTTGTCTATGATTTGCACATAGCTTGTTCCGGCTGAGAACTTAGCGGCATTGGCTGAACCGACTTTGATTCTAATATCGCCCGCAGATATGTTAGCAGTAACGCCACCTAACAGATAAACCGCTTTATCGTCAGTCTGCGCCCTCGCCAAAGCTCCAGAGTCTATATCTGCACAGGTACTCAAAACCGCCCCCGAAGCTGAACCGTAGGATCCATATAGAACAGCACCCGTAGCCGAGAGAACCTTGAAGATTCCACCCGTTGTAAGGGCGTTTTCAAATGTGGTTGCTATTGCAGTATCGAATGTAATGTCCGTGCCTGTATCTGCTGCAACCATTCCGCCTAATAGGAAATTACCCGTCAGGCTATTTCCTGTCATAGTAAGAGCCGAACTATTTGTTGCGGTAATTGAATTATCTGTATTGTCTGAAACGCCATATCCTTGAGCTGCAAGAGTAGCGGTAACTGAACCTGTTGCGATATTTAGTGGGAAGCCACCTATCGCTGTCCCTGCTACCGAGCTGTATGCAAACTCACCTTGACTCTTGGCCGAATGACCGCCCAGTGCGTATTTCATCCACCTTAGAGTATGTGCATTTAGTTGCATAGAACCGCCCGATAGGGTTTCTCTACCGCTTGTTAGGATATTTACATCTCTTCCAAGACCAACAATGTGCTGTTGCCTAACATCAATTTCTGGTTCGGGTATTGCGAACTCATTCAACAGGCCGATGAACTGATCCGTCTTTACCTGCTGATTAGTGGTGGTCATAGATGTTTCAAAGGTGGGGCAACGATAGAAATCAATTACCAAGTTATCGTCATCTTTAGTCGCTGTTCCGGCAGCCGTCAATAAAGCTGGCTGAACAGTAATCGTACCTGCTCCGGTATCGCTTGCAGTAATGTAGTATGTTCTCTTGGTGGATGCAAAGTCATCTGCGGAGTAAGCATCTCCGCCTTCAATCCTCAATGTGCAACCAATTAGTATGTTATCGGGCAATTTCAAATCAGGGCCTGTTGTAGTCCAGTATTCGTCAGCACCCAATGTCAAAAGACTGGTATTCCCTGATACTGAGGTATGAACCCAATTAGCTTGAGATGTTTTTCCATCAATTCTAAGTCCGGTTTCTTTGCCGAAGGATACTTCCGCTAAGTCACCTTTGTAAAGCGTGTTCGCCATGGCTATCAAATAGACTACGAAGGACAATCGTTCTTAAGCAGTTGCTAAAAATCATTCTTCTTCAGCGTCTGACTCTTGATTTTCTGGTATAACGCCCTCATCTCTAATGCGTATTGCGTTCTGAATCTCGTTAATATCGTTCAATAACTGCGTTCTTGCACCATCAACGGCTGCATAGAATCGCTCTAAAGCTCTAACAAAAACCAATCTATCGGCTGAAATGACCTCAGATCGCTTGAGCATATCCAAAAGCTCTTCTCCCGATATAACACGCTCTTGAGGTTCTGCCGTTTCTTCGGCCTTTTTGGACTTGCCTTTCTTTGCCATTGGTGCATGGGGGTGGCTTATGGTTCTTGAATGCTATCATCCTTGACAGGGATGTAAGGCCAATTCCAACCGTTTATGTCGCCTACGGAATCCCCATACTTCTCAAACATTCTTTGGATGTATTCTTCTATCGGTTCTTTGTGAGTAAGCCAAGTGTCAAACCAAGCAAAATCCCAATAGCTTCCTTCTGGAACTTCCCATGTGTCTATATCGGCATGAATCAATGTAAATCGGTCATCCCTTGCACAATGTTCCCAAACCAAATCAATAACATCTTGCTCTTTCTCAATAATAGTAACACTTGTAATATCGTCTGAAGCTAATAGTGGGATGTTAATCATCCCTATCCCTAAGCCACCTATCAACACCGATCCACTTCTCTCAGTAACCCATTTGTGTTCCCTGCACTCTCTTTCTGTATCTTGCATAATGTTTAGCTTAGCTCGATTTTCACCATAAGCTTCGAATAAAACAGTATATGTTCCGTCAGCCACATCTGCATATTTACAGTATGTCTGCCAAGACAAAGGAGCTGTTGGTTCTGTATCTACTCTTTGGTAGTCTAATATTTCAATGGAAAATCGCCCAGATTCCCCTTCTGGTATCCCCTCTACTACCCAACGCATAATATCACACCTGTATTTGAATCGTTAGTGCGCTGGCTGCCGTAGAGCCACTACTATTGGTAGCATCAGCCAACACATCGTAACTAATTCCATCCCCCGAAGTATTCAACATAAGGTATCCACGCCCGCCTGAATTATGAATCATTCTAACTCTTTTGCCTATATCACCGCTTGACCCTGTTTCGTCTTGATCAGAAGAATTAGAACCTGTTGTAGTGATTGAACTTAACGCACTATATGTATCTTGATCTATGCTAAGATTTTTGGTTTCCCAAGCAAAAGATGTAGCCCCTGTAGCTCGAATATAGCCTCTAACTCGTATTTCTAACACTCCGCTATTGGCATTCATAGCCGCTTCGTAATCGGGACTGTAAGTCAATGTGATGGTAGCTGTGTTTGAGCTAAATCCTGAACCATCCTCAAGAGCGAGAGGTTGTTGCCCGCTACTTCCTACATTTACATTTTCAACGGATACTGCATTATTGTAATTTCCACTTGAGCTGGTTGCTATGCTTACTCCTGTTGGTGCGCTTGCATTATTCTGAGTAGTTGCGTTGGCTTCGGATGAGTATGCCCCATCTGCTCCGGGGTCGGTAAATGCACGGACTCGAAAGTAATAGGTAGTATTCAATGTCAATCCTGTTGCCGAAAAAGATGTTGCACCTAACCCTGCTGTTCCTATTTGTGAAAAGCCCGAACCCGATGATGTAGAGCGTTCAATTTTGTATCCGGCTGCAATCGGCCCTAACCATGACAAGTTAATTTGGGTGTTTGATGTAGCAGTTGCAGATAGTCCTGTGACTTGACCGGAAGCCGTAAAACGGCTCACTTCACTTGTATATGCACTATTGCCCTCAGTATTGACAGCTCTAATCTTGTAATAATACCGTATTCCTGTACTCAATCCGGTATCGCTGTATGATGTTGCCGTAACACCTGTCGCAATTTGTGAATAGCCCGAACCCGATGATGTGGATCTTGATATTTGATATGAATCGGTATCTCCGCCACTTGACCAAGATAGGTTTAGCTGTGAAGTTGAAGCTGTGGTTATTGCTAAGCTTGTAGGGACACCCGGAACGGCAGCTAACACGACTCTATTGACTTCATCATCTCCTTCTTCTATGATATACAAATAACTCCAATCGTCATCAAACCAAATACCCCCACCTGTGCTTAAACCAAAGCTTCCTGATGATGAATGAAATGACGCTGTTGATATATCCCATGCGGTTGAAAGATTGTATTTGTGACATTTACCATCACTATTGTTATACACTACAAAGGCATATCCATCACTTGAAAAATGGACTCCAGATGTTACTGCTGATTTGGCCGATATGTCAAATGATTGATTATGACTCGCTGTGCCTAAGTCATAAGCCGTTGATAAATCATATTCATAAACATTGTCTGGATGGTAGCCAACAACATACAGCTTCTTACCATCATTTCTCACATAGCCGTCATACATATGAGATGTTTGACTTGAAACTGATAATGTATTTGTCACATGAGATCCTGTTGAGAGGTCATAAGCGGTGGATAAATCCCATCTATCAACAACAGTCCTTCCGAATGTGTAGAGCTTGTTACCGTCATCTGCAAAATCAAAACCACCGAGTAGTGTTTCGTAAGCACCGATAGATAAGTGGTCTGAAGCTGTGCTTGATACGGATGCTGTATCAAGGTCAAAGTTGGTACTCAAAGGATATTCAATCACATAATCGTTGAATGTTCCATTCATTGAACCTGCAAACAAAATAGAACCGTCTGGTTTCAACCCAACGCCATGAGCGTATGTCGTTTTACTGTCTAAGTCGTAAGTCTGATCAATATTGCTACTGCCTATGCCGGATAATGACTTAGCCCAAATATCGGGGTCAGGCACATTTGCGGTTTCTAACTGCTGACAGCATCCGATTTTACCCGTCATGTATGTCATTCAATCACCCGATGTAAATCCACTTATCAGCTACAGGGCAAATGTAGGTTCTTGCGGTTTCATCGGCCATAGCTGTGTATGATGTACCTGTTGAGGCACTATCTGTCCAGTTTGTTGCGATTGCGTTGTTTGTACCTAAGTTGGGTGTTGCCGCACCATTTGTATTGTTGATGATAACGAACTGCTGACCCACTTCGG
>Ga0209645_1000114_pt1 | contig 40079 bp, 33 predicted proteins | sample ETNvirenome_6_30_FD_184070 | JGI IMG/M metagenome (GOLD analysis project Ga0209645, IMG submission 184070) | Marine viral communities from the Pacific Ocean - ETNP_6_30 (SPAdes) (version 2) | ecosystem: Environmental > Aquatic > Marine > Oceanic | place: Pacific Ocean | collected 2013-06-19
TGCCATTCACCCTGAAAAAATGGAAGAATTTGCAGAGTACCTAGTTCAGAAGGCTAGGACACAAGAATAAGTGGCACAGGGGGGGTTTCGGACCCTCCTTTTTCATGTATATTAGGAACAGTTGCACAAATCAATGACTGCAAAGGAAAAACTACTGTTCATTTCTTCGTTCATCTGGTTCTTACATTGGGGCACATGTCTTACATCTTCACTTCTGGATACGGTTATCCTAAAAACGTCTGTCAGGATGTTACCTCTTGGTTTATAGAGAAGTATTTCCCACGCCATAAACTTGAGGTGGACATTGTTCATCGTGGTATGAAACGTGAGGGTGTATTTGGTTGGTGTGATATATCATCCAATAATACATCACGACCACGCAAGTTCCTGGTAGAACTTCAAACAGGAATGGACCGCAAAACATATATCAAGACACTTTTGCATGAATTAACTCACGTTGCACAATGGATTCGTGGTGACCTCAAATTAAAACATGGAAAATTGTGTTATTCACATGAACCTGTAGAGAATTATGATTATGAAGACCAACCACATGAGATTGAAGCACGAGAGCAGGAAGAAATCCTGTATAACCTATATCTGAAGGAGCAACTAGGTATGCCAGTCACCGAAGTGACACACTGGTTCCCCAATCGACTCATGAGGGATGCATACTAGGTTCAGTTCAAACAAAGCACATGACCACTGGTTCCTACCTCGTTGCCTGTCCCGAACTCGGTGAACGAGAGATTGTCTACGGTTCTGAGCGTGCAGCAGATATATGCTACAGTATGCACTGTGAGTCCGAAGGTGCCTATGCTTTCGTCGAAGACTGGTTAGGTCACACCTTTATGGAATATGGCGAACCCTCCAACTGAAATCATCATGACACAAGAACAACTCACCAAGTTTCTAACAATGTCTGAGAACATTCAGGAACAGATTCAAATTGCTGGTGAACTTTGGGAACTCAGCAACTTTGAGATTGAAGCACTCTGTGGTATCGTCTCTGATGAATTTGAAGCAAATGGTATCACCATGGGAGCACTAATCTGATGAACTACAATCTCGGACAACTTCAAAAACTTGTCAACAACATGGTCAAGATTCAGGGTGAAAATGCACCTTGTGCGGCATGGATTTACACTGCTGAGGATTGCATGATCTATGATGAAAATGGCGATCCAGAATATCCTTGTGACAAACATCCTGAACTTGCTGAACGCATCTTCGATGAGATTGGCAACATTGATCACATCTACACTGTGATTCAGGAATGTGTGGATGAAGTCACAGAAGAACAACTTATGCAACAACAGCAGGAGATGGTCTGATAATCTATTTAATTACTGCTCTCTCCATCATCGTCATCATTATTTCTGTTTCCTCATGAACCGTCAAGAACTAATGGAATCCTACATCGAAGAAATTATCGATGGTATGGATCACAAAACAATGTATCAGTATGTGTATGATAACCTCTATGATCATCTGAACAAGTATGATGAGGAGGAATTGAAAGCAGAGGTTGAGGATTATTATCCACACCTTTTGGAAGAAGATTCACTCGCAAACATTAGCGAGTTGGAAGCAACTGCACCTGATTATGGAGTCGGAAAGTGAAGTTCAAAGTTTTTGACATTGACTTTGCTTTTGATGATGGTATCGGACTGTTCCCAATCGAAGACCAGCAAGAGATTGTTGATGAAGTAATGGGAACAGTATGGGATGCTGCTGATGAAGATGACCTCATCGAAGAGATTACATCTGCCACAGGTTGGTGCATCAATTCGATAGACTACCGCCACATTCTCTCCTGAACCATGACCACTACCATCACCACACCGGACCCCGACGACTTCAACATCGATGAACTGTTCGATGCTGCCCTGGAGCACATGGCGGCAGAGAAAGAAGTCACTGTTGACTACTACATGGAGGAGTTCCTCATCTAGGACAATCGACACAGTGGCACAGTTCGTGGTCACTGGCATCTGATTCGTGTATTGTATTCACAAGTTCAGGGATTTACCCATGATTTTCTCCCAAGCATCCTGCCTCACCACTCGCCAGCGCATGTGGGTTGGTCGCAAGACTGACCTGGGTCCGCAGTTCGGGTACGGTGACCAACCCACTCAGATTGAGACTTCGTGGATTGCTGGCGTCCATTCTGAAAAGTGGGCACAAGAAGCACTGAACAAGATTCCTTCCTTTGAGTGATGTCCTACGCCTTCGTCGAATCTTCACAAATCGAATCCATCATCATGAACAACACTACTGTGCCCGAACTGGTCTACAAATGGTCAGAGATGTACTGTGAAGCATTGAAGCACAGTTACATTCAACACAGCATCAAGATGCACAATCGTTCAATTTATTATGCTGATGCTGGTGACATAGCATCTGTCCGCTATCATGAACAATGTATTGACAAACTGAAGAATGGTGAGAGTGACTATTCTTATGAAATTGAAAAAGGTAAAAAATATCTAAAAATTATGATGGTGATTGACAATGGACCGAATCGCCTGGGTGCATCCCGTAGCGTCCATGCCTTCATCGACAAGAACACCGGAGAGGTTTACAAGGCGGCATCATGGCGTGGTCCTGCCCGCAATGGCGTCCGGTTTGACCTGAGACTCATCGAATCCCGTGAGCGTCTCTATGAGTGTTGCGACTGGGCAGGAGGTCACCTCTACAAGTAGGACAATCTGATGAGTGGCACACCATCTGGTCACTGCCACTCAGAACCCTTATATTGGATTCAGTTCAAACCAAGGCAATGCATCCCTATCCCACTGCTGACGCTCACGGCACCATCTCGATGACCGAAGCGATTCTGTTCGCCACCACCAGTGCAGAAGGGTTCCTGGACCACTTCATGAGCACCTACAAGCACTTCACCCTAAGTGAGCGTGTGGACCTGGGCGAACTGGAGCAGGAGCACACCGACTGGTGCCTGAATCGTATCGCTGCATTGGTCTTCGACTGATTGTTTCGATTCTTTAACAGGGGTTCTCACCCGACCCCTTCTGACCCTTATACTAAGTTCAGTTCAATCAAACCAATGAACACTATCACCCGTCCCTTTCACCTTGAGTTCACCGAGGATGAACTGGAGACGATCGCATCAGCAATGGAGGAGTACATCCTGCACGATGATCCTGACGCCGACCCAACTTTCGATACATTTGATGACCTGATTGGTGGCATCCCTGTTGCTGACCGTTGCAACAGCATCCAGCGTAAAATCACCCAGGCGTTCTGGGTTCGGGACATGACCGACTGATGTAACCGATTGTGAAGAAAGGGTGAAGACCTCACACTTCACCCCTTCTACCCACTACAATAAGGACATCAACAAGGGACATCACCATGACTCACCTCGCACACGCTCATCAAATCGGCACCGAGATTCCCCGTGAGGGTCTCTCCTACTGCGAGGATGACAACACCTACACGCCTTACACCTATACCATGAAGGCATGGGCGTGTCCTGTTGCTCTCTGCTCCCGTCTGACCTCTGCCCGACCACTGACCACTGAAGAACTGTTCACCGAAATGTTCGGAGACGAATCATGACCCTGACCAACATTCTCAACATTGACAAGGAGATTGAACTCATTCAAGAGGAACGAAACCGAGCAATGATTCAGTATCAGAACTGCACCAACTGTCTCGTCGAACTTCAAAAACTCAAGGACAATGAAAGTCACACCAATCAGTCCAAAAGCAAAGAATCGGTTACACAATCTCATGGACAATAATCCTGAAGTGATTGTTGAACAAGAGACTGAAACACAGTTCTTTGTTGCATCTCTCAACCAGAAACATTTCTTCTGGATGAACAAAACCAACGACACACATTGGAGGGTATCATGACACTGTTTCGACAAGGTTGGCACGCTGATGATTACTTCGGTGATGATGTTGTTGCTCATCACATGAACACAAGGTCAGTCTATCGTTTCAAACAGGACACCAACTATTCAATCACACACACTGCACCATATGAACATGGTGACCAATTTGCACTCACTCACACTGAAGTCACTGCATATCATAGCAGTGGCAATGTACTCTCATCAGTGACAAAAACACTCGGAGTTTATGACACATGGTTGGACGCTTACTATCACGCGATTGATTTAATTCTTCAAGCAAACAAAACAATCACTGCACCAGTCTCATGAACACTAACACACAGACCTATCTTGTTCGTCTCTACGATGAGTTCACAATGATGCAAATCACTCGAACAATGCCTACAACACCAACAACAAGTAAAGGGATTAAGGCACAACAGAATCGTGTACTTAAGTGGGCAGAGAAGACTTATCCTAATCAGATTCGTTATGAAGTAGAACCTCTTAAGTCTAAGTAAAAACTATTCACTTCGTCCATTCACTTCGTCCTTATTATGAACACTTCTCACACCTACACAGACATGTATTCAGCAGAAGAAATGTATGATGGAGACTGGGATGATTTACTTCGTCCTGATGAGTATGAAGAGGTATTAGATAGGAAACGTTTCAATCAATCTATGGGACGCAATGCTTGGCACAATATAAGAACAAATACCTACAAAAACAATCAAAAACGTTCAAAAAACAATTAAAAATGCCTTTATAAATATACTTTCGTTTTTTATGCCATGAGTGACCCCGAAGGTACTGGGTAGTGTCTCCGGGGTTACTTTCATCGATTTTTTGGTTGTTTATGTCTTCTGAAATGTGTCAGGGTCTTGTGGTCTTAGCGCACAAGGTATCAGAAGTCAAGAAATATCAGAAAACCAAAATTTTCAAAAATTTATTATATTTTTTCTCTTGAAATTCTCGGAGGTTTATGATATAATATCTCTGTACTTATGACACTTAACAAACTGGCACTGTGACACCTCATAGACTGGTATAAGGTCTCACATTCCATCCTAGAACATACAGGGGACAGTCTGTCAAGCGGTCCTGTGCCACTTTATAAACTGTCCTTGATACCATTGACAGCGGTTTGTCAAGCACCTGTAACGGATTGAAATAATTATCGCAAGGCAGGTTCGGTGGCGATGTATTGTCGTCCGCACGGTTACCCCACCGCTCTTCTGATTTCTTATAGTCTACAGGGTCAGCAGCAGAAAACCACCACCAGTGGACAGTTCATCAAACCGGTACAGTTGCTGTGGAATCTGCCCGAATCTGACTCATTATGGGTTCAGTTCAAACAAAGGACATGACCGCCGACAACATTGCAGCAGTGTTCACACTTGCCACCGCTTCCGAGCGTGCCATCCATGCTACTTGGTACGATGACGCTCGGGGTGCTGCCATCGCCATCGCTGACGCTACCGGATTGGGTCTGGACACCGTTGTGGGCGTCATTGCTGCGCTGTCACCTAATAACCGCTGGCAGCGCAACCTAGTGGACGCTGAGAACCTCTGCCGGACCTTTGTTGCTGACCCTGAGTCTGCTGAGACCGTTAAAGTCTGCACCTATAAAAAGATGCTGGCGAAAGCGATTCAGGTGCTTAAGTGTGAAGAACCCGAACAGATCCCCGGTATCTTAAACGGTCGTAAAATCACTTCGTTCTTTCACTGCATTATGGGCGATCAGTCTGACGTTTGTGTTGATGGGCACGCTTATTGCATCTGGATTGGTGACAGAATGTCGATGCAGAATGTCCCCAGTATTGGTAAGAAATTGTACCAAACTATCACTAACGATTACATTCAGGCATGTAAGATTATCAATGCTCGTTATCACCTGAACCTGAAACCTTATCAGATTCAGTCTATCACTTGGAACACTTGGAAGCGTATTCATGGCGTGTGAGGTTCGTGTTACTTAGGGGGACACTTCTTCCCCCTAAGTGATACTCAAAAACCAAAAAAGTGAATCTTTACTTTTTTTCAAAAAAAATCTAAGACCTTAAATCTTTTTTCTTATGAACGATTAGGGGTCTTAAATGTTATCAAGTCTGAATGTTCGTCCTTGATTGTTACTTAGTGCGACGATCTTCGCCTATCGTTCTTATCTTACCGCACAGAATTGCCGTGTCCATTAAAAGAATCTTAAGATCGGTAGATCCCTTGCGCCGCAGTGGATCTCAGCGAGACTCAGGGCGTCAACCTTATGTTAACAACACTTAACAGCAGTTATTTGCGTTTCCTGATATTTCCCCGCCGCCCCCTTAGCGGGTTAAAAACGGACCGGGAACCTAACCTACAACGAACCAAAAACGCTCGATAGATATCAAAAGAAAAAAAAATTCCTGAGGCCAAAAATGACTTCCGAAACCCTTGAAGAGAAAAAAAATTCCAGGCCAGAAAATCCCACTGTACCTCTTGTGCTAAGTCTCGTAGCGTGTCTATGTTTTGCGCTTTCGATAATTGCAGCGGGGTATATTCATGGGCACATGAGTATTGCCGCCGTCTGGAAAAGCCTTCATTGATATATAAGAACAAAGAGATTTTTAGCGAGATGAAAGTTGTTCTTGATAATTACGAAAAAGAGATACTGATAGAAACGATTGAATTTCGTTTAGAGAATGACGATAGATTGGTATTAGATGATAGAATGAGAGATGACATCAAAGACATCTTGGAGAAAGTAGAAGATGAATACTTATAACATCGCCTATAATGGTGTAACAGTGTTAGAGAGAATCCCGGAGTATGCTCTGAGGAAACACACAGAGATGGTGAAGGGGTATTTGTATATGAGTGGGAGTATGACGTTGAAGGATATTGAGCAAGGAATCAAGGTTACGATGAATGCATAACTAGAGTGTACCCTGTACGGAAACGTGCAGTTCAGTTGCATGATTTGAGTGTCAGTGGTATAATAGTAATGTAACCGTTTCATTTTTATGGCTAAAGGATTCACAGTAAAAGCAGCATCACCATCAACGAAGAAGAAAGAAGATGAGTTTGATATTGCTGCAGCAAGAGAGATGATCAAAGGTAAGGCAATTGTTTTTTGTCTTCCTGGACGAGGAGTATCTTACACTTATCTGAAGAACTTTGTACAACTGTGCTTTGACTTAGTGCAGAACGGTGCAAGTATTCAGATTTCACAAGATTATAGTTCCATGGTGAACTTCGCACGATGTAAGTGTCTTGGTGCGAATGTTCTTCGTGGTCCTGATCAGAAACCTTGGGATGGTAAACTTCATTATGATTACCAACTCTGGATTGATAGTGACATTGTTTTCAACTTGGAAGCATTCTATCGTTTGGTTGCAATGGACAAGGATATTGCAGCAGGATGGTATTGCACTGAGGATGGTCGAACGACAAGTGTCGCCCACTGGTTAGATGAAGATAATTTCCGCTCTAATGGCGGTGTGATGAATCATGAGACGTTGGAGTCGATGAGCAAGCGTCGAAAGCCTTTCACTGTTGATTACACAGGATTCGGATGGTTGCTGATTAAGAAGGGAGTATTTGAGAGTTTGCCTTATCCCTGGTTTGCCCCGAAGATGCAAGTCTTTGAGTCTGGTGAAGTGCAGGATATGTGTGGTGAGGACGTTTCGTTCTGTCTCGATGCGATTGAGAAAGGATACGAGATTTGGTGTGACCCGCAAATTCGTGTCGGTCATGAGAAGACTCGGATTATCTGATGTCCGGGTATGTTATAATGCTGTGGTGGTCTGAGTCTTATGGCCGCCGCGTGGAAAAAACCCCGAAAAAAACCCGCTCTGAATTGAAATTATGGCAAAACTTAAAAAATCTCTGACTGGTGACAACATGATCGAGTCTCGCCCCAAGAAGACTCGTCAAGGTGCAGGACAACATACGAAGTATGCTGCATCTTCAAGTAACAAAGCAAAGAAGCGTTATCGTGGGCAAGGTCGTTGATACATAGTTTAGTTTATAAACTTTTGTATTATGCCTTGTCTGATTGCGAACCTACCTTCCTATGAGGTATGGGTAAGAAAAGAATATCTTACAGACCATCAAAGTGGACATGGCGAATTTGTCAAAGGCGTCTGGGTATCAGTTAAATCGATACCTGGACGTGCTTTTTATTTTGAGACATACTTACCAGAGTATGCTGCGATGTATGACAAATTGCCTATCAGTGCCTTTGTATCGTCTCCAGAGATCCCTTCACCTGATATGACGCTTCATAACCTACAGTTTTGGAATTGTATGGACTATGGAGTCACTGTGGTGCAGAAGCAATTTATTGGTTCAATGCATTATGAGGTCTACACTCGTGATTTTGGGTCACAAACTGGTACGTATATCTGTACAATCGATAATTATCATCAAGATCCTGATGCAGTTGATTATGCAACCAGTGAAAATCCATCAGAACATAAGTCACATAATCTAATTGAGTTGGATAATGGGCAGTTCTGCCTCTATCCAAACAATCGAACACGTATTTTTGATAATAGTTTGACACCAATTGAACCAAAAGTACCCGATTTCAAGGTCTCAACTGTTTATTATCAAGTTGAGAATGGTCATGACCGTGATGGATTGGGAAATGACGAGAATTATTTCTGGAAAACCGCTAAGGAACAAGAACAAAATGAAGAATCAACCGAGTCATGATTTCCTAGATCATCTAGCGAATGATTTGTGGCAAAAAATAAATAATCAAAGGGATGGAACCCCCTCAAAAAGTTCTGATTCAACCGAAAAGGAGAAGCATGGCGAAGTATCACGTTGATAGGGACAAAGAATACATGAGAGAAATGTGGGGGACAACATCTTTGATTACAGATTACTGGAATGGACCAACAAAAAATAATGATCCAGAAGAAATGGACTTAAATGAAGTGATGTATCATAAGGCAAAACCGAAAAAAGACCTGAATGAACAGGAAATTTTTGATCCAGAGGAATATAATGACATTCCAAATCGCTATTGAACCTCAATAAATACTAAAAACTATTATAGATATAGTACAGTATATCAAGGTTGGATGGCTGCTCAGATTTCCAGAGGTTTCAGAGATATAAGTTTGTCTTTTGTAAGGCATCCTGTGACAAATGACATCACTGTGCTGAAAAATGAAGATGCGATTAAGAAATCTGTCATTAATTTGGTGAGAACCGTAATCAATGAGAGATTTTTTAATCCATTATTAGGCACAACCATAGGTAGTTCTCTGTTTGAATTGGTAGATGATGACTCTTTTGACTTTTTAGAGGATGAAATTGAGGTTTTACTCCGAAATTTTGAACCTAGAGTCGAAGTCACAAGAGTTTTTACACAAAGTCAGGTTGATAATAACGGTGTTTTCGTTCAAATCGAGTATGACATTATTGGTTTACCACTTCCAACCCAAGAAATCGAGTTTCTATTACAACCCACTAGAGTATAATGTCATTTAATCAGTTTACAAACCTAGATTTTGAAGATTTGCGTGTCCAGATAAAGGAATATCTGCGGGCAAACTCAAATTTTTCTGATTTTGACTTTGAAGGTTCTAATTTTTCGATCCTGATTGACACTTTAGCATATAATTCTTACATTAATGCCTACAATACTAACATGGCAGTCAATGAGTCGTTCATTGACAGTGCAACTTTACGTGAAAATGTAGTTTCTTTAGCGAGAAACATTGGTTATGTTCCTAGATCAACGAGAGCATCCATTGCAAGAATCAGTTTTACTGTAAATGTAGCGAATATGAACGCTAGAACAGTCAAATTGAAGGCAGGTGTTGCCGTATTAGGTGCAATTGAGAATGGAAACTACATTTTCTCTGTTCCTGAAGACATTACAGTGACTCCAAACAGCAGCGGAATCGCTGCATTTACAGATATTCCAGTTTATGAAGGAAATTTACTCAAAAAAACCTTCACAATTGATGATTCTCAAGTAGCACCAAAATATATCTTACCAAATCAAAATATTGACACTTCAACTATCCGTGTAGAGACTGTTGGGTCTGGTATTGAAAATTATATTCCATACCAAAACATATTTGATGTCGATTCTACGTCTAGATTGTTCCTCACACAAGAGGTTGAAGATGAAAAATACCAAATTTTGTTCGGTGATGGAATTTTAGGTAAAAAACCTGAAAATGGATCAACTCTTAACATCACATATATCGTAACAAACGGAAGTGCAGCAAACGGAGCAAATAATTTTAATTTTGCTGGTCATTTAGTCTATTCTCAAGGTTCAACAGAAACAACTGTTACTTCCGGAGTATCTGCTATAACGACCGTAGAACAGGCAGTAAACGGAGATGAGATAGAACCTATCGATAGTGTTAAATACCTTGCTCCTAGGGTCTATTCGTCCCAATACAGAGCAGTTACGTCGAACGATTACACTGCTCTCATCCCCTTTCTCTATCCAAACGTGGAATCGGTCACTGCATATGGTGGTGAAGAACTAGATCCTCCACAATTTGGTAAAGTCTTTATTACAGTAAAACCAAAAAATGGAGAATTCATTTCGGATGTAACTAAAGATGCAATTAAGAGAGATTTAAAGAAATATACTGTTGCTGGAATCCGACAAGAGTTTATAGATTTACATTACTTGTATGTTGAATATGATTCAACAGTTTCGTATGATCCAAGTTTTGTTGCAAACGCTTCTGACTTAAAATCGAGAATTTTGAGTTCATTATCAGCATATGCAAAATCTGCAGATATCAATTCTTTTGGTGGAAGAGTAAAATATAGTAAATTGTTGAATATAATTGATAAGGTAGATACAGGAATCACTTCAAATATCACAAACTTGATTATGAGAAGAAATATGGTTCCTCTAACGAATCAACTTGCTAACTATGAGATTTGTTATGGCAATAGATTCCATGCTGACACAGAGGGATTTAATATCAGATCATCTGCATTCCAAATTGAAGGTGTTGAAGGAGATGTATATCTTACTGATATTCCTGATGGAGGTTCAACCAATATGGGAACAGTGAGGTTCTTTACGTATGTTGGAAATGTAGTCAAATACATTAATACAAATGCAGGGAGAGTTTATTATGATAAAGGAGAAATTCTTATATATCCCGTAAATATCGTTTCGACAACTCTTTTAAATAGAATTGAGATTGAAGTTGTTCCAGAGTCTAATGACATTCTGGCAAAGGAGAACATGTATATTGTACTAGATACTACAGGAAATAGTATACTAACTCTCAAGGAAGATCTTATGGCATCTGGATCAAACAGATCCGGAACAAATTACATACCACCATCAAGTTTCTCTAGTTACAAAAAATATACAAGATAAAAAATGGCAGATAAAAAGGTAAAAATTGGTAATATTCTGGACAACCTACTGCCAGAATTTGTCAGAACAGATAATCCACTTTTTCTTGATTTCCTCAAGCAGTATTATGTTTCTGAGGAGCATGATTATGGATCAATTTATCTTATAGATAATCTTCCTGACTTAAAAAACGTTCAATCATTTGCCGAATTAATTATTGGGACAACTAATCCGGCAACTGGTTTGCCTTTTGTTCCAATTGTACTTACTAAGGCATGTCTTCACCTGGATGAAACTATTCATGTTAACACTACTATTGGATTTCCCAATCAGTATGGTTTGCTTAGAATTGAAAATGAAGTAATTACATATACTGGAAAAACTGCAACTTCATTTACTGGTTGTGTTCGTGGTTTTAGTGGTGTTACGGCTATTGAAACTGCTGGAGACCAAGAATACCTTCAATTTAGCAGAACAGATGTTGATGATCACCCAAAAGATGCTCTCGTATCAAATTTAAATTTTGTATACCTTCAAGAGTTCTACAGAAAGCACAAAAATCAATTTCTTCCCGGATTTGAAGAAAGAGAGTTTCAAAATGTTTCTATTGAAAATATTCTGTCCAGATCAAAAGATTTTTTCAGTTCAAAGGGTACAGAAACAGCATTAAAAATTCTTTTCAACGTTTTATTTGCAAAACAAGTTGAAATTGGAAAACCATTTGATCAAACTATAGCGGCATCATCCGCACAATGGGTAAGAACGAATGATATTATTGTTGAAGCAATTACTGGCAATCCAAAGAAGTTATTAGCAACTACATTACAACAAGATTCCATATCAAATCCAACAGCATCCGGAGCAGTAGCTGCTGTTGATGAAGTTTTCCTGGGAAGGAAGAGATATTTTAGAATTTCCTTTTCTGAGGGTTCTATTACCGATAAATTCATAATTAGCAAAAAAACTAAAGTTATTCAAGAAACTGATTCTCTTGAAGTTGTAACTGTAGACTCCACAATGGGGTTCCCAGAAGCAGGAATGTTTTATTACAATGATGGAGTTGGTACTGTTGATGTTTCATATGCATCAAAGAACTATAATCAATTTTTAGGTTGTGTAGGCGTTGGTCTTCCGTTGCAACCTGATCAAGAGATTAGTGATGCAATGTTTGTATATGGATTTGAAAATGGAGATCCTTCTAAACCGGTAACAATGAGGACTGTCGGAACAGTTCCTGATATTGACAATAAAAACTTAACCAAATTTTTTAAAGAAGGGGATATAATTGGATTAAAATCATTTGGTGAAAGATATGAGGAAGATAATCATTTATTTACTAAATGGTTATATAATAATGTTTCCTATATTGATGTTGAAAGTGTAGACACGGGTTCTCTACAATTCACTACTAAAGCAAAACACTATATTAATGAATTTGATTCGGTAGATATTCTACTGAAAGATAGTCTGGCAGTTATTGATGAAGATGTTCAAATTTCTTCTGTTATTGACCCTAAAAGTGTTAGGATTTCCTCTACCACCGGATCACTTAGTGCATCTAACAAGTATGTGCTCAGAAAAAGAATAGCATATGCTTCTTCAGAATTTGGCGTTGATAGTGGATTTGCTAATATCCAAAACTCATTTGTAGATAATGAAGGTAATGCATACGTTGCATTTAATAGTTTACCATCATATCCAGATATACAAGTTTCAAATAGATCAATAGAAGTAAATCCGAGTGATATTGATATCAGTGGCACTGGAAATATAACAATTACTAATCATGGATTTGAAAATGGAGAAAGAGTTTATTATAACCCAGCAGCTGATACAAAAGAGAGTTTTAGAGGTGGAACAGATGTTTTTGATGGAACGTATGTAATAAAAAAAGTAGACGATAATACAATTAAACTTGGGTTGACATATCCTGCTGTAGAAAACGATAGTTTCATCTCTTTTACAGGAGTAGGAACTGAAAGTCACATCATTACTGCAGTAGACCTTTATTCATTTGAAAATGACAGAGTAAAAAATCTGGCACCACAGAGTTATTTTAAGAGATTTTTAAAAACTCCAAAAAACCAAATCGAAAATAATGACATTGAGGGACCAATTGGAGTTGGATTGAACGGAGTAGAGTTTTACTCTCCTGTTGGAAATGACAGATATTATTTTGGACAAATCGATGAAGTAAATGTAATTTCATCTGGAAGTGGTTATAATGTTTTAGCAGTTCCAGAATTTTCTGTATCTGGAGGGGTTGGGTTAACTGCTTTTGCTAATTGTTCAGGAAATATCGATTCTATTAATCTAACATCTGCAGGATTTGATTATGTTGGAACTCCTTCGGTTAAAATTTCAGGAGGGAATGTTTCCGGAACTGTCCTCAAAGCACAAATGCGTGGACTGACACATAGTGTGTCAGTTAATGACTTCTCTGTAGATCTTTCTAATAATTTAATTACATTAGCGGATCACAAGTTTTTAAATGCAGAACCGGTTACTTACATTGCTACTGGAACACCTATTGGAATCAATAGCACCAACTCATTTGTAGGTTTTGAAACAAATAGACTTTCCTCTGGTTCTACTTACTATATTGTAAAAATTGATGAAAATAGATTTTCATTGACATCAACTAAGAATGATGCTGAGAATAAAACAAAATTAATTGACTTCAATAATTTTGGAACAAAAGATCATACGTTTAGATCTAAAAAAATTAGACGTATAATCGATAGAATTAATGTAATAGAACAAGGAGGAAATATATCTACGAGAAAAGTTGAAATTGATTCTCAAGCATATCCTCCTGAGTTTGTGAAAGATGAATTTAAAACTTTTACAGGAATCAATACTCATCAAGATTATATCTTTGCAAAAAATCATGGATTTTCTGATGGTGAAGTAGTTTCATATAAAACAACTGGTGCAATTAGTGGACTTGATGTCAATTCTGTCTATAAGGTAAAGGTATTAGACATCAATAAATTTAAACTGTCTCATGCGGGAACGGCTACGACAATTTCTTCTACAAATTATGATAATGAAGTATATGTTGATATAACCAGTATTGGTTCTGGTATTCATACAGTTGGTTATCCAGATATTGCAATCACTATTGATGGAATTGTATCAGTTGGTAATACTGATGTAATACCATCATACTACAATGCTAGTGCAACTCCTGTAATTACTGGAGGAGTTGATAGTATTTTTATAAAAAATGGTGGAAACTCATTTGGAAATGATGAGTTACTGAATTACAAGAAGAATTTAAATACAAGACTTCTTACAGGAAAAGAAGCAGTATTAAAACCACTTATCAACGATTCTGGACAAATTGAAGCAGTATTTGTTTTAGATGGAGGTTCTGAATATACGACTCCACCAAAAATAGAAGTGATTGGAGATGGTGATTTTGCAGAGGTAGTGGCAACTATCTCCAATGGTAAAATAATATCAGCAACCATCATAAATGGAGGTAAAAACTATAAAAGTTCCGATACATTTATTACTGTTACACCTACTGGAGACGGAGCAAAATTTATAACAAATATCCATGAATGGAAAGTTAATAATGTAGAAAGATATAAACAATTTTTGTCAGGTATAAATGATGACTTTAAATCTAAATCAAGAGATTATATCAGAGTAAAGTCACAGAGATCTGACGATTCAACTACTCTTGCTGGATACTATCCAGGAAAATTCTATAGGGAATTGTTAAAGGATAATGTTGACGGTAACTTAGATGAAGAGTCTAATACTGATAATTTAGTTCATTCACCCATTGTTGGATGGTCATACGATGGAAATCCAATTTATGGTCCATATTCGACTACAAATGCGTTACCAATAGAAGGATCACTTGGTGATGTTAAAAGAATGCAATCAAGTTATCTAAAAGATATCATAAATGATGTGAACCTCAGACCAAATAAACCAGAAGGTTTCTTTGATCAAGATTTTATTTACAATTTGAATAGTGGAGATCTAGACGAATACAATGGAAGATTCTGCATTACTCCAGAATTTCCAGATGGAAGATATTGTTATTTTTCTACTTTAGATCAATCTTCAGATGTTCCATCATACCCTTACATAACTAAAAGACATTACAATTTAAGTGATTTATTTAATTATAATTATTTTTCAGATCAATCTGATAAAAATTTAAACACGGGTGATTATAGTCGAATGGTAACCCACCTGGGTATTAATGATTCTAATAGAGATTATCCATTTTTGTCTGAGTTTGCAAAATCGAGTCCAGAAATTACTGTTACTTCAACAATTGGTTCAAATATAACTGGAATTGATATACTTAAACGTGGGGATAATTACAAAGTTGGAGAAAAAATAAATGTATCTGCAGAAGAAATTGATACAAATATCAGAGAGATTAGAGGTAAAGAAGTTATCTCTATTGTTACATCCGAAACAGAAAAGAATAATTTAAACCTTGCTGTTCTAGATGGAACAGTAACTGCATCTTCTTCAACTGCTCATACTTATTCGGATGGAGATGTAATTGAAATTACCGGTGTCTCTACTGGAACATACAAGAATATTGAAGGTTTCTATAAAGTAGGAGTTTCTTCTGTAACTAGTGTTTTAACAGTTGCGATTGGTGCTACTTCTGCAACTGGAATTGTTACTACAATTACATTACGTGATACACCAGCAAAGAATAAATTTGATATTGATGATACAATTGTTATTGGCACTGAAAAAATGAAGATTATTGGTATTGATAGAGTCAATTCCAATTATAGAGTTTCTAGAAAAGAAAACGGAATAGAAACTTCACATTCAGCGAGTGCCAATGTGCATAGGGAAGAAGTTTCTTTCACTTTTGATGTAAACAAAAAACTAGATAATGTCAACTATGAAGTTGGCACTACAGAGTATATTGTCCCTGGAGAATCTCTTGGAATTGGATCTCAATATTCTAATGTGATTGTTGGAACTGCAGGAAGTTTCAATATTACAAAATCGATTCCACCACAAGCAATTTATATAAGAAATCATGGATTTAAAACTGGAGATGAATTAGAATATGTTTCATTTGCAGGAACAATTACTGGTTCTCATCTTGAAGGAGCAGTTGGAATTGGAACTACCGATCCATCTGATTTTGCTAGGTTTGATATTTCAACTTACGATAATCTTTTTGCTGTAAAACTTGGAACTGATTATTTGGGTATTACAACAGTAAGAGCAGGAATTGCTACTAACTATCTTCTCTATTGGATTGGACATACTGCAGATGATGCTAAATTTACTAAAAAAGTTGATAGAATAACAGCTGATTCAAAACGAAGAAATGCCACAGTAACAACTTCGGGTGCTCATGGATTAATTCCTAAAGATAAAGTTACCATAGATGTAACTCCAAATATCACTAATAATGTAACATTCAAATATAATGAAAATATGAGGAGACTTATTGTAGATCCTCTTACAATTAATGTTACTGGGGTATCTACCTCTGGAATAACAACAGATGTTACTTCAGCAATTACAATACAGGATCATGAGTTCAATACTGGTGATGCAGTTTCCTATGTCGCAGGTTCTACAATAATAGGAGGTTTAGCAACTAATGGTCGTGTTTACTATGCGATCAAATATTCAGATGATAAAATCAGAATTGCTGAAAATTATTCTCAGGCGACTTCATATCCAGCACAATATATTGACTTTCCAACAGTTGCAGGATCAGGAACATTTGAACTTGGAAAAGTAGATCCAAAGATTAATATTACAAAAGGAACAAATGTTGCTATTGCTGTTTCTGACGCATCTTTGTTGAGTTATAATATTAATTTTTATACTGACAAAAATTATAAATCAAGATATGATTCTGCACTCATAAACCGAAATGCAGATCCTGGTTCAACTGGGGCAGAGATTAACGTTTCAGTTGCAAGTTCTTTGCCAAAAGTTTTATATTACAAAGTTGAGGGAACTAGCACAAATGCATATAAAACAAAAGATCTTTTTGTTGTAGGTGAATCTAGTTTTAATGTATTCGACTCCAAGTATAATGGTTCTTATGATGTAGTTGGTTCTTCTAGTACTACTTTTACTATTAATCTTTCAACCAAAGTAGAAAATTTATCCTACACCAGTTCTGGATTGACAACTGCATATTATCATACTAGTGCCAGTGGTGCTTTTGGTGGAATACACTCTTTGAATATTTACAATAAAGGTGAAAACTTAAAATCTCTTCCAGTCGTTACCTCTGTTGCATCATCAACTGGTTCAGGAGCGGAGTTTAAGGTAACTTCTGATAATATTGGAACTATACTAGATACCAAGATTATGTTCTCTGGAATTGAAATTCCAGAAGATAAAACTTTAGCACCAAAAGCAGAATCTCAAGTACTTCTTACATTAGAAAATAATTTAAAAATATCCACTGTTGGAATTATTACTGGAGGAAAGAATTATAATCAACCACCAAAAATTATAGTTCCAGGTCATCCTGACGCAGTATTTGACGTTGAAGTTTTAGGTAATGCTGTGAATAAAGTTATTGTTGTATCTGGTTCTAGTGGTTTAAATGAAACCACTAGGGCAATACCGATTAACAATTCAAATGGTCTCCAAGTAACTGGTGCAGTTTCTATTGGAGGAACTGAAAATAGACTGTCAATTAAGTCACCACCTACAACGGGATTTACAACTGCAAATCCATTCCCATTCGAGATTGGTGATGAAGTTTTTGTTGAAAATATAGTAATTGATGCAGGTAGTGGTCAGGGATATAATTCTAGCGATTATAATTATCGAAATTTCACTATCACTGGAATTAATACCACAAATGGTGCTGAGAGCATTACATACTCGATTGTTGGTATTGCCGTAACTGGTGGAACATTTAACAATGCAAGTTCTTTTGGTTCAGTAGTTAAGGTAAGTGATTTAGTATCACTTCAACCACAATTTGAAAAAGCAATTTATAAAAAAGGAGAATTTGTAACTAGTCAATCTGGTTCTTCAGCAAAAGTAGTGGAGTTTGATAGTTCAAATGACACCTTAAAGGTAATTGATATTGACGGAAAATTCAAAAGAAATGATGTCATTGATGGAAATGCAAGTAACTTTAAATCAACTATAGAATCATTAGTAGAATATGATTTCAATCTTCAAGTTGATAGTACATTTGTAGATGGAAACACATGGAGTAATGATACTGGCAAGTTAAACAATAATGATCAAAGATTACACGATAATGATTTCTATCAAAGATTCTCATATGTAATAAGAGGTCCAATTCCATATGAAACATGGAGTGAACCAGTAAATAGTCTCGCGCACGTTTCTGGATACAAAAACTTTTCTGAATATGAAATAAGCAACGTATCAATTCCAAAAGTTTCAGTTGCATCAACTACTTCTGAACTTGCATTAAACTTGGAATTATTAAATTTAGCGTCAGTTCACGAAAGAAACTTTTATGATTTTGTTTCTGAGGTTACAGATAATCCAAATTTCTCAAAAGTAGTTAAATTTAATACTAAAGTAATTGCAGATTATAACGAATCAATCTCAAATAAAGTTCTATTGATTGATGATATTAGTTCTCAATTTAATGGGGTTAGTACAAGCGTTGGTGGTGGAATTACTGGTCTTAGCACTTTTACATTATTAAATGGTGGTAGCAGTATGCTTCATCATGTATTTGATCCTTCATCTTCTATTAATACAACAACCAATTTAATCACAATTACCGATCACAATTTCAATACAGGGGAAGAATTACATTATACTCCAAGCACAGGTAATATTGGTATTGCTGCTACTCACTCAATAGGAATAGGAATTAACACTACCGTTAATCTTCCATCAAAAGTTTATGTGGTTAAAGTAACTGATGATACATTTAGAGTTGCGATGGGATTATCTGAAACTAAATTATCACCACCGCATACAATTGGTTTTACAACTGTTACTGGGGTTGGAGCAACACACAGTCTATCAGTTGATAATACACTCGCGTTAACTAGGGGAATAATTGCGATTGATAACGTAATTCAGAGTCCTCTTTCACGAAAAGACATATCTGTCTCTCTTTCAAATGCAGTTGGAATCGGATCAACTGAACTCTTTGTGAATGATCCATCAAAATTTGTTGGAAATGATTTAGTAAAAATTGATGAAGAAATCTTTAGAATTTCTTCTGTAGGAATTGGTTCTACTAATTCTATGAATGTAGAGCGTGGATATATGGGTACTACCCCTGCTGCTCACTTAGTTGGAGCAGCATTTACCGCACTTTCTGGAGACTATAGAATTCAAAAAGGAAAAATACACTTTAAAGACGCTCCATATTCATCTAGCACATTTAATGGAAGAATATTCTACAGATTAGATTATGAAAAGAATAAAGTACTTGATGATATTTCTGAACAGTTTAATGGCACTCAAGATAAATTTGATCTGAAGACAAATGGTGTAGATGCTACCGGAATTAATACCAGTTTTGGTGCGATCTTAGTCAATAATATCTTCCAGAGACCATTTTACGATGATGTTGGATCACCATTAGCATCTGACTACACATTGCTTGGTGGTAATGTTGGCGCTGCATCAACAATTGATTTTAGTGGTATTCTTCCAGATGATATACCGAAAGGAGGAATTGTCGATGAAATTTCCCCAGTCACTACAAATCCTGGATTAAATTATCAAGTTCCAAGAGCAGGGGCAGCATCAACTGTATTCATTAACAATTCTGGTGCCATAACTGCTGTCGGTATTGCTAGTGATGGCGGTGGTGCAGGTTACTTAATTCCTCCAAAAATTTCAATTGCATCTACAACTGGAGTTGGTGCAGCAGTAACTGCCATTATAACTGACGGTCTCATAACTTCATTTGATGTGGTTTCCGCAGGTAGTGGTTATACTGCTACTTCTCCGCCAACAGTAATTATAACACCTCCAGGACCATATAAAAATTTACCACTTACAGGTGGAAATGGATCTGGAGCAACTATAGATGTTACTATAGGAATAGGTGGAACTGTAACTGAATTTGAGATAGCAGACAATGGTAAGGGTTATGAAGTTGGTGACGTTCTTGAACTTACTGGACTGGAATTCACTGCAGGTGTTTCTACTTCTCCGTTTAAAGTTACAGTTGAATCAAAACATCAAGATAAGTTTGCTGGATGGACATTTGGTCAACTCTTAGAACTTGATGATTTTAGTAATCAATTCAATGGAATACGAAGAGACTTCTATATAACAAGAACTGAAACTAGCACAGAGTTTTATAGTATTATCGCTAGAGATGGATCTGGCATTATACTTCAAAATAATTTGTTAATTTTTATCAACGATGTTCTTCAGAAACCAGGTATTGATTACATATTTAATGGTGGCACCAAAATTACTTTTACAACTCCTCCTATAGCAAATACTAAATTTAAGGTATATTTCTATACTGGTTCTAGTGCTGATTTTACCAATGAAGATGTAGATGAATCCATCAAGGTGGGTGATATTTTAAGATTGCAGAAATGGACTAATGGAGTTCCCTCTCAAACAAATAGAACAATTTATGAATTATCTGCTTCTGATACTGTAGAAACGGAAACCTATGGTGGAGGTGGTATTGTTGTTGATGGCAATTACTTAAGACCAACTATATGGAGAAAGCAAACCACTGATATGTTTGTCAATGGTGTAAAAATTTCAAAAGCAAGGAATTACTTAGAACCTGCTATCTTCCCGACTACTAATGCAATCACAAATTTAGAAAATGATGGTACTGAAGTATATGTAAAAGATGCTTGGTCTTTTAGTAAAATTGATGATACTCAAGGTACTTTGGATGATATTGTTATTGTTGGAGTTGGAACGACTGGAAACTCTATAACTGAAAACATAAATGGTGTTACATTTGCAGGTGACTACGGCATAATTACTGGGATTGTAACATCTACCACTGGAATCAATACAACATCTCCAATGATTGTGTTTGATGTAATTCCGGATCCAAATATTTTTGAACTTGGGTCTGTCGATCCTAGAAAAATTGCCAGGTCTGGCATTTCTACGGGTGATAAATTTGTTATAAGTAAAACACTCATAGGTAGCGGAGTCACTGCTCTAGTTGATTCTGTACTAAATCCCTTTGCTGGAGAATCTACCGATTTTATTGATTGTGTATATCATGCACACAGTGTTGTTCCTATTGGAAATGATACTGTTAGAATTTCGACTAATGTTCAGTCTATAAGTGGAATCAATACTTTGGGTCTCTCAACATATAGTACCAGTCATGGTTGCTTTAGTTGGGGTAAAATGAGTTTCTCCAGAGATGCTGGAGTAGCAAAGACATTTACTGCACAAACTGCAAATGGTGAAGCAGGATTAACAACTTCTACACACATTAGAAGACGGACTCAAATAAGACTGGCGAATACAGTATAAATAATCAAAATTGTCAAAGATCTTTTCTCGACATGTCAGCTATAATTACTGATCAATTCAGAATATTGAACGCTGAAACTTTTATTAAAAGTTTCACAGGTATTGGTACTACTGCCAATAATTACTATACATTTTTAGGACACCCGAATCCAACAGATGATGCTGTTGAAAATTATGGTGCTTCAGATTGGGCAACAAATCCCCCAGACCCTAAAGATTCTTTTAGGCAGGAAAATCTGTATCACGACAGTATGATGTTCCTTAAAAAAGTAACATCCAGTGATGTTGCGAGGGTTGTTCGTAGAATAAATTGGACGGTAGGAACCACATATGATGTTTATAAAAGTGATGTTGAAATTACAAATGCGTCTTTGGTTACTGATGCAAAGACACTTTACGAATCAAATTATTATGTAATTAATTCTGAATATAAAGTATATGTTTGTATAAGTAATGGAGCTAATCCAGAAAGACCAAAGGGAGAAAAATCCCTCTATGAACCAAACTTCGTAGCAACTTCTGTAAGTCAAGCAGGTGCTATTGATGATGGATATCGTTGGAAATATCTGTATACACTGACTCCTTCTGAAATTATTAAATTTACTACGGAATCATTCATGCCAGTTCCTCAAAATTGGGGTTCTGGTGAATCTGCAGCGGTGAGAGATGCTGCTGTTGATGGAAAAATTGAGCATGTAATTATTAAATCAAGAGGGTCTGGATATCAAAGAACTGGAGGTAGTTCTACTGCAACAATTACTGGGGTTCCTGTTCTTGGAAATGGAAGCGGAGCAACGGTTACTATTCAAATTTCTGGAGGGGAAGTTTCCACCGTTGTAGTAGAAAATGGTGGAAGTGGATACACTAAAGGACTCATACGATTTGACTCTCAAACTATTGCTGATCTTGCTGGAGGTGGAGCAGGTGCTGAGTTTGAAGTTTTAATTCCACCAAAAGGCGGACATGGAGCTGATGTTTATCGAGAACTTGGAGCATTCCGAGTCATGCTTTACTCTAAATATGATAATGAATCGGATTATATTACTGGAAATACTTTCTCTAGAGTTGGAGTCATAAAAAATCCAGTACAATTTACTGGCGATGAATTATATTCTGAGCAAACTGCAACCGCTTTAGGAGCGTTGAAATTAAAGTCTGCTACTGGAACTGGAACAACTGCAGGAACAAATTACGTACTCAATAGTCAGATAAGTCAAACAGTTGCTGTCGGACAAACTGCGATTGGTCGTGTTGCTTCTTGGAATCCAAATACTGGTGTCTTAAGATACTATCAACCAGTGGGTTTCGTAACTTCCACATATGAAGGAACTGCAGGAAATAGATTATATGATTTTGCTGGTGTTGAAGCGGAAATCGTTGGTGGCGTGGGTAGCAATTTGATACCTGATATAACTATGGATAACGTAAGTGCATTGACAGTCGGTGGATCTGTTGTCCAATTGGGTCAAACATTTAATGATGGAAAGGCAAATCCAGAAATTAAAAAATACTCTGGAGAAATAATCTATATAGACAATAGGGCACCGATCACTAGATCTGCATCGCAAAAAGAAGAAGTAAAAGTTGTAGTAGAGTTCTAAACAAATGACCCAGAATACCAATCTAAATGTTTCCCCATATTTTGATGATTTTAGTGAAAGTAACAACTACAATAAGGTTCTCTTTAAACCTGGATTTCCAGTTCAGTCTAGAGAACTAACGACTCTACAATCAATCTTACAGAATCAGATTGAGAGATTTGGACAATACTTCTTTAAAGAAGGGTCCATGGTTATTCCTGGTGGAAACTTTTTAGATACTTCGTATTTTGCTGTTCGGATAGATCCGCAATTTTTAAATATTCCAGTAAAAGAATATACAAAATATCTTGCGGATAATGAAATTGAAATTGAGGGAGAAACTTCAGGGGTCACTGCTAATGTGGTCAATAGACTTACTGATGTAGAGTCTGTTGATGGATACGACACTCTTTATATCAAGTATAAAAAATCTGGTCCAGATGGTACAACTAGAGAATTTATTGATGGAGAAAATCTGATAACAAGATCAGATATCGAATATTCAAATACAAGAATTGTATCTGGTGGTTTATTTGCGAGAACTATCGCATCAGAATCAACTAAAACTGGTTCTTCTGCATCAATTAGTGAAGGTATTTTCTTTATTAGAGGTTTCTTTGTAAAAGTACCATCTAGTTCAATCATTCTTGATCAATATTCAAATAGACCAAGTTATAGAGTTGGTTTGTCCGTAACAGAAGAGATTGTAAGTGCATCATCAGTAAATCAAGATCTCTATGATAATGCTAGAGGATTTTCAAATGAATCTGCTCCTGGTGCCGATAGATTTAGACTTTCAGTTGTCCTCACTAAAAAAGAATTAACTGACGCTGAAGACTTAAGTTTCGTCGAGTTAATGAGAGTTGAGAATGGAAAGAGAGAAGAGTTTGTAGAAAGAACAGAATTTGCTACGTTCAAAGAAGAATTAGCAAGAAGAACATTTGAAGAGTCTGGAAATTATTATATAAAACCATTCAAGGTTGAAGTTAGAGAATCTCTGAATGATAGGTTGGGGAACAGAGGATTATACTTTAGTAATCAAGTAACAAAGAATGGAAATACTCCATCAGACGATATTTACACCATTCAAGTTTCCCCTGGAAAGGCATATGTAAGGGGACATGAAATTGAAACACAATCAACAGTTTCGATTGATGCTGTAAAACCAAGAACAGTTCGCAGTAAAGAAAATGCGTCTCTTCCAATTAAGATTGGAAATATTGCAAAGGTAGAAAACGTATATGGATCTCCCACTATTGGATTTGAAAATTATGTAATTAATCTAAAAGATCAAAGATTGGGTTTAGGTAGAACTGAAACAGGCGCTACTATTGGTCACGCAAGAGTATTTGACTACAATGAAAATAGTCCTGTTGGAGCAGCAACTGCTAGATATGACACTAGACTATATGATGTTGAAACATTTACGAATGTTACCGTTGGCACTGCACTCACTGCCGCCGAGAGTGCTTACGTAAAGGGCGTTTACAGCGGTTCTAGCGGTTTCTTAGTCAGTGCGGCATCCAATGCCACCATATTGTCATTATCAGGCGTTAGAGGCGAATTTCAGTTAAATGAACCATTAGAAATTAATGGCAACTCTGTAGGAAGAAATATTACTGCAGTAAGAAAATTTGATTTTTCTGATGTCAAATCATTACATAGAACCGTAGGTGTATCCACGTTTGCTGGAGACGTGGTTTTATCTAGACCAAAACAAGCATTTACAGAAAGATCTAATTTCAGAATTAATCATTCAACTAAAAAAGTTACATCTACAAGTGTTGCTGACTTTAGATCTCTAGTCAAAGTCGGTGATATTGTTAGATATCCAAAGCAAGCAGGAACTGTTCCAACATTTAACAGAGTAACTGCTGTAGCAGCAGGTGAATTGAGTATTGATGCAATTCCATCTGTTACCGGAATTTGCGATGGTACTCTCTCGGAGACTGTAGTTACAAATGATTTTGATGTCATTACTGGTGCATTACAACAGTCCGATAAACCTGGTTATAGGATACCCCTTCCAAACAGATATATTTCTTCAATCAATCTTTTAGATAGTACTTATATTGTAAGAAAGCAGATATCTAAAAACATAACCAGTGCAGTAGAATTTACCTTTAATATTTCCGACCTTGGAGATAATGATTTAAAATTTGAACCATATACAAGTTCTACTTACACTCTGACTTGGGAAGAGGGACAAATTGAAGTTTTACAAGATGCTCAAGTTACTCTAAACAACGATCTAACAACAGTAACATTTAGAGGATTATCTAGAACAGGAAATGGAACATTAACATTTACTGCGAAAAGAACAAAACTTCTTTCTAAAACAAAATCAATCAAAAGATGTGAAGAAGTTATCATAAACAGATCTAAGTTATCAGGAGCAGGCATAGGGGCAACTACGTTTAATAACGGACTTAACGGTCCAAATCAAAATGGTGGTGCAGACTTCCCATATGGAACTAGAGTAGAAGATCAAGAAATTTGTTTAAACTTTCCAGAGATTTATAGAGTTCTTGGTGTTTTCCAATCAAGTGGAGTCGGTGAGGCAACACTTCCTTCATTCACTTCTTCAAGTCAATCCTCCGTATTTACCAATAATGTTGTAGTTGGAGAACAAATAATAGGTGCATCCTCTGGATCTGTAGCAAGGGTTGTCGAAGTTACTAATTCTTCAAAAGTGGAGTTTGTCTATGAAAATGAGAAAGCATTTGAAATAGATGAATCATTTACTATGATGACTTCTGGAATTGTTGGAACAATAGGTTCCATTGTCATTGGCGATCCTAATATTGGAGATTCATATACTTTAGACAAAGGACATAGAGAAGATCATGTAGATTTTGGTAGAATTATTAGAAAAGATGGCATACAAGAACCTACACGACAACTTAAAATTATTCTCGACAGGTATGAAACAAATGAAAGTGTTGGAACTGTTGAAAGTGTAAACAGTTATAATGGATTAAATTACACTAAAGAAATTCTAAATGTTATTGATATGTCAGCAAATGATTTTATCGATATTCGTCCAAGAGTTTCTCCATATTCTACATCAAGCACGAAGTCACCATTTGATTTTGATTCAAGATCATTTGTAGCGTCTTCTTCAGAAACAATTGTTTCAAATAAAACTGTTGTTCTTGATTATAGTTACTATCTTGGAAGAACAGATAGATTATATTTGCTGAGAGATGGTACGTTTGAATTAATTAAAGGAGTTCCATCTGAAAATCCAAAAGCTCCAGTCAAAAATGATGAAGCAATGGAAGTTGGCATCCTTTATATGGATCCATATATTTTTGATGCCAAAGAAAATTCCAGATTAAAATTGACCCCACACAAACGATATACCATGAAGGATATCGGTGTGTTAGAAAGTAGAATTAAAAATCTTGAAGAATACACCACTCTTTCTCTATTAGAGACAGACACAAAAAATTTACAAATTAAAGATTCAAATACAGGATTAGATAAATTTAAATCTGGATTCTTTGTTGACAATTTTAAAGGACACTTGAATCACAATCTTCGTGGGGATTCATTCTTTGATATAGACAGAACAAAGAGAGAATGTAGACCAAGGTCAACTGAGAGAAATGTTTCACTGGGATTTGAAACAGTAACTACTATTGCAGATCCAGTAAATGCTGACTATGCTTGGGCAGAAGATTTTGAAGATTCAAACATTACCAGAAGTGGCCCTGGTCTTACTCTTAATTATGAAGAAGTGGAATACATCGATCAACCACTTGCAACAAGGACAGAGAACCTCAATCCATTCCACATTACTCTCTTCACTGGAGTAGTAACTTTAACTCCAGAATCTGATTTCTGGGTAGAAGAAAATGTTCTTGATGTTTCAAATTCAACAGAAATTGATAGTGCTTTCCAAGCGATTGCAGATTTGCTTGGCGTTGATGATCGTGAAAATGGTGGAATGGCATCAAGTATTTGGAACACAAGTGATATTTCTTGGAATGGGCAAGAATTAATTTCTGAGGAAACTGTTCGTGATGAGGTTATCCGTCAAGAAAACAATACTTGGTTAGCAAGTGGAGGAGGTAGAAGACCATGGTGGACAACTACCACGACCACAAGAAGTACAGATGTTCTCCAAACATTTGAAACTACTGGTTTAGAAACTATCACTGGACTAGAATTAACTTCTACAGATCAGTTAACTAGTCTTGGCAACACAGTTGTAAGCACAGAAACTATATTTACTGTTAGGTCTAGAAATATTGAATTAAATGCAACTAATTTGAAACCGAATACAAGATATTATGTTTTCATGGAAAACGTGGACATGAATGCGTATGCGGTTCCTAAGAGATTGCCAATTACAATGACTACTGGATCATTTGTTTCGGGAGAAATTATTGAGTCCGTAGACTTCTTCTCTGGAGTAGCCAGGTCTTTACCATCAGCAGATTCCGCAAGAATTATTGCTAGAGTTGCACAAGCAGATCATAAAATTGGTCCGTTTAATGCTCCAACACAAACTTATGGTGACTTATCCTCTACTTATTCTAATACGAGTAGTGTATTGAATATTGATACTGCCGATCTTGCTCTATTAACAAGACCAGATCGTTTAGGTTGGGTAAGACCAGGACAAGTGCTTGCTTCCCGTAGTGGACAATGTGTTGTCAATAACATCGAATTGATGACTGATGACACCGGAACACTTATTTTCTCATTACATATTCCAGATCCAACTAATCGTTCCAATCCTCGTTTCTCAACTGGGTCGAATAATATAACAATTACGACAAGTCCAACGAATGCATCAATTCTTGATCCAGGAGAAAGTAAAGTCAATGTTACATATCAATCAAGTGGAATCAGACAAAATTTAGAAGAACAAATTCTTTCTATCAGACAACCACAAGTTCAAGAGCAAATTATTCTTGAAGATCAACCGGTCTCACAAATTACTGAAAGTCTTGAAGAAAATATTATTGTACAAGACACAAATACAGCAGTCTCTGGATGGTTTGACCCGTTAGCACAATCATTCTTTGTGAATACAGAACAAGGAAGCGATGGTGTCTTCATTACAAGTGGAGATGTTTATTTTAGGTCTAAAGATCCAGATATTCCTGTGACTGTTCAAATTAGAACTATGAGAGATGGTTCTCCAACAAATACTGTCGTTCCCTTTGGAGAAACTCAATTGCAACCTGATGAGGTGCTTCTTTCTCAAGATGGTTCTGTTGCTACTAGATTTACGTTTAGTACACCAGTCTATTTGCAGAGTGGAACTGAATATGCTCTTGTGCTCATATCTCCAACTTCCAAGTATCTGACATATATTACTAGAATGGGTGAAGTTGATTTGCTTCTTAACTCTGTTTACAACAGACAACCATATCTTGGTTCTCTGTTCAAATCACAAAATAATACAACTTGGGATGCTTCTCAGTTAGAAGATTTGAAATTTAAGTTATTCAAAGCAAAATTCCCTGTTAATACTCCATCTACGGTTATATTCTATAATAATGAACTGCCTATGGGCAAAATTAGAAAGAGTGATCCATTAACAGTATATTCTAAGAGACAAACTATTTCAATTGCTGCAACTACATCAGAATTTGCACAAGGAACCACAATGATTCAGGGATCTTCTTCTAGAAGTGGCAATGTATTCTCTTCTGGTGGTCCTGTTGATATGGTCAATGCCACAACTTCTCTGACATTAACTGGTGCTGGAATTGGTATTCCTGAAGGAACATTTACTGGTATTGGATTTACTACACTTTCAGGAAATGGTTCTGGTCTCGAAGTAACTCTCAATACCACTGTTGCAACTGGAGTTGGAACCATAACTGTTACCAATGGTGGAAGTGGTTATCAAGTCGGTGATTTACTTCTTAGTAATAAAATTGGCGACAGTGGAAGTGGAGCAAGAGTAACAGTTGGTATAGTTACTATGACAAATAAAATTACATTAGATGATGTAACTGAAAGTTTTGTTGTCGGAACTGCATTAACACATACCGATGGGGGAGGAACTGATGCAGATATTACTGCACCTACTGCTGTAGATTCTGACATTGTTAGAGATGGATTTACGTTCAAAGTAGATCATAGAAATCATGGAATGCACGCTGGAGGAAACGTAGTTAAAATTGAAAATGTTATTGGTGATGTTCTTCCTACCTCATTGACATCAAAAGTTGATGATGATTCGACAACTATTGATGTAGTTGATGGAACCAACTTTGCATCATTTGAAGGTGTTGCTGTAAGTGGAATTCATACTGGTTATGTTAAAATTGATAAAGAAATTATTTCTTACAATTCAATTAATGGTAATGAAATTACCATTGCTGCTAGAGAAATTGATGATTCACTTAAGTCCGATCATGGAGAGGGGTCAATTGTAAATAAGTATGAATTTAATGGAGTATCTCTTCTGAAAATTAATAAAGAACATACACTGGACAACAGAGACAAAACTTTTAATTCTTATCTTGTTAAGATTAATAATGAGAGTAAGGCATTCAATACCACCATACAAGGTGGAGGTGCCCAGGTTAACGCTTCTCAAAATATTCCTTTTGAATATGTAAGACCAGATTTAAATGCAATTACACCTTCTGGAACATCAATCAATGCAAGGGTTAAAACTACTTCTGGAACAAGTATAAGTGGTTCTGAAATATCATTCCAGGATAAAGGGTATGAAAATATTGCAATTAATAAATTGAATAATTTTGATGATCCAAGAATTGTAGCATCTAAGACAAATGAATTTAATATTTTAGGTAATCAAAAGTCTTTTGCATTGGAACTGACATTACAAACTAGAAATGAGAATGTATCCCCTATCATTGATTTGGAAAGTGCAAACATAATTGTAATGAGCAATTTGGTTAATGATGAAGTTTCAGATTATGAAACTGATAGTAGAGCAAGACTTACTGGTCTTGATCCTAATGCTGGAATTTATGAAACTCAAAGAATCAATTTGGAGTTTGCATCCAATTCACTTTATGTTCAATTCGATGGACACAGAGAAGCAGAAGCAGATTTCCATGTATTCTACAAGTTGTTTAATAGTGGAAGTTCTGATGGAGATCAGGTATATATTCCATTCAATGGAAATGGATCGCCAGATAAGGTTATAAATCCAAATGACGGATATAACAAATTCAGTGATTATAAGTTCACTGCAGACAATGTTCCACAGTTTAATAGTTTCATGATTAAAGTTGTAATGACATCTACAAATCAGGCAAAAGCACCTAGATTTAAAAACTTTAGAGCGATAGCATTGAGATCTTTTGAAGATGAGTGATTATTTAAAAGTCGAAAATGAAAACTCTCTAGTTAGAGAGATTGATTCAAATGCAATTATCAATACAAATAAAAGTGACTATGAAAAATTCTTGAATCTTTCTAGAAAAAAGTATCAAGAAAAGAAAGAATATGAAGATTTGAAGTCTGATGTGAAGTCTCTGAAAGATGATATGAGTGAGATTAAATCACTCTTGAAAAGTATTGTGGATAAATGAATTATAAATATGTAAAGATAGACCCTAACTGACAGTAATGGCAGCATATGTTAGTAACATTGTAATCGATGTGGGCGCTGATTTTAATCAGACGTTCAACCTTGAAGATATTGCAAATGCACCTTTGGATCTTACTGGTTATACCGGTGCATCTAAGATGAAAAAACATCATTCATCTTTGACAACTGCTGCTACCTTTACCGTATCATTTCCCAATAGAGGTCAAGGTATTATGAAAATTGCCTTACCAGCATCCACAACTAATGGATTGAAACCAGGAAGATACGTTTATGACGTTCTATTGAACGACGGATCAGAAAAGACCAGGGTTATTGAAGGTAGTGCGATTGTTACTGCTGGAATTACCACGACTAGTTAAACTCTATGGCAGACATTAAAGTCAGACTTGGATCACAAAATGCCGTAAAGGTTCTGTCATCATTCAAGGGTGGTGGAGGTTCTACCTTAACTGGTTTAAGTGACGTTGACATTGGTTCAGGTCTCCAAAACGGCATGGTTTTAGTATACAACACAACAACATCTAGATGGGAAGCAACTTTAGAGTTGACACCAGGAAACACCCAGAATTTGGACATTAATGGAGGAAATTTCTAAGCCATGGCAAGTATTATAAGGGTAAAACGATCTACAGGAACTACCGCTCCGGCGAGTCTAAACTATGGTGAACTTGCGATTACCATTGGAACTGGTACGCAAGCAAATAAAGGTGGCAGACTGTTCGCTGGAGATAACAATCAAGACGATCAGGTAGTCGGTGGTCGTTATTATACCGACTTGATGGCACATGGTCCTGGTTTGGTTGCTGCAACTACAAACCCAACCACTGCATCAAATGGATTTGTTGCTATTGTTGATCAAAACCGAAAGGTCGATCAATGGAACGTAGATAATTTAACTTTAGATGGAAATACGTTATCATCCACAAATACTGATGGAGATATTGTCTTAGACCCTAATGGGTCTGGTGAAATAAACATTCCAGACGATACTTTTTTAAGTTTTGGTGCCGGAAAGGATTCCAAGATAGAGTATGATGAAAATGGCAATGATAGACTCAAGGTAAGTGGTGCTGATTGGGAATATGTTGATGGTGTTGCACTTATTTTATCAGATACAACAAATGCAACTAGTAAAGATACTGGTTCACTCATAACTGAGGGTGGAGTTGGAATTGAGAAGGATCTTCATGTTGGTGGTGGTGCAGTTATTGCTGGTGTTGTCACATTTACTGGTGAATTCCAGGCTGATGCTATTGGTATTTCATCCAACGTAATCTCAACTCTTCCAGGGACAGGAAATATCCTTTACATTGACCCATATCCCGATGGATTAAGCAATGAAGGTCAGGTTGTTATTAAAGGTGACCTGCAAGTTGATGGTACAACAACTGTTGTTAACTCAACTGCTGTTTCTGTTAATGATCCCATCTATCACGTTGGTGATGTAACAAGTAATAGAACTGTTACAATTCCGGTTGTCGCTGGCGTATCTACAATCGCGTTAGATTCCGTAACGGGAATCAACACAGGCGATCAAATTGCAGCGACAGGAATTGCTGTGGGTGGAATTGGTACAGTAACTGCTATCGATATATCCAATAAAACTGTAACATATAATGGAACTTCGCAAGCTCCAGGTATTACTACAACATCTCAGGTTGTCATAACTCATGGTTACGACTCTAATACTGACAGAGGTATTTCTTTCAACTATAATATTTCATCTGGTGTAGCAAATAATAAAACTGGATTCTTTGGATTTGATGATAGTGAACTTTCTAATAGTTCAGTAACTGCAACTAATCATGGAACTCATGGTGATGGAAGTAGAAAGTGGACTTATATCCCAGATGCAACTGTATCGAGTAGTGTTGTCTCAGGAACCAAAGGTTTCTTAGATATTAAAGGTATTTACTATCAGTCTGGTAACTTCAGCAGTGGTGGTGCTGTCTACTTTGACAGCGATGGTCTGCAAAGATCAACTAATGCTCCAACTGATGCAGGTAATACACTAACATCTACACAGATTCTGACCGCTGTAAGTGAAATTGTACTTACAGTATCATCAAGTAGTTATACACAAGGTGCTCAAATTACTCAGCAGAATAATAGTTCTGCTTATGGTGTAGTTAAAACCACTGTAAATAGTGGTACAGCAGTAACGTTGATTGGTGTTCAGGGAACATTCAACACAACTGATGATTTGGTTGTAAATGGAACATCCAATTCTATTACTCCAAGTGATGTAGCGACTACATATACTAACAAGCCAACTTGGACTGACACTATAGACGGAGGAACGTTCTAGCCTTATGAATAAAGAAGTTGATGTGAATATTTTGATTAAAAATTATCATGCAAAAATATCTTCATTAATGAATCAGAATATTCTCTTAGAAGCAAAACTTGAGTCTCTAACTCAAGACTATATTGAACTACAAAAACAGGCACAGACAGAAGATTTTCAAGAACAAGGTATCGAATAATGAGTCAACCATCGACCAGACAAGAATTGATCGATTATTCTCTTAGGAGACTCGGATATCCTGTTCTTGAAATTAATGTAGATGATGACCAAATTGAAGACCTTGTAGATGATGCTATTCAACACTTTCAAGACTATCATTATGATGGTGTTGAGAGAATGTTTTTGAAACATAAAGTTACAGAAGCAGAAAAAACAACATTAAAAACCGGTGTCACTACTACTACAGCAACCTCTGGAATTGGTGTTACTTCTGTAAATTGGGATGAAGGTCAGAACTTTCTCCAACTCCCTGATCATGTAATTGGTGTTGAAAAAGTATTTAAGTTAGATAATAGCACTATTTCAAGTGGGATGTTTAGCATTAAATATCAAATTTTCCTAAATGATTTATATTACTATGGAGCACTTGATCTTTTAAATTATTCGATGACCAAAACATATTTGGAAGATCTTAGTAGACTAATTACTCCAGATGTTCAAATAAGGTTTAATAGAAAAAGAGGCAGATTATATCTAGACATTGATTTAAGTGATTTAACCGATGATGATTATATCATTCTCGATTGTTATAGATTAGTCGATCCAGCGGATGCTAGTAAAATTTACAATGATTGGTGGTTAAAAAAATATACTACTGCTCTAATAAAGAAACAGTGGGGACAAAATCTAATCAAATTCCAAGGAGTGATGCTTCCTGGTGGAGTGTCTTTGAATGGAAGACAAATTTATGATGATGCTGTAAGAGAAATTGAAGAATTAGATAGAGAGTTAAGAGAGACATACGAACAACCACCGCTTGATTTAATAGGTTGATGTATCATGCCATTAAACTCTTACTTTTTACAGGGATCACCAACTGAGCAAAGACTTGTTCAAGATTTAATCAATGAACAGTTGAAGATGTATGGGCAAGATATTGTATATCTTCCAAGAAATGTAATAAACAAAAATACAATTTTAAGAGAAATCACTGCTTCCGGTTTTGATGATTCATTTAGATTAGAAGCGTATCTCTTAAACTATCAAGGATTTGAGGGGTCTGGAGATATCCTTTCTAAATTTGGTGTTCAAAGCACAGATGCAGTTACATTTATAATTTCTAAGGAAAGATATGAAGATTTTATATCTCCGATGCTTGCAGACAGAAATGAAATTGTATTATCAACGAGACCTCAGGAAGGAGATTTAATTTATTTTCCTCTTGATAATACAATGTTTGAAATTAAGTACGTAGAGGGAAAGAAACCATTTTACCAACTTAACAATCTTTATGTTTATCAACTAAGTTGTGAGGTAGCAGATCTTGCTGCAGATGATGAAATTTCAACAGGTATAGAAGCAGTTGATCAATCTGTTACAGATTTTGTATTTACTACTACCATGACAATGGTTGGGGTTGCGGCATCTTCTGCGACAACTACCATACAATTGGCAAAGGATGTTGCTGCTACGAATACTGGAAATTCTGTAGGTCTTATTGATTTAATCAATGATGGAACTGGTTATACTGCACCACCACTCATTAGAATTTCTAAAGCACCTTCAGAGGGTTTAGATGCCACCGCTGTGGCAATTATGACTAGTAGAACTGGTCAAGTTGGACAATCAATTGATAGTATTCAAGTAACCAATCCAGGATTTGGATATACAGTCCCACCAGTTATCACTATCAGAAGTCAAAATGCAGTTGGTGGCGGTGGAATTGCAACAGCAGTTTTATCTTCTGGTTCACTTGCTGCACCGACTGTGACTGACGGTGGTGATGGATATATAGTGTCGGAACCTCCAGTAGTCGCTATTGGAACCGCTCCTGTAGGGGGCACCAATGCTACCGCAGTCGCAATTGTTAACACAAATGGGGAAGTTGCAAGTATCCGTTATACAAACGCTGGTGCAGGTTATACAGTAGCACCATCAATCACTATCAATCCACCAGATACAGGAGAAGTCGAGGAAAATTATATCTTTAAAGAAGTTGTGAGGGGAGTTTCTACAGGGACTACCGCTATTGTTTCTGATTGGGATAGAGATACTAGAATTCTTGAAGTAAGTAGAATTACTTCGCCTGGATTTACTATTGGAGAATTTGTTGTTGGAATTGGAACAACATTAAATGGTTCGGATGCTAAATATCGAGTATCTACAGTATCAAAGCAAGACGATGATGATACCTTTGCAGATAACGAACCATTTGAAACTCAAGCAAATTCAATTTTAGATTTTACAGAATCTAATCCCTTCGGAGAGTACTAATGTTAGGAACTTATTATTATCACGAAATTATACGAAAGACAATCATATCTTTTGGAACTTTGTTTAATACAATTGACATTAAGCATAAGACTCAAGATGGAAAAAATTATTCCACAGTGAGAATTCCTGTTGCTTACGGTCCTGCAGAGAAGTTCTTGGCAAGATTAGAACAGAAACCAGATGTAAGAAAAAGAGTGGCGATTACTCTGCCCAGAATTGCATTTGAATTATCATCGATTACATATGACAACTCTAGAAAGGTTTCGACAATGCAAACCTTTAAGGCATTCACTAAAGATGGATCAAAATTAGCAAGAAAAGTTTTCATGCCTGTTCCGTATAATTTGGGATTTAGACTTTCGATTATGTCTCAGTATAATGAAGATGCCCTGCAGATATTAGAGCAGATTCTTCCATACTTTCAACCATCTTTTAATATCACAGTTGATTTAGTTGCTGCGATTGGAGAAAAAAGAGATATCCCTATGGTATTAGATAATATATCTTTTGATGATAACTACACTTCAGGGTACGACGAGAAGAGAGTTATTATTCATACATTAGACTTTACTGCTAAGACGTATCTGTTTGGTCCAGTTGCAGATAACAGTGAAGGTCTCATCAAGAGGGTTCAGGTGGATTATGCAACTAATACAAACAGAAAGGAAACAACTAGATCACTCAGATATGTTGCAACACCTAGAGCACTTAAAGACTATAATGATGATAACATCACAACACTTGCAGAGGATATAACGGAAACCAAAACCCAGTTTACTGTGGCCAATGCTTCCAATTTGGTTGAACAAAGTTACATTGCAATTGGTGGGGAGTTAATGTTTATTAGAAAAATTGATAATGAAACGCTCCTTGTAAATAGAGGAGTAGATGGAACTAGAACAGATGCACACCTTACAGGAGCATCTGTTGATGTTGTAAATAATGATGATAATGCATTAGTTGAAGTTGGTGACGATTTCGGATTCAGTGAAGAACGATTTGACTTTGCTGATGGTAGAACATTTAGTCCAAGTAAAGGTATTGACTTATGAATGAGAATTTTGACAAGATAAGTGATTCTCTAGATATTGAAGTTCAGGCAGGAGAAATAGTAAAAGAGACTAAACAGAAACTCAGAGATATTAACAAGAAAGATGATCCTACAGCGGATTATGAATATACCCGTGGTAATTTGTATTCTTTGATTGAAAAAGGTCAGGAAGCAATCAACGGTATTCTTGAACTAGCACAAGAAGGGCAGCAACCTAGATCATACGAAGTTGTTGGACAACTTATCAAAAGTGTTGGAGATGTATCAGATAAGTTGATTGACTTGCAGCAAAAGATGAAGGATCTAAATAAAGAAGATGCTAAATCATCTCCTACTACTGTAAACAATGCGTTGTTCGTTGGTTCAACAGCAGAGTTACAAAAATTATTAAAAGACGGATTCAAGCAAGAATAATGCCAGCAGTATCTAGAGCACAACAAAAGTTCATGGGTATGGTACGTGCCGCCCAAAAAGGTGATATGGAAAATCCATCACCAGAGGTTGCTGCGGTTGCTGCCTCGATGAAGAAGAAAGATGTAAAGGATTTTGCTTCAACTAAACATAAGGGTTTGCCCGAAAAGAAAGAAGTTAAAGAAGAAGATAATTATAGTCAAAAAAAGAAAGAGTTGAAAAAAACTGCACCACCAAGAAATAAAAGATTTAAAGAAATTCACTCTGGTACAAACACTGCAGGAAATATTGATGTTAATGAAATGAAGGGATATGGAGAAGAGAGATTCTGCGAACTTTGTGGTAAGAAAGAATATCGTGAGGAGTGTAGTTATGGTCCCAAAATGTGGGATATGTTTACAGTAAAAAACTTCAGTAAGTCTGTTGTTGTTCCGGGAAAGGCAACATATGAAGAAACTGATCATTCAGACTGGAGACAAGAATTTAAAGAAGAAGGACTTCGTGATTGGTTTGGTAAATCAAAATCAAAAGGTGGAAAACCAGGTTGGGTACAAGTAGTATCAGGAAAACCTTGTGCTCGTCAACCAGGTCAAAAGTCAACACCCAAGTGTGTTTCTTCTGCTAAGAGAGCATCTATGACAGAGAAAGAGCGTAAATCCGCTCAAAGAAGAAAGAGAGCAGCAGATCCAAATCAACCACAAAAGACTGGTGCGGCAGCACCAACATATGTCTCTACTGACAAGAAAAAAGATGTAAACGAAACGTATCTGCGAATACAGGAAAGAGGTAGAACTTATACTATAGTTTTAAATTGGAGAGGAAAGACTATTACAACCCAAATGTTTTTCGCTAATTTTAACAGACCAGCGAAATCGGAAGTAGTTAAAGAAATCAGGAAAATTTATCCTAATGCCATGGTTCTTTACTATAATCCTGTCAGGAGAGATCCTACTCTACCACTGTTGTTTGCAGGAGAACCTAATGAATCCAGATGACATTCAGTTACAAAACTTGAGCAAGAGTTTTGAATATACAAAACTAGCTAGAGAAATTGATACGTGTAACAATGTAGAAGAACTTAAGAACATAGCAAAGTGTTATGTCAAACTTTACTTAAGAACACAAGAAACAGTAGCGTCTATAGGAAATATTTAAATTATGTCTGACAATATCTATTTGGGGAATCCTAACCTTAAAAAGGCAAACACCCCAATTGAATTTACCCAAGAACAGATTGCCGAGTTTATTAAGTGTAAGCAAGATCCTGTTTACTTTGCAAAAAAATATGTCAAGATTGTGAGTTTGGATGAAGGTCTTGTACCATTCATTCCATATGATTTTCAAGAAAAACTCATTAAAAACTTTCATGAAAACAGATTCAATATCTGTAAGATGCCACGTCAGACTGGTAAATCTACAACATGCGTATCATACCTTTTACATTACGCTGTTTTCAATGATAGTGTCAACATTGGTATCCTAGCAAACAAAGCAGCAACTGCTAGGGAATTACTTGGTAGGTTACAAACTGCTTACGAAAACTTGCCAAAATGGATGCAACAAGGTATCATAGCATGGAACAAAGGATCTCTGGAACTAGAAAATGGCAGTAAAATTTTGGCAGCATCTACATCTGCATCTGCTGTCCGAGGTATGTCATTTAACATCCTCTTTCTCGACGAGTTCGCGTTCGTCCCGAATCACGTTGCTGACTCGTTCTTTGCCTCTGTTTATCCTACTATTACTTCTGGTAAAAGCACGAAGGTAATCATTGTTTCTACTCCACACGGTATGAATCACTTCTACCGTTTGTGGCACGACGCAGAAAAAAGAAAGAACGAATATATTCCAACTGATGTTCACTGGTCTGAAGTTCCAGGTAGAGATGCAAAGTGGAAAGCAACCACAATTGCCAATACATCAGAACAACAGTTCAAAATCGAGTTTGAGTGTGAATTCCTTGGTTCTATTGATACTCTGATATCTCCTGCTAAACTAAGAGCATTGGTATATGAAAATCCAATGACCAGGAATGCAGGATTGGACTTATATGAAAATCCAATAGAAGGTCATGATTATGTTTGTACAGTTGACGTTGCGAGAGGAGTCAGTGAAGATTACTCTGCATTTGTTGTCGTAGATATTACAGAATTTCCTCACAGAGTGGTGGCAAAGTATCGGAATAATGAAATCAAACCGATGCTATTTCCAAATATCATCTATGAAGTAGTAAAAAATTATAATAATGCATTTGTTCTCTGTGAAGTAAATGACATTGGAGATCAAGTTGCATCAATCTTAAACTATGATTTAGAGTATCAAAATCTACTCCAATGCTCCATGAGAGGTAGAGCGGGTCAGATTGTTGGTCAGGGATTCTCTGGTAAAAAAACACAACTTGGCGTTAAGATGAGCAAAACTGTGAAGCAGGTCGGTTCACTAAACCTCAAAACAATGATTGAAGAGGATAAGGTTCTCTTCAAAGATTATGAAATTATCTCCGAGTTGACTACCTTTATCCAAAAACGTAATTCATTTGAAGCAGAGGAAGGTTGCAATGATGACCTGGCAATGTGCCTGGTAATTTATGCGTGGTTGGTCCAACAGGATTATTTTAAAGAATTGACTGACCAGGATGTCCGTAAGAGATTATACGAAGAACAAAAAAATCAAATTGAACAGGATATGGCACCATTTGGTTTCATGTCAGATGGATTAGATGATGATAGTTTTGTGGATGCAGAAGGCGATAGATGGTATACTGATGAGTATGGTGATAGATCATATATGTGGGAGTATCACTGATGAATATAGAAGAACAGTTTGGATTAGAACACTTACTGTTTAAAGAAAGAAAATGTAGAATATGTGGAGTCACTAAAGACTTAATTGATGGATTTTATTTAATCCGAAAAAATAGAGGTATGTTTCCATCATCATATTCTTATGAATGCAAAGAGTGTACAAAAAAGAGAATAATTAAAAATAGAAAGATAGATACAGGTAGTTGGGAATATCCAGACTGGTAGTTCATGCATTGTTTCCCCGGTGAAAAGGTTAGTTTTTCTAAATAGTTTTAGTAAA
>Ga0209645_1000115_pt1 | contig 39836 bp, 70 predicted proteins | sample ETNvirenome_6_30_FD_184070 | JGI IMG/M metagenome (GOLD analysis project Ga0209645, IMG submission 184070) | Marine viral communities from the Pacific Ocean - ETNP_6_30 (SPAdes) (version 2) | ecosystem: Environmental > Aquatic > Marine > Oceanic | place: Pacific Ocean | collected 2013-06-19
TAGGAGATCCAGATCCTATTACAGGTATTTCCTATGATGCTGATAGAGCTCAAGTTTGGAAAGCTCCTGGCTATTCTAAATTAGACCTACATCTATCATACAAACTACCAGAGATTGCTGGTTTGGATATGACTTTACATGGTCATGTCTTTAATGCTCTTGATAATGTATATGTTCAAGACGCTACTGATAACAGTAAGTACAATGGGTATGGTGATAAACTTCACTTGGCTCATAATGCTGAAGTATTTTTGGGTACACCAAGATACTACAACTTAGGACTTAGTGTTAATTTCTAAAGTGATGATTTGGGGGATTGAAATATATCCCCCTTTTTATCAAAAAAATACTTGACTTATTCATATTTTATTCGTAGCTTTAATCATGGAAAATGGGGATTTTACAACCTAAATGTATCAGAATATTTATTTCGACCAAAGAAAACAACAAGTCCATATATGGGATGATGAAAAAGGTTATTTCGTAATACCATACAGAAAATATGCTTATGTGAAAGATAGGCTTGGTACTTACATATCTTTATATGGAGACAAACTTAAAAAAATTAAAAAGTGGGATAACGAAACACCAAATCTATTTGAATCTGATGTACCACCTGAAACTAGAGTTTTAGTAGACCAATATACAGATAGTGAAGACACATCAAAAGGTCATGTAATTATGACAATTGATATTGAGGTTGAAGTTACAGATGGTTTTCCAGACATACATAAAGCAGATAACAAAATAACTTCTATTGCTATACACTCTTCTTCAGATGATACCTATTATACTTTGGTACTAGACCCAAAAGATAATCTAAAATTAAAATCACATGACAACGTAGAGATAGAAACATTTGAGAATGAGTTTGAACTGTTACAAAAATTTTATATGATTTACCTAAAGATAAAACCAACTATAATAACAGGTTGGAATATAGACGGTTTTGATATGCCTTATCTTTATAAAAGAAGTTGTAACATTGTTGGTAATAATGTTGCTGATTTACTTTCACCAATCAGAATAGTTAATTGGAATAAACATAGGAAGAGGTATATGTTTGCTGGTGTTAGTTGTTTGGATTATCTGGCACTGTACAAACTTTTTACCTACACACAATTATCATCTTACAGATTAGATGCTGTTGCTGAGTTTGAGTTGAGTGAGAATAAGATAGAGTATACTGGCACACTAAATGATTTGTATGAGAATGATATAGATAAGTTTGTGGAATATAATATACATGATGTTCGACTTGTGAAAAGATTGAATGATAAATTAGATTTTATCGAAATGGCTCGTGGTGTATGTCACGTAGGTCACGTTCCTTATGAGGATGTTTACTTTTCTTCTCGTTATTTAGAAGGTGCAATATTAGTTTACCTAAGAAAAATAGGTGTAGTGGCTCCCAACAAACCACCAAGACCTGAAAGGTTAGAAGGTGGAGATAAGTTCACAGGTGCTTATGTACAACCACCACAAAAAGGTAAACATGATTGGGTGTTTGATTTAGATATTACTTCTATGTATCCATCAGTTATTATGTCTTTGAATATATCACCTGAAACTAAAATTGGTAAACTTGCTGGTTGGGATGCTGAAGAGTTTATAAAGGGAACTAAGAAAACATACACATTGTTATCTAATGGTAGAGAGAAAGGAAGACTAACAGAAACAGAGTTAAAAGATTTCTTCGATAAAAATAATGTTTCGGTATCTTCTAATGGTGTACTATATAGAAATGATAAGCAAGGACTGATACCTGCGTTGTTATCAAAATGGTTTGATACTCGTGTGGAGTACAGAAAGTTGATGAAGAAGTTCGGTGATGCTGGTGATGAACAGAAGTATACTTACTTCAAAAGTCGTCAGTTAATTCAGAAGGTTGTACTTAATTCTCTGTATGGTGTATTAGGACTATCGGTATTCAGATTCTATGATTTAGATAATGCAGAAGCTACTACCCTTACAGGTCAAGAACTGATTAAATTTACAAAGAAGATTGGTAACTATTTTTACAACAATGCATTAGAAACTAATAATGAAGATTATTGTATCTACATTGATACTGATTCGGTATTCTATTCGGCTTTACCAATTGTACAAAAAAGATTTCCTAATAAGGAATTTACAGAAACCAGAATGAGTAAGATTATTTTGGATGTGGCTGATGAGATGCAGACATATTTGAATAAGTCTTATGATTACTTTGGTAAAAAGTTTTTGAACTTAGACAAACATAGGTTTGAGATAAAGCAGGAATTGATTGCTAAAAGTGGTTTGTTTATTGTGAAGAAACGATATGGTATGAAGATTATCAACGACAATGGGGTGAAGGTAAACAAACTGCATGTAAAAGGTTTGGATTTGGTTCGTAGTAATTTTCCAAAGGCTATGGGGCAGTTATTGAAAGATGTGTTAGAAGATATACTTGCAAACGTACCTAAAGATAAGATTGATGAAAGAATTATAAACTTCAAAGAGTCAATGAAATTAGTTGACTTTGATAAGATAGCGATGCCCACTGGTGTTAGAAATCTAAAGAAGTATAGTGCTGGTAAGAGTGGTAACTTCACTCAGTTTGCCAAAGGTTCACCAGCTCATGTTAAGGCAGCGATAAACTATAATGATTTAATGAAACACTTTGGAGTGTTCAAAAAATATGAACCTATATCAGAAGCAGAAAAGATAAAATGGGTTTATCTAAAACAAAATGAATTAGGTTTAGAGTCTTGTGGATATAAGGGTTACGATGATCCCCCACAAATAATAGACTTCATAAAAACTTTTATAGACCATAAGAAAATGTATTCACAAATGCTTGAGAAAAAGATAACACTTTTTTATGAAACTTTAAAATGGAATGAACCAGTTAATAAAAAAACATCTATGGAAAGATTTTTTTAGTTTTGGGGATTTTAAACAATAGTTATAATTAACATAGGAGAAATAGGTTATGCAAAAAATAATGTTGAATAGGTTTATCGACAAATACTATTTGGGCGGTAATTGTTCATCAGTTGTTATTAAGAGCACAGGAAACCAATTGTCTACAAGATTTATTACGGGAGATAAAAATCTTCTTGGTGAGTTGAAGTTGGATGGATGGTCTTTCGATGAAATAGAAATGGGTGTATATAATACAGAACAGCTAGTTAAGTTACTATCTGTATTGTCAGATAATATAGGGATGGATTTGATGAAGGTTGGTGATAAGGCAGTTTCACTTAAACTATCTGATAGTAAATCAACTGTAAACTATATGCTCTCTGATTTGTCTGTTATCAATACACCACCGAACTTAAAAGAGATACCTAACTTTGAGTTGAAAATCAAAGTTGATTCCTCATTTATGAATAAGTTCATAGCTGGTAAGTCAGCACTTCCTGAAACAGACAACTTTACTATTATCACTACAGATAATGATTGTAAAGTTGTAATTGGTTATGCTGAGATTAACACAAATCGTGTTACTCTTCCTGTTGAAACAGATGAAGTGAGTAAGATTGATAATGTTTCTTTCAACGCAAATCTTTTTAAAGATGTGTTGGTTGCTAATAAAGAATGTGAAAGTGCAACTTTAGAAGTATCATCAGAAGGATTAGCCAGAATCAATTTTAAGATAGATGACTATGATGCAACATATTATCTTGTCGCTGAAACAGATGTGTAAATGGAATCTTATGTAGACAAAACAAAAATATCTTTAAGGCCAGTTCACAAAAAACTGGCCAAAGATATGATTGTAAAGAACCACTATAGTAAGAAATTTTCTGCTTGTAGATATACACTTGGTGTATTCAATAAATCTACAGAACATAAATTTTTTGGTGGTGAAACAGAGGATTTCATAGGAGTTGCATGCTATGGGTTTCCGGTTGGTAGAAGAGTTATTGGTTCAATATTTAAAGAAGAAATTATAGAGAATAAAAATATCTTAGAGTTGAAAAGATTATTTATTCACGATGGATATGGAAAGAACATAGAATCGTATGTAATATCATCTTCATTTAAGTGGTTGAAACAATATGCTCCAGACATAAAAGTTCTGATATCATATGCTGATCCTGAACAGAGTCATGATGGTGCTATATATCAAGCCACTAATTGGATATACCAAGGTTGTGGTGACTTTCAATTAGCACCAACATACTCACTCAGACTCAAAGAAGGTGATGATTGGATGCATAGTAGAAATGTATATTCTAAGTTTGGTTCAGCTGCACCTGAGAAGTTAAAGAAATCAATTGGACATGATTTTTGGTTGAAGAAAGAAGCTAGTAAACATAGATACATTTATTTTCTTGGTAATAAAAAAGAAAATAGACACTTCAAAAAAATGATGAAACATCCTATAATGGATTATCCTAAAAATTACAAACATGATGTTGAAATAACAAAAGTTGAGGTTAATAATACAAAATGGCAATAGAACATAGCTTATGGGTTGAAAAATACAGACCACTAGAGTTAGAAAATTATATTGGTAACGAACATTTAAAAAGTAAAGTAAGGGTTTACTTAGAAAGCGGTGATATGCCACACTTGCTATTGTTTGGTAGAGCGGGTACTGGTAAGACAACTCTTGCAAAGATGTTGGTAAATAGTATAGATTGTGATTACCTGTACATAAATGCTTCAGATGAAAATAATGTAGAGACAGTTAGAACTAAAGTTAAGAACTTTGCTTCTACTATTGGATTCAAAGATATGAAGATTATTATCTTAGATGAGTGTGATTACATTACACCAAATGCTCAGGCTGCACTTCGTAATCTTATGGAGACATTCTCTAAACATTGTAGGTTTATACTTACTTGTAATTTTGTAGAAAGGGTAATAGACCCAATTCAAAGTCGTTGTCAATCATTTCAAATAATACCACCTGATAGAAAAGATGTTGCACTACACCTAAGTCAAATACTGAAGAACGAAAATGTTACATTCAAAAATTCTGATATTGCTACAATAGTTAATGGTGGGTATCCTGATATCAGAAGAGTTATAAATGCAACACAAAGACAGGTTGTAGATGAAAAGTTAATAATAGACAAACAATCTATGTTTGAAAATGATTATAAGATAACATTGATAGAGATTCTAAAGAAAGAAAACAAAAGAGAATCTTTCAAAAAAATAAGAAAACTTTTAGCAGATAGTAAAGTTACAGACTTTTCCGATGGGTTCAGACTATTATATGATACATTAGATGATTGGGCAGTAGGACATACTGCAGAAGTTATACTTACTCTTGCTGAAGGGCAAAGGGATGACATAGTTGTGGTGGATAAAGAAATAAACTTTATGGCTACAATGGTTAAAATACTAACAATAATAAAGTGAGGTTACTATGAATATGAAACCACAAAAACCAATACCACAACCAAAAGCACAAGTCGAAGTAGATTTGTCAGAAGCAGAAACTCTGAAATGTGATGAGTGTGGTAACTATACTTTTATACAAAGTTTTTTCCTAAAAAGAATTTCACCAATAGTTTCTCCTACAGGACAAGAAGCTATAGTACCAATACAAGCATTTGCATGTGGTAATTGTGGTAAAGTTCCAGATAATATGAAATCACAATTAGATGGCTAAATCATTATTCGACCATATCAAACAGATTACTGATGTTCAGAATCCTAATTATTGGGATAATATATCAGATGAAGACAAAAAGAGTTGGTCTAATTATATGGTAAATAGATTTCTATCTATGAAGATGGATTGGATAGACATTGTTAATGAAGTTCAAAAGTATGATTTAGAGCCAGAAATAGTTTACAAATTATATACTAACATATTTCCGAAAGGGAAACAATGGTTAAAGTATATTAAAGGAGATAAGAAAATGAAATATCCAAAATGGGTTTATGAAATAGTTTCTAAACACTTACAATGTAGTATGAGAGAAGCTAGTGACGCAGTAGAAATGTATGATATATCACATGGTGGACAATCAGAGTTAGTAGATATACTAATTAAGTATGGTAAGACAGAACAGGAGTGTCGTAAGATAGGATTATGAGTGTAACGGATTTTACAGTTGAGTATACGAATAGAAAGGCTGTAAAGGGGTTTATTGAAAAACACCACTATTCACAAAATGTAAATGGTATACAATCATATCATCATTTTGGTTTATATACAGAAGGTAATTTTGGATTACCTAAAATGATAGGTGCGATGTTATATGGTATTCCATCGATGCCAGCTACTGCTACTAAATACAATCCTATAAATCCTGATAGATGTATGGAACTAAGAAGACTGGTTTGTATTGATGACACACCAAAAAATACAGAGAGTTACTTTGTTGGTAAAACTTTGAGATGGTTAAAGGCAAATACTGATGTAGAAGTTGTGGTATCATTTGCAGACCAGCACTATGGTCATTCAGGTATAATTTACAAAGCTAGTAACTTTGAATATTTAGGTGAAACTGCTAAGGCAAGAATACTAATGGTTGATGGTAAAGAATATCATGCTAGGTCATTAAATCAAAAGGCAAGACCTTATGGTAGAGAATTGAAAAGAAGATTCGATGAAGGTGACGAAAATATATTTTACGTTTCCAGAAAACCAAAACATATTTATGTATACTATCTCAATAAAAAAATCAAAAGAAAAATAAAAAAGCTTGACTTTATCAAAAATAATTCGTAGCTTTAATAGTTAAATCGAGGATAATAATGAAAAGTATAAAAGAATCTAAAAGTGTATCCTATACGGAAAATGTACATCCTATTGTAGAACAGATGGAAAAAGAATGGCCAGAGATGACTACAGAATTCAAAAGGTTACAGAGAGAACAATATGAATTGTTCCTTAAAAAACAACATGACTATGGGCCTGGTAATATTTCTGTTGGAACTATGTTACAAACAACGGATGAAGTTCATCTTGCATTAACAGGCTTGTGGTTTCGTATGAATGATAAGATACAAAGACTTAAAAATATGTTGATGAGTAAAAGAGAATCTGCAGTTGATGAACCAATGGAAGATGCTTACTTAGATGTGAGTAATTATGGCATTATGGCTACCATAGTTAAGAATGGTAAGTGGGGAAAATGAAAAGTAAAGTTGTAATATGTATTCCTACATTCAGAAGTATATCAGCTTCATTATTTGGACAGTGGATAGGATTATCAGCTTGGTGTGCTAAAAATAATATACCAATAGTCACTATAGAAAATAGAACACACAATGATGCTAGAAATTGGTTGGCAACTGCTGGTGGTGGTTTTCAAAAACCAAATCAATTAATTAACCAAGTCGATTCTATAATATGGATTGATTCGGACCAGGTGTTTAGTGTTGAAGATTTAGAGAAATTGATAGATTGTGATGAAAAGTTTTGTACTGGTTGGTATTTAAAAGGTGATACACCGATGGTTGCAAGATGGAATGAAAAAGCATTTCTTAAAACAGGTTATATGGATTTCCTTACAAAAGAAGAATTAAATAAAGCTAAAGGTAAGTTGATTGAGGTATCTTATTGTGGATTTGGATTCACAAAAACACATGTAGATTTATTTAAAGAACTCACCTATCCATTTTTTACAAATAAAATAGTTCAAATAGGAGACTATACAGAAAATGTATCAGAAGATGCAAGTTTCTGTTTAGATGTTAGTGTTAAACCGAAAGTAATAACAGACCTAAAAGTAGGTCATTTAAAAGAGATGGTTATATAATTGAAAAAAATAAGTTATAGTCAATATTCAATGTGGGCACAATGTCCACATCGTTGGAAAACTTCTTATGTAGATGGTGTTAGAGAATATACTGATAGTATTCACACTATGTTTGGTACATCAATGCATGAAGTAATACAAGCTTTTCTTACTGTTATGTATAATGATTCTGCTAAATTGGCAGAAAGTCTACCATTAAATGATATGTTGAAAGAAAGAATGAAAAGAAACTTTGAACAGATTGTAAAGGCAAATGGTGGTGAAATGTTTTGTACAGAAAAAGATATGGTAGAGTTCTACATACACGGTACTGAAATACTAGATTTTATCAAAAAGAAGAGGGCTCAGTACTTTAGTAAAAGGGGTTACGAATTAATTGGTATAGAAGTTCCACTTGATTACGAACTTCCAAATGATATAAAATTTGTTGGTTACATAGATATAGTTATCAAAGATACAGTTAGAGATGTGATTAAAATATATGATATAAAGACTTCTACTATGGGTTGGAATAAGTATATGAAAGCTGACAAAAATAAAACAGACCAATTACTACTATACAAACAATTCTATTCTAAACAATTTAATCACCCACTTGATAAGATAGAAGTTGAGTACTTTATTGTAAAAAGAAAGTTGTATGAGAACTTAGACTTCCCTCAAAAAAGAGTACAGAAGTTTGTACCAGCAAATGGTAAACCTTCTATAAACAAAGTTGTTACCAGGTTAGATAATTTTATAACAGAATGTTTTAATTCTGATGGAGAATACAATACTGAACATATTTATAGAAAAGAGGCATCTAAAAAGAATTGCAAATTTTGTGAATTCAATCAAACAGAATATTGTGACGCAGGAGTTAAGTGATGAAAGTTAATTTGAGAATGAACTTATCTGATTTTATAGATACAGATATAGAAACTATAGTGATGGATAAATTGGAAACAATTCACAAAGACTCTATCAAATACTATTTAACTTTATGGTATCCTGATGGCAAGATGAAACCATCGAGACTAAAAAAGTTTATCGTTGATTATGAAAAGAAACTTCATTTAAAAACAAATATTAAAGTAGGTAGTGAGTTGAAGCCAAATGAATTTATTTGGTTTGATTTAACTAATGAGGCTGGTATCGCCAATAGTCAGGTTAGATTTGAATATGTTTATACAAATAAAGAAAGTATGTTAGCTGGATTAGATGAGTTTCATAAGTGTGCTAAATTCTGTACATCAGAAAAACCAAGAAAACAAAAAAGGAATGACTATGAAAGTAGCGATAGTAGGCAGTAGGTCTTATACGAATAAAAGAAAGATACAAGAGTTTATTTTCAAACTTAGAGAAAGATGGGGTGATGATTTAGAAATAGTAAGTGGTGGACAAAAACTTGGAGCTGATGGATATGCTAAGAAATATGCTTTGGAATTTGATGTAAAGTATTCAGAGTTTCCACCAGCACATTATAGTCATAATATACATTGCGTACTACCAAGATACAGATATGGAAAAGCATTTTACAAAAACAATTATCATAAAAGAAATGAACAGATAGCAGAATACTGTGATAAAATGGTTGCATTCCTACCGAAAGACATCGTAACAAATGGAACAAAAAGTGCTTTAAATGAGGCTAAAAAATTAGGAAAAAAATTCGTGATAATAAACTAATTCCTATATATTTATATATGTATATATGGAGTAAGATATGGAGAATGTAAAATTAACCTCTGTAAAGTTATTGAAAGATTTATATAAAAAATTCAAACTATCAACATTAGATGATAACTTTACATTGCAAAAGTTAGTAAATAGGTCTATGGACTTATATGTTCATAATCAAGACTTTCAAAGACAAATAAATGAATGGCAAAATTTAAAACCAAGTGGGAGTAAGTTATGAGTTTAAACTTTAGAGATGATTTGATTAAAGCTAGTGAAAAGCAATTTGAGGCTCTTATTGATAAACATAGAATAAATGTCGAGATACTATTGGAAAATCAAGTTGGTGTTGCTGAACATCCTGATATTATGGAAACAATAGAAAAAGAAATTGGTATTATAGCAGAGTATGAAGATAAACTGTCAGTTCTAAAAAAGTATTTTAAAAGTGGTTGGGCTGCAGGTAAAAAGAAAGAGGTTTTAAATGGCTAAAAAGAAAATATTACTCTTATCAGATGATTTGAGAATGCATAGTGGTATTGCAACCATGTCTCGTACATTTGTTTTGGGTACGTTACAACACTACGATTGGGTTCAGATTGGTGGAGCTATCAAACATCCTGAAGAGGGAAAGATTGTTGATATGAATGAATCTGTAAGAAAAGATACTGGTATAAAAGATGCAAGTTTAAGAGTTTATCCTATATCAGGATATGGTAATCAAGAACTACTACGAAATGTTATTGATAGAGAAAATCCAGATGCTATCTTACATTATACAGACCCAAGATTTTGGGAGTGGTTGTACCAAATGGAACATGAGATAAGACAACACATTCCTATCTTTTATTACAACATTTGGGATGATTTACCTTATCCAATGTGGAATGAGCCATTTTATGAAAGTTGTGATTTGATTATGAATATTTCTAAACAAACAGTTAATATTGTTGATAATGTTTGTAAAGATAAACCACGTACTAAAACAGATAACACTTACATACCACATGGAATAGATTCAGATAACTTTTATCCGGTAGATAAAAATCATAAGGACTGGGGTGACTTTTTAAGTTTCAAACGTAATGCCACTCACAACAAAGATTATGATTTTATAGTATTTTGGAATAATAGAAACATTCGTAGAAAGTTACCAGGTGATGTTGTTATGGCTTACAAAACATTTTGTGATATGTTACCAAAAGAACAGGCAGAAAAATGTTTACTAATAATGCACACTGCACCAAGAGATGAAAATGGTACAGATTTACCTGCGGTGGTTGAATCCGTTTGTTCTGATTATGATGTGATATTCTCAACAGCAAAACTGAATGATAGAGACTTATGTTTTCTATACAATGTTGCAGATGTCACAATTAATATGGCATCTAATGAAGGATTTGGATTGGGAACTTGTGAATCTTTAATGTGTGGTACACCAATATCAGTTAATGTTACTGGTGGATTACAAGACCAATGTGGGTTTAAATATAAAGATAAGTTACTAACCTATGAAGATTATAGCTGGGTACATTCATTACACGATGAGAAAAAGTGGAAAGATAATTCTGACTTGACTTGGGGTGATTGGGCAAAACCAGTTTGGCCTTCTAATAGAAGTTTGCAAGGTTCGATTCCAACACCATACATATTTGATGATAGACCACGATTCGAAGACTTTGCCGATGTTATTAAACAATGGTATGATATGGATTCGGATAAGAGAAAGGAATGTGGTATGAAAGGTCATGAATTTGTTATGAGTGATGATGCTATGATGAGTGCAAAGGCTATGTCTAATTTGTTCATAGAACATATGGATAGAGGTATAAAAGAGTGGAAACCAAGAAAACGTTTTACAATGATAGGGGCTTAAGATGAAACCATTATTATTATTTACAGGTCCAGTTGCTACTAGAAGTGGTTACGGAGCACATTCTAGAGACTTAGTTAGGTCTTTGATAAGTATGGATAAGTTTGAAATTCTCATAAATTCTTTGAGGTGGGGTAATACACCTTGGAATGCTCTAAATTTAGAAAATGAAGAAGATAAACTTATACTAGACAGAATACTAAAAGAACCGACTTTACCAAGAGAACCAGATATCCACATACAAGTAAGTATACCATCAGAGTTTACACCTCTTGCAAAATACAATATTGGTGTTACTGCTGGTATGGAAAACACTGCTCCAGTACCAACTTGGGTAGATGGAATGAACAAGATGAATATGGTTATTTGTACCTCTAATTTTACTAGAGATACATTCAAAAAAGTTGTATACGAACAGATAGATAAAAATACTAATCAAAAGACAGGTGAGTTAAGAGTTGTGAAACCTATGGAAGTTCTGTTTGAAGGTGTTGATACTAACATATATAAACAAACAAAAGAGTTCTCAAAAGATTTAGTAGACGAAATGAATATGATAGAAGAGAAATTTTGCTTTTTATATGTTGGACACTGGTTACAAGGTGACTTAGGACAAGACAGAAAAGATACAGGTATGTTGGTTAAAACATTCTTAGAAAAATTTAAGAATATGAAGAGACCACCAGCTTTAATTATGAAAACAAGTTCTGCAACATTTTCTGTAATTGATAGAAGAGATATTCTGAGAAGAATAGATATGATTAAGAAAACTGTAAAAGGTGATTTACCACCAGTTTATTTACTACATGGTGATTTAGAAGATGATGAGATGAATCAATTGTACAATCATCCAAAAGTCAAAGCTATGGTTACATTTACAAAGGGTGAAGGATTTGGTCGTCCATTATTAGAAGCTTCTATTGCAGCAAAACCTATAATCGCTTCCAATTGGAGTGGTCACTTAGATTTCCTAAATAAAAAACATAGTGTATTACTACCAGGTAATCTAACAAAAGTTCATAAATCAGCTTTACCTAAAGATTATTTAGTTGAAAATGCACAATGGTTTACAGTAAATTATCAATATGCTGCACAGATTATGATGGATATGTTTAAAAACTATAGAAAGTATACGTTCAATGCTAAGAAACAGGCTATGGTAAACAGAGGTAAATTCAGTTTAGAAAGTATGACTAAAGTATTCAAAAATATATTAGATAAGCACTTACCTAAATATGAACCACAACCACAAGCTGTTGATTTAAAATTACCTGATTTAAAGTTGGTTTCAGATAGTGAACCACTCACACCGGTGGAGACAAAACTTCCAAAACTAAAGAGGTCATAATGGAACAAAAAACTAATTGTCCACTTTGTAAGGACTTACATAACAATTGTTTTGTAGAACAAACAGAGGTAAAGGGAGAACCATTCGAATCATATCTTTGTTTTGGTTGTGGTATGACTACAAATTCTTATATGGCTATAGATAGTGAAAAACTTGAAACTATGGTAAGTGGTAATACTCAATTAATGAATGACTTGAAAATTATAGATGATGAAAGAGGATTAGTTTGGTTTCCGTCAGTAATCAATATGGGAGAAAAGGGTATAATTTATCCAGACGGAAAGCAGAGTGATTGGTATTGGCATTATGCTAAGGTTATCGACATACCTGAAGAAGAGAGAGAACAGTATGAAGGACACAGTAAAAGATTAGATATAGAAAATCCTCAGATATTTGGACAGTTTGAATTTATGAAAGCTTGTACTGCTATGGGTATAGTTAAAGATATGGGTTCTGAAGAATGAGAGATTTAACAACTTGGAATAAAGTTAGACCAGGTGATATTATATCGTTTAGATATCCAACCAGAGGTCAGTTAAAATTAAATACTCTCTTAATTTTTGGTATTAACGTACCTGTAAATACAAAAGCTGGTTCAAAAAGACATCTGAGAGGTATGAAATTAGAAGAGAGAAACAGACCTTTTATAGATTTGAGATGGGTTAATCAGGTATCTAAAGTAGGACAACTTCAATTGGTTAAAAAAACAACAAATACAGAAGCAATACTTAAACTAGCAGTTTCAAACTATCAAATTGGTGAAAGAACAGATGATACTGAATTTAATGCTTTGAAAAACTTTCTATCTGAAACAAATTCTTATCGTACTTATGACTATGATATTGCTAAGAAGTATCAGGTTTACTTTGAGCCTGTAGTAGTTCCACCCTCTTTACTAAAGGAATTATCTGGTGAAGATTAGTTATGGTATTACAGTTCACAACGAGGCTGATGAACTAAATAAGTTATTAGAAATATTAGTACATAAAACAGATTCAGAAGATGAGATAGTAATTTGTGTTGATGGTGAGGATGATGGAGTAAGATTCGTATTAGATAGTTGGACACAACAATATGCTCACACAAAAACTATCAAAGTCTATCAAAGAAAATTAGACAAAGATTTTGCAGCTCATAAGAATTCAGTTATAGAAAATTCGACAGGTGATTATATTTTCCATATCGATGCAGACGAATATCCACATGAAATACTACTACAACAATTAAAACAGATATTGGAAATGAATGATGTTGATTTAGTTTGGATACCGAGAGTCAATACTGTTGAAGGGATGACACAACAAGATATACAAAAGTGGGGATGGAAAATTTCAGAAAAGAATTGGGTAAATTATCCTGATTATCAAAGTAGAGTGTTTCGTAATCATAAAGATATCAGATGGACTAGACCATTACATGAACATATCGTTGGAGTAAAGACATATGCTCATTTACCACCACATGAAGAGTTGAGTCTTTATCATCCAAAAACTATACAGAAACAAACTGAACAAAATATGTTTTACAACAAGAACTTCAGTGCCGACATGAATGTTAGGGGTGGTGTAAAAAAAAACTTTGAACCGATTTCATTAGAATATTTTCTAAGTATGGAAGTTGCTAGTGGTGGTCCTTCCAAAGTAGTACTGAATCGATACGACAAACTCAAAACTGTAAAAGATGTTGTTGAGTTTTATTCAAATAAAGATAATATAAAATTAGTAGAAAAAGAATTGAAACCAAATAACTGGCAATATTTCAATTGTATGTTAGCCGAATTCAGACACAATGTTGCTGACCACCATCAGTTAGGTTGGGAAAATATGACTAAAGAATATTATGAGTCACTTGACTTAATGACAGATGAAGAGATAGAAGTATTTAACAAAATTAATCCAGTAGAGTTTGACAATGGTTTAATGAAACATGGTTATCACAGAGGTTACGCTATGATTGGTAGGTTAGTTGCAGGTAAACCTTACATACCATTGTACATGGAAAAAGAGAAGATATACAACATACCTTGGAAAAACGATAGTAAGATTAGAATTAACAATCCTATGTACAATATCAGATGTCTCAACGAACTTAATAATTTAGATAAAAATGAATATTGTCTAACTCAATCTAGTATACTGGCACTGATGGGATTAAGACAAAATAATGATGTTGATATTATTATCAGCTCTAAGTTGAGAAGTCAGTTAGGAATTGGTAATCAGTATGTGAAGAGGGGTAATATAGAAATATTCTCATCTAACTATGATAAGTTTATGATTAATGGTGTTAAGAATGATGATGACTTAATTGAAAATTTTACATTCAAATTTGAAGGATATAAATTCTTAGAACCAAGATTTTATTTCAGTAGAAAACATAGAAATGATGAAAAGAATAGAAGCGATTGGGAAGGTATAAAAAGGTTTTATGAAATGGAAACTTACAGAGGCTATCCATTTTCTAATTGTAACATAGACAAGTGGGGGTTTGAGTATCTATGATAATATCACATAAACACAAATTTATTTTTATGAAAACCAGAAAGACAGCTGGTACAAGTATTCAAACTGCATTAACAGATATTTGTGGGCCTGATGACATTATATCCTCTGATATAGATACAGTTGGTAGAAATGAGGATAAGTCTTGTTGGGATGGTCATCCACATCCACATCTTTGGGATGTGAGGAATTTGGTTGGTGAAGAGGTATTTAACAGTTACTTCAAATTTGCATTTATAAGAAATCCATTTGATGTAACAGTTTCAAGATTCTTTTGGAATATTAAAGGTAAAGGGCAGAAAGGTTATGAACTAACAAAAGATGGATTCAACAAATGGATTGATGAATATACATCTCAATTTATTTTCCATAAAGCTGAGTACTTTCCTATTAACTTAGCATATCCTTTTTTGTATAGTCACAATTTTGTTAATCCAAACACATTTGAAAGAGTAGGTCCTGACATCAGGCAACTGGCATTTGATGTTGATTTTGTTGGTAGGTTTGAAAACTTAGTTGATGATTTTGATTATGTATGTAATAAGTTAGGTTTAGGAAAGATAAGTTTACCACAAAAGAAAACAGGTATGAGAGACAAAAGAGATTTTAGAGAAATGTATACTGATGAGTCTATGAAAAAAGTTGAGAATGTATTTGCAGAGGACTTACTAACTTTAGGATATTCGTTCCAACAAGACTTAACACTAAGTAAAAGAAGTGTTTTGATTGACAGAAACATTTTCAAAGATTCAGACATAAATATTAATGGTGCGAGTATAATCAAAGTTCCAGATTGGTTAGAAAATCCATTAGGTAAATACTACCTCTACTTTGCAAGTCATACAGGAAAGTACATTAGACTAGCATATTCGGATAACCTGATGGGTCCTTATTCTATCTATAGAGATGGTAGCCTAAATATTAGTCAGACAAATTGTAAAAGTCATATCGCTAGTCCTGATGTACACGTAGATGGTAATAAAATATTAATGTACTATCACGGAGATTTAGAAAATGGACAAAAATCATTTCTATCTACATCCACAGATGGTATAAATTTTGAAACCGATAATAAGGTTTTAGGAGAGTTTTACTTTAGAGTATTTAAGTATAAAGATAAAGTATATTCTATTGCAAAAAATAAAAATGAGGATTCGGTTATATACCAATCAGATTCTTACAATGGTGAGTTTAAAAGAATATTTAATATATTACCTAACTCAAGACATACTGCAGTTCATCTAAAAGATGATTACCTCTACATATTTTATACAGTTGTAAAAGATGCACCTGAATCAATATACTATTGCAAACTAAAACTCTCAGAAAGTATAGAAGATTGGGAAGTAATTTCTAATAATCGTTTAACAATACCTCAATACAGATATGAAGGTGGTGGCTCTCAGATAATGCCAAGTAATTTTGGTTCAGCTACATTGAGATATGGTAATATACCATTAAATGAATTAAGAGATCCATGTATTTTTGAAGATGATGATTTGTATTTGTTGTATACCTTTAGTGGGGAAGCAGGTATAGCCATAGGAAAATTGAATTATGAATAATGTAGTGTTTCAGGTAAATATAAAAGGACATAGAGTTAAAGAAGAGTTTGAGTACTCTACTAAATCTTGGGCAAATTGGTGTAAGAAGAATGATTACTCTCACTTTGTCTTAGAAGAACCAATACAAAACTTAGAATATATGAATGCAAACTGGCATAAGTTCTATGTTTTAAGTATGTTAGAAAATGAAGGTATAGACTACGAAAGTGTTTGTATTGTTGATGCAGATACAATAGTTCATCCAGATTGTCCTGATTTTTTTGAAATAGTTGGTGATAAATTTGGAGTCGTACAAAGTGATGGTTGTTATGAATGGGTGAATCGTAGTATAGAGAAATACAGAGAACATTTATTTCCATCAATAGAGCTAAAAACTTGGGAATATTTTAATAGTGGTTTTATGGTACTGAATAAAAAACACTCAGAGTTTTGCGAGGATGTCTACAGATTTTATCATAAGAAAAGAGATGAGTTAGTTTACGCACAAAAGACTTTTATGGTAGGTACAGACCAAACACCTATAAATTATTTAACGAGACAGTTTAATTTGGAGTTGAAATGGTTACCTAATGCCTATAATTTACATGACCCATACAGAAAAAGTTTACTACACATAGACTCTTCAAATTGGTGGCCAGACACATTAGACAATTTATTTAATTCTGGTTGGGTTTACCACTTCAATGCGATACCACAGAATCCTATGGGTAGAGACGCTGGTTATTGGATGAAGAGAACATACGAGGAGTTATACAAATGAAAGTAGTATTTTTTTCAGAGAGTCAAATTAATGGTAAGGTGCCACGAGATTTTCCCAATGCAAGAACAGAATATGCTTGGATGATGGCATTAGATGCTCCACATTACAACATAAATAATATACCAACTGAGAAGTTTGATTTAGGTATCGTTATAATACCAAAGAATAATCCAAACATAGATTTAGATTCATTCAGAGAATGTTGTGACAAGGTTGCAGTAATGCAGGAAGGGCCACATTGGTTCTTCCAAGACTATTCTGTATCACAACAATTTCATTATTTTAATTTACTAATGAGTGCAGATTGGGTTTATTGTCACAACGAAAGCGACGTTCAGTATTTTTTAGGACTTGGTTGTAAAGACATCAGAGTAATGAGAAGTCTTATGATACCTGAAGGATTAGTACCAAGAAGTGAGTGGGGAAATGGCACAATAATTGGTGGTAACTTTGTTAGTTGGTATGGTGGTTTTGATTCATATATAGTAGCTAGAGGAATAGGTAATTCTATTTGGGCACCATCTATGGGTAGGAAACAAGAACAAGAAGACATGATAGAAGATATTAACTATATGTCATACATGAGTTGGAGAGAGTGGATTACAGCACTTGGTCAGTTTAACATTGGAATTCATTTGATGAGAACACACGCCGCAGGAACATTTGCAATGAATTGTGCATTTCATGAGATACCTTGTATTGGTTACAAAGGATTAGACACACAAGAAATACTACATCCACTAACTACAGTAGATGTTGGAGACCTAAAAACTGCAAATGGAATTGCTAGAAAACTTAGAGATGATGAAAAATTCTATAAATTATGTAGTCACACAATTAGAAAAAGATTTAAAGGATATTATACAGAAGACGCTTGGAAAGAAAATTGGAGAGTTACAAATAAATGAAAACATTCTTCAGAATAACCAATAACAAAGTTTATGGTATTCAACGAGAACACTTAGGATTTCCATCTAATAATCCAGCTTACATACCAGATGATTATTTAAGTAATAAAGAATTTGTAATTATGAGAACCTGTCATGGTATTGGTGATTGGTGTATAATATCAGCGATACCAAGACTACTTAAACAAAAGTATCCTGATTGTAAGGTTTATATACCATCTAGTAAAATGTTAAAAACTCTCTTTGGAGATATGTTGAATAATTGGGGATATGGTACATTTGATGCTAGTACAATTTCAAAGGTTGTATTTGAAAACAATCCATATGTCGATGATTTTATAGATGAGTATCGTGGTGAGGTTTTTCACGACCACTATAAGATATTTGATGTTAATAAGGATGAAGTACCTCTAACTGAACAAATGATGAGATTTTGGCAATTAAAAGATGAGGAGATGGTTGATACCACACCAGATTTCTATCCCACAAAAAAAGAAGAAGAATTCAAAATAAAATTTAATTTGGAACATAAGTTAGATAATTATTCTTATATATCAGTTTCATCTACGTTTGAAACCACATCTAACGCTAAGTTATTAATCGACAAAATAAAAGAAAAAGATACAGATAATATGAAATGGTTATACTATGGCGAAGTTCCTCTCAAAGAATCTAAATTAAGTTTTTTGAATGGAATTGAAATTAAACCTATGAATTTAACCATAAGAGAACAACAGACTTTGAAGATAAATGCAAACTACAATTTCGGTAACGAAACAGGTATGAATCTTTGGACTCCTAAATACTCAAAAACCTATGTTATCGGAAATAAGTACTTTGGGCCAGTTCACGGTGGTAAGAATGAAGGTAAACTAAGAAAGAGACCATTTAAGAGTGGTAATTTTATTAACAAAGTGGAGTATTTATGAGATATTGTTTTGATATTGATGGAACTATATGTACAACAGATTGTGAGTATGAAGATGCTGTACCATATACAGAAGTTATTGAATGGATAAATAAAAAGTATGATGAGGGGCATCACATACAACTTTACACATCTCGCGGAACTTCTTCTGGAATAGATTGGTTTGATTTTACATTAAAACAGATTGAAGGTTGGGGTGTGAAGTATAATGGTTTGAAATTAGGTAAACCTGCTTATGATTTATTTGTAGATGATAGAGCGATGAACAATAAGGATTGGTACAAAAAAGAAGGAATTAAAATTTGAACATATTGATTTCTTGTGCTGGTGGTCCAGCAGCTGTTGGTATAATAAAATCTGTAGCTGAGTTTAATGATAGTACACACAAAGTTGTTGCAATAGATTGTGATGAACTTTCAGTTGGTTTCCATCTAGCAGATAAAAGTTATGTAGTTCCCTTTTCAGTTGAAGATGATTTTTGGAAGGAAGTTCTTAAAGTTATTAGATATGAGAAAATAGATTTAGTGATACCTACAGGTGATGCAGACATTGTTCACTTTTCAAAAAACAAAAATGTTCTAAAAAAAATGGGTGTTACTGTTTTTATGTCGGATTACAAGACCATTAAAATTTGTCAAGATAAACTTCTATTTTACAAATATCTTGTTAAGAATGGATTAGAAAATCTTCTACCTAAAACATCAACGGATTGTAAAAAAATTGATTTACCAATACTTTGTAAGCCAAAAAGAGGTAGTGGTAGTAGAGGTATAGAATTGTGGGAAACAGAGTCTCAAATAAAAGAGTTGGATAAAATAGAAAATCTACATTACAGTAGTGATTATATATTTCAGGAGTATTTACCAGGCAACGAATATACAATAGATGTTCTATGTGATTTAAAAGGTGAAATACTATCGATTGTACCAAGACAAAGACTACAAATAAAAGCTGGTATATCATCTAAAGGTAAAATAATCAGAGACAAAAAAATAGAAGACAGTTGTAGAATACTCTGTAAAAAGCTCAGAGTGAAAGGGCCTGTTTGTATTCAGATGAAAGAGGATATTAACGGTACACCAAAGTTTGTGGAAATAAATCCACGTGTAGGTGGTGGTACTTATTTTGCTACTCTCGCTGGTGTTAACTTTATGAAAATAATTTTGGATATGATGAATAACGATGATATTTATATAGAGGAGCCCAAAGAAATAACGGTTTTAAGGTATTACGAAGAGGTTGTAGTAAATGAGTAAGTTTTTAAATTTAGATAACGTTCTATGTTTATCACCACATCCTGATGATGTAGAGTATGGTATGTTAGGTAGCATAATTAAACATACAGATACTAATTTTCACATAATGGTATTCTCAATTGGTGGTGATTTTGATGTTTCTTCTAATAAGACTAGACAAACTGAATGTGAGGTTATTTGGGATAAGTTAGATAATGTTACTGGTACTTTTTTATATGACACACATTTATCAGTATTAACAGAAGATGAGCTAGTAAACAAAGTGGATAACTTTAATCACAACACTCAAACCAAATGGGATGCAATATTCTGTCCACCTAAAGAAGATTCTCACTTTGAACACAAAATGATTAATTCGATAGTACCAGCTTGTGTAAGAAGATTGGATTGTGGAATCATAGATTATAGAACACCAAGTACCTTAGAAAATTGGATACCTAATTTATATGTTGAAGTAGACATAGAAGAAAAGTCGGAGTTGTTAAAATCATTTGAATCACAATCAAACAAATCATTTTTTAATAAAGGCCCATTAGAAGTATTCCATACAAATTATAATTGTAAAAAAAGAGGAATAGATTTCGTAGAGACTTACAGAATAGAGAGGCTATATGATTAACAAAAGGATTATGATTATCGGTGGTACGGGAGCGTTAGGAAAACAACTTACTGAAAGATGGAAGGTAGGTAATGAGATACTAATATTTTCCAGAAACGAACACAAGCAAGAGGAAATGAAAAGAACGTATCCTGATGCACTATATCGTATCGGAGATGTAAAAGATAAAGAATCAATACTAAGAAGTATGTATGAATTTCAACCTAGTATTATTGTTAATACCGCCGCACTGAAAACAGTTTGGGTTGCACAAGACAATCCATACGAATCAATACAGACTAATATCATAGGACATCAGTATCTAATAGATTGTGTTAGGGAATGTAGACATCAAATAGAATCTCTAATGTTTATATCAACAGACAAAGCTTGTAGTCCTGTTAATGTCTATGGTATGAGTAAAAGTATAGCAGAACAAATGTATGTAAACTTTGCAAAACAACAATCAGATATTAAGGTCGCACTTTGTCGTTATGGTAATGTTTTAGATTCAACCGGTTCACTAATACCTGTTTTTAAAGATATGATTCAGAGTGGTGTACAGAGTCTACCGATTACAAACTTTGATATGACTAGATTTTTGATAACTCTGAATGAAGCAATTGATTTGATTGAATGGAGTTATCAATCACCAGATTCACACGGAAAGATAATTGTTCCTAAATTACCATCTATGAAAATTATAGATTTTGCTCGTGCGATTGCAATATCGATGAGTGAACCAGGAATGGAGTTTCATAAAATACCAATTAGAGATGGTGAAAAGCTTCATGAAGAGATGATAAGTTCTATAGAAATGCAAAGAGTAGAGGACACAGAATCAGATAAGTATCTGTCAATAGGTTACAAAAGAATTAGTGAAGATTATAATCGTAAACCTTTGAATTCTGAATTTCACCTAATAGATAGTGATGAGGCATTTATGTTTTTAGTTAATAAAGGAGTATTATGAAAGTAGGTATTACAGGCTCTAATGGTTTCATAGGATATCACTTATGGGTTCATCTAAAATATTTGACTAAACCAATCGATGATTTAGAAGTAATTAGATTAAGTAGAGATTTAAAAGAAGTCAATAAGTGTGATGTGGTAGTTCACTTAGCAGAAAAAAATAGGGGTGATGAGGATGAGATATACCATAACAATATATCATCTGCGAGTACATTAGCATCTGCAATGAATGGTAACCAACGAATACTATACGCCTCTTCAATACACGAAGATGATGATTCAGTATTTGGTAGATATAGAAAAGAAAATAAGAAGATGTTTAAGAGTTGGGCAAAATCTACTGGTGGTTCATTTTCATCATTGAGAATACCCAATGTTTTTGGCCCATTTTGTAAACCAAACTACAACTCTTTTATTGCAACCTTTTGTCATAAACTAATAAATGATGAGGAGATACAGGCTAACTCTAATGAAGTTGATTTAGTGTATGTTCAAAATCTATGTAGACAAATTGTAGAAATCATAAAAGAAAAAGGTGACGAAGAAAGTTACACCATAGAATCGGATGTTAGATATAGTGTTCAGTATGTTTACACTAAACTAGCTATGTTCAAAAAGAGATATGTCGATAATAATATAATACCAGATGTACACAAACCATATAATACATTCGAATTAGATTTATTCAACACATTTAGGTCACACCTAACCAACAGATTAGTTACTATGAATAGTAATTCAGATGATAGAGGATACTTATCTGAAACTATAAAAACTGATGCGGGTGGGCAATCATTCTTTTCAACCACCAAACCAGGTTACATCAGAGGACAACATTTTCATATGAGAAAATTAGAAAGATTTTGTGTTTTAAAGGGTAACGCTGATATTAATCTAAGGAAGATTGGAACAGACGAAGTAATCACTTACAAAGTTTCAGGTAGTAAAACACAATATATAGATATGCCGTTATTTTACACTCACAATATCACACCATCAGATAACAAAGAAATAATAACATTATTTTGGACTAATGAATTGTTAGACAAAAATGATACAGATACTTATTGGGAGAATGTTTAATGGGCTATTCAATGAGAGAACTCACAAAAATAGTTCCTTTACTATCAGAACATTCGGATAAAACTGTAATGTGTGAGCTTGGTAACAGTTATATAAAAGGAAGAGAAGTTGTAAATTGGTTATATTCTCAAGACTTCGAACTTGCACGTGATATACCTATAGGTGGTGAACAACATAATAAAGGTATAGTTTCTAAACATCTTTGGGAAGGAATCGGTTATGAATATCTGTCAATAGATATGAATAAATTAGATGGTGCACATTATTTTGATTTAAGAAAGAAACTACCTACCTATCTGAAGAATGATTTTGATGTAGTTTTAGATGTAGGCACCATAGAACACGTAGACAATCAGTATATGGCTTTTTTTAATGTAGATTATATGACTAAAGTTGGTGGTATAAACATACACTTTTTACCAAAGGTTGGTACCTGGCCTCAACATTGTAGGTATTACTTTGATACTGATAATTTTGAAAAATTGGCTGATATTTGTGGTTATGATATTTTGAATATATCAGAGGAATATCATGATGCAGGTACGTGGATTTTTGCTGCATTGGTTAAAGGAGATAAAGAATTTCCAACCGAAGAAGAATTTGAAACTGTTGGTATACATTATACAGATCAGCTCTCATATGATAGAAAAATATATCCATACGCATATGAATAGAATAGACTTAAAAAATATAGAAAATGAGTTACTGAAATGTGAAATTGTTTTAGATAAATGGGGTAGAATTGCATACGGTGTTAATCAATCTCGAAAGGTACTCTATGACAGAAAGAGAAATCTGTACTACAAAATATTTGATAAAGAATATTGTCGTAGAGAAAATTTTATAAGAGCTGTTAAAGCCGGTTACTTTGAAGAAGTGGCTCCTGCTCTTCTGTCACTAATAGTAGATGGTGATGATATAATCGGTTACATTTGTGAAGGTGGTGAGCCATTGATTACACCTAATTCTATTCATATGTTACAAGAAAAACTATTGAAGTTAGTAGATGACACAAAACTATTCTACTATGATTTAGTACCACAAAATGTAGTTGTAATAAAAAAGACTGGAAAATTAAGTCTTATAGATTTGGAGAGTGTGTATCATATAGATGAGCTATACAGAATAGATAAACATAAGGCTGTAGTAAAACCAGTCGAATATTTTAAAGAATTAGAAAAGAAATGGAGAGAAAACATGGATAAGGTTATAAGTTTTATACAACCTAGCAGAAACAACTTAAAGTATCTAAAGTGGAGTTATGACTCTATCAGAAAGAATTTAGGATACCGACATGAGATATGTTGGGCTGATGATTTCTCTGATGATGGAACTTGGGAGTGGATGCAAGAGATTGCAGAAAAGGATAAGAATGTAAAGATACATAGAAATGATGGGCCAACCAGATTAGGACACACAATACTTTATGATACATTGGTAAATGATTATGCAACTAATGATATTGTTATGATATACCATGCTGATATGTATGCCTGTCCAAAATTAGATGAAGAGGTTCTTAAACATTTGGAGCCAGGTAAGGTAGTCAGTGCTACTCGTATAGAACCACCACTACATCCTGATGGGCCAGAAAAGATACTCAAAGACTTTGGTATAGAACCTGAAGAATTTGATGAACTAGCTCTAATGACATTTTTAGATGAGGGTGTAGATTATAGTAAGAAACCTACTAATGGTATATTCGCACCTTGGGCTATATACAAAAAAGACTTTCAATCAATAGGTGGTCACGACCCATTGTACGCCCCACAATCAAAAGAAGACTCAGATATATTCAATCGATTCAAATTGAACGGATATGAGTTAATTCAGACTTGGAAAGGGTTTGTATACCATATGACTTGTAGGGGTAGTAGATTTAAAGATGGTGCTATGAGAAATCCAGCAGGTCAAGTCTTTATGAAAGGTAGAGAATCATCGGAGTGGTTAGCTCAAAATTTAAGAAGTACTCGTAACTTTATCCGTAAATGGGGACATATGGTACAACATGACCACTTACTACATCCTGTTATACCACCAAAATATGATATAGCATTTGTTGCGTATCGTTGTAATAAAAAGATATTATATGAATTAGAACCTTGGTGTAATGTTGTATACTTAGATTTAAGTGATTCAGATGGTATGGTTGAGTACAAACGAGAAGAACAGCCAAACACATCATTCGACTTAGATGAGAGAATAAAATTATATGGTAATAGTAAGATATCAGAGCTACACGATATTTGTGTGGAGTTTGATGCAGATAAACTAACACCAGAGAATTTTCAAACTATCGTAAACCTATCAGCCATAATTCAGAATAGTGGGCAGGTAGGAGTTATGCAGTATGATATATTCAAATTTTTCATAAATTCTTTGGATACATACGAAAAAGATTTGATTTTAGTAAAATAAATATATATATATTATTATGATGTACTATATACTATTCAATGAAAAAGATGAAGAACTATGGGATCAAAATACATTAGGTGAGGAATCCTTTGGTAGTTTCTATACTGGATTAGGTTTTATAGCTCTGAACAATATAATTAATCGAGAGCCAGAGTTACTATCAATTATAAAAATTAAAGATGAAAAAGGTAAGGACTACAAAGTAACAGAATTCTTAGATAAAGTGGAAAAATGGAAAATAATCACTTGACTTTATCAAATATTATGTGTAGCTTAAGGAGTTATTAAATGGCTAAATATGACTATTATGAAGACCTAGAAGAACAGGCGTATCAAGACAGTATAACACCCAAGAAAAAACCAAAGAAACAAAAAAAGAATTGGAGTGAAAATGTATCTCAACCTAAAAAAAAGTTTGATTATCGTAAAAAAGATAATAAGTACAGTAATAATCCTAAACGTATTTAACGCATGTGAATCAAAGTTAGAACCATATTCTCACAATGAATATACTTATAGTGGAGAAGAGGTTGATTACGAGATAACTCACAATGATACGATTGAAGATGATGTTGTGGAAGACACTCTTTCCAGATTGCAGTTTGAAGTGTTAACAGATTTGGAAATGGACTCTAATGGTTACTACAGATTACAAATAGATACGACAAACTGGCAGACTCTATACAGATTTAGTGGTAGAGTAACGAGAGATAGTTTACCATGTAGAGTTATTCAATTTGGATGGTACTCAGCTCATCATTGGATAATAGGTGATACTTTAGGATATGTTATTGCTAACAATGGTTTATCTGATGATATGGTTTACGTTGGATATGATACAACATATTTGACTTGGTTTAATGGATTTGAAGTACCAATAGTAAATGGTAGTTCTTATTCAAATGATGATGGAGAAGTAAATACTATGATTGCACCAGTTCAAACTATGATTGGAGATACTATAAACATATCTTATGGTTTTTGGGATAATTGGAGATTGGAAGAAACACGAGGTTTTTTTGAAATTATTTTAGATTAAGGAGTTTACTATGGAAAAACTTATTAAAGAGGTTTTGGATAAATATAATAGTGGTAGGAAGAAACTACCTAATCAAGATTTGGCTAGACTAATAGTTGCACATATCAGAGTTGGTATAGATGGTAAAAAAGGCTGGTTCTTAGATTTAAGTGATCACAAAGGACAATATGATAGGGAACGTGAACTTATAGCAGAGTATGAAAGATGAAATGGGTGTTAGTTAATAGATTTGATGAGATAGTCGATACCTGTGAAATAGCTAGTGGAGTAGGTGTATCAGGTGCAAAAACTTACTTCAGAAAAAGAAAACAAATGGATGTAGAGTCTTTTGATAAGCTATGGAAAGTGATGAGTAAAACAGAGTACGATAGAGTATTTAAGAACAACCTATATGATAGACAGATGGGTAAGATGAAATACGAATGGTGGAAAGATGAGGAGAGCTATTTAGATATAGAAGCACCTATTACACAAAGTGGAGAGGATGATGGCAGGAAAACAAAAGGGTAGGAGAAGATACTTATCACCATCTCAGGAAAAAGAACTTGAAATGTTAGCAACAGAGATAGAGGCTGAAGCTATTCAAATGAAAATAGACTATGAGGAAAACCCTTCAGAAGATAGTGGTAGTGTCGTAGTAATACATCAAGAATCAGAATTTTTAGATGAGGAAGAATGAGTTATGTAGACACATCTACTTTATCAGTTCGTGAAATAGATAGAAGAATTGCTAAGGAAATGATAGTTAAGTATCATTACTCTAAACAATGGACAAAATGTAGTGTCGCTTTAGGATTATATCACAATACAGGAAATGAACATCAGTTCTTTGATGAACCAGAGGAAAAATTAATAGGAACAATATGTTATGGAGACCCAATCGGTAGACACTCTGGTGCTTCAATATCAACGATTATTCCACGTGAGTCTGCATTTGAGTTGGTAAGATTATTTGTTCATGATGGCTACGGTAGTAATATTGAATCTTATTTGATTGGTGAAGGTTTTAAATGGTTGAAAGAAAATAGAAAAGATATAAAAGCTCTTATATCATATGCAGATCCACAACAAGGTCATGTAGGAACAATATATCAAGCTACCAATTGGGTATATCAGGGTAATAGGATAAGGCCAAACGATAGTTGGTTATTTAAGTGGGAAGAAGATGGTAAGTGGCAACATGGTAGAACTATATTTCCATATTACGGAACAAATAACATAGATAAGTTGAAATATTTAGTTGAAAAAGATTTTTGGGTAAAGAAAGAATTAAGAAAACATAGATATGTATATTTTCTTGGTAGTAAGAGTGAAAAGAGAAACGCTATGAATAATTTAAAGTATCCACCTTTACCCTATCCTAAAGTGTCGGATATAGAAGAAATTGAAATAATAAAAGTAGAGGTTAAAAATGGCTAATCATGTTTGGCAAAGAGTAACAATAGAATCAGACAAATCAGAGTTACATCAGAAGTTAGACGACTGGTTCGGTTCACTAAAATATAATGATGTAAAAGGTGTAGTAGAGCCTATATTTGGTAAGGATTGGAAGTATGATACAGACGCAGTTGGTAGTAAGTGGATAATAGTTGAAGATTGCACATTTGGGGATACTGAAAGTTATATAAACTTTTGTTCAGCCTGGCACCCAGCAGATGGGTTCTTAGAGGAACTCAATTCGGTTCTACTCGCTATGGATGAAAACGCAACAATGTCGTTTACGGGTGATGAAGAGTCAAATGATTTCTTATTTGCTGGTTATGGTAGTAAAGATGGTTTTCATTTGGAAATGAGTGACGATGTACCGGAAAGAATTTGGGAAGAAGAATGTGAAGAAGAAGGTCTTGATTATGATGAAGAGACAGATAATTTTTATGAAGAGGTAGATGATATACACAATTCACTACTGAACGAATCAATAAAACAAGTGGAAGGATATTAAAATGATAATAACAACATTAGGATGGCTTTGGATAGGTATATTAGTTGGTTCTACAGCTGGTTTAGTTTGGTCTACTATATACTATACGAGAAAGATAGGTACTTTAGAAGATGAAATAAAAACCCTTAGAGGGACTAGAAATGTACTGAAGGATGAGCTAATTAAATTAAACAATTCACCTAAACCTAAGCCAAGAAGTAGACGTAAGGGATACAAAAAATAATATATAGTATATTTATATGTAACTACAATGGAGATTCCAAGTGAATGCAAATGATAGAAAAGAGTTTGAGATAGTACACCTAAAGATAGACGAACTCAAAAAAGACATTACTGAACTAAAGAACGAGATGAGTAAGGCACATTCAAAGACAGATGAATCTCTAAGTTTTATAAAAGAAAACCTATTCAATCCAAACGAAGGATTATGGGCTGAAACCAAATTAAATAGTCAATTCAGAGAGAACTCACAGAAGTGGAGAGGGATAGTCGGTACGGGATTTGTCGGATTGTTCCTCAAACAATTGTGGGATATGATGAGTTGAAGACGTGTGAATACGTGTATCGCTTGACATTGTTGACACATGGTAAAATCTTCTAACGAAGATTTCACAGACATAGGGTTATCTAGCCCCCACCCATTACACAAGCCTCTCCAAAGTCGTTGTACTTCTTATATACTTAAACCCAATAGGAGAAGGCTTAAATCTTTTCGGTATACTCCTAAAAAAAGATTCATCTAACAAAAAACTAACACTTTTTCCCTTAATATAAAAGGTTGTGGATACTATTTAATCTTAGAGGGACATATAAAAAAAGAAGTCGACAAGCTTAGTGTCTCTCTAACTTAGTAATGAAATAGTACTTGGAGTAAATACCAAGTTGGGAGAATAAAAATGTTAGCAACTATCCTGCTATCAATAACGTTATCAATCACCAAACAACCGGAAGTAATCAAACCAATACACATAGACCCCTATTCAATATACTCTGACCAAAGAGGAACAGCCATAGTAGAGTTTCGTATCGATAAAGAAGGTAAAGTCGGTGAGGTAACGATAATTGATACATTCGATGTAAATACTAATCATACAATAAAAGATGCAGTCCGACAGATGAGGTTCACACCAGCTCTTCAGAATGGAAGGCCTGTAGAAGTACATTATAGATTGCCTATACTTGTTAAGTAAGATAAGCAAAATAAGTATTGTATGCTATGAGGTTCTGTAAGTAGATTAAGTTATAAAACCTTATTGGGGGGAGACATAAACCGAGCTCCCCCCAATTATCACCACTTTCCACTATTTATATATAAGAAGGTTACATTGGACTTGAACCAATGGAGAAAGCCCATCGAAACTATGTTAGTACTGTTGTTTATTATATTACCGTTAGCTTACCTATGGTGGAAGGAAAGCTAAGTACATCATAGAGGGGAAGGGCTAATACTTCCCTTTGACACACCTTAACCCATTTCAACCCACTTTTTGACACTATCACCTATTTATTATTAGAAGGTATTGGTTATATTATACTACGTGTATGTCTTTATGACATATTTTTTTAGCCAAGCATTTTAATAAACTGTGTGTGTCATATTGTCAGGAGGTGACGAAATGCCAAAGAATTTAAGCAAGGATAGGATGGTTTGGGCCATTAATGAGACTACTTCTATGAGACAAGCGGCTGTGTTGTTGGGAGTAGCCTATAATACTTTTAAAAAGTATGCTAAGATGTATGAATTGTGGAAACCTAATATGGATGGGCCTAGAGCTAAAAGTGGTCTTCCACGTGGCTTTAAGCCAGTAGAAATAGCCGATATACTCTCCGGTAAGAACCCCGATTACTCTACAGCTAAGTTACAGTATCGGTTAGTTCGGGAAGGTTATCTGGAAGAGTGTTGTAGCAACTGTGGATATGATGAATATAGACCGGCTGATATGACTAAGCCACTCCAATTAGACTATCTGGATGATGATTCTACCAATAAAGAATTTAGCAACCTCCGCTTATTGTGTTATAACTGTTATTATCTACTGAAATTGAACCGAAATGAGCCCTCTGTACCCTCAAATGTGAAGACTTTTACCGAAGCGATTAACAAAGCCTTCTCCACCGACTCAACTGAGTAGCGAATCCTAATCTCAATACCTCTAAGCTTAACGCATTTTTGCCATATGAGTCAAGTATTTTCTTCAAAAAACCCTATATTTTATGCGGCGTATCGACTGCACGCGGCTAATTAATTGAAAAAAAATGAAAAAAAGTGAAAAAAACCCTTGACTTTTAGCTTATTTCTTCGTAGCTTAAAGGGTAATGATTAAGGAAATAACAATGAATTAGTGAGAAAAGATTTAAGGGGGCTAGGGTTAAGAGCCACCGCTAGAATACCATCAGATTAAGTTACTGTAAATGGATTCTTCTGGAGCCCCAAAAACTTCTTAGACAAACCAGTGAGTTCTGACGAGAGTGGTCATAGGATGAGCTAAGATATAGAGGGGATGGTGACGGCTAATCCCCTCTGAAGATTTACTTTGTTGTTGGTTAGGTGTGGCTGAGAGGTTTCCTCCTTATTCCCTCTCAGCCACTTTTTTATTAACTCGGTTAGCTAAAATATATTTTGCTACGCAAATGTGATACTTATATATATGAAAGACTTTAAACGATTACAGACACTTATTAACCAGATGGAGACAGACCTCATCATGCTCTATCAAAGCGGGGAAGTCATAGAGTTTATGAAAGAAGACCCCGAGTACATAGCGGTATCGATGGTTAGTCTAATACTGGATAGGGAGCACTTCCTACAGCTAGGTATGGTGGTAGGGGAGGCATGACAGAGTGACAGAAGTAGGGGCCATGCCGTAGCATTAAGTCGTTAATCGCGAGCAGGTGACATATTGTCACACGCTCATACTCAAGCGTATATAGAGGCAAAATTTTTTTCCCTATAGGAATTGATAAAACTTTCGTATCATAATGATAAAAAATAATTAGCGTAGGGTATAAGGTATTATGAAAATAGATTGGAAAAACTTATCGGGTGTAGTTGGGTTTATTGTGGCACTTTCAGGAGGTTACTATAAGCTCTCTTCTGATAGTCAACAGTTAGTAAAGGAGCAGATGGTTATTCAGAAGGCTGAAAAGGCCCGTTGGCAGATAGACTCTCTTCGTATAGAACGTAAGTTTAAGGAGTTGAGATGGGAGATGCAAGACTCACTCAGAATGGAAATAGCTAAGTTAGAGGATAAGTTAAGATGATTTACTTTTTATTTGGTTGTATATTATTCTGTATAACACTATGTATATATCTTATGATTAGTATGGATTAACCGATGTGGTTTAGGATTAAGGCAAAAGATTTATCTATTGATAAACAGAATGGTGGTAGGTGGATGACGTTTTGGCTTTGGGGAGATAGTGAAGACCATATTAGAGATATATTAGATAGTAAAGGCCACCATGACCCTATTGAATATATTATCCAAGATAAACCAAGTTTTGTTGACTAATGATAAATTTTTTATTACATATCTACCTCAAATTTCGCCAATGGCTACTCCCAACTAAATACAAGACAATACACGTTTATAGCGATGACAATTGTCGAACCGACACCGAAGGTGGACCATACAAAATAAAAATCAAAAAATATTAAAAAAAGACTTGACTCGTATTGCATTTTTGTTATAGCTTAAGGCATGATAAAAAAGGATAATATAATGAAAACAAATCAAATCGCAAGAGGTGAGTGGCTCAACAAAATTGTCTTCTTTAATGGAGTTATGGGTTCTGTTGTAGACCATTGTAATGGACGGTTTCTCGTCTGTTTTCACGATGCTGTAAATACTCACTTGTGGGAACACAAGTGGATTAATAATGAACATTTAGTGTGGGGTTAAGATGAACGAAACAATTTACTTTAGGGATCATATAATCGGTGTTGAGGAACTAGACCCGCCTTTTAGAGAAGTTCCTTTCTTTCAACTAATGGATGAGTTTTGTAATGATTATAATGATAGAGATAACTGTGAGAACTTTGCTGTGGTTTGGAATCATATAGACGATGAACTTCACGTTCAACAGATATACAATCATGATACTGGTGAGATTTATTGGGAAGATAATTTTCCTGAACTTGAAGGTTGTGGATGGCACGGTAGAGATTGGACTATAGGTGATGAGATAATTTACTGTAGTCTTTTAATGTGGGGTGAAATGGAGCAGACTATTGCTTAAACTAAAGACACAAGATGGTATTGAATTTGGTTGGGTTGCAGATAACTTCATATCGAAAGATATCTGCAAACGACTAATACTTTTAGGCAAACCAACTCTCGAACCATCTAATACTTTAGAGCCAGTTATAGAAAATTTTAGAACAAGCTCTAATACTTTTTTATATTACAATGATGGTATGGAGACCGTTGATAAAGTATTTAGTACAATTACTAATACTATAAAAGTTCCATTAGAGAATTGTGAAGGTATGCAACTTGTACACTATAAATCTGGTGAGTTTTACAAACCACATCATGATTACTTTTATTCAGATATGGGTTATTATGAAGGTGAAATGAAACATGGTGGTCAAAGAACTTGGACAGCTTTTTTATATCTCAATGATGTCAAAGAAGGTGGTGAGACAAACTTTCCAAATATTAATATTCAAGTTAAACCATTAGCTGGTAGAGTTGTTTTTTGGAGAAATTCAATTGATGGAAATTTAATTGAAGATAGTTTTCATGAGGCTAAACCACCAATTAATTGTGAGAAGTGGGGAGCAAATATATGGGTAAGAGAGAAAAAATTCATTTAAACAGGAATTTAATTTATGCGTAATAAAGAAAGATTTAAAACAGAAATTAAGGCTCTTCGAACTATACTTATGGATGATCCTTATTGTAAATCATTAGGTAGTTTTTGGACCTTTGTAGCCGATATGCATGTCGCATTAGTTTCCGATAGAAAGATTACAGATAAGATGCAGAGTAGCATCCAAAAGATTATTAATAACTACCACAGGTTAAATCAGCCTGATATTAGAACAAAGAGATTACAAATTATGGATAAGATGGATATGTTGTCCAAAAAATTAGAGCAGTGTGATTACCACAGGTTATATAAGATGGAAAAGCAGGAAGTCATAGATAGTATGAAGAGGTGGGCATCAAGAACAGGTAAGTTGACTAAAGGACAGATGGTATATTGTAATAAACTTTTTAAACAATTTAATAAAAAAATTCAAAAAAGACCTTGACTTTTAGCAAAAGTTTTTGTAGCTTTAGCCGTTAAATAAAGGGAAAAAATAATGAAAACAATTTTTGAAGAAATACAAGAAGATATGGATGAGTTCTTCGCAGAGATAGATGCTATCATCGGTAGGGAACCTGAGATGACAGATGAAGAAGCTGAACACTTAGAAATGAAAGCGGAGTTGGCTCATGGAATTTAATCAGGCTGTAGATAATTTACTTGTAGGGATTGGAGATGACTATACCAGATGGTCTTCACCATTGAAAACTGATGAGCAGAATATGGTTGATATTAAGACTAAGATGATTGCTGAGTTCAGAGATAATATCAAAATTAGGAATGGTAAGAAGTATGTAAAAGTTATCACCGGTTCTTCTGTTTGGGGTTTCATTGCTAAAGACGATGGAGTTCACAAAGGAATACCACATAAGAAAGGTGATGTCTTCAAAGCCGCTGGTTGGGCAGCTCCGGCTAAATGGGCTAGAGGAAGTATTTTTGACACTAACACAAATTGGTTCAGATGGACTGGGCCTAATTACTTATAAGGAGTAAAGTATGACAAATCCAAAAGATGAAGCCATCTTAGATATGATGGCTGATGAAATCGAAGTCAGTAACGAACTAATCGCTGATAACAGCGACTACGTTGATTATCTTCTCAATGAGAGGAAGGATGGTTACTCAGGTGATTATGAGTCATCTGATGTAATGGAGTTTGATGAAACTGATGACGAGTGGTATCTTGACTAAATGTAAGGTATGTAAAAAAGAGTTGGATGGAGTAATGTTATTCTATCCCACTCTTTGCTTGCAATGTGTTGTAGAGTTAGATATTGATGATAAAGAAAAACTTAAAAAATATAAAGAAAAGACTTGACTTGTATTGCAATTCTTTTGTAGCTTTGAACGTAATGAAAAGGAAAAATATGATACACAAATTAGTTCATGAAACAGTAAATATTAAAGGATGGGACATAGTTGGTTCTATCGATTGGACAGTTGGTGATGAAACCGAATTACCATTTGAGGATCATCAACCTGACAAAACATTGCATTACATCAATGGTGTTGATAAGGCTGGTACATCGGTTAGTTGTATTGGTGAAGTAGTTGATGGTACAGTTGTAGATGTATTTTTTGATTATTTAATTGCTAAATATAATAAATAAAGGAGTCAGTTAATATGACATATGTATATGAATATGTTGTCGGTAATGACAACGTTAAAGTGGAGTACTGTTTTAGCAGTGTTTCAGACTCAATCAAAGTGGTTGAGATGTGGGTTAATGATAAATTCCATAGGGTTAATTGGATGAGTCCAGAAGGTAATAAGGCTTTGATGACTAGGTTGGAAGCCGATATGGAGAATAGGATGTGTGGTACTTTGGATGATGTAACTGTTGGAACTGAAATTGATTTAGACAGAGATATACCGGAGATTGGAATTGCTTAAAGAAATATTAGATAGACTTGTAGATATAGAATGTCAGTTAGATGACGCTTACTACAACCTACCTGAGTACGATGCTAACTCAGAAGGTAAGGGTTATATAGATGGTGCAAGGTGTGACTTGTACCATCTAAAAGATGAAATCGAAAAACGTATATTAACCGAAAAAAGCTTAGACCCAATGGAAAGGTTTGATGATAAGGATGTCACGCTTGATGAGGTTATGAATACATCACCAACATTAGCCAAAGGATTATAACAATGTGGAATGATATAGCAACAATAATAGTTTTCAATTGGATACCAGTATCTATGATTGTAATTGCATCTTGGTTATTCGTAGAGTTAGTTAAATACGAACATAGGAGAAAAAATAATCAATGAATCTATTAGAAGCAATTATAGATAAGTTTGATGGCGTTATTATAGAAGATAACCAATGGACAGTAGATGGTTCTAATGGTAAACGATACATTGTAGAATGGGATAAGTATAATAAAAAATACAGTTGTCAATGCAAAGGTTATATTTATAGAAAGAAGTGCAGACACATTACAGAACTATCAGAATCTTTTAGGAGACATTATGCAGTTAGATAATATAGACCACGTTGCTATACAAGTTACACACATAGCTAGAGGTGTGGCTTTTTATAAAAAGAATTTTAATTGTGAAGTAGAATATGAAGACCAATCTTGGGCCTTACTAAAATTTGAAAACACAAAACTAGCTTTAGTATTACCCGCAGAACATCCGCCACATATTGCAATTATAGATGATGAATTAGAAGGTGGAGATGTACATAGGGATGGTAGCCGTTCTAAATACGAACATGATGGCTATGGAAATATGGTAGAAATAATTACTTATAAGGATGTAAAATGAAAGATAAAATAAAAATAAATGATGTTGTTGAATTCAAAGCATCTTCACTTGGAAAAGGAACTATAGTTGCTGTACCTAATGAAGATACTCACATGTATACCGTTAGGCTAGGTGTACAGGATATAAATGGTAAACATATCAATTGTACTGAACATTACTTTAAGGTGGTTGAGTGATTGCAATCAAAAGAGGTTGTGTAGGTAAACAGACACAATCAATATTAAAAAGTTACTATCAACTAGCACTTAAATATAAAGGTTGGAAAGACTCACAAGTACCAAATTCCGATTGTTGGTATGGTGATAAAGAAGCTGGTGATGGAGATTTTGTTGGTGTATCTATGTTAGATTATTATCAACCATTAGCAGAAGAGATATTTCAGGTGAAACTACAACCAGCCAATAGTTTTTGTAGATTATATTCTAATGGTATGGTGTTAGATAAACATAAAGATAGAAAAGATATTCACTATACTGCTACTCTACCTATATGGTTTGATAAAGAATGGCCATTAAACATAGGTGAAAAAAAAGTAACTCTTAGTGTTGGTGATATATGTTTCTTTCAAGGAACTAATGTAATACATTGGAGGGATGCGTATGATGGAAACGAGCATATGGATTTATTTCTACATTGGAAAGGGGGTTTAAATGATTGAAATTCAAAAGAACAAAAGAGAGATAATCAGAATCTCTGAGTCGGAATATGAAGGTCATAAGTTTATTGATTTAAGAATTTGGTACGATGATAATGGAGAAATGAAACCTACAAAAAAAGGTATATCATTCAATCCTAATATTGCAAAAGAAGTCATCGAAGGAATACTGAAAACAGTAGAGGAGTCAGATTGGAAAAGCTTCTAACTAATAAATTATATTGGGCTATTGTGGCACAGATTATTGGTGGTGTAACCGCTTTCTTTCAGTTACAAGGTTGGGTTGTTTGGCCTGATAAACCGTTTCTAAAATCTATATGGTGGTTATACTTAACAAGTATAGTTATAGCACCATTATTCTTTTGGAGTACAAAATGGTCTTACGAACACTTCGGTGCTTTTTGGAATATGAGGTTAGCAGGATTTGGTATCAGTACAATAATATTTGGTTTGTTAGCTTGGAGTCTTATAGGTGAAATACCAACACTAAAAACTATGATTAGTCTCTTACTAGCATTAGCAATAATCTTAATACAAATTAGTAATCTTTAAGGAGAACTGAAATGAAAAATTTATCTAAAATACATATTATAATAGCAATACTCGCTTTTATATTTGGAACTCAACTTAGAGGGCAGACATTTAATTACAATATCGATTCAGATTTTGAGTTACTACCAATACCGCCTGAGTTAGTTCCTTATCAAATCGTACCATTAGATCCTGTTCCTGATTGTAGGTTAGAGATGGGTATTGAATTGATATTTCCACAAAGTATTACGAATATGCCAGAACCACAAAAAGAAGAAACCTTAGAAATTATTTATAAGAGAGTTGCATTCGAAATATCAAATCCTGAGAAGTCTGCAGGATTGTTTCAAATAGATGGTAGGATGTATCACTTAATCAGAATACCTTATACAGGTGCTTCTAACTTTTGGGGTTGGGAATATGATTGAGTATCTATTAGCTGGTACATTTATATTAATACTTGTAATGCAAATTAGAAATGGGTGGAAGTGGCAATGATAGAATATATTTTGTTAGGTATACTCGCACCGATAATGCTTAACCTAATACATATAATTATCGGATTGTATGTAGTTACGCAGAGAGGTAATCTAATGAGTTTAGGTTTTACTGGTATGGGATTCCTAACCAAAACAGTAGGTATGTTATTTTTAACTTGGTTAGGTGTTGGTTACTTGGAATTAGATTTTAGAATCTTTATACCATTACTAACATTTTTTTGGTTCTTCACTCATATAGTAGAAGCGTTTGTGATTCAACATTATATGAAAGAGAACGAAAGTAAATTTATTAAATCAATACAAATATAGGAGTTTATATGTTATTAGGATTAGGAACAGCATTTGCAATATTATTATTGACATTCTGGTTTTACAGAGATGACTTGAGGAATTGGTAATGAAAGAGTTTCCACAAAAAGAAGCTTACATATTATTTGGTGACCAACTAAATAAAATATTGAAATGTCTCTATGTTCTGAAAAGTAGAAATAACGATGTTGATGGTTTATCTCGTTTTATCGAGCAATTAGAAACTATGCCATCATATGATGATATGCTTAGTAAGTTCGAAGATGTGGATGATGATTTAGAAGACCTTTTAAATGGTTTTGGTTTAACATTACCAGATTGATTATGAAGAAAAAATTAAAACATGAGGTAGATTCTACAATAGTTGATTTGATAATGGAACATTATAATATACAATCTTTTAGTGGCATGAAAGAAAACTTAACTGGTGAAGAGTTTGACAGAATAATAGAGGTTGCAAAAGAAATGTATTATATGGATATGTTGAAAAGTGTTAAACATAACATGCCACGAAGCTGATGTACTATTTACTAAAGATAAAATGGTTTATTGAGGATATAATTAATTTGGTATATCAAGCTTTACAACTATACTTATATAGTAGACATTTAAAAATGAGAATTGAAAAAAATAATTTTGGGAGAAGAGAAGAATGGTAAATTTAAATATTAAAATATTAGATGAGTCAGCTAGAAGATATTACGAAAAATCTGAAGTTGGCTATAAAGGTGATGCAGGTTTTGATTTATATTTTCCTGAACAACATTTAGTTTGTGCTTATGAAACTGCTCTAATACCATTAGGTATTTCTGGTGAAATGACAGATGAATATGTACCGATTAGTTATTATGTCACACCAAGAAGTAGTATTTATAAAACACCACTTAGAATGGCCAATTCAATTGGTGTAATGGATAGTGGATATCGTGGTGAGTTTAAAGTACCTGTTGATAATAACTCTGATGAAGATTATATGATTACACCTGGTGACAGATTATTTCAAGTAATACATCCTTTACTAATACCATTTACTACAAAGATAGTCGAAAATCTATCCGATTCAGAAAGAGGTGAAGGTGGATTTGGGAGTACCGGTAAGTGAGTAGTGAAGTATTAGCAATAATAATAGCCATAATAATTATGGTGCCTGCAATATTGTTTTATGAACTTATAATAGTTAGAAACTATGCTGATAAGTTTTTACCACCAACGATATTGAGTTTATTCTCCAATGGTAATCCAAGAAACTTAAATAAGAAAAATGAAAAAGATAAGACATAGTAAATTACCAATTACATTATATTCGGAAGACCACTTGACTCAACATATGCTACAAGCCATTCAGATACAAATGGAAGCATATAGTTGGGATGATTGGATTGATGAAGATGGTAACTGGTTCAAATATTGGAACAAACCAAACCCTAAACAAATGGAGTTATTCAATGGATAATCAATTACAAGAATTACTAACAATCACTATGGAAGAGTGTGGTGAACTTATACAACAATGTAGTAAAGCTATAAGGTGTGATGATTATCGTGATAACGAAAAACTAATAGAAGAGGTCGGTGATGTTATGTGTATGTTAGAACTATTGCATGAATATGACCTCATTAGTTGGGAAGATGTCTACGAAAGAGTAGAAGTCAAAAAGAAAAAACTAAAAAGATGGAGTAATTTAATATGAACATAGGTT
>Ga0209645_1000116_pt1 | contig 39808 bp, 57 predicted proteins | sample ETNvirenome_6_30_FD_184070 | JGI IMG/M metagenome (GOLD analysis project Ga0209645, IMG submission 184070) | Marine viral communities from the Pacific Ocean - ETNP_6_30 (SPAdes) (version 2) | ecosystem: Environmental > Aquatic > Marine > Oceanic | place: Pacific Ocean | collected 2013-06-19
AAACAAAATATAAGGTTTAGCATTAATCCTCCAATGCTTGGGGTGTTTATAATGTATCCCGTTTGGAATTATTTGTCAAGTAAAAGTTGAAAGTTTGTTGTCCGTCTTTCCATAAACCAGTTTGGAACTTTACTTACAGGGTATCGCATCCTTGGCTTGTCTGAATAGAAGTTGCGATAGCTCTCCACAATGTTATCACTTTTGTAGTGATCTGGCATACAAAGAGGGAGGGCGGTAGGTTCTGCCGTTGGGAACAGAGAGGGATCATATAGCTCCATGATCTCCTGAAGGACACCAGCACACTTGTGAGTCTTTCCAAACCTCTCCGTGTATTCATCCAGCATAGCCTCGGTGTGTTCTACCAAAGACATGAAGTTAGCTGATGATGCCCGTGTCCATTTGGTTGATGGGTGGTTCTTGTGAACCGTCTTGTATGGTGCAACCTGTTCATCGTGCTGAACATTCAGGGTGGTACATAACATTTGGCATGATTCAAGAATCATCTTGACCACACGATAGTTGTCTAGTGATCGAGCAGACTTAGCCCAGTCGATTTGGTTGTTGTTTCCTTCGATTGCGAAGATATTCATTCGTCCTCCTTAATTGACGAGAAAGGGTATAACAGATGTCCAAGTTACTTCAATGGTTGCTGAGCCGTGAACACTATCCATAAAGCGAATTTTAATAAAATGGTCGTCAAGATCATTGTAGTATTTACATTCGATGATAATACCGAAATCTCCATTAATTTCTACAAGTTTTCCTATTGATTTGTGCGGATCTGTCACTTTTTGTCTACCATGAACGTGTCAATGTATCCGTGCGGAACCATGAACCAAACCATTCGCCATCCCATAAATGTTGAAAGTATTTCTTTATGATAAGGATCATTGCCTTCCTCGTCTCGTTCAGCGATCACTGCTAGATGTGTTCCGCCGTCATCAGTCTGGACTTGGACCGTGTATCTGTTGTTAGTGTAATCAGCTGCTTCTCGCATTAGTAATTCTACTGCTTCTTTAGCACTGATTTTGTTTGATTTCCAGTTTTGTTTATAGGCCATTATGCTTTACCTTTGTGATTTGGGTTGCCACCATTATGTCCGGCATGTTCATATTTAATCTTATTAAGCCTGTGTCCGTTCCGGATTGCACCGCCGCCCGATGCAGCATACCAAGCCTTCTTATACTGGTGGGCTTCTTCTTTACTTTCAAAGCGAACGAACGAAATATCCTGCATCTTGCCGGAGCCAGTTACAAAACCTCGTATTTCAGGTGCTGGATCGCCACCCATTTCTTCTGTACACCAAGGACATACATTTATGTATCCCTTGACTTCTCGTTTCCATTTGGAGTTACTATCGAACTCTTCACCACATTCTCTGCATGTTCTAATTTTAGGCATCACTCCTCCGTTCTCTCGGTGATATATCTAATGTATCATGATGCGGATGTTTTGTCAAACAGATTTATCAACTTTTTCAAATTCATTGTAATGGACTGTCCATTCTTTACCAGTCTTTATCGAGTAAGCTTGGATCCAGTCGTTCTGTCTTGGATAATGAAGGCGAGTAGATCCGACAAAATTAGAAGGAACCCACTTAACAAGATGAAGCTCGCCAAAAAAACGAATACTATGGTAATACTCGCTTTTGATTTTGATTAAATCACCAACTTTTACATCGATTTTGGTATACTCAGTCCCCATCAACTTCTTCATCTAGTCCTTCGAATTTTTCTAAAACTATTTTGAACATTTCTTCAATAAGAACTTGTTCTCGTGGATTGCTTTGGTCTGGATACTCAGCAACGGTGTCAAGAAGTGTCATTAGAGAACTCACTGCTGATAGTCTCTTAATCATCTTTTCGTGTCTCTCTTCGGCCTCTCCAAAGATCCCGACATTTTTAAATGGTAGCATAATAATTCTCCTCTCTTGTATATAATGTATCCCATTTGGTTCTAACTGTCAAGCTAGAAAACAATATTTAATGACCCTGAACCAAACAAAGCCTTGTGAAGTTCAATATCATCATCGTTGGTAACCGGTATTATGAATTGATACGGAACCGTTACCCTATCTTTTGATTCAATTAAATAGACCTGATAGAATGCCTCTTCGTAATTATTTAAATACAAAACGGTGTCTGTGATCATACCTAAGTACATTCGAGAGGAAACTGACTTAACGAAAACGAGTTGGCCAACTTCGAACATTGTTTTCCTCCTTATATCTATCGATTGTAGAAAATGAGAGTTGATGTTTATCGATCAAATCAATTATTTTTTCTTCAAGAATATAAACAGTATCCATCATCCTCAGTATCTGGTGTTCATCAAAATCATCTATGCTGCATTCGCCTTGAAATGACTCCACATAATGAAGCCAAAGGACTTCTATACTGTAGTCAAGCCACAGATATGTGTCCATTGCCAGTATCTCTTCCTTTGTCCAAGTGCTCATACATGTAAACTCCAGAGCCAGTGGGCACATAGGGGGTAGTAGGTCATAATATTTTAATATCCCCTGTCGCCAAAAGTATCTCAAACCCAGATCTTGTCAAGTATGAAAACGTACCGTCTGAATAAAAAACATGATAGGATTCTTCCCAATGAATCAATGAAGTTTCATCTCCTGTGGATGTTGAACCTATTTTGTAAACATTAATCACTATACCAACCTTGCCATTATCAACGATTAATGTACCTTGCTTCACCTCCGTCATAATCTCTCAGTGCCTTATAAATATCTTTATCTGATATGCTAGCAAGCGGCCTAACTAAACATAGTCCATTAAGTAGTTGCGGCGGCATGCGAGGGTCATAGTAGCCAACTTTAATTCCGTGTAGCACGCCGAGAAAAGCTCCAGTATCATCAAAGATAGAAGCACCAGACGATCCGAGCCAGCAGAAGGTCTGAAAATAAAAACTGAGGTATTGTGATCCAGCGAGCTGGCCTTCGGTATAAACCATACCATAATCAGATGGCCACGAAACCATATCTAAGTTCATGCCAATCTCGGGTTGACTGCGGTAAAACTTTACAGGCTTCAATGGTAATTCATGATTTGGTTTTAATATTGCCCAATCAAGAAGTTCATCTACAACTACAGGATCTAGTGTGAACTCCTCTCCAGTGTATTCAATTAGTTTAACTTCATGACACGAATCAATAACATGAGCAGCGGTTAAAATAAATTTTTGATCTCGAAGCTTGAAGTGGTTGCCAGAGCCAGCACCGGCTACCTTTCCATCTTGATAACACAAAATCATATAAGAAGATTCCATTTTATCTTCGAGTTTGTTTTTGCCAATGAACGGGCCGATGCCCATCATTGAAAGAGATATAATTCCCAATAAAATAATTTTCAGATACCGCATGACAGTCTCCCCCCATACAGTAACTAGTAGCGAATTAATAGCAAGCTCTAGTGCTACTCGTTATTTTCTAGAATAGTCGTCTTCAATTCTAACAACATCATCTAGTTCGGTTGTGCTAACCTCCATTAATTTTACATCGGTTCCTTGTGTTGCAGCAAATCGATGAACAGTTAAAGGAGTAATGTGATAAGTATCACCGGGCTGCAAAATGAGAGACTGTTTATCTCTTCGTGAGCCCTCATCTAAAACTAACTCTAATACACCCTCAACAACATAAATCGTCTCTTCTTTTTCTCTATGATACTGGAGGGATAATCTTTCACCTTTCTTGATGTAAAGCAGTTTTCCTACATATTTATCTGTTTTTGCCCAGATGTGTTCGTGACCCCATGGTTTATTTACTATCATTCTTCCTCCTTATCTATGAAGATCCATATACTTTTTTTTAATTTCTTGGTGATATAAATTCAAAGCATACATCATTTGATCTCTAAATGATGCTTCATTGATTTTAAGACCAAGATGTCTTACTATATTTAATCCCTCAATCCATGCTTGTGTTTCAAGGATTACCACGTCATTGGGTTCTGACTTGCCGCAGAATATAATTGCATGACCGATTTCGTGTATCAAGGCATAATATTGAAATTCTAGATCCAAACTTCGACCGATCTCAATGTCGCCTATCAAGTCTAAGTCATCAGAGTCAATCGGACCTGAGCCGAATGAACACTCTTCGCTTTCTTCAACAAAGTCAACAAGAACAAAGAGCTCATCGTACGAATAATCACTTAATATCTTAATCGCTTTTTTGATGTAGTCCTTTGTCAATGTATTGTTTGAGGTCGGTAAATCCTCCAATGACTTCAAATCCGGCTCCCTCCGTGTGCATTTTTAAAACTATCGGTACTGTTTCCATACCGTAATTAGTTTTAAACCAAGCCAAAAGGTCTGGTGAATTTTCAATCCAAGAAGCAACAAAAGGAATCTTCTCTTGTAATAACAAAGAGTTAGCCCTCTGGCAGAAGCCGCAGGATGCATATCCGATGATTTGATAATAATACATTTTATACTCCATATATTTTTAATTTATCTTCAAACAATAAAAAACAATTATTTATATTTCGATTTGTAATAATGAGTGATCCCTCTTGAAACTTTGTGTCACGATCAGGGAATTCATATAATTTAAAACCTGATGGCTCTTCTTCAAAGCTTACATCAAATCTCCTCTTATTGACCGTAGATAGGCTTTTTAAATGTTGTCTCAGTGAATCAAAATCTGGATTTTCTGAGAATGGTCCATCAAAAGAACATAATTGATTTGAGAAATAATTTAGTGTGTACATCACTATTGCCTCGTTCCACGGATCTATTTTTCTTTTGTGGTTCAAGGCAAAGTTCATGTAATTATCATCAAACGGAATCAAGCTCAATAAGTGATTAGTGAACTTGTCTCTTTCTTCCAAAAAAGCCAACAACATAAACAAATACTTTTTATCATTAAAGCAAGCATTTATCTTTCTATTTTTTGACAATGAGAAAGAGAACGGCATTGACTTTGCATTGGGAACTATTATTTTACTGTGGGGTATGTTTTCATCTAAAAAGCGAAGTTCGTTTGAGTATCCTCGCAAACTATCGCAAAATGAGAATGGGTAATACAAATTAGCCTCTCAATACTTGTCTCTTGCCGTTAAGCTTTTCTTTAATTAATCTTGGATTACCCATGATCATAACAGTTTCAGATTGAGAACCACCGCTATACAACACCATTTTTGAGACAGAAAACTGCTCATGTATACCAGCTTCGATGAGTCCTTCCTTAAGATGATTATATGCTAGATTATCTTCAACAACTGATATGACATGTTGTGGGTTTATATAAACTCTACTAATCGCAGGTGATCCTTCAATCACTTCAACCTTTGTTAATTCAACTAGCATTTACCATTTCCTTTGCAAAGAATACATCTTTAGACCTAACTAAAAAACACTCTTTATCAACAAAAACTTTCAAAATATCGCCTGCTTTTTCAGATGAAATCACACAAGCAATAGAGGGTTGGGAACTAATTTTCTTAGGATAAAGTAGGCTATTATGCAATGATTCTTCATTAAAAAGCCATGTGTTTTGTGGAATCCTTATAAGGTCTCCTTTTTTATAGCAACTCATTTCTCTGATTCCTTTGGCACTTCATATGGTCTTTGCCAATCGTATACCCCTGTTTCAGGATCAATCTTGGGGTTTCTGGGTATATCCTGCTGGACCGGTTGGTCGGGCTGTGGTGCTGGAGGCGGTGCCATGACAGGTTGTGGTGGCGGATTAATCGCAGCATCATAACCTTGCAACAACTCTGACATCTCAAGAAGCCTATTGTCAAATGAGGCTAGGTGTTGCCTAACTGTGTCAATTTTGCTAAGTGCAAATTTTATATTGGGCTGTTCTTGTTTCAAAGAATCACACACTTCTCGAATTGAGTGATCACAAAAGCTTAAGCATCCGCTTTCATCATCAATTAATTCTGATATAACTTCAGGAACTTCATCTAATTCAACTGAATACTGAATCTTAACTCTCATATTACCTCCAGAGTTTTATATAATATAACACATTATGATTGGGCTGTCAAGCTCCAATTATCATTTGGTAAAGACTTCCGGTAACTAACGCTATAAGTGCGGTCAACATGACCCATGTGACTTTTGAATAAGTCTCCTTCCATTGCTCAAGAGAACGAAGCCGAGCATACAAACCGGAGTCTGGATTGTAGACTGCTTCTTTTATCTGCTTAATATCATTAAACATTTCTTCCTGCTTGTCAGTCATCCTCTGAAGATCACTGCGAAGCTCTTGAATCAAACTTATAAGATGTGCGTTGGTATCCATGCTTTAATTAGTCCTTTAAATCTACAATCGCATAATTCATTGTGAGCAATGTTGATGCGGCAGACACAGCATTTTGAAGGGCACATCGGGTCACTTTACAAGGGTCCGTAATACCTGAATCTAACATGTTGGTGTAATCTCTAGTGAGAAAATTATAGCCTTCATTTTGTGTCTTACTAATTACTCCGTTAACAATTAAATCAGCAGATTCACCAGAATTCAGACACAATTGTCGCAGAGGTTCTTGAACTGCATCGAGAATAATTTTTGCACCAAGTGCCTGCTCTTCGTTATCAGTTTCAACATAAAGCCCAACAGATGCTCGGAGTAATCCAACTCCTCCACCGGGGAGTATGCCCTCCTCCAATGCAGATCGCACGGCCTCAAGTGCATCATCGATTCTGTGCTTCTTTTCAGTCATCTCTATTTCTGTTGCAGCACCCACGCGAATAACAGCGACACCAGAAGCAAGTCGTGTAATTCTTTCTTGTAGTCTTTCGCACGCTTGCATATCTTCTGTTTCTTTAATTTCGTTTTTAATCGATTCAATTCTATTTTCAACTGCTTCCTCATCACCTTGGCCTCCTACAATTGTCGTTGTGAACTTTCCAATGGTAGCACTCTTTGATCTACCAAAGTTTCTTAATTGAACATTTTTTAGGAGCATACCATCTTCCCTAGTAAGGAATGTCGCACCAACCGAGGCGGCTAAATCTCTTAGAATAGACCGTCTTTCTTCACCATAACGAGGCGATTTAACAGCACATACCTTCATCGTTCCACGAACCGCATTTGCAATCAAAGCAGCGAGTGCTTGTCCGCTAACATCATTAGCAACGATTAGCAATGGTCTTTGATCTTTTGCAGCGATCTCCAATGCTGGATATACTTGTTCGATGGTATCAATCTGTTCATCTGTGACCAGTATGAGCGGATCATGATACTCGGCTGTGTTCTGTCTCTCGTTTGTAATAAACTTTGGAGAAAGGAATCCTTGATCAATACGAAAGCCCTCGATGAGATCTAAAGATGTTTCAATTGATCTCGCCTCTTCAACAAGAACAGTTCCATCTTTTCCAGCGGAGTCAACAGCATTGGCGATAAGTGTACCGATGCCTTCATCATTGTTTGCTGAGATGGTTGCCACATGTTCAATATCTTGCTTGGATTGGATAGGTCTTGCGATTTCCTTGAGGTTTGTTACAATTGCCTCGCAAGCCTTATCCATTCCTCGCTTGATTTCGGTTGGTGAAGCACCAGCCACAATATACTTTTGGGCTCGGTTCAAGATACCACGAGTGAGAATAGTTGCTGTAGTCGTGCCATCTCCGGCATTCGATGCAGATTGCTTGGCTGCTTGCTTAACAATCTGTGCTCCCATATTCTCAAATGGATCTTCAAAGGTTATATGTTCTGCGACGGTTACACCGTCTTTCGTTACCATTGGGATGTTCTCTCCCTGATACATAATACCCACGGTTCTCCCTCTGGGTCCCAATGTAGATCCTACATTGTCTGCGAGTTTGTTAACTCCGTTTAATACTTTTGTTGATAATTCTTGACCGTTATTATAATGCTTCACTATTCCTCCATTATTTGATTTCGCTAACGCTTTGTGAAATTTCTTCATCCCAATCCATTCTCAAACGGATGAGAGGATTGAATGTTGCCGCAACTCGTTCTTGAGTTAGGATGCCTTCGGGTTTTACCAGTTCTCCTTCGATGTCAACAGATTCAAAGTCGATCTCTGTTCTCTGTTGATAAACAATAATTGGCTCTGGTTCATTGGCAAGAGCCGTTGTTAAAAATAAAAATATCACTATTGATCTCCCCAGTGACACCAACAGTCATCGCTGCCGCATCTTTCGCATACAATGCTGAGTTCAATACCCCAACCGCAGTCGCAAGGATCACAGCCGCAAGCAGGGCATGCATCTTCAATTAATCTCTTTAATATAAACACCATTTTCTCCTAGTCAATATTTTTTTCTACAGATTTTGCTAATTTGTCCGCATCAGCCGCAGCTTGAGCACCAACCGTTTTGTTTTCAAAGTCTGTAAAATAAATATTAAGGTTGTTGGTCAAATTCGCAAAAGCATCAAAAATATCTGTAACTCTTTGACCAAGGCGAACAACATATTTATTTGCGATACCTTTGAGTTGCTCTCTCGATCCAAAATCAAGACGAGCGATCAGCATGTCATTGGGAAGCTTATTAGTTTTAATATCACCATTTGCAAATTGGGTGATATCATAATCTCCTTTAATACCTTGTGATTCATCGCCAACAGTAAATTGATAAAAATCAACCCCCAAAATGCTTTTGTCTTGTCTTTCTTTTTGTCCAATTATGTATGTGATTGGCTTTTGAAATCGCTCTACACCATTTTTAAGGTTTTTAACAGAACCTGAAACTGTTTTATATCCTTTGAAAAAGAACTTTAAGGATAACGGAGTTTCTCCATCAGAATCAACAAGGTCTTCAATGGGTAGATTGCCGCCAGCGAGTTCAGTAACCTGTGTCCCTTTTATGAGGGCAGCCAACAAAGCTTCAAACATAAAGCCTCCAGTTTGATCGTTAAAGTCTTCAATAACACCAGCAAGAGAATCAAGAAAGACAAGATTGGCAATAATTGTCTCAATCTTTGACTCGTTTATGCAACTCTCATCACAGTCCTTGATAAAAGTTTGGACTGAACTTATTTTTTCTTGAAGTGTATCGCCCTGTATATTGCTGAAGAATCTTTCAATAATCTGTCTGTCATCAGATGCAGGGTCTCCCCACTTTTCAGATAGTGCGAACTTTGGGAGTTGTAATGTCTTTGTTACATCTTCTTTATCTTGCTTGAGTGGCATTTGTCTTTCAACAATGCCATTAAATTTATTCGACATCACCTCTTGAATAAGGTTGTCTAAATATTCTGGTGTTAATTTCATTATTTGATTTCCTCTAGAAGTTTTTTGAGATCTAAGCCAGCACAATCAATCTTGCGATTAGTTAAATGATAGTGTGATATAAATCCATTATACCTACCATTGACGGCAGCCTTACATATACCTGTGGATGTTTTGTTGTTTGGAGTCAAGGGGCACTGTAACGGTATTTCATATGCATTATGAATTGCCTTCATCAAAGCTTTTAAAGCCTCTTGTTGAACATCGTAAAAACCTAAGAAAGGATCAAGATAATTTCCGTGAACCTTTTTTCTCTCCCACAATGGTCTTTCTCCATAGCCATTTTTTACATACCAGCTTTGATGTTTTGGATAATATGCATTTGCAATCTCGACTCCAATCGAGTTGTTGTTCCACTTAGAGGAACCAGCATGCCATGCGATGTGATTACAATCCATAAATTGGTAGATAGTCCCGTCATTATCGATTCCAAAGTGAACAGAGATTCCCCTATTCTTTAAAACTCTATAGCAACTCTCAGATGATAAGCAAACATCCCAATGACAAACGAAATTGGTAACCTCTCTTCTCTCTCGAACAGTTCGGAATCCACTCGTCAAGCGGAGACCACCTGCTTCTATCGGGAGAACAACACGAGGCCACTCAATTTCAAAATAATTGTTGTTGCAAAGAATAAAAGACTCTTTACGATTGATGAGCTCACGAGGAGCATGATCCATCAAAGTAGACTCTCTAACAGTCCAAATGCGACGATAAGTCGTTGGCCCAACAAGACCATCAGCCGTGAGACCATACTCTTTCTGAAATGCTCTAACTTTTTTAAGAAGATCTTCATCAAAGTAGGTGGCCCCAAACCAATCTGGGGTCCACCCGAGTTTTGCAGATGAAGATTCGTTATAAAAAATTTTATCCATTTTGAATCCTTTTTTACTATAATTAGATCAAAATATCAGCAATTCCATGTTCTATTGCTTCTTCAGCAGATAAATAAACATTTACCTTTCGATCCATGAGTTTCTTTAGGCTCCTCTTGGTAAAGTTTGAATTATCTACGATAGCATCAATATATGCCTCTTGAAGGTTTTGAATCTCATCAAGTTCGTTAACAAGATTGTGAACAGTGCCAACATTGCCAGCCGTTACAGCATGAATCATAACACGACAATTTTTTCCAATCTTTCGCTTTCCTTTGGTTCCTGCTGCTAACAAAAGAACTCCAGCAGACATTACCTTACCAAGACCACAAGTCACAATGTCGCAACGAGTCTTTGCAAAATTCATCACATCATAAATAGAGAACATGTCATCAGCAGAGCCGCCATATGTTGACACATAAAATGTAATATCTTCGGGCCTCTCCATTTCTTCTCCCTCGTCCAAAGGTAACTGTGGTTCAGACATAGTGATTAAGTGATAGCAAAGTTCTCCTGCTTTTTCTTCTTCAACTGATCCAAAAAGACCAATGATTCTAGGGTCTTTATCAGTGCCGCCAAGTAATTGGCCTAGATTAATTTTAAGCTTTGCTGTTTCTTCGCCCTCTTCTTCAGACTTTTCGTCTGTATCGACTTTAGTCTTATTTCTTCGTTTTCCAAAAAATGTCATAATACCTCCATGACTTATATAATATAACACAATCGTTTGTGTTTGTCAAGAATTATTTCTTTCTTTTATAATTCTTGTTATCTCTTTGTTGGCTGTTTCCCAATTATTAAACTCAATAAGGTTTCTAAACCTTGGTGGAATAATCTTGAGCATGTTTGAAATAACAGAGTTCATGTGCTCATCCAACTTTATTTTGTCTCGCTTCTTTATATCATTGATCACCTCTTCAGGTGCTCCACTTTGTTTAAAAGAAAGATAAAGTGCTTCGTTCATGTGAATTTGTTTTTCATAATTGTCTCCAAATAACAGCAAACAATCTTCAACAGCTCTCTTGTATATCGTAACTGAAATCCCAAGTGATAGCACATAAGTTATTGTGCTATGAAAAAGATACCCTGTTATAAAAAAGAGTCCATATAAAATGATTTCCATTTTATCTCCAATAAAAAAGACGGGAAATTCCCGTCTTTATATTATAACACAATTTTGTAATTTGTCAAGTGTTATTTGTTTGCTTTTTTGGCTGCTTCGTTAATTCTTTTAGCAACTCTCTTAGCAACTTCCTGAACGATCTCATCTTCAGTAAGTTCAGCGGTTACTGCGGCTTCATCAAGACCAAGATCATCTTCAACATCCATCTCCATCTCTGGTTCAGGATCAGCATCTGGCATATCTGCCATGGCACCACCCATAAGTTTATCAAGAAGTTTTACAAGTCTGTCTGCTGCTTCTTTAGCATCTTTTACTTCATCTTGATCAAGCATCACATCAACATCGTCGGCATCGTCCTCGTCGTCACCCCCTTCGGCGTCCGCATCCATATCTTCGTGTGCTGCTTCGTGCATGTCCTCTTCTTTTTTATCATGCATGCCTTCGTCCATCTCATCATCTACTTTGGCATCGTGCATGCCTTCAGACATTTCATCATCTTTCTTAGCATCATGCATGCCCTCTGCCATTTCATCATCTTTCTTGGCGTCGGCGTGCATGCCTTCTTCCATTTCTTCATCATCCTTTTTAGCATGATACTTCTCTTGGAGAAAGTTTGAAGAAAGGTTAGCATCCATATTTGCGAGGCCCATGAATTTACGTACTTGGGCTTCTGTTAAAAGTTTTTTAGACATGATATAAAATCTCCTAGGTTTGTTATTAATTATCATTCAAAACATGAAAAAGCATTAAAGGTCGGGATATTCTTCTGCTATTAGATCAAAAATGCCCTCAAGTTCATCATTTTTGATTCCGAATTTTTCTAAAAGATGCTCGCCTTCCTCAATATCTTCCACAACACGACCTCGTTTTTTCCTATTTTGAATGTCATGTTTCTCCTTATAATTAGCAAGATATTTGATTATTTGCCCATCATTTTCAAGATAACCGGTAATCATCGCACGAAAAAAGTCAGCCTGTGTTAGACCATCGTGCTGAAGGCGAATTCTAAGTTGTGCATGTCGTGTATCTGTGTCAGTAAATACGACTCTTTTTTCTTTATCACTCTGGTTTGCCATAACCGTGCTCTCTTTCGTATGCTTGCACTACCTCTTTTGCTTGGCCCCAACATTCAGGGCAATAAAGTCGAACCTCTTCCGTATCGTTCCTAACAACGACGGACCACGACATAACTTGTTGTTTATCTTTTTTATCAAATGGTGCTTGGCAAACAAGACACTCATCCTGAAGCTTACCAAACATGGCCATCTTTTCTTCAACTTCTGAATTTTCGTTCTTTTTGGCTTTTTTGTTTTTCTTTGCCGCTGCTCTTCTTTGTGCTCTATTCATTATGCCCCCGTTGATCCAAATCCACCTTCGCCTCTATCCGAACCTGAAAGCTCTGCGGTCTCTTCAAATTCAACTTGAGGATAAGGCATAATAATTAGTTGCCCGACACGATCTCCAACCTTGTAGCAACTGAGATTTGACGAGCAACCAAACTTTAGCATAATCTCTCCACGATAGCCGGAGTCAATAACTCCGACAGCATTTCGCAAAGAACAGCTTGTCTTTGATATTGACGAGCGAGGGAACAAAAGACCAACATAACCCGCTGGTATTTCGATCGCTAGTCCCGTGTAATGAACATCGTTTTGGTTTTTATCTTTGTCCATCCGCACAGAATACAAGTCAACACCAGCATCACCGTGCTTTGCATATGATGGGATTACCGCATCTTCGTGTAGTTTTTTAATTTTAACTTTCATGTGTTCCTCCATTTATCCTAACATGACCCAAGAATTATTTAGTGCTCCTCTAGTTGAGAAGCCCCATGTTTCGTTGTATTGCGGCTTTATCATATAAGGCCGATTGATATATAGAATATCTCGCTCAGGATTTACAGACCAGCAACGAAGTCTAGTCTGAACTGAGTTGTTGTCAATCACATCAACAACATAGAACAGTTTCCCATTCTTAGTTTTTTTCTTGGTAACCTCTCGCACGATACACCAACACATTTGTAACTCAGGATCGTACTCTGAGATTGGTGGCACACCATACTGGTCTAACTTTCGTTGGATGCCGTCATCAATAACCAGACTGACCGGAAAGATACCTGTAAGGTTGGCCAAGAAGTCAATCCTCTCATCAGTTGAGAAGTTGCCCTCCGGACGATACTTGACGATGTTTTCTTCGAAGTTCTTAAGCTTTCTCGGACGATCAACACAAGTCGCAGTCCAGAAGTGTTTGTCTCCGGTGAAGCGATCATCTTGGAGATCCTTCATGGCACCAGCACGACACAGAGCATCCAGTGCTTTCTTATTCAGCTTTGAGTAAACGATGTTATCATTGAACAGAAAGTCCTCGATGGTATTGAATGGCCGGTGAGCGAGAATCTGATCGATTGCTTTATCGCCAAGACCTTTAATGGTCGTGAGCGGAGCAATCAATGTTGAATCGTCTAGGATCTCCCAAGCCCGATGAGAATGGTTTACATTCAGAGGCTGGATGTTGTACCCGTGTTGTTTAGCCAAATTTATGGCTTTCTCCTTACGAGTTTCAGGCTCTTTGTCCAAAAAGGATGCAACCCATTCCGTTGTATAGTAATTACAAAGCCATGCACATTGATAAGAAATTATAGAGTAACTGACAGCATGTGATTTGTTAAAACCATAACCAGAGAAATACTCAAAGGTTTGCCAGAGGTCTTTTCCTTGTGATGTTGCAAGACCATTGTCTTCACAACCTTGAATAAACTTTTTATATATTCCGTCTTTGACCTCATGACCTTTACCCGTGCCTTTCTTGGTCAATACTTTCCGTAGCAAATTGCCCTCATCTAATGTGAGATTGCGACCCAGCTTGTGAGCCAACAGGGCGATCTGCTCTTGAAAGATCAAGAAACCATGTGTCTCTTCGGTTACTTCACGAACTAAGTCGTTCATATACCATACCGATTCAGGGTCATTATGGGCCGCCACATACTGGCGGTCAACACCGGCACCAAGAGGGCCGGGTCTATAAATAGATGTTATAGCAGAAATGTCAATTATCGATGTAGGTTTTACCTGACTTGCAAATGTTTGTGCTCCGTTCTCAGTAAACTGAAAGATGCCAATCCACTTTTGATCATGGAAAATATTCTTATACACCTCTTGGTCATCGAGATCAATTACATCTGGATGTAGGTTCTCCATGTAAAAATTGCGAACCTGTTGAAATGTTGGATTCTGAATCCCGTGATGACGACGAAGAATCTTTTCGATACAATCCTCAATCATTCTCAGAGTTGAGAGACCAAGAATATCAAACTTGATAAAACCCATCGGCTCAAGTTGGCGAACATTTTGTCCTTCAGACCATGGAGTCTGGCGGACACCCTTGGATGAGATAAGCGGCATGTATTGATTGAGAGACTCACCAATCACAACACCGCCAGCATGACGAGAGCAAGATTTTACTTGGCCCGCAAGATCACGGCAATGCTTCTCGATCTTTGGATATTTGCGGAAGAATCCCTGAAGTGAATCAGAGAACTCCATAACCTCGCTGAGTGTTGGAGTATAAATACCAGCCTTAATACCATGGCGAGCCTTGGCTAATGGTGTTGCTTCACCAATCATCTTTGATGTAACAGGATTTACCTCAGAGAACGGAATCTCATATAGACGAGATATATCTTTGATAAGGGATTTCAGCTGAAGTGTATTCCAGTTGGAGATCGGTACAACAACATCGTTACCCCACTCCTCAATAAGCTTCTCTTTGAGAACCATCGGGTCGGATACATCATAATCAATATCCGGATAGTCCTTTGCATCAGAACGCAGGAAACGAGAAAACAGAAGTCCATACTTGATGGGGTCAACCTGTGTGATACCAAGAGCATATGCAACTAGAGAACCAGCAGCAGAACCACGGCCCGGTCCTGCAAGTTGAACTTCATTAGTCTTGTCAACGACTGCTTTCATGGTCAAGAAATACTTTGCAAAACCACGACTATTAATTACATCAAGCTCCTGATTCAATCTTTGATTATATTTCTTAAACATCCCGCCATTGGGATCCAAACCACGAGACTTAAATACTGCTACAAGACCTTCGAAAGAAAGCTGACCAAGGTAGGTCGTAGCATCTGTCCCAGCAGGAACGACAAAATCAGGCAGCCTAACAGTGTTGTCAGGGGTGAACGATTCAATGCGTTCGAAAGCGATCCGGTGTGTTTCTGTAATCGAGTTAAGGATGGTTTCATCATCGTAGGTTACTCCACATAATTGTGAATAGTGCTTATATGATTGCCACATCTGATTTCCATTCTTTGGATACAATTCATATCCGATCTCTTCAACGGAAACAGGTAGTTCCATACTCGCCCATTCTGGCTTTTTTCCAAGCCAACCTAGTCTTTTATATAGCTCTCTGGATTGCCAAGCGGTAGGATTTGGATAATGGCTATCGCAGGTAGAGATCAGTTTTACACCCATCTCATCGGCAACTTGAATAATATATTGATTGAGCTCATGTTGTTCTGGAATATTGTTCCATTGCAGTTCTGCATACCAACGATCACCAAGAATATCTTGGAATCGCTGTGTGATGTCTCGCATACAATCAAGGACAGCATCAGCACCATCATCACGATTTTCCCAATAGCAACCAGCATAGACACCACCGAGACAAGCGGAAGCAGCAATAATGCCCTCTCCGTATTGTTCAAGTAGATTGAAGTCTATGCGAGGATAGCGATAGAAGTTATCACCGGTGTAACTCTGAGAGATCATCTTGAAAAGATTGTTGAGACCAGTTTGATTCTGAGCCAAAAGAACCAAGTGACGACGACGATTAATGTCATGCTTGGTAACTCCTTTTGAAGCACCCTCGTTTTCAATCGTTGTGCCAGATTGTTCTTTATCGATCTGCTTTGCAAGCTTCTTATCTTTTCGAAACTCTTCGAGTTGTTCCTTCCATTCGCCAACAGATGGAATAAAGTAAGCTTCAACACCATAGATTGGCTTGAAGTCTTTACCTTGTGCTTGCATCTTTTTTGCATGCATAACTTGATAGGCCAAGCCGTTCATGTTTCCATGATCGGTCAAGGCCAATGCTTTTGATCCGTTGGAGTAAGCAAACTCCATGTGGTCTTCTGGATAGCCGAAGCCATCAAACGGTGAGCCCACTCCACAGTGAGCATGTAATCCTACAAATGGTATTCTCTCCATTCTGCCTCCTTAAGTGTTTATAATGTATCATGTTTTGTTGTGTTTGTCAAGTATATATTTATATCCATTTCTCAATATCTTTGAGGGACCCTTTAAATTGCATATTGTGATATAGTGCCGCTGTTTTTCCTGAACCTTTCATTTGCAGAGTAACAGGCCCTAACTCTACCACTGAGCCATTAGGTCGTATTCTTACTATCGCACTCTCAGCAATTTTATTAATCAAAGGATCAATATCAAATTCGCTTCTTGATTCGTAACAGTCTTTCTCTTTTGTCCACAAGACTCTGTTGGCTATGGTCTCAGTATTCGCTGGGTTGTTAAAGCTCGTCTTGAAAACAAATTCCAATACCGACCTAATATTTTCTTGGAACCAGTCAACCATGGATTGAGAATTAGTTAGATTGGAACCCAATACTCTATTCCTTCTAATCTCATATTTCTGTGATAGATATCTTGTATCAATTCCCCAAACTTTTTCGCAATGCTCTTTAAAAAGATTTTGATCTTTAAAATAGCCATGGTTACCAAAGAACTGATCGAATTGAATTTTAAGATTATCATCAATATTAAACAACCTACAGAATCTATTAACAGAACACACTTGGATTTGAGTGCTTGTTTGTGAGTTTTTAATTGAATAGTTGTAGTCTTCAGTTACGACATCTGTTTTGGATGTCGTTGTTCGTTCTCCCCAAATGTCTAACATGTCGGATGGAAAACGACCATTCTTATTTAATCTAACAGTTTTTTCAAAATCGTGACCCTCGTCTCTACCACGAAGTCCACCATCAATTTGTGCTTGAGTAGCCATACAGCCTCCTTTAATTACACATATAATATAACTCTTTACGAGGCTGTTGTCAAGCTTTATTTTGGTATTGTTTTAATAATCTCCAAGCACATCTTGGGAGGGAAGCATTCGCCGATTATATGTCTCATGAAGTTCTCATCCTGATCTAAATGATTATCAAAGCAATTATCAGGGAGACCGCAAAGGATCACTAACTCTCTAACGGATAATGCACGAGCATCAGAATATGTTCCGTCTTCTTTAAGATTACCGGGGTGTACATTGTTTTGACTATTAATGGAGCCATTTGTCATACCAATTGTTGGAGATGGCTCATCCCATTTAATCCTCTTGTATGTTGTTCTGAATCCTTTTATCTTTCTCATCTTACCGGTGACTTTATCTTTTGTTTTCGGAAAATGAACAGGGTTATCAAATGCAGTCATACCAGTTGCTGTGTGTTTCATCCAGAGGATGTGATTGTCATTATGCTTTCTTCCAAAGTGCCATGGTATATCAGTCTGTTGGCTTGCTTCGATTGACGGCAGGTGACCAATCGCTTCTCGAACGGTAATCTTTTTATCATGCTTTTGAGGCATTTCCCACAATCCTTCAGAAGAAATTAAGGTTATAAGCCTGTTCCTATGTTGAGGTGTGCCGTAATCGGAGGCATTTAAAACTTGTGTATTTATAGTGTATTTTTGTGGTATGTTGTCTCGAATATAATCCATTATGTTTACAGATTTTCCATTGTGATTGATAAATGTTTTTGCCATGCCACGAACATTTTCAATTAAGATATATTTTGGATTGAGGTCATTGATAAGCGAAACAACTTTTTTGATCAAAGAATTTCGTGGATCGTCTTTTTTGGCTCTCAAAGCATTTGCTTGGGACATCCCTTGGCAAGGTGGAGTCGCAATGATTAAATCAATGTCGTTGGAGACATCAACAATCTGATTATACACATCGGTGTCTGTGATGCTGCCTTGGATCATTTTCGTCTCAGGATAAAGCTTTTTATAGAAGTCGGCTCGATCTTTTAGTAATTCATTAGCGGCAATGACTTCGATACCTTGTTGGCCGAGATACCACTCGTCAATGCCAACATTTGAAAATAGTGTTAATGCTTTCATGTTTCCTCTACTTGTCAATAATAAATAAAAATTCTGTTAGTTTGTCTGATATTTTGTTCAGACTTTTTGCTTGTGAACAAATCCTGTGATCAATCGAATCAATTGTAAGTTTGCCCTCTCGTTTACAAATTTCTGTAAGCTCATCAAAGGTCAAAATATTTCTTGGAGCATCGCTGTATGAAAGGATTAGTCGTTTATAGTTGAAGGATTCAAGAAGTTTTGTGAAGTCTTCGACTGCCCTTGGTTTACTATAGTAAGCACCGGCGGGCTGGTTTTTCTTGCGATAAGCGGCTCTTTCTGGCCTAGGAATGGCATAATCGGTATCCAGCACTGGCTGATCCCACATTACTACACTATCATTTAGATGGTAGCAGGTGTCATACAGAACACCGGCGGTATATGGAGGATCCAAATAAACTACATCATAGTTTTTCTTTCTGACCTTGAGAATGTCGCCTTTGTATACCTTACCTTTTGGTCCTTGAACCAAAGTTGGAATCTCAAACACAACATCACTCAAAGCAGCGGGAGTCCAATCCTTCAAGCAAGACTTCTGATCGTTGGTGTTGTTGAAGACTTTATCCATTGCCAGAATGATGGAGAAGATAACAGCATTCCTGTCATTAGGGTCTACTATGAGATCTGCATAGTCACGAGCGACATCCAGCTTCATGGCATTGGATTTTGTGAATCCCAAAGGTCGTGACTCAATCTGCTTTATGCCTTTTATCATCCGCTTTCGTTCACCAGAATAGTTGCCTGCGATCCAGCCAGTATAACCCGTAAGCCAGTTAATGTGCTCGATATGCTTGGCTACTGCTTTCATATCAAAGCCATTCAGAAAAACTGAAGCAAACAGATTACATGACTCCATCTTATCATTGGCATAAACTTTGTATCCCTGCGATCTTAAGTGAGCAGATACAATTCCAGTGCCAGAGAAGCCATCAAATACTTCCGTGGCATTGATCTCTTTAATTCGCTTCTCGATATTGGGCAGAAGCTTTCTCTTTGAGCCCTTTAATGATACTGTCTTGAAAGACATAAAACCTCCATGATTTTATATAATATAACATGGCCCCTGATTGTTGTCAAGGGCCATGAGAAGAAAAAACAAAACTTTATTTGATTTCTATTGTTATCTTGTCTTTTGGTTTCTGGGGAGGTATTGTTATTTCCAAAAGGCCATTTACAAAAGTGGCCTTAGAGGATGTCAAATCAAGATGATTTTCAAAATCAACAAACCTTTTAGAAAAGTCTCGACGGGCGATTCTTCTCTGCTTGTTTATTGTCTGATCGCTAAAGCTCTCAGACCATATGGTTATGGTATTATCTTCGATATCAATCTTTATATCGTCTTTACTAAAGCCAGCGAGAGCCATTTCTATAATTTGGTTACCTGAATCATCTTTGTAAATATCTGTTACAGGATAACCATTTGTAGATCTGCGAATGTGCACATCTGGGTTGGCAAAAAAATCATTTAAAATAGACTGAAACGCCGGTCTTGAAATAATGGCCGATGGCCTTGTTATAAAATTAGTCATAATAAATTCTCCTATGTTAGCAAGTAATGACATGTGACCCTTGAAGGCATCACGCATACAATATAACCACTTAATACTTGATTGTCAAGCAGATTTAAAATTCTTTTATATGTTTCTCGCACATTTGTGAATATATGCCGATCGCTCCTGTGATTGGCTCACCGCACACAATGCAAGCATCTGATGCATTCGCTTCGGTTTCAGCCAGTAGAGAATTTAAATAGAAGTCTGATTTGGCCATATAGATTCTTAACATACCAAATTTATTCTTGACAGTCATAATTTTATATTCTGTAGGATCGTAGTTGTTTCTTTTTATATGCACATCAAGTTTGACAACAAAGTCGGCGACAAACTCAAACCATCCCGGCCCTACATCAAAACCCCAAAAAACATCGCTGAACAGATATTCAAAATTATTGTAGAGATCTTCATATTCATTATCTCTGTTGTATTTTTTTGGAAACTTAGCGGTCATTTTCTTTACTAACCTCTTTAACTTTAAAATCGGGCACATCTTGCAACTTATAAGAACCGATTACAATATCAGCCAAAAATTTATATCCCAGAACTGACCAAGGATATGTAAATTCATCGTACCAAAATATGTGAACTATGATCCCAACACTGCTTTTACTAATTGGAACAAATTTCTTTGAGGCTACACAATAATATGATCCCCTCTCTACAGTCACCAGAGAGCCTACTTTAATCTTCTCTTGATTTATAGGCATTAATCATTTTCTCGAATTCGGCTCTGTCGATCTTCACTACGGCACGAGAACTAGTGCTTTCTCCATTTGTCCAGAGTTCAAAAGCACACTCACTAATATCTTCTACCTCGATATAAATACAGTCTCTCTCTGTTTGATCTTCATAGAGGACAGTATTTGTTGTGATACAAATAGTTTTTCTCGTGCTCATACTCTTCTCCTAAATAATTTATAAATAAAATCTTTTATTACTTGGTCTTTAGCATTCTTTTCTTCGGTTTGATAAAGCTTCCAGCCGTAAGTTGATTTATGTTTTTGAATTTTTTCATCAACACTCTTGACTTCTCGTCGAAGATGACCATTCATCTTCTTGTAGTTTGAGGGCTTGATTCCAAGCTCCTCGGCTACTTTAATAACTATTGACCACTTAGCATTATTATATCCCCAAGTTGCTGCCTTAAATCTTGTATTCATTTTGTTGAAGTATTCCATATTGTCCATTGACAATCTGTCTGGGTGGCATTTTTTAACAATTTCTTTGTACAATTTAGCAAAGACCTTCTTGGCCTCTTTGTCCTCATCTGATGGTTGCTCAAGAACCACTATTCCGGTCTCGTCTGTCTCGGTTTGAGTCGCACTCATTCTGCTTTTTAGATCTTTGAACTGTGGAGTCTTTGATTGCTCTAGATCATCTTTGGAAATATTGTTTTCATTCAAGAAAGATTTATAATATTGATCAAAATCAATCATAATATCGGGCATTGACTCCTCAATAATCTCAAGTTCTTCATTTTTAAACTTAAGTTCGCTAAGTAATCTTTTATATTCTAGTTCGTTAATACCCATATACTATAAGTATCATGTTTCTGGGTCATTGTCAAGCCCTATTTTGTTAAATTCTCTATATCCCATGACAACTGGGTTTGGTCTTTTGATTTTCTTACTTTCCTCAGTTCCTAAGAACTCACAGTATTCCTCCCAAGATCCGATGTCGTAATACCAAGATGGTTCCATGGAATTGTCTTCCGACACATCAAGATCGATGAAAACATCTTGCAAATCAAAATGTCGGGCAGAATATCGCTCTTCAATTGGTAATCTCACGGTGTGTATGCCTCTTTCATCCTTTGGGCTTTCAGGATCATACATTCCAGTGCCTTTTTGCCTAATTATTCGCCTATATTTAACAAATTCTTCCTTTCCAAATGTAAATGAAGCATAGAGGTTGTCTTCAACCGACAATCCGCTTTTTGTTACATAAAAGTTAGTTTTTGACCTAATCTTGCGACGATGTTCTCGGAGATCAAACGAGTTAAAAACAGAAAAAGGGAACGATACATAATATTTGTCTGGTTTGACCCACTTTGAGAGGAAATCTGAGATCTTTAAACAGGAAACCGCACCATGAAGTACCGACCAAGCAAGACAATCCCTCTTGTCTCTGTCCTTTGGGTGGATTGGTACATAAAAGATTGGGATATGCTTCTGGTAATTCTTTTGTGCGGTTGCAAATTTATTGGTCACATAGATTGGATCCTGTATTCTCTCTCCAATGCGGTGCCTCAACAAAGGGGCCATGTCATCATTGACAACAATCCATATTGTGTCACATCCAGCCCAAGCACACTCATAGATTGCATTCTCTATCAGTGTATAGTTTGGAGAAATAGGGGATAAGCATTCATCCCACTCCATTCCAAAGTCAAGTTTGTGTCCTGCGACGGGAACTATTCCTGCGAGGTGAAAGTTTTGGAGGTCGAGAAAAGGTTTGTCGTTAAGTTCGTCAGTCGTCTTCCTCTTTGTTTCATTTTGCATAATTCCTCTATCGTGTATAGCGAGTTCACTTCTTTTTTTATTTCTCTCCAGCCATGTTCAATCTTGATCTTACCATGGCGAGCGGTGCCCTTCTTTGTGTAGCCAATGCTTGGGCCTTTGATGTTGTATTTCTTGAACAACTGGAGGCATTTGTGATGAATGGCCATCTCGCTGTAATCCCAAAGCGAAGACTCTGATTCTTTTATTCTTGAGATAGCCACCATGTCACGCATTCCTTTTTTGACCTTTTGTCTACGAGATGGATAAAGAACCATCCTCATTGGAGAGTCGTCATCGCCCCGAAGAACATCCGGACAATTTTTGGAACCTGCTCGAAAATCAAACCAGTCATAGAGTAACACATCACCCGTATCATTTAGGTCAAGTTTCATAAGTTCTTGATATCTAACAATAAAACGGGAACTTTGTTTTGTTACGATTGTTACGACCTTTTTGTCACTATCGTGACGAAGGTTTTGTATCATATCTGGGATAACCATAAGGCCACCCATTCCAAGGATGAATACAAGACGATCCCATATCTCTGCATAAGTTGGAACCTTATCAAACAACAGGAAGTCAAAATTGTGATGATCACTAACAATTTCAACATCATTTGGTCTCACAGGATCGTGAAGGATAATCGGAAGTTCATTTTTATAGGCATAGAGTAACGACTTAATTGTGCGGCCTATGACAAGTGTTTGAAAACTTAGTTCGATGACTCCTCCCTAGATACATGATCAAGAAACCTTTGCGGTATCGCTCTTTTTAAATCATTACCAAACTGAACATCATAAAGTGGTTCATTAAACATAATCCAGTCTTGGTAAGAGTATGATTGATCGTATTTTGCTTCGCTGACAATAATCCCAATTTTTTTTGAGCTATCTTCCAAAACAGTGTAGATGTTGTATGATTCTAAATGAACAAGATCACCAATCTTAAATATTGGTTTTATTTTAGATATTGTCATTTTTTCTAAATGCCGATGTAGCCGTCGGCCAAAGTTCATGGCTAATCTCAAGACAGGCTTTGGCAACTTGTTGTATTTCCCACTGAGCCCCTTCATGTGAACGTAGTTTAACAAATTTAAGCAAGTTATTGAGATTGCAAGTCCCATAGTATTCCGTGTAAAGATTTTGCGGTAAAACCATTCTCGCTTGCTCACGACAGACTCCCTCTCTCATCAATGTATTAAATAGCACTAATGATTTTCTCACGTGCGATTCGATGGCAGCATTTGCTCTTTTACCATGACCATAATCGGCAAGATCGGGAACAATAACAGGATTTATTTCATCTAGATTCGATGCTTGCCGATTCGTTTTGTGCTGCGTTCGAAATGTCTTTGGTGTGTAAAACTGAATGTCCTTATCTGTATATCGGCGTGAGATTTCATTGTATGACCATGTTCTATGTCTCATATGCTGAGAGCGAACAAACATAGGCACAACAAAACGAAAAGTAACGACATTGTGCTCGAAGGTTGATGTGTGACGATGGTCCACCAAATACTTAATAAGTTTTTTATCTCTTGTCTCAAGTTCATTCTTGGTCACTCCGAATGAAACTCGGGCAGAGTTTACGATCGTGAGGTCAGTTCCCATGTGATCGATTAAATCAACTCGCCCGATTTCGTCGTCGTATAAATAGATGCTTTTCACTCTTTTCCTCGAATAAATTTAATTTTCTTACCGGGATGTTGAGATGCTTTCATCATGGCCTCAATAACGGAGTTGGGTGCCTCAACTTCAATAACATCAGACTCTTCAAGAATCTCTTTTTCAGTCTCGGGGGACTCAAGAAGAATGCTCTCGCTCTCTTCTCTGATAACCTCTTCAACTAAGTGTTTTAATTTCTCTTTTGTTAATTTCATTGTAGTCTCCCAAAAACATAATTTTCTAACACTAAATAGTTCGTCTCAGACCCAATAGTTACTTCATGAAGCATTCGCCTTTCAATAACAATTTTTTGAATCATCGTATTATAAAACTTAGAATCTTGTGCAATATCAAGGACCTCGCACACAACATATTGTGATTGTGGTGGGCGAAAGTCCTCTGGCATTAGCAACTGGACCGTATTGTCTATATTGTGATCCTCATCAATTGGATTGACAAGGAGATGACGATTTTCTGGTATAATACTCATTATTCCTCCTAGATTTCGCAAGTATCGTTTGTGCAGAATTTGCTGCCTATTCCACCCTCATCGGTATCAACACGTTGGATTGGTGTAACATTTTTAATCATTTCCTCGTATTGTTCCTTTGTTATTGGTTCATAGGGTGCTTGCTCATAACCTGTCTCTTCATATCTTAGAAAAGATACGGCTTTGAGTCTGGTTTCATACATTTCTAAAGCATCTTTGATTTGATGTGCCTCATCTGGTTTAAATGTGACCGTAATTGAAACCGAATTATCTGCCCAGTAATGCTGATATTGTGCTGCAATCTCCAGCTGTTCCCACATGGAAACATCTCTCTTTCCCTTTTGGAAATGCGGCTCTTTGACTGGAAACTCTACACACAGTGTATTCGGCGAATATTTATCATCCTCAATCTTATAGCCTGCTTCACGAAGTGGGCCAATCAATTGTGAGTCTTTCGCAAAGCGAATACGACGAATATAATATTCATCCTCCGGAAAGTGGATGCCGGGGGTTGATCCGTTCAAAAGGGACACCGTTCCAGATGGCTTGATGGATGTCATCCGAACCGACCTTGGGATACATAGCCAATCCGAATATTCTTCATCCAGTTCTTTGACATGATCGTAAGCATTGTCGCACCACTCATACATGGCTCTTCGACCAAATTTGTTAAATGCTTGAATAACTCCGGTTTGGGACAAACCGATTCGTCGGTTTTTAAGCATGAGTGCATTGGTCTCCGGCCAATGTGTGTTGGCAAGTGTAACGGTCTTTCCATACAGATATGCAATTTTTAAAGTTTTCAAGTAATCTTCATAAGTGTCGTGCTTCGCAGGATATGTCTCAACAAGGCAGCAAAGTTCGCCGTCCTCCAATTGTTGCTCAACACACGGGTTAAATCCCATAACCTTTTGGTCATCGTAGCGTGGGCCGTCTTTCATACGGCCTCGGGTGCGAGCATTATCCAGCCAGATATATCCGGGCTCTCCGTTCTTTTGTGATTGCTCAGCATGCCATGAATAGTCCATTCCAACTTTTGCTTCGAAAGAGTTGTTCGATCCCCAGCGATGATGATAGAGTTTTTCTTCATCATTTTTCATCGTAAGATATTCACGATCATCATGCTGACCCAATGCGAGAGCAGCACTACGACGTACATTACCTGCAACGACACAACGACCAATGAGGTTTTCAGTGTCAACAATATCAACCGAAGAAATCGTCTCGCCGATGCGAGATGTGTAAAGTTCTTTAAGAGCATTATGTAGTTCCTCTAGTGGTCCGTGACCAGAAGCAGTCCCTCCAAATCCTTTGATAGGAGACCCCGGTGGTCTTATTAGTGAGTAATCAAATTGGGGAATTTTTTTGGCGAAAAAAAAGCCGTCGAGAAGGATCTGGACCGATTGGACCCATCCTTCACGAGAATCCGCAACTTTGTAAACTTCATCTGTATACTCTGGTTCTTTAATCTCACATGTTCCTGCACCTAATGTATCAAAACCTACACCGATTCCAACCATGAGAGCATCCATCATCCATGCGAAGATGTATCCACCTTTTGAGCTTATCTCTCTTGTTGAGCGGAAGGCACAATTAAAAAGGCCCGCACCTGTTCGTTCGTAAATAAACTTGGTGCCCATCATCCAAAGGCCACGGCCCGGTGGGGTCCATTTAAGAGTAAACAATCTTTCGTATGCATCTTTGGCAGTTCTTTGAGCTTTCTGGTCATTCCACTCCAAACCTAATGCATGAACATGTCTCTTCTGAATGTCAAACATTCCTTCAATTACACGGCGGCAAGTTTGAAACCACTCTTCTGTTCCAGATGCTCCCTCGGAAAACTCACTCAAGCGACGAGCATATGTTCGCTTAAAAGTGATGTAACCAACCGGACCCCATGGAACCTCTCGATCTTTGTAATTGTTTATAAAATTGTCCGAAAGCTTGAACTTGCGAACATTGACCTCGCTTATCTTAAACATTTGTAACTCCTATTTCGATAATAAATGTGAATATTTATTTTTGATGTGTTCTTTGGCATTCTCAACAGGATTGGCTCTTTGATGTTCAAGCTCCTCTTGATCCTCCAGTATTTTTATGCAGACATTCGCTGTATCCATAAATATGGGTAAAACCAAACCATCGGGACCATTACGGTTCTTCGCAAGGAAGATACGACCCATGTTGGCTTTCTTGTCTTCAATTGTTCTTGATACAGTGAAAATAAAGTCTGCAACGAAGCATTTGTTGAATGCCTCCGAGATTGCTTCCATCGTAATGACTTCAGCATTTAGCCCAGATCGGTTGGTTTGTGAAGCCGTCCATATTGGACATTCCATAGTCTGGGCAATACCACGGAGTTCTTCATATAATGTTTCCAATTCATGTCTCTTTTCATTACGAGATTTGACTGGTCTCAAAAGATCAGCATAGTCAACAATCACCATATCTGGATGGATGCCTCTTTTCTTGAGCTTATCCAAATGGTTCTTAATTGATTGTGTCGTTGCTGATTTAGTTGGATACTCTTTCACGATGAGATTTCCCTCGATGTCTGAGATTTGGTCAAAGATTTCCTCTTTGTTCATCATCAGATCGTTGAGCGGGATTCCCGTGATACAAGAATCATATCTCTGGCCGACAACCGTATCGCCCAATTCAAGAGTGTAATGCACAACAGTCTTGCCCTCTTTGAGTGCTTGTGATCCTAGATGGACCAAGACCATTGATTTACCAGCCCCAGTAGGAGCAATAACCACGCCAAGTTCAGACTTACCAAGGCCACCTTTACAAAAGCCGTCCATTCGTTCCCATCCTGTTGTGATTGGATTTCTTGCTTTAATTTTAAATCTAGATTCAAAGTCAGCCATCCAATCGTGACCGAAGTTATTATCAGAACCGAGTTTAAGAGCGTCATTTATCACCTTTGAAATTTCGTCAAATGACGAGGATTTTAGAAGACCAACCGACTTCATCATGGCTTGCTTTAAGACTTGCTTGCGGCAAAAATCCATTGCGGTATCTTTAACAAATTCAGCACCATCCACCATTGATGATGAGATAATGCGAGTGTAATAATCTCTTACTTGTTTTTGAACTGCTGCATCATACTCACTGATGCCTGATTTAAATATAGTGGCAAGAATCTCATATGATGGATGAACACCATATCTCTGTCTGTAATCAAGTATTACCTGAACGAAGACTTGAAGATATTTTGTCTCAAGAAACTCTATGTCCAAAACTTCTGTGATTTGATCACAAAAAGGTCGATCCTGTAACATAAGCTGGCAAAGTTTCTCTTGAAAGTTTTTACCAAACTTAGAAAAGTTGTCTGTTTTTTGTTGTTGCATATTTGCTCCGATGTATATAAATATTATAACATGTTTTTAACTGACTGTCAAGTTTGCAAATTAATTTTTTATAGTCATAAAAAAAGATTATGCCCGTCAAAAGAGGCATTTCTTTAAAATAAATTTAATTTATTTTTTTTATTAAGTCTAAATTATTCTCAAAAGTAACGAGTTAAGGTTTCATCAGCAATTGGATTATTACGATAGCAAAGGCTAATATCGTGCAAATTATCGTTTTTAATGAGAATGGTGACTCACCAAGATAATACCATGTCAAAAGTGGAAATGTTACATACGATAATGAGAAACCAATAAATCTAGCGGTCCAAAGCTCTGGGGAATGGGCCATCATATATCTGGTGCCATACATCCACATCAATGAGCAGGGTATAGCAAATATAAAAGATAGTAAAATAGACTTATCTTTCCAATATTCAGATATGAATTGAGAGTTTGATAAAAACCAAGATGTGATGTGGCCACCTATGAAGAACAAAACCCCAATAAGTAATTCTTTACTCACTCTTCACCTCAATAGAAGATGTGTCTCTATTGAAAAGATCAGTCGTAAATGCTGTGGTGGTCTCAGGATATTGTGCATATGCTTTAATTTGTATTGTCTTGGTATCACGAGATACTTCTTCACATGTCCACAGATATTCAATATCCCATTTATCACCTTCCAAGAAGATAGGCTGTGCTGTGATACAGGTTGCTATTATAGATACAAAATAAGAATTCATGATAAGTCCTCCGTGGATAGTAATTATGCCGTAATTCGTCTAAAAGCAGTATAGAGATCATCAAACCTGTAAGATCCAAAGCCATCCTTGATCATCATTGCTTTTATCATTGTAATATTTACTTCTGGTTCAAATTCTGAGACATTATACATCACCTTGCTTTTTGTTGTTGGAGACATAGTTGGATGATACAGTTGCATAATATTGTAATTAGATTGGATTAATGTGGAATTACTTATAATTTTGTTGTGACAAGAGAGTTTCTTCCCAACATTTCGGCAATGTTCGACTAGTTGGTTTGCACTCACACTGCCTGAATCCTTCATAAATCCAAATCTTTTTTTCATTGTCCCCAAGCCAACACGAGGCACTCCACTAATGTTATCTGATGCATCTCCTGCTACAGCACGGGCAAGTGCAAAGTTATTTGGATGAATACCAAAATCATCAACAATACTCGCTTCTGTTGTTATTGTATCTTGGATTGGACGATAGATCTTCGTTTCATTGTCACACAACTGAAAGAAATCCTTGTCGCTTGATACAATAATCTTGCTGCGGCCAGCATAGTGATCCGATCTACACAGAACAGCAATGACATCATCCGCTTCAATATTATCTGCCATGACTTGAATCACAGGCATCTCATTAAGATACTCAACAAGTCTGTAAAACTGATAAGCTTTGTTCTTTTCTTGTTCCTCCGGAGATAACTCATACATACGACGGTTAAAGCGGACAGGTGATCTGCCGCCTTTGTAATCCTTGTTCTGTGCTTTTCGTCGTTGACTTCCGCCTTGACCATCCCAACAGATGACTACCTCGTCTGGTTCAAACATTCTCATAACTTTCTGTAGAGATTTTAGGAAGCCCATGCAGCCGCCGATTGGATTACCCTTTGAATCAATCGTAGGATTGACGATGTAAGATCTGATGAACATGTTCAGTCCATCAATTAACATTACCTCATTTTTCATATTTGCTCCGATGTATTTTTTTAAGTTTTAAATATTGTTCATTTTCTCTTGCTTCTTTCCAAGCGACATAGAAAATATCTGCCGAGTGTGCCTTCTCGGAAACCATTCTGTCTTCAGCAAGTGGTAATATCTCCCATTTATTGGTGACCTTTTGCCACTTGCGACCAGACGGATGATTGGCGTACCTTCGAGATCTTGTGAATCCCATGTGAAGAAACTTCTTTGCCATGTCTGCTCCAACAAAGTCACCTGCTTTGAGATAATCATAGAACATCTGAAGGATCTTTGTAGAAGACTCCATGGCAATTTGCCGTGTTTTAAATCGCCAATGTTGGCAAATTTCAGACTTGTATGGCTCACAGGTAAGAACACCCTGCTGCCCTTTGCCAATGCGATAAAGTTGTGGATTATCACGATAATTTACATCGTTTCGCCACTCGTATGTTGATGGTTCAAAATCAACGTAAGATGGTTTTTTCATTTCGTCCTCTTGCATGTCTTTTGGACACCACATTGTTTGGAAAGCCGTCTTGTTCCCATTTATTTACACTAAATGACTTAGAAGGAATATTTTTATATGTATCAAGTTTATAATAATAAACTTCTCCGTTTTTGTTGACACCGGCCAACCAGTGAATACCGTGTGCAGCATAATCAAGTGAGTTTCTAGTTTTTCCATTATGGCTAACTCGCTCACCTGACCGATCTACAATTTTAGTAATTGAATTACCAGACATAGTTTTCACTTGCACTGTTTCAAAATGATCTCCCATATCTACAACAAGATCGTAAACCGCATCTCTAGAAGATGGAGTATTGACAATCCAGCCTTTTTTTATTAGGTCCAGATAAACTGTTATTTCACTCCTATCTCCTGATTGATTGGATGTATCTCTATACACTCTTCCTCCTTTTAATGTATATAATGTAACATGCCCCAAGACGGTTGTCAAGGGGCATGAGAGAAAATAAATAAAATAAATTTATTCTTCTTTTTCCAAAGCTATCGTACTTTTGATTATATCAGTAGCCTGCTTTTTGACTTCACGTAGGGCCTTACGAGCTCTGACTCCCGCTGACTTGTTCCCACTCAAGTTCTTGAGAAGGTCTACTTCTATAGAAATTAGAAGATTTTTTAGTTCTTCGTATTGGTTTCGAATTTTTTCTGCGGACTGCATAATAATACTCCTCATAGGTTTCGGGTTTATCTAAATATTTCAAATCAGACAAAAAAACCCATTCAATATCTAAGGTCAATATGTCCAAAATTGGTATATATTTCTTATGATCCTCTGTTACTCGGGTCATTAGTCTATAAGGAATATCATCAAATTCCTCATAACAAACGATGCTTCCAAAGGGCCAAAGGGTTTTTGCCATAACAACTCCTTCTATAAATAGTAAAACCGCCCCCAAAAGTGGGGGCGATATACTATAAACACTGATTCACTTATTCGCTGTCAACATTGATGTCACTTCCATCTGTATCATATTTTTCTATAATTTCTTTGTCCATGATATCATATACTGTATTGCGAAACTCTTCATCTTTCAGTTGCTGAGTCCATTTAGATCCTTGAAACTTAAATTCTTTACCGCTATCACTAATGATAGTGTACCAAGCACCTGCTCTCTTGAGACGGTCGGTTCCTGATAGCTTTATTGCTTCCAACCAAGATTCCTCATCTTGGATTCCTACGTCATCACCCCATAGGATCTTAAAAGCACAAGTTCTACCATATGAACCAAAGCGAGACTTTTCAATCTTCACTTTTGTCTCAGAACCAACACGAACTCCTTTTTCATTCTCGACAAATGATGCACGAGCCTTACGGCGAGTGAGCCAGATGCGGAGAGAACAGAAGTATTCAATTGCTTTACCACCGGGTGCTATAAAAGGTGTAGTCATAGCCTCAGCAACATTCGAAGTAATATTCGTTTTCAACTGGTTGATTAAAATCATTGCTGATTGAGAATTAGCAATTGGAATCGTGAGTTTTGGAAAAGCTTTGGCAAAGATACGAGGCTTAACAGCCATCGAAGACTGCGGATTAAAATCACCCTCAATGTCTTTCTCTGATGCAGTTGCTGCTATACTATCCCAAATAAATAAGAACTGTGTGTCCTCGTAATTTGAGAGCAGAGCTTCGATCTGTTCCAAGGTCTTCTCCACCGATACGGCTTGAACATACAAAAGTTTGCTCAAGTCAACACCGGCTCGCTCAAGAAATAGAGGATCGATTGAAGATTCCGCATCGAAATACACAACCGTAAATCCTTTCTTTTGAGCATTGGCGGCAATCTGGGTTGCCATGAAAGATTTACCAGATGCTGATAGTCCAGCGATCTCGGTAACTTTCCCGACGGGAATACCCGCCATCTTACCTTTACATATTATAGAGTCAAGCCACCTTGACCCTGTTGGTATCCAATCTTTTACAGCCGTTGGATTGTCAGCTTTAAGATCATGAGCAACATTTAAACCTGTTGATTTGTTAATCATTGACCTCATGTCATCCAGCGATAGTTTTCCGGCTTTCTTTTTCATTTGTAATACTTTTCCCAATTGGGCCTCCATAAGTGTGGGGCGGATTTATCCCTCCGCCCAAGGGAATCTAATTTTTAACTTCGTCTAGAGACACTAGGTGCTCGTTGAATATAATCTACTGCACTTTCAACGTCTGTGAACTTTGTATCCAACGTTACCTCTCCTAGGGTAATAAAAACATACTTGGATGTTTTACCCCCGATGATGTGAGGGCAAATTGAAGTAATCTTTTGAGGATTAATCGCCACATTGCCTTGTTTAGTCTCAATCATAATGAATCTCATGTTTCCTCCTTACGGTTATTGGAAATAAAAGGCACCTGATAACCCTGTGCCTTCCCGTGGGGAGAGTGATCTCTCTGGACTTGGTTATTTACCCTGAAGTCGTTGCATAGCTTCCAGAACGGCATCGCCGCCTGTATTATACTTTTCAACTCCAGCACTATCATCGGAGGCACTCGTATTGTTGCCAGAGAGATAGTCACTCAAAATTGCTTCCAATTCCTCAGTCGTCTTTTTATCAAAAAGAGCCTCAAAGTCTGGAACAGAATCAAGAAGTGTCGCACAATCAGCGATCGCATCATCACACAAAACTGATGGACGACGACGAGGCTTAAGAGTTGTCTTTGGATAAGATCCCGGTGTGCCGGGGACATCATAATTCAAAACAATATCTGTTCCTGTCTCAGGGTCTGTGATATCACCATAGTCTGGATCTAGAACATAACCAAGAAGAGTTTGATATGCTGTCTTTCCATAAGCCCATACCTTAACACCCTCTGATTCCATTCCTCGAACAAGAACTGGTGAGTAATATCGATTCCGAGCAAATAATTGCTTCGCTTCTTTTTTCGCTACTTCATCATTGTTGTCAACGCCTTCCCGCCACAACTTGGAAGCGAAGTCACAGATTGGACAATCACCGCCATGATTCTTTTTTGGGCACAGAAGGCCCGGATTTTTACCAACATTATAATGAAAGAAATATTCTTTGAACGGATCTCCATCTTCGGTTGGCAAGATTCGTATTGTTTGGTCTCCTTGTTGTGGTCGCCATTTGGTGCTGTCGTTTTTCTTCTTTCCACCATTCTTTGATAATTCGAGCTTCGCTCGCATTGCTTCTAAATTAATAGCCATGATTTTCTCCTTTTTATATTAATCATTATGGGGATATACCCTAACGCAGGAAGCCAAATATTGCTTCCCACTCTCTATATTATAGCACATTCTGGTGCTTTTGTCAAGTATTTTTTTATTTTTTAATAACAAAATACTGGGTTAAATTGCTGATTGCACCTTACGAAAGTGGTACATTTGCTAAGCTGCTTTAGTGTTTGTGCTCCAACATATGTGCAAGTTGATCTTACACCACCAAGAATATCTTTTACAGTGTCCTCAACTCTTCCTTTGTGTAAAATCTCAACTGTTCTGCCTTCAGAGGAACGATAGTCCGCCACACCGCCGCTGTGTTTATTCATAGCAGTATCTGAAGACATGCCATAGAACTGAACATATTTATTTGGTCCTCGACTTATTATGTTGCCGCCGCCTTCATCGTGACCAGCAAGCATACCGCCAAGCATTACAAAATCAGCCCCAGCAGCAAATGCTTTTGCAACATCACCGGCACAAACACAACCACCGTCTGCTATAACATGTCCGCCTAATCCATGGGCCGCATCTGCACATTCAATCACCGCACTCAACTGAGGATAACCAACACCAGTTTGGATACGAGTTGTGCAAACAGAGCCCGGACCTATGCCGACTTTAACAACATCTGCACCGGCAAGAATTAACTCTTGTGTCATGTCTGCTGTTACAACATTTCCGGCTATGATATTAATATTTGGATAATCTTTTCTAACAGTTCTCACAAAGTCAACAAAGTGCTCTGAATATCCATTAGCAACATCAATACACACCCATTTTAAATTATTAGCTTGAATAATTTCTTTTGCTTTGTCATATTCCTTGAGGCTTGTACCTATACTTATTGATGTGTAATTTGTGTTTAGGTATATTTTATTATGATTCTCCCAATCTTTTAGGTTATTATGCTTGGTTATACAAGTAAAAAGACCTAAACTTGAAAGTGCCTCGGCCATTTGAAAAGTTCCAACACCATCCATATTTGCTGCCATGATAGGAATGCCAGACCAAACATTTCCGCTATTTATAAAAGTATAATCTCTACGAAGTGAAACTTGTGATCTACTTTTTAGTGTGCTTCTTTTGGGCTGAATCAATACATCTTTGTAATCCAGCTTGATTTCATTTATTATTCTCATTGTGCCTCAATGTTTTGTAAAAAAAGGGGTTTTTTACGAGACCCCATTAAACTCGCTCCCTCCAAGGGAGTCATCCTTGTCAGGTTTTAAAAGTCAAAACTGGTTTCTTGTGAAGTAACTTCACCAATCGTGCTATTCCAGTTAAAAGCACGGAATCCTCGTCGTTCAATATCATAAACAACTTCATAGCCTTCACGAAGATTACGGCTCATGGTTGAGGCTGGATTTTTAAATTGTGATTGTGGAACATCCCGTGAGCGAATAAATCGCATGGTGCGGGTTGTACCGTCTTGCTTTGTGAAAGTTCCAGTGTAAACTACGTATGTACTCATTATACCTCCTGAGTGAAATGTGTGTAGTAAATCGCATAAGCATATGAAAACTGATGCGATGTGGGATAAATGGAGAAAGAAGATATGATGTCTTTATCCATAGATTCTTTGATCTCTGAGATTAGATTTGAATTCATTTCTAATTCCGTCTCATTTATGCTATAAATATAACATGTCTCAGTGATGTTGTCAAGGGGAAAAAATAACTTTTTTTGTTCTTTTTCTATCTCTCGAAATGCAAAGGTTCTAATTCTTGAAATATCTTTTGGTTCATGAGTGCCGCCAAAGATTGGCTCTGTGTCACCGAACACATTGATTGAGTGAACACAATTAAAAACAAGTTCGTTCATTTTATCATAATATGATGTCAGGGGTGATTCTCCAACGATATTAATCATTGAATCATTGGAGACAAAGTAAACTGCATTTAACAAACCAGATCTTGCATATTCTTGCAAGACACCACTCGTTACCCGATGTCTCTTTTTTGCCACATCAGGCAAGATAGATAGATCTGGTACAATATAAACAATATTTATTTTGTTGTCTTTGACTTGTTCAAGTAATCGTAAAGTCGCCCCAGCAATCTTTCCTGCACCGCAAACAAAAAACCATACAGTTTTGTTTTTAATTCTTGAGAGCTCTCGTTTTTTTGTAAACTTTTTTTCGTATTGTTCCGCTGAAACACATACAGGTACATTATCGCCTCCGTCATAGGTGAAAACTTTGTAATTCTTATCAACTTTAAATAGATTGGCTATGTTGCAACCTGCTTTACCTAATCCTACAATTACCATGAAAAATCCTCCAAGGATCCATAAGTTTTACCCGCTTTTGTATTGATTTTGAACTTACCTAGGCGAGTGTCACCAAAGATCTCTTTGATTCTAGGTAAGAGGTGTGCATCTTGCTCTGAGAAGTCAAGAACCACGCAATCGTGAAGCATGAAAGCAACATTAGATTTTCTCCCTGATAAAGTCTTTCGTATTTTATTTATTCGGTCCATACAATTATCCGATGATGTGCTTTGGAGCAGATAGTTGAGAGCATGAAAGTTATCGCATTCAATCTTTCTTCCAAATGGTGTATTAATGTAACCTTCTTTATAATACTTGTCAAGTATTTTTGTTCGATTATAAAAATTTTCAAGTTCTTCGTCATTTGACTGGGGGTTATATAGCCAAGCGAAAAATCTTCTTTTTGCATTCTCCCGATTTAGGTGGGTTGAGAACACATTTTCTATGTTAAACTGGTGTATATCGGTAGTTGGTTGTTCCATATTTGCTAGCGAAAATAGGGTTCTGATCTCTGCTGCATTAAAATCAAGCTCTACAAACAGGTCATTCTTGGGTAAAATGATCTTTCGATGCTCAGTTTTTAGGTTCATAATCGGGAAAGAGTTTGGAAAAGTAGATAGTCTTCCCGTAACAGTGCCAAAAATATTGTAATTAATGAAACTTTTTGACTTTGAATGCCTTTTGTACAGTGCTTTCGCTTTAGGATCTTGTATGAACAAAAGATTGTGATTATCCCAATCTATTTGTAGTTCTTGTTGCGATATTTGGTTAACAGTGTCAAATAGTTCAACGAGAAACGAATAATTCTTAGGTTTTGGGTGATTTTCGACAATCCAGTCGGTAATTTCGTTCTTTACTTGATAAAAGTGCCGCAATACATGCCGAGGCACAAGGTCATAAATACAATTATCATCCAAGTTGATCTTCGAGCTAACAATCGCTTTAACATGTGCTTGAAGGCGTTGCTGCCTAAGAAGATAACGGTCAAGGAGATGATCAGGACAAACATCTCCAATATTTTTAGAGCCCACCCAGATTTCAGCAAACTCGACATCATAGTCAACCAAGTGAGGCGACCAAGACCAAGTGCGATCAAGGTTGCGAGGAAGCTTATCGAAATAAAAGTCACCATTGTAAAATACTCCTTTGCAATCTCGTTTGTCGTCTAATGTTTGAAATGTCACTAATACCCTCCAGATGATCTACTTCGTTTTGTCTGTAGTTTTTGTGCTTCCGTTTTTGAAAGCTTGTCCAGTGTATCATCATAACCATATGGCTTTGACCAAGTTTGGACAACAAATCTACTAGCAATATAACTTAAAGCAGACGATCTGTCAAGTGTTTTGTAATAATTTTTTGCTATTTTTTTAATTGATCTCAAAGATTGCTGTTGGAATGGGACTCCTTCCTCTGCATTACGGAGATCAATGTAGTGTTCGAGAAACCATTCTTCTGGATATTGTTCATCAAGTGTTTCAATGGTTAGTGGTTCTCTTATTAGATATTCAGTGAATGATTTTTTACATCTAGTTTTATTTGTTCTGGTAACTCTATATTGTACAACAAAATTATTATAATATTTATAAAATATATTTCTTAATATAATAATATCATTTAATTCAGTTCTATCATAAAAGGCTGAAAAAATAGAATCTAAACCGCTTACACCATATGGGCTTAAAAATGGAGCGGCAGCTGGTGATGCTAAATCAAATATTAAAACCCACGGTGTATCCTTCGATACAGAAAAACCAGAGTTGAGTGCAAGTTTGATATAGTAGTCAAAATCAGGGTGGTCAATGAATTCGTCTATCTTTGCTTGGTCTTCACCTTTATCCAAATCAGCAATTGAGATAGCCAACCCAGAATTGAAAACAGAACTGGCTGGTGAGCGACACCATTTAGATTGTGTATAAAATCCATCTTTAATCTCATTAGAAATTATTTTAATAAAATGTTTGACATAATCATCAAAAGAGGTTATCATGTTTAGGCCGATTCTATTCGGTATCTCTATCGTATTGTAACTTGCAAGTGCATTTTCCAATATAGTTCTATAATCATCGTTAGGAGGTCTATATGCTTGAGCCGGATTAAATTGAACAAAATATGGATTTGTTCTAGAAATCTTATTGTACTCAACAGCGACTGTCATTCTTTGTTTCATTACTTGAAAAGCATCGTTTACAAAATTAAGAATCCTTTTTCCACCAACAGTTGCAACGATGTTTTCTTCTTTTGGTATAATTGGATAATCTCGATTGTCAATTGTTCCATAATAAAGTCTTTCAAAGTATGTTATATCTTTTATTTGATTATCACCAGCATTAGGTTGAACATATGCATCAACATCAAACTTAGCACGATAGTACCATGTTCTTTTTGATGATGCATCTGTATTACTTCCTCCAAATTTGCGTGACATTAGTTTTGTCCTCCAAAGTAACTAGGATTTTCTGAAAATACCAAGTTACCGTTTTTATCTCTTTGGAACACACCGATTATGTTTCCATTAGATTGATCGACAGCAGAAATATTGCCTTCAGTATCAGTAGAGACAAGGTAATTAACTGTGCCTTCTGTCGATGAAAGCTGACCAGACCCTTGTCCCTGTTTTGCTGCATCCAATAAAGCAGCCCTTTCTGTTTGGTTTCCGTAGCCAGCAACAGCAACAGGCCCTAACAATTCAAGTTCAGCAGCAACTCTTTGAGAAATATCCAATGCAGCATCAATGACAGCACCAATTTGCACTTGGCTATCAGTATTAGTAAGTGCTCTTGCGGATATCTCTTCGGCACTTGAAACTAGCCTGTTACATGTGTCTTGGCTTGTTAGTTCTGTTGGGTCAGTTATGATTCTATCCTCTGTTGGGTTAGATACCCTTAGATTGTGATAAGGATTCTCAGATGAAACCCACAGTCCGTCAATTGTTGTTGTAGCCTCCAAGTTGTTCATGGCACCTTGTAAACTAAATGTTGTTTTTGTAATAACATAATAGCCATCAATGCCAAGCTCTTCGAATACAAAGAAAGATGGGCTATTTGCCGATGGCCTAATATTTGGCCTTGAGCCACCTACTCCTTCCATGGTAATTTTATAGAAATTACCCGGGTAAAAGAAACATATTGGAACCATTAGGTTTAGACTAGTATTATACACCGATGATAACATTGTGATTCCACTACTAGAGTTTCGAAAATATCGAGCCTCTCTGAGTCCGGTCTGATCTGTTTTAGAAAAATTAAATTCTCTCTCACCAAGAAGTTGCCCGTTGTTTATATGAAATTCTGGTACAAAACTTTGATCCGCTGATTCGCCAATTTGAATTGGTCCTTGAACATATATAACACAATAATTGCTGTAGTCATTGATTGTGCTGTCAAAATCATTTCTAATTAATGGAAAGAACTGCTTATCTATTGTTGACATGGTAGCCACTGTTGAGTTGTTACCCTCAAATGTAATATCCTCATATATTTTACTATAATAGAAATCATAAACTGAGTCGTCAACAAATTGAAATCTTTGATCTGCAAGTTTAGCCCCTGCGAAAAAGGATGTTCTAACAAGGAATCTTTGATCCTCTGTCGTCTTGAAGCACACTTCACTCAGAAGATTAGTCAGAACTCTTTCAAACAAATCTCTTATGAAAGATAGACAAGGATATATGAACAGGTTTTTATCAACAATTGTTTCTTGATACCACTCCTTAAAAAAGTCTACCGATATTGGCACATGACCTAAATTTATGTTATATGTATTTGCATTAGCATCTGTGTAGAGAAAAGAACCTAATATAAATTTAAGCTCTTGCCTTATTGAATACTTTGATGTAGATACACCACCAGTTGTGAATAAATCAGAGTGCTCCAAAATGACATCAAGTAAATCTGTTATGTAAAAAAAATAAATATTATCTGTAGACTCAAGTACAGAATCAAAATCTCCTGCTACATTTGGCACGGAAGATGCCAAACTACTAGTTGATGAACTAGTGTTGGGTGTGTTTGAGACTCTGTTGTTTGACACAATATATTTTTTTAATGTATCTAGCCTTATTTGGCTTCCATCAATCAAGTCATCCCGAATGCTGTCGTTGTTTAAACAAAAGATACCACGACCTGTTAGTGATGAACTTCTTGCAAATAAATCTTTTAAGATGCCAGATGACACAT
>Ga0209645_1000117_pt1 | contig 39503 bp, 54 predicted proteins | sample ETNvirenome_6_30_FD_184070 | JGI IMG/M metagenome (GOLD analysis project Ga0209645, IMG submission 184070) | Marine viral communities from the Pacific Ocean - ETNP_6_30 (SPAdes) (version 2) | ecosystem: Environmental > Aquatic > Marine > Oceanic | place: Pacific Ocean | collected 2013-06-19
TTTACAATTACAAGCTCCGCACCTGCTGACTTAAACGCCAGTAGCGGGACTTATATCTTTTTAGCAATAGCATAGGTGACACATGGAATACAGAGTACGATCAAGCGGTGAGCTAAAAACTCAAGGCGAAATCCGCAAACTCAATCCAAATGTTTCTTTGCCAAAGGTGTGGAATAGCAACGTCTATGACACTCTAGGTATTGACCCAGTATTAGAAACACCCAAGCCGGACACTACTGGTGACTACAAGGTAGTCGTTCGTGACGGGGCGGAGCAAGACGCAAATAACAACTGGGTTCAAAAGTGGGTAGAACGAGATATGTTCACCGACACTGATGACGCTACAAAAGCAGAGCAAGAAGCTGCTTATCAGGCATTAGTAGATTCTGAAGCTGCAAAATCAGTAAGAACAGATCGTGATGAGCGATTAGCCAAAACAGATTGGATGGGTATGTCTGATGTAACTATGTCAGCGGATTGGGCTACCTATAGACAAGGACTTAGGGATGTTCCGGCGCAGTCTGGATTTCCACACACAATAACTTGGCCCAGTGAGCCGGGAGCATAACTATGAGTAGAGCAAGAGACATAGCAGATAGCGCAGCTACAATTAATGCTCTAGATGGCGTTACTGCAACAGGAGCAGAACTTAATATCCTTGATGGGGTTACAGCGACTACTGCTGAACTTAACTATGTTGATGGTGTTACTTCTGCAATACAAACGCAGATAGACGCTAAAGCTACCTATCCATCGCAAACAAGTAATTCAGGTAAGTTTTTAACCACAGATGGTTCTACTGCGTCTTGGGCAACCCTTTCTACTGTTGGAGGAGGTGGCTCTACAACTGCCGTTCCTGTAACACTTACAAGTTCGAGTGATTCTGCTCATAACCTAACTGCTACAAGTTGGGGAAGAGAAGTTACATTACCAGACGCAACAACAATGTCAGAAGGAACTCCAGTTTTTTTCTTTAACAATAGGAGTAGATACGACATTCCAATTTTAAACAATGGAGGAACTCTGCTTGGGTTTGTGTTGTCTGGTGATAGCACAATGTGTAGTTTGCTTGATAAGTCAACATCTAACGGTAAATGGGTATTTTCTAACCCGCAGCCTCTTGGTACTTATGCAGAGCAGCGTGTTGAAGCCCCACGAGCAAATTCAAGCAACCAGTTTGGATATGAAAAAATTACAGATACAAAATGGATGCTGTTGCACATGAATGGCAGCTATCTATATGCGTCTGTTTACGATATGACAACCCGCACGTTTGGCTCGTTTACAAACATTCATAGTGACGGATCGAACGGTATAGTGGGAGTTCAAAAACTAGCCGATAATACTGCTTTGATAGTATACAGTAATAACGGAGCAACAAGTGTTAAAGGCGTTGTAGCTACTGTATCGGGGACAACAATTTCACTAGGTACTGTTCACAGCAGAACGGTTACATCTCAGACATCTAAAGGCGGGCGATTCTTTAAGTTTGGTGATATTGATTCTAACGGTATTGGTTGCGTTTCTATTTCAAGAAATTCAAGTAATCAGTTAGATATTATTGGATGGAAATGGGACGGCTCAACAGGAGTTTCTTCTGATAAATATACAGTTGATGGAACAAACTATCTGGCGGGGCCGATTGGAAATACTGGTCATAATAGCGGATTCGTAGTTGTTTCTTATGACTCTTCATCAGCGCACCTTGATGTTCAGTCTTTCTATGTATCCTCTACTGGCAATGTAACTAATATTTCAGGCACTACTGTAAGTAATGTTAATGCTGACGCGCCTCCGTTTATGACTTTGCCGAACTCAAATGGCAATGTGATGTTGCAGTATAAATCAAATACTGGCGTTGCCAGAGGCATGGTCGTAAAAACAACAACGAGCAATATTACTGCATCCACAGGCGCACCGCCGAATGCTATGACGATTAATCCAGATGGCCCAATTACTTACATGTTTGATAGTACAAACAATCAATTAATTACCATTAACGATCTAAACAATAGGCTCTGTGCTCTATATATCGCCGATGTAAGCAATGGCACTGCTGATGTACAGAATAGAAATTTCGTTTCTAGTGCAGGTGCGGCTGCTGTTGGTTTTGATGACGATTCTGTATATGTTGCTACAAGCGATCAGAATAATTTCTACAATTTATATAGATACTACGTTGATGACAGTGCTGCTCAGCCAGTACCAAACAGAGAGCATTGGGACGCTCAGGGGGCAATTGAATATGAAAGCAATCAAAAATTTCCGTTTCACGGAACCAGAGTTTATAGCGAAGAAAAAATTGAAGCGGGTGCAACAACTACTTTTTCTAGGGAGCAAGGCGGTCAGACTTATATCCCACACGGTCGCAATTACATAATGGAAAGCGAACGATATGCAATGGTTGCTTTTGGTGGAGGACACAGTGGCGGTTTTGGCGCGGGTATGTTTGATCGGGAAACAAAAGCAATGATAAAAATTGATCCAAGACGTTTGGGTAATATGTCACAAACATGTATGGGATATAACAATAGATCATTAGCCGATGCTTCACAAGGTTGGGACATTCAAACATACGAAGACATTGATTCCAACCCAACCGCTCAATACTATGTGAAGATGTCATTAAAGAGGCTTGCAAATGCTTAAATTAGTAATAGATGCGGATACCTCTCATGGGCCGTTCACAACCATCACTCGCGAGTCAGATCATTACGTTTGCGATAATGCGATTTATTATTTCAGCGTTATCGGTGAAGGTACTGATGGCGAGGACATAGTGGATTGGGAGGGTGCGTTACCAGAACCAGAAGTGCCACAATATCTTGTTGATACTCAGAGGGCAAAAAGAGATTTATTGCTTGCTGATAGCGATTGGACTCAAATGGCAGACTCTGCTTTGACTGACGAAAAGAAAACAGAATGGGCGACTTATCGTCAAACATTACGCGATGTTCCTTCTCAGGATGGTTTTCCCCGCGATATAACTTGGCCTAGTGAACCTTGATACATGTTTTTGTTTTAATTTTACTTATAGCAGGTGAAGAAGAGTCTAGTACTTGTGATACAGCTATGTGCTTCTATGACGTAAACAGGTGTAATTATTTTGCACAACAATTGCATTACAGAGGAACACCAAGCACATCTAGACCTATCACAGCGTATTGTAAACCTATACTAGTTGATCCAACTCAAGACGGGATAAGGATCTACTAATGGCAGCAGAAATAATAGCAGCCGTTTCAGCGGCTAATCAAGCTTTTAATTTTATTAAGAAAGCTGTACATAAAGGAAAAGAGGTACAAGATCTAACTAAAGCTATAGGGGCTTTCTGGGATGCACGTGAGGAAGTTAGTGTCCTTGAGCAGAAAGCAACAAACCCTAGCAAGATTCAAAAGTTATTTGGAGGAAAGTCTGTAGAGGCTCAAGCATTAGAAGTAACTTTACAAAAACAACGTGCAGAAAATTTGGAACGTGAATTAAAGGATATATTTTTGTGGACAGGGAATGGTCATCTATGGACTGAAATGATACGAGAAAGATCACGCATAAGAAACGCTAGAATTGCAGCAGCCAAACAAGCTGCTCAAACAAAAGCAGCAATGGTAGATCTAACAATTATTGGAGGAACTATACTTGCTATATTTCTAATTGTGATGGGAGTCACATCTGCTGTAGTATAAATGGAACAAGAATATGGAACTGGAAAAACTTGAAAAAATAATTAATAGGGCTGCTGAACAAGGAGCCAAACAAGCACTAAAAGATATTGGGCTGTCAGACGAAGAAGCCTATGACGATGTGAAAGAGCTAAGAGGTCTTTTAGATGCTTGGAGAGCTACTAAGTCTACGGTAGGTCAAACGATGGCTAGAATGCTAACTACATCAATTCTTACGGCTTTGGCTGTTGGTATTTGGATGTCTTGGGGTGTGGAATGATTGGATTAGTAGATACACTAATAGGGCCTGTTTCTTCTGTACTTGACAAGTTTATAGAAGATAAAGATAAGAAGGCACAGCTTGCTCATGAGATAGCTACTATGAGTGAGCGTCACGCAAACGAAGTTGTGAAGGCTCAACTAGAGATTAACAAAACAGAAGCGCAGCATTCAAGCGTGTTTGTCTCTGGGTGGAGACCGGCTATTGGGTGGGTGTGCTGCCTTGGGATGGCAGGTAACTTTTTAATTATTCCATTTGTAAATATGGCACTAGAGCTAATGGAAACTGGAGTGCTAGTTCCAATGATAGAACTTGATATAATGATGCCCGTCTTAATGGGTATGTTAGGATTAGGTGCTATGAGGACTGTAGAAAAAGTTAAGAAGGTAGATAGGAAAGCATAATGGCTCAGAAGAAAGATCCTAGACTAGCTAGAGCAGGAGTAGCAGGGTTTAACAAACCCAAAAGAACTCCTAGTCATCCTACTAAAAGTCATGTTGTTGTAGCTAAGCAGGGTGACCAGATTAAAACAATACGTTTTGGTCAGCAAGGCGTTAAAGGTGCAGGCAAGAATCCAAAGACAGCAAAAGATAAAGCTAGAAAGAAATCATATTATGCTAGACACAATGCTCAAGATGCAAGCCCGTCTAAGCTTTCTGCGCGTTATTGGTCTCACAAGGTTAAGTGGTGATATAGATGGCTAAGAAAAGAAAAAATTATCAGATGGGTGGTAGGACTGACGAGACTTACTATGGTGATACAGAGGGGTCAGATATTATAGATCTACCAGAGCTTCCGGGCATAGATGATGGTGATGGTAACGGCAATGGTAATGGCAACGGCAACGATGGTAATGATGCTGTTGATCAATCTGCTTTAACTCAAAGCGTTGTTGACTTTGCAGCTAATAATCCTAACGCCTCTAACCTTGAATTAGCTAGATATGTCAGAGACACTGGAGCTGATATTGGTTTGGTTGCTGATGCCTTTGGTATTGATAGGGCTACTGGGCAACAAATGTATCAGGATGCCTTAGGTGCAGAGTTTGAAACGCAGCAAGTGGCAGAAACTCCTGTAGCCGGAATTACATCTGAAACTCCCGGCACATACAAAGCTCCTCCTATTGCTGTAGAAAAATATATACAAAAACCTGAAGTAGAAGCTATCAATATAGAAGATGGTATAACTGCTGATGACGCTATTGAACAGCTAGATAAGTTTACACAAATAAATGCTCCAGACTCTGTAACAGCAAGGGAGATGGAAACTACTACTGCTGCGATACAAGAAGCAATAATGCAGGGTGACATTCCTCCTCAAGAATATGAAGCTGCATTAGTAGAAACTCTAAACAGGACTGTTGCTGCCGTAGGAACTCAACGTCCTCCTATCTCTATAGATGAGATTCGTGAGCTGAGTCAAAGAGCGCAGGCTGCAACAATGGGAGATGTCTCAGCGGGGTTAGCGCGTCCTGCCGAATTTAAGATTGATCCTAACTCTTTTGTTCCCGGCGTTAGGGCTACTGACGTAAAAGTCTCTGCAACTCCTGAAGCTGAAAAGCAACAAAGAGAAGCAATACTAGGGACTGCTGCATCAGGCGTAGAAGCTCAGATACTAGGTACAGTAAACTTTGACGCTGCTCAGGCTAGAGCAATCAAAGGAACTGCTGCTAAAGGTGCATCTGCTTCAATGATTGCAGAGGTAGCTAATCTACCCCCATCAGTAGCAGAGGTTATTGTAGAAGATCCTGCATCAGTAACCGCAGCTATAGATACACAGCCTATGGAAATACAAGCTGCTGTAGCTGCGCTACCCGAAGAAGCTTTGGTATCTTCACAGCTAGAAACTTTATTAGGTGGTCTTGAGGATGGGAACATACCTGCATGGGCTAAACCTGCTGTAGATCTGGTTGAGTCTCAGTTGCAACAAAGAGGTATGTCTGTTTCAACTGTAGGTAGGGATGCTTTGTTTAATGCAATTATTCAATCAGCATTACCTATAGCTCAAGCAAATGCTACAGCACTACAGCAGAGATCATCTCAGAATCTTTCTAACGAGCAGCAGGCTAACTTACAAGCTGCTCAGTTGGATTCTACTAGAAGGCTGCAAAATCTGGCTAACCAACAGAATGCTGCAAGCCAAACAGCGCAGATGGCTCAAGAGATGGGACAGCTTCAGAGCCAGTTTCGTCAAGACGCAGCGATCCTTACAGCGCAGCAGAACCAACAGATTCGTACACAGAACTTGGCTAACCGCCAACGAACTGCTGAGATCAATGTTCAAAACCTACAAGCCACTAATGCTTTAAATCTATCTAACGAACAGCAGATAGAACTAGCAAACCTAGAGGTCATGAATCTTACTGAACGTGAGAACATGAGCGCAGAGAATCAGGCAAGGCTTGCAGAGTTTCAAGTAGCAGCAGATTTCATGAGTAAGAATGCTGCCTTTGTTCAGCAGATGGAGTTGGCAAATCTAGATGCAGATCAGCAGGTACGACTTGCTAATCTTACTGCTCAGAATAATGCAAGCTCAGAGAATCTTAACGCTGCTCAACAAACAGAGTTAGCTAATCTAAATGCAAGGATGGAAACAAACCTTGCTCAAGCTAGTATCGCTCAAGCAATGGGTATTGCACAGCTAAATGCGGATCAGCAGAGAGCAGTTGAGAATGCTAGGATGGTTGCTAATATTGATCTGACTAAGTTCAATGCAGATCAACAAGTTCGGTTGGCTAACAGTCAGTTTATGCAAACTGTAACCTTGACAGACTTTAATGCTAGACAACAAGCAGCCATGCAGAATGCTACGGCCCTAGCGTCTTTAGACTTAGCTACTGTTGACCAAAGAACTAGAGTAGCTATAGAGAATGCTAATAACTTTTTACAGATGGATCTAGCTAATCTGTCTAACGAGCAACAGGCAATAATATTAGATCAGCAAAATGCTCAACAGAAGATGTTGTCTGATGCCGCAGCTCAAAATGCAGCAAGGCAGTTTGCGGCTACATCAGCGCAGCAGGTCGATCAGTTTAATACTAATCTAGCTGCTCAGATGGAACAGTTTAATGCTTCACAGAGAAATGCTATGGAGCAGTTTAACGCCTCTGAAAAGAATAGAATGGAAGCTCAGGCGGCTGCAAATGAACTAGAAGCAGATAAATTCAATAACCAACTAGCAGTACAAGTTGATCAGTTTAATTCAGAGATGGATCAGCAGAGAGAAATTTGGAATGCTCAAAATGCTCAAGCTGTAGAGCAGTCTAATACTGAATGGCGTAGGCAGGCTAATACAATTAATACTGCGGCTGAGAATGCAGCGAATGCTACGGCAGCTCAACAGGCATATAATTTATCAACCCAAGAGCTTGCAAACACTTGGCAGCAGCTAAGAGATGACGCTTCATATGCCCGAACAGCTTATGAAAACGAAGAGCAGCGTAAGACAACTTTGTATGCTACTGCTTTGGCTAACGAACCCGGCGAGGCCGGAAGCACAGAGTATGTAGACAAGTTGGTTACAATGGTTGATGGGATGTTTACTTGAGGACTAATCATGGGATTTTTTAGTAAAATTTTTAAAGGCGTTAAAAAAGTCTTTAAGAAAATTGGTAAAGGTATAAAAAAAGTTGCCATGAAAGTTGGCAAGTTTATGGATAGGATCGGAGTTGTTGGTCAGATTGCTATGGCCTTTATTCTTCCGGGTGTTGGGAGTGCCTTAGCCAGTACGATAGGCAACGTAGGGACATGGGCCGCAGCAGCAATAGCTAATCCTGCTACAAATGCTATTGTAAAAGGTGCTGCTCATGTCGTAAACGGAGCAGTTAAGTTTGCGGCAGGTGCAGGAAGAGTGTTTAAGACCGCTACTAGTGCTGTAAAAAACTTTGTAGGCGAAAGTGCTAAAACATTATTGAATAAAGTTCCCGGTATCAAAATGGAAGGAGCAGCCACTAACTTGTTTGGTAAAGGTGGTGCGTTTGATATAGCAGCTCAGAAAACTGGAGAAACTTGGAACAGTGCAATAGGAAGTGAAAAGTGGTGGGATAGTTTTGCAAGATCTCCTGATAATGTTCCTCCGGGTTTTACAGGGCCTCCAGAGCTACAACGTGAGTACACACCGCTGAAAGCAACCGATGATCCATATGCTAAAGTATTTACTGATCCAACAGATCCAAACTTTGTAGCTGAAGGGGCTTATGGTGAGTTACCTGCTGATTCTTCTTTGCTACAAGGGCCAATGACTCCACAGGCAGAAGAGTTTGTAGTTCCAGATATTCCTGCTACAGGAGTAAGTGATGTGGTTGAAGATGTAGGTAAAGATTACGTTATCACAGAGCGTAGTTTAGCGGCAGCAGGGACGGAAGCAGTCAAGGCAGTCGGACAGAGCTTGATGGCTCCAGAGGCTCCTGAGTATGACTACAGAGGATCTACAGGTCAGGTAGTAGTTGCTGAGAACGCCTACGCCGTAGCCCCTTCTACAATATCTCAAATGCCAGAGATAGGATATGGGCTACCTATGGTTCAGTATGACGCATTGTATAAACCAATGGGAACGTATTCTAGAAGAATGCAAGGCTTCACATAAAATGGAAAAAAGTTACGTTGATAATTTATTGAGAGCAGGAAGGTCTGTTCCGGGGCAGTCTCTCACAAACGATCCTGAGCAGCGTTATGAGTTTGAGAAAGCTCCAGAGATAACTAACCTACGCGAAGGGATAGAGTTTGTTTTTCTAAAGTTAATTGAAGAAGAAACCTATCCACAGATACTAGAGCTTGTAGGCGCGGGTGTTCCTATTATGGAAATAACCCAGAACATTCTGTTTCAAGCGTTTGATAGAGGGATAGTTAATCCTGATCTAATGATGTTGTTAGCGGAACCTACGGCTTATATGATTATGGCCTTAGCCGAAAGAGCGGATATAGACTATACAATCTATAAGGGCGAAGAAGAAGAGGAAGCTGCTGAGAATGCTGCCAATGGCTATAGCGAACAAGAAGCTAGACTCAAAGAGTATAAGAAAACAAATCAAATACCTCAGGGTGCTTTGCCCACAGAAATAGTAGAACAAATAGCTACTATGGAAACTCCCCAAGAAGAAAGTTTAATGGCTAGACCAGAGCCTAGCTTGTTACAAGGATAAAGAATATGGCTATCGAAGAAACTTTTAAGGGACTACAGCAAGTTAGGCGTGGTCAATACGAAAGAATACGTGAGCAGCAGCGTAAGCAGCAGCGTGTTGATACCCTTTTTACTGCCGGTAATATTCTGAGTAGAGTGGGTAATGTTTTTTTAAGAGAGCAAATGAATAATTTCATTAACAATGAAGAAAACATGGCTAGACAGGCTAAGTATAAGTCTTATCTAAATACTGCTAATAATACTATTGAAGAGTATAAAAAAGCTGAAAAGCATCAGGGAGGTGTGCTTCAGTATTTGATTGATACAAGAGCTAATTACTTAATGAATGATGCAACTCAAGAGTATGCAAAAGTAAACGAGCTTAATCCAACAGAATTAAATCAGTACATTCAAGGCGAAGCTAGAGCTTGGGCTGAAGCAAATGAAAAAGATTTTAAGGCTGAATATGAATCGGCTTTGAATCTAGGAACTATGGAAGAATATCAAGCTGCATTGGCTCAAGAGTATGATGGGCCTAAAAATGTAGGAGAGTTTCTGTGGCGTGGAGCTAAAGGTTTCTTTGCGGGTAAAAATAAAAATCAAATTAGAGCTGCTACTGTACAAAACAGAAGAGCTACCTTGATGGATCAAGCCGGACAAAATGTTCAGGCTTTTGATGCTGCTGTTAATTCCGGATATGATATTGATAGTGCTACAGCTATACAGTCTGCTATAAATGATAAAAAAATTAATATCAAAGAAGATAAGTTGTTATCAACAGAATATGAGGATCAAGTTTCACATAGGTTTGGAGGTCAGCTTACTCTTACTTATACAGTAAAAACCTTTGAAACTGCAAGCGGTGAACAACGAGTAGAAAGAATTTTAGAAGATGATGATGATATTAATCCAAATAACAAATATGCTATTCAAGCGGCTACTGAAGCCGGAGTAGATCCAGATTCATTTATAATAAGGCCTCCTAAAGTAGAAACAAAAGATAATGAATGGAAGGTTCCTGTAACAACAAGCACCTCAGACATAGTAGATCCTTGGGGAAGGGTTGTAGATCAAGTTATTTATCGAACCTTTGATCTAGCAGAAGATGCCTCTCTAGCCATGTCTAGGGTTACGGATACCGAAATGCTGCAAATTAGCAATGCTAATAATATGTTAGCAGGTGTACGAACTTATAAAGATAATATGACCCAAACATACGCAGGACTTGCTGAGGCTTATTATACTCAAGGCTTAGGCGATGCAGCTACTTCTGAGCAAATAGATGATGCTAGAAAATTATTCCTAGCTGAAACCGCAGGAGAGCTTAGAGTTCTTATAAATAAGATATCTGAAACAACGCCTTTATTTAAAGACGAAGAAGGAAACCCTATTCCTACAAATATATTTAATCAGTCTGCTACAGGTGAAATGACTAATATAAGAATGACTTCAGAAGAAATAATGGATATTTATCACAGTGATTTAGCTCCTTTATATACCATGAGCAAGCTAAGAAGTATTAATAGTAAACGATCAGATGATGGTAGAGTTTTTGAAGAAGAAATAAGGGGGTTTGATATAAAACCAGAGAACGCTTCTCTAGATATGTTAGTGTCTTTGGTTTCACTTGAAAATTCTAATACTCCTGTAGATGTAAACCCAGAAACTCTTAGGTATTTATTTGACAATATCAATGTAGCAGATATCCCAAATCTGCCTAAAAACTATAGCATAAATTTGCTTAATTCAATTACAAGAACAGAGTCTGTTGCAGATTGGATGGATACAGCAACTGCACAGCCTGAGTATTATTTTAAACGAAATTATTCTTCTTTTGATGTAGGTAACATAATGAGTATTGTGGCAATGTTAGATAAAAGCACACAAGACAGAACCTTTGAAAATAAACAAAAACAAATGACTGAAGAAGAAAGAGAGCTATCAAAAGTAGGGCCGAGGGTATTCTTCTTTTGATTTAGATCAAAGCACTCAAAGCAGAATAGACCAAGTTAAAACATCAGTAATTTAGGGGTAGCATATAAATGCCTATCAAAAGAAAAACTCTTAGGACTAGCCCAGAGATTATTCAGGCTAACAGAGACAGTTACGACTCTGTTGATTTTAGTGATTACACAATAAGTCAGAAGCCTAAACTAAATCCTAATTTACAGTATTTAGAAAACAATGAAGACTTCCAAGAAGATATGGAACTGTATATGCAGTACATTGCTTCTCAGGATGATAACTTTATAGATCAAATACTGTCAGGGACTTTGGCTACTGATGATTGGAAAGAGTTTATGCGCGATGAAGATTGGCGCATTACTTCTGTTATAGATAGAAATATGGCACTAAAAGATGCCCCAGAAGATGTAAAGCAAGCTTACAAGCGAGTAAGAGAAAACTGGGAACGTGCTGATGTAGAAGGCTATGGAGAATGGGTTGAAGCTATAACAGACATGGGGCTAGATGCCGTAGGAGATCCTGTAAATCTAGCAATGCTTTTAGCCATTCCTTTTACTGGAGGAGGTTCGGCAGCTACTGCGGCTCTTGCAAAGGAAGGAGCCAAGAAATCAGCTATGCAAACAATAAAGCGTATGGCTGTTTCTCCTACTACCACTGGTGTTGTAGAAGGTGGTGTATGGGCAGGAGTAGATAATTACAATCGTCAAAACATAGAAATTGCTACAGGAATGCGTAATGAGTTTTCTAACAGCGATTTTGCAATGGCTTCAGGTATCGGTAGTTTAGCCGGTGGGTTTATTGGTAAGGCGTTTGGTTACTTTGGTAACTCTAAAAATGCAGCAAAAGTAGAGCGTGATATTGTCCCTGACAACAAAGCTTTAGATAGACAAGCAGATAATTTAGCTGCTAATGATGACGAGATAGTAGATAACATTATAGAAGGTAATCTTCCTCAGTCTCAAGAAGTGGTAGATGCAGTATCTGAAGTTGTAAGTAGATTACCTTTAAGGTCGGCTACGTTTCAAAATGGTGTGCTAAATGAAACCAGAGGGTTTCCTCTAGATTTTGATATAGATGACTTTGCTGACGTAGATGAAATTGCTAAAGACTTGGCTGAGAAGTTAGGTGGTGGAGACTACACGGCAGAAGAAATTGCAGATACTATACGACAATCTTTAGTAGCCGCCAAGCGAGGCAATGTATCTGGAGATGAGTTATCAGACTTTATAACTGGTAGGATTACCAAAGGGTTGGACACTCCTCCAGAACAACTTGCTCCTACTACACCTGACCCTTCTCCGGGTCAAGAAGTAGCAAGACCTATACAAAATAAACTGCTGTTTAAAATAGGGCGAATTGCGAACAAACTAAACAGCACTGTATTAGCAGGTAAAGCTACAGATCTTATCAGCCCCTATGCCAAGTATTCTGCTACTGCGGCAAGACTACAAAGACTTCTTAGGTATGATTCATCTTTAAAGCTGACAGGCTCTTTAACGCCTGATGAAAAACTAGGCAGAGATTACTTTGAAACCTTGAAAGAAAACTACGGTACTTTTGTTACCGATTTCAAAAAAGCGTATGAGCCTATTGCATTAGGGCCTAAAGGTGATACCCGTCAAGATATGGACGATATGATTGTAGCTGCACTCAGAGGTGGAGCCTTACCTGATAATGCGCCTGACGCTGTAAAAAATATTGTTCCTGTACTTAGAAAGCTGTTTGACGATAGAGCCGAAGCTTTGTTTATGGAAGAGGTTCCTGCTAACTATGTTCCAAGGATGTGGAAACGTAGTGCTATTGAGCAAAATCAATTTGAATTCAAAAAGCTTTTAGAAAACGAAGGGTATGCGCCTGAAGAAGCCGATAGTATTTTACAAAGTATGTTAAGCAAAACAGAAAACTCGGCGGTCATTGATTCTGCGGGAACAGGAGATACTGTCTTCTTAATGCCCAGAGTGCTAGACAAAATAGCTGATGATAATGTGTATGCTAATTTCTTAGAAAATGATTTAAATAAAATTGTACATGAATATGGTATGCAGTCTGCAAGACGTATCTCAAAGTTAAATGTTCTCGGTGTAAGAAATAAAAATGACTTTGAAAAAATTTGGATTCCTCAGATTCAAAAAGAACTAAGAGAGGCGGGATTAGAAGTAGGAGATCCTCTCATAGGCAAAGCTGCTAACGATATAAGTGCTGTTTATTCTTCTATGACGGGTGAAGGTATTCAGCGGTACGGCAGCACAGTACAAACTGCTGCTGATTCCTACACAATGCTGACCCGAATGGCTACGTTACCTCTTGCTCCTCTTTCAAGTTTAACAGAAATATTTTTAAATATATCTAAAGCAGGATTCCGTAATAGCTTTAAAGGACTTGCTGTAGCTATGAATGAGGGCTTTACCACTATGTCAACCAAGAGCAAAAACCTTTTGGCTGACGCAGGACTAACTGAACCTGAGATATGGCGAGAAATGCAAGAGCTTGGTATCGCTATGGATCAAGCAGCCGGTGATGTTGCTGATAGGTTAGGTGGTGAAACTATTGCTAATGACAAAATTAGAACTTTAAACAATGCTTTTTTTAGAGCTAACATGCTAGATCAATGGACAAAGTTTGTTCAGATGACTTCTTACATTACTGGTAAGAACATGATCTCAGACAATATAGCTGACATAGCGGCAGCTAGAGGAAGTAGAGACAGTCGTAGAATCTTGCGTAAAAAGAAAGAGCTACGTGAGCTTGGTATTGATATAGATCAGGCAATGGATTGGTTTGATGGAGGCATGAAAGCTGACGATGCCTTTAATAAAGAAATTCAAAGAGGTGCGGGTAGATATACTAATGAAGTTATTCTAAACCCTGAATCTGCCTCAGGCTTAAAGCCTTTGATGCACTCTAATCCTAAAACATCAATATTGTTTCAGTTGATGGGTTATCCTGCTGCGTTTACAAATACTATTCTTAAAAATGCAGCTCGTAAAATGATAGAAGATCCAAGAGGGAATGTTCCCCATACTTTAGCTGCCGGTTTAATTATGACAGAGACAGCTAGATTCACTAACTGGGCGAGAAGTCGGGGACGTAGTGAAGAAGAGGGAGAGAACCCATATGCAGCAGCTATCATGCGTTGGGGCGGTGGTGGCGTATATTTAGATATGTTCCGCAGAGCAGAGTTTGCGGCTAAAGATAGTCCTGCTCTTGCTCCTATATTGGGTATATCTGGGCCATTGTCTCAGGACATCTTTGCACTTGCTAGATATCAAGGCCCTGTAGAATTTGCAGCGCGGAAGTCTCCGGGCTTTGGGGCTTTTGAGTTTGTGTTCGGCAGAGAATTTAGGGACAACTACACCAGTGCTGCTAGAAGCATGGATAAAGTTATTAACGATATGTTTAGCGGCAAAGAGCCTGATCGTCTTAAATTTAAAAAAGGTGGTGAGGTGTATGATGTGCCTAACGCATCAGAAGAACCTGATGAGCGTGTAGATCGTATAACAGGACTTCCTTATGATCAGCAAGCCGGAGGTGCTTTTGTAGACGAAGAAGAGCGCATAGGGTTTGCTTTAGGTACTGTTGTTACTAAGTATGCAAGGTCTGCCCTTAGTGATGCGGTAGGTAAAATTGCAAACAAAGGAGAGAACATTCCGTTTAATAGATTAATGAAGCGACTTGAGGTTGAGGGCGTAAGACCTGATGAGATTCAAGCTTCTCGACTAATAGATCTTGTAGATGAAAAGGACATAGTTACTACAAGATCAGGTAATAAGGCTGTTACTCCAGAAGGTTTGAGAAACGCAGAAGCCCGAAGGACTGATGTGTTTAAACAAGAAGAAAGTACGTATCTAGAAGCTCAAGAAGAAATAACTGAAGTGGCTGAAGATTTAGAGCTAGAAGTAGAAGCGTCAATTGCTGAAAGCGAGGAGCTAGACAGGGCAATAGACGAAGAATTTGGAGATGATTATTTTGTAGAAGATTTAGATACATTTGATCCAGAGGCAGAAGATCCTACATATACGTACACGGGTAGAATGTTAGATACGGCTTTAGATCCTGAAAAGTCTTTAAGAGAAAGAACGGATGCAATAAGTGAAGTTGAAAGAGTATTAAGAAAAAGCCCCGCAGAACTTAAACAAATGTACAGTGAGGTTGTTCCAGAAGATGCTGAGTTAAGCACGTATAGAATTAATTATTTTTCTGATCCCAGAATTACTAGACCCACTTGGTCTGGACATTGGGAAAAAGGCAGAGATTATCCTATGGATTTAGATAATTTTACCTACTGGACTAGAGGGGACGTTGCGTCTGGAGATAAAACTATAACTGGGGGAGAAGCTTCCAGAGTTTATGAGATTCAGTCAGACAGTAGAGTTGAATTAGATCCTGAAAAATTAAGTCCCTATCAAAAATTACTAGAAGAATTTGATGAGCTAAATGACAAGATAGGCGAAATAGAAGATTCTATTTTGGATGTAGATTCGAAATTAGAGGAGTTTAATATTTACCGTTCTTCTACTGAAGATCGTTATGTTATTCCTCCTGACTCTGAAGAAAAGGTACAAACATTAATCAAAAGAAATAATGAGTTAATGGACGAGTTAACTTCTACTAGAAAACAACAGAGGGGCTTAGAACCAAAACTAAAAGATGCTAGTAAAAATATGACAGCATCAGAAGTTAAAAAAGAGCGAGATGAAATTTTCTATGGTGGAACTAAAGTCCCTATAAATGTCTGGAAGAATGCAATTCATAACGAAATTATTAGAGCTAAAGAAAATGGTCTAGATGAAATACAATTTCTTATTGACGATAAACTTGTAGAAAGGAATGGGCAAAGAGTTACTGAATTTATGATTAGATCTCCAGAAATTCAGAAAGCCTATCAAACTATAGTAGCTCCTTTAGTTATTAAGACTGCTAAAAAGATAGGAGCTAGGGCGCAACGCAAAGGAAAGTATATAGCTTTTGCATTACCCGCATCGTTTACGCTACCCCTTTATGCTCAAGAGGAAAAAGACTTATCTGAAGTAGCAACAGACATATCTCTAGGCATGGAGATAGATGAAGCTCTTGTTATTAATAGAGAAAGCTTTTCAGAAGGTGGGTTACTTGAAAGGGCTATTAAGTTTGCACTAGGAAGAGGTGCTAAAGCTTTTGGTTTTGGCGCGGATCAACAACGTCAGCATGAGAAAGAAGTAGTAGCTCTTGTTAATGAAGCAGCCGACAAAGGTTTTATCCCTGAGCGATCCCGTATACCTACAGATGAAGCAGGGTTTGGAAGGTTCAGTGGCGCAGATGAAGAAGTCTTCAATGCTTTTAATCATGCCTACCTAGTTTACAAGCATGGTTCTAAGCTTAAAGATCCTTTGCTTCAGGGTAAAGAGTATCTACAGATGTTGTATTACCCTAACCCAGACACTGAAAGAGTTGATCAACACAACAATGCTTTTGGGTCTAACTTGAGGGATATGGCTACAGATGATGCAGATGCAAAGCAAAAGATAGTTTTGGGCTACTACAATACTCAAAGGAAACTGGCAGAAGGAAAACCGCTTGTGTACGGAGAAGATCTTATATTTAATGTAAATGATCTAGAGAATGTAGAGCCTCGTAGTTTTAGATTTAGACCGAGGTAGCCATGCACCGTTTAATTCTGATTGCTCTTTTACTTTCTTCTTGCTCAACAGCAACCTACGACTTCCCCATAGAGTTTCCTAACAGGATGCCTCAGGGATTGTTTGAAAACAATCTTAGAGACTGTAGAGCGCAGCCCCAATGCTCAGCGGATCAATTATTTGATAGGTGGTGATATGAGAAAAACTTTACTAGCTGCTTGTATAGGACTAGCTACAACGGCACAAGCCGATGATACATATGTTGACACTGTAGCAAGTATTATAAATAACAACTGTGTTGTTTGTCACAGAGAGGGCGGTATAGGCCCTATGTCTTTTGAGACTTATGAGCAGGTCAGACCTTGGTCACCTCTCATCTCTTACAAAGTAGCTAACAGAGAGATGCCACCCTATGCCTATGACCAACATATAGGCATTCAAAACCTTGAAGGGGATTGGAGACTATCACAGGATCAGATAGATTCTGTTGTTAACTGGGCAAACTCTGGATCTCCTTATGGTGATACTGATACAGTTGTTCAGCCTCCAAGCCTTCCAAGTTTAGACTCTTGGAACTTTGAGCCTGAGTTTGGTGCGCCTGATCTTATTGTTCCCTCATCACCCTATGACATTCCTGCCAATGGTAATGACCTTTGGAGTAAAGAGTTCGTAGATCCTCAACTTGCAGAATCTCGCTGCATCAAGGCTGTACAAGTTAAGCCAAAAGGTGATGCAGCCGCTGTAGTCCATCACGCTAATTCAGATATATACATGTATGATGAAGAAGGTGAGCTGCAACAATATGGTCAGTTGACTGAGTATGCAATGGGAAAATGGGGAGAGGTGATGCCCCAAGGAGTATGCCGCACGTTTCCGGCCAACTCTCTAGTCCGATGGGATATCCACATGTTCCCCGGCGGCGTAGGAGCTACAGCCGAAGGAGAGATGATTGAAGATAATGTGGTTGAAATTGGTCTTTGGTTTCATGATGAGAACTATGAGGAGGTCAACGATGTGTACCGTCAAGACCTCAGGCTATATCCTCTACGCGAAGGGTACGAGAACGGACACCTAATTATCCCTCCAAATGGCTACGCTATGACACAGGGCTTTCACAGCTTTGATCACCCTGTACGCATTGATAGCTTTCAGCCTCACGGACACCTCCGTATGAATGCTGCGTCACTAGAGATATTTAATCCTCTTACAGGACGCACCAAGTCAATAAGTCAGATCTCTAACTGGAGTGCTACATGGCATCATAGTCATATATATGATCCCTCAGAAGCTCCTGTGTTGGCTGTGGGAGAGGTTCTGGTAATCAAGCAGTGGTATGACAACACCTCTGACAATCCCAACAACCCTGACCCAGATCAGTGGGTATATGGTGGCAGCAGGACAGGAGATGAAATGTCTCATGCTTGGATTGCTGTTACTCACCTAGACGATCAGGGTTATCAACAAATAATGGAAGAAAGATTTAATGGGGCTGATTGATCTACTTATAAAACATGAAGGCTTGAAGCTTGAGCCTTATCGTTGTACTTCAGATAAACTAACTATAGGCGTAGGAAGGAATCTAGAAGACTGCGGCATCACTGAAGATGAGGCTATGTACCTGCTCAAGAATGATATAGAAAAATTTCATGAAGAACTGACTGAGAGATTTTATTTCTACAGGTATCTAGATGGGGCTAGGAAGGATGCCATGCTGAATATGGCATTCAATATGGGAGTCCCAAGGCTTGCTAACTTTGTCAATGCTCTAGACTTTATGTCTCAGAGGAAGTATGACGAAGCAGCAGATGAGTTTCTGGACTCGCGGTGGGCCAAGCAGGTAGGTAACAGGGCCATAGAAGTTGCCCAGATGATACGTACTAACAAATACCCCGACTAAACTATAGTTGAAGTAACTGCCTGTATTTCTTTTTCTAGAGATATAGAAGCATCTTTAAACCTTTTATTCATGAACTTATGAATAGTTTGGATTAGAGATGCTTCATATTTATTCTCAAATATATTTTCTATCTCTTCAAAAGGCAGCTCAGCAAACTCACAGTAGATGTTACCGTCAGTCCCTAGCTGAACTGCCATAGAGACAATATTCCCTGTCTTCACGAGAAAGTAATTCCTTCCTGATTTCCCCGAAGTCCGGCCTTCATGTAGGCGGTTGCCCTGCCTTCAAAGAAGTTCTGGTGTTCAACACCCAGTACATCATCCAACCAATCTAGCGGGTTATCTTTTACGTTGTAATTAGGCTTCAAGCCAAGCTGAAGAAGTCTACGATCTGCAATGTATTCAACATAGTCTGACATCTGTTTACGTGTTAGACCGGGGATATCTCCCATCTCAAATACTAGATCAAGAAACTTCTGTTCTAGATTTACCATGTCCCTGCATGACTGATATATTTCTTTCTTGAACTCATCAGTCCATATATCAATGTTCTCTTGTATAAACTCTCGAAAGAGCTTGGTCATAGCTTCAACATGAAGTGACTCGTCCTTGATGCTGTAGCTTACAATCTGCCCCATGCCCTTCATCTTGCCAAAGCGCGGGAAGTTAAGAAGGATTACAAAGCTTGAGAACAACTGTAGTCCCTCTGTAAAGGCACTGTAGACTGCTAGGTTCTTAGCGATAGACTTCTTGTCTGACTTAGAGATCTTCAGATCGTTGATGTATTCATGCTTGTCTGACATCTCTTCATATTCTGCAAAGGCTTTGTACTCAACCTCTGGCATACCTACAGTATCTAGCAGCAGACTGTAAGCGTGTTGATGTATGGACTCCATGTTGGCAAAAGAACCCATCATCATACGGGCCTCAGGCTTCTTGAAGATACGCATATATCTATCTATATACCCTGCACCTACATCTACATCTGACTGAGTAAAGAGCCTAAAGATCTGGGTCAGTAGATTCTTTTCTTGGTCTGACATTTCTTGCCAATCTTTTACATCATTATGCAGCGGAACATCTTCAGGGAACCAGTGCATCTGATTCTGTTGGAAGTAGTAATCAAACATCCAAGGGTGATCAAAGGGTTTGTAGTAGTCGCGTGTTGATAATAGGCTCACTTTTTCTCCTTAGGTTTTTCTATTCTAAATTGGCAGAAAGGACACTGCCATGCTTCATGGTAAAGTTTTTTTGTTTCATCATTGCGGTCATAAAATAATATCTCAGTCATTTTACAGCCACAGTTATCACATTGTTTGTATGACATCGTATTTATACATAGTAGTTATCATACCAGACGGAATGACAATCGGTGTGTTGATTACTGATTTATCTTTGTCGTAGTAGTCAGTGCATAATACAACGCAATGATCACTTTCAGCAACCAACCAACCAACAGTAGTCCTTGGTATTGGTTTAAGTTTCTTGGCCCTGCTTATGTCTACATCTTGAAAGTCTGTCCAAGCATCTTCCCACTGCACCTCTACTAGCATTCTATCCTTCACAGCTCAAACACTCCCCGTCAGAGAGGTTAATTCTAGGAATCTTTATGTTTACATTCTCAGCAGATCTTGCTGCGTCTGACCTGAGATAGTACATAGATTTCAGATTCTTAGCACCTGCCCAGTGTACATCATTGACATACTGTAGATAGGCATCGTGTGTTTCCTGATCCGCAGTAGATTTAGGAGGTACAAAGAACAGATTAACGCTCTGACTTTGGCAGATGTATTTCTGCCTGTTGGTTGCATGTTCAATAACCCATATCTGGTTGATCTCAGGAGCTGTTTTGTACACCTCCTTAACCTCTTCAGACAGCTCTTCTATATGCTGCACAGAACCATCATGGGCTGCAATATCTTTCCATACCTTTTCGCGTTGCTCTTTGGTAGGAAATACAGCCTTGAGTTCTTTCTCTAAGAATTTGTTCTTGACTCTGAACGAGCCTGAAAGAGTTTTATGGGTAAACGTGTTGGCCCTGAAAGGCTCAATGGATGGGCTAGTAACGCCACAGATGATAGAGCTAGAGGCGTTGGGAGCTACAGCCATAAGGTGAGCATTCCTTCTACCACTGCCTAGCATATCAGGAGCTTCACCTCGCTCTTCAGCTAGTATACGTGAAGCAGCAGCAGCCCGATCTTTAATTAGAGAGAAAGATTTATGGTTGAAAGAAGCAGCATACATACTCTCAAAAGGTATGCCCTTAGACTGTAGATAGCTATGAAAGCCCATAGCTCCTAGACCCAAAGATCTTTCACGATAAGCTGAGTAAGCAGCCTTGGAATACCCAATCTTTACAGGGTCGCAACAGCCCTGAAACTCTTGAAAGCTCAGAGGCTTGTTTATCATATACTCATTATTCGTAGGCCATTCACCTACAGAATGATTTATAAAGTGTTGGATCACATTATCTAGCATAGTAATCAGGTCAGGTATAAATGTATCTACCGTAGACCAATCATCAAAGTATTCTAAATTAACACTAGACAAACAACAGACAGCAGTCCGTTCTTCATTAGTAGCCAGTGTTATCTCAGAACACAAGTTGCTTTGCTTGATATCAAGTCCTAAAAGCTTCTGCTCTTCTGGTAGAGATTCATTGCATCTATCTATGTTTACTATGTAAGGCTCACCTGTTTCTGCCCTAGTAGATATAAGCTGCCACCAGAGATCCCTAGCAGATACAGTCTTAACGGCTGTATTAGTTTTAGGATCTATAAGTCTCCAATCGTCATCACGCCTAACCGACTCCAGAAAAGCATCGGTAATATTGACACCATTATGTAAGTTTAAACATTTCCTGTTTATATCGCCGCCTGTAGTCTTACGCATTGATATAAACTCTTCAATCTCTGGGTGAGAGATATCCATATAGGCAGCGTAGCTTCCTCTGCGGGTAACACCCTGATTGAAAGCTAACATCTGACTATCAACTACGTGCATGAATGGGATAGAACCAGTAGATTTACTGCCGTTAGCAGTATCCACGCCGTTACTACGGATATCACCCCAATATCCACCAATGCCTCCACCTCCACTAGCGAGCCATACGTTCTCATCATAGTGAGCAGATAGACCATGACGGGAATCAGGAACATAATTAAGAAAGCAACTGATAGGAAGGCCACGGCTTGTACCCCCGTTGCTAAGGATAGGAGTGCTAAACATAAACCAAAGTAGGCTACTATAGTCATAAAGCCGTTGTGCCAAAGCGTAGTCAGTAGTTTCATTATAAGTTGCTCCAAATATAGCTGCTCTTGCGAAAGCTTCTTGAGCATGATCTTCATCAGCCCAGAAGTATCTGTCTTTTAAAGTAGCGATTGCAAAATCGCCAAGCAGAGACTCTCTGGAATAATCTATCTTTATTCCTTTGTAGTCTTGTACGCCAATTTTAGTTGTCATTCTAATGATCCTTTAAATGATCTAGGTAAGGTTCCTCTTTTACCTTACATCCAGTTTTTTCTATATACTTTATAAGTCTATCTTCGTACCAGTTAGCCTTATACAAATCTTCTACGCCATTCTTGTAGCGGAAACGCCACCTATACTTCAGGCTGTTGCCGCGCAAGTAGCCTATAAACTCTTCTGTTGTAAGCATACTCTCAATGGCTTCAATACACTCCACACCACCTTTGTTGTAGTGAGGAGGGCTGTTTACATTATCAGTCATTCTTGCTCCTTATCTATATCAAAATACTCTTCTTTAAATTCCTCGCTGTCACGGTACTCCATGTCTACCCAATCATCTGGAATACTTTCTTCACTGTACCACTCAAACCCATTAGCACCGGCCCATTCACCGTGGCTTCTCTTTGTACCATCCTTACGCCGTTTGGCCTGAGGCATCGGGGCATTGGGATCTGCAAATAGAAACACTAGCTCTACGTTTGGAGGAAGCATCTTCTTTATCCAAATGTATTTGCTGTACTCTGAGTAGTCCCAGAAGCGGCCTTTAGCTTCAATGAGATAAGTCTTACGGCCTATCTTCTTACTAAAGTCTGGGTGATAGACATGATTAACTACATAAGGAATCTTTCTGTCATGATGCTTCCATTTCTTTAACAGCCCATGATGCAGATTATATTCCCATATGGAATCATAATTAGTAGGTACGTCCTTTTCTACAGGACGTTTAACTCTACGTTTCCTGTATCCCTTCCTGACCTTTGCTTTCTTCAATGTACTGTACTCTCAAGTCTAAAAGCTAACTCATAGTCTGCAAGATCACAGAGTCTTTCAATTACAGAGTCTGGGACTTCAGAAATGTCAGCATTCTTAGATAACAAGAAAGCACTCGTAGCAACAATCAAATGCGCTAGATCAACACTATCCAGATTTTCTACCATTTATATTATCCACGCCAGATGCTTTGACCTGCTTGATGAACCACCTATAGGTATTCGGCATTAAACGCATCTGTCCTTCGTTCATGATATGGGTCTGTGTTGGCATAAGATCCATAAAATTATCTTTGTTTATTTTCTTTGCTTCTTCTTCGCTGACCAAAGTTTTAAGCCAACCAAAGGCTAGGTCTTTAGCAAGCCGCCTAGCAAGTTTACTTTTTCTACCGTTCATAGTATCTCTTCTACGTTAGGCTCTTTGACAACCTTGGTGAAATAAGTAACACCCTTGGCATATCTAAATCCTCTAAGCCCCACACCATCATTAGCATCAGCATGACATACAAACTTATGTGGGCAGTATGAACATCCACGATTGAGTTTCATGTTTCCTTTAGTTCCTTCAGGTACATCATCATAACATTTGGCAGGAGGCTTATCAGCTTTTAGTGTTCTTTTGAGAGAGGTTATACGCTTCTTTGTATCTATCTTTTCAAACTCATCAGGGGCATAGAATACTAACTCGCCTGTCTCTTTGTTGATGGTGAGGAAGCCTCCATGCTCACTACTCTCAGCCTGCTCATAGCCAGACAGTTGAGCTATATAACCAAAAGGATCGTCATCAGCCAGAGTACCATACTTAAACTTTTTGAAGGCGTATGATGATGCAGTCTTAACATCAACTACCTCACCATCTATCTTACAGTCTATATGGCCTTTGACCCCATTAACTGTTACTTCTTTCTGTTCATCTGTTACGTTATGGCCTGACATTCTAGCCAACATAAGCACCACTTCTTCAAGAATATGTCCGTAAAGAAACTTAATCATTGTGCTAGGAGCAACAGCAGAAGAACCCTCTGCCCTGTTATCATACCAGAGCTGACGGGCAGGTTTACCTACGTTAGACATCCTGAGAGTGAAGGCTGAATCTCTAGCTGTAGGGATGGCCCAGTGGCGTAATATGTTTTTCATATCCTCGCCAAACTTATCTATCTCTTCTTCAGATAGATCTAAAGCCTCTCCTTCGCATAGAGGCTTCAAGTTTTGATATATATCTTCTACTATATTTTGTAGTGATTTCATTTTCTATGCCTGACAAAGCGACATTTACGTGTCTCTGAGTTGTAGTGTAAATACTGTACGCCTAGTTCTTTTTGTGCTTCTGTTTTTGCTGATAGCCTAGCGTCTTTATAAGACTTAACATCTATCAGTGTTACCTTTCCTTCAGGTGAGAGAGCAACAATGTCAACTGGGCCTGTGCAGCCGCAGTTTTTAAAGACATGATAGCCGTTATCCCACAACCAAGTGATAGCATAATGCTCTGCTAGATCACCTACTCTACTTGGATCATGTTTCATAATACTAACCTGTATTTATAAAGTGTTCCCTTGATATGCTTTCTCTCTACTGTGTAGCTACCAAATTTAGGCATCCGTAAGTTTCTCATACAGGCAGAAGCTCCTGAACCTGTCATTCCTACTTTCTTAGCCAGAGTTTCTAAAGTCATCCACTTTCCATCTTTCATAGCGTCATATATTTTTTGATGACTTCCTTTTAATTCGTTGCCTTCTATATCATAAGCTTTAGGAAACATCTCTATTTGACTATTTAAATCATCAGTGTGTTTCACTCCAGTTTGCTCCTATTTTATATTCACCATCTAGAGGACAGTTGAGTCCAAGATCTATACCTGCTTGTATAATAGACTCAACACCTGCCTTGCCTACTTCTTTAGCATACTGCTCTGGTACTTCTACTTGCCATTCATCATGAACATTACCAACAACAACAGCACCGTACTGCTGTATCTTCTCATGAAACAGAATCAGTCCCTGCTTCATAACAATAGCACCACCACCCTGTAGCAGAGCGTTTAGTGCGCTGTGTTGTGATCTAACTTTTATCTTCCTACCATCTAATCCTTTGAGGAATCCTTTGGATGCAGCTCTTGATACTTTAGCGATAAGAGTTCTAAATGATGGGAGATTATTGAGGAAAGTATCTCTAAGTCGTTTACCATCTTTTTTGCTTCCTCCAACCACTGTCCCAATCTTTTCATCTCCTGCTCCGTATATGAGTGCATAGATGAATGTCTTTGCCTGATTTCTTGATTCAAGTCCTGCAAGTCTTTGGTTAGCTGTATGTATGTCTCCGTTGAGAATTTCATCTATAAAGCCTTCATCATTCATGTAATGAGCCAACATCCTTAGCTCAAGACCACTAGCATCAATACCTACTAGCTTGTGTTTAGGAGGAACTACCCAACAGGCTCTGCATTCCTTACCGTAAGGAGCGGAACAGTTAGGAACTTGAGCCATGTTGGGGTTCCTGTGAGTCATTCTACCAGTAACAGTACCATTATGGTTAACAAATCCATGCACTCTGCCATCCTTGCCTAGCTCCTTGAACCATGAATTTATCTGAGATATCCGCTTCTGTAACATCAGATATCTACCTATCAATGCTGCTTCTGGTATTCCTTTTACATTAGATAATATCTTCTCATCAACCATTGGCTGACCAGTAGGAGTAAACTTCTTTGGCTTCCAACCAAACTCCTGTAGATATTCTCCGATCTGTTTACGTGAGCCAAGATTAAACTCTATTCTTTTCTCACGAATGATAGATCCTTTACGACATATTTCTTTATAATCATCGTCAGTAAGCCTTACGCCTTTGCCCTGTAAGGTTTCACCCATCTTGGATACCTTACCCGTCTTGGTCTGACGTTTGAATATTTCAATCTTTTCTATCTTAGGCTTGAACCGCTTCTTAACTTCATCAGTTACCAACTCTACTTCTTCAGTCAGCTCTGCCAATAAAAGGGAGGCGGCTCTCTGATCAAACAGAAACCCATGCTCTTCCTGTTCCTTCAAGATGTTAGCTACTTTGTTCTCTATATCTATAGACTGCTTAGAGAAACCCGCAGCTTCCTTGCGTAATTCAAAATAAACTTTCTTATTAAGAATAACATCACTGGTACATCTAGCCATCATCTCAGGGCTATAGGCTGTAAAGTCATCGTAGCCACTCTTAGAGAAGCCTACTGATTCACCCCATTGCTTGAGACTATGGCCTCCTTCACGAACTGGATTGAACAATCTGGAAATGATCAGAGTATCTACCAACTTCTTATCTGATAGATCTACGCCGCACATTCTGTATATCCAAGGTATATCATAGTTAATGATATTATGACCGATAAGCTTATCAGCCTGTTGTAATAGCTTAACTCCTTCATCTATTTGGTCAGGGCCAAACTCATAAACAGCAGAGCTATCTAAATCTACAGCAGAGATACACCAGATAACACTAACATCTGTTACTCCATCTGTCTCAATATCAAAAACTAATGATTTCATAATGCTTCATCCGCATCTTCTAATTCATCTTCGTAATCAATTATCTCGGACAGCCTGCCCGTTTCTTTATCATACATCAGATGTGTAGCCATTCCAACGTCACCAGTGTACCTAGACTTCAGCACTCTGACATGAGTTGTATTGGCTTCGTTAGGATCATCAGACTGTTGGTTGCGCTCCAAAGCCAGAACACAATCAGATAACTGAGCTATAGACTGAGAGCCTCTGAGGTGACTGAGATTAACAGTAACACCATTCTCATGGCCTCTGTTGCCTTCAATCCTCTTGAGGTGAGATACAAGAATCAAACCTGCATTTGTTTCTTCAACAATAGATCGCAGCTTGTGCATAATAGTATCTATAGTTCTTCTCTCATCGCCTTCAGCACTAGCCGACAGCAGCATATGTAAGTGATCTACTACTACCCACTTACAATCCAAACCAACAATCATGTATCTGACCTTGGCAAAGATCTCATCAATATCGTTAGATCCAAAGTGTGAATGAATCCAAACACGATCATCACCAAAGAGATTATCTAGCATAGTATCTAGCTGCTCTTTGGGATACTCTTTTCTGATGTGGTCAATGTATAGTCTGGCGTTAGCCTCAATGGATACCAGACAGTCAGCAGTCTTATAGTAATCTTCCTCAAGAGCAATGATACCTACGTTGTCTTGAGTGTTCTTTATCAGCCAGTGTTCTAGCTCTCTGGTGATACTAGACTTACCTAGACCAGTGCCACCTGTCACAGTAACAAGCTCTCCGGTTCTCAGGCCATAGAGTTTGTCGTTCAAGCCATGCCAAGGATAAGGTATAGATTCTTTTTCAGGGCGATCATGATACTTAGAAAGAATATCTTTAGCACTCATGATACCGGAGGGAGTGTAAGTTTTAGAAGCCCACCAAGATGTAGTGTATGCCCTATGATTACCGCTACGCAGCATATCATTAGCATCCTTGAACTCTTCTGGCAGACTCATGATCAAAGCTTTGCCGGGAGTAAATAACCTAGCAGCTTTTCTGGCCGCTTCTCTGCCCGGAGTGTCACTGTCAAAGTTTATAACTATCTTGTCAAACTTCTCCAAGAACTCTAGAGATGACTTGATATCTCTGACCGCACCGGCAGCACCATTCTTTAGTGAGACAACAGGCCACTTTGATCCTAGAAGTTCATAAGCTGCCATAGCATCACACTCACCCTCAGTGATAGTGATGTACTTGCCTCCTTCTTGGAACAACTGCTGACCAAACAAACCAGTACCAGTAGAAGATCCCTGCCAAAAGAATGTCTTGTTTGTATCTCTGAGTTTGAATGCACCAATCTCATTGACGTTATAGTACGGATAGATGTGAGTATCTACATCACCTCTGGAGTTAAGAATAGATTTAACGCCATACTTCTTAGCTGTATCAAGAGAGATACTTCTATCTGTTAGGGCGTTGAAAGAACCATCAGAGGTATTCACAGAATTATTTTTATAAGTTTTAAATTCTATGGCTGTAGGTGAGATACTGTTGTCATGATTAGGAATTAATTTATCACAACTGAAACAGTATAGTGAGCCATCATCATTTAGAGATGCGGGGTCGCTGCCGCCACATTCGGGGCAGGGTATATGTGTTTTAACGAATGCCATTTTTGCTCCTTAAAAAAATGGGGAGCCGAAACTCCCCTAATCAACAGCACACAACTAACTTTGAACATAAGCTTCATTTTCAGGAGTGTCAGGATCATCAGCAATGAACCTACCATCCTCATCTCTAGCTCTCTTTTTACTGGGAATATCAACACCCTTTCGGATTATCGTAGTCTCATTACACTCAGTCTGAAGCTGTGCTTTGAACCACTCAAGCGCAGCTTTCTTAGACTCAATGTCATCTGACAAAGACTTGATATCAGCAATCAGTTTCTGAGCTAACACAAAGATATGTTGGTTTTGTAGTGACATTCTGGAGACATCAAAGTCTCCATCGTCAGTTTTGAATACTGTCATAGCTCATCCTCAAGGGACTCTTCTACATCAAACTCATCACCGACACCACCACTGGAGTATGGAACCAGATCAATGACCTGCATAGCTAGAAACTCAAGACCTTGATAAGTCTTACCACCTCTATCCATCTCCCATTCACGGTACTGAACCTTGACCTTGGAGCCGTTGCCAACTTCAACATCAATCTCATTCTTCATCCGATCATAGAGTTTAGGAGGTTCTCTAGTTCCCTTCGGCCCACCATTCACTTTACGTTTAATGATTACGGCAGGGCCTTCTTGCATATCTTTGACAGTAAATCCACGGCGTTTGAAATCCGCAGCAGTGTCATCATTAACAACAAGATTAACACTGTATACTGGTTCATAAGTTGTATTGGGACGTTTAACACTAGCCCAATAAGCAGTACCTTCTACTATAGCCATTTATAGCTCCTCTTTAGCTTTAGTGTATAAATATTTGTGACCTGCCCAGAACAAAAAGGCCATAATCACGTTCTCAACAGTTGATGGTAACACACCTGTCCTCGTAGGTAAATCCATAATTTCTAAGAACTCACCGGCGATTAAGAGTGTCAAGGCGTAGAAACCAGTAACAAATATTACTGCTCCACCCATCAGTGCCTTTGCTTTTAAACTACCTTTCAGCGTTGCATTCCAGATATTTTTAAAGTATTCTTTAATATCAGTAATAAGATCTGTGTTATCTGTATTCATTCAGTGTCTCCAATTATTGTAAACTTGCCAATATCAATAGTTAGCAATGGTTCTACATCTTGCCAATCGTTTCGATCATAACGACCTCCAATAGTGATGTCAATAGAATCATCCTCAATATCATCAAGGCAGATATAACCACTGGTATCTGACCATCTAACACAGAGGAATGTATGTAAACTTAAAGATCTATATATCTCTTTAGCTTTTAAGAATTTAGATAAAGATATTATATAAGTAGGATAGGTAGTATGTTTACACCTCCGCTCTTTGAGTTCTAAGAAGAACTTAGGTTTATAACTTCTAGTATCTAAAGCTATAAAGTCTAACCCATATTGGATAGGTAGCTTTTTTAAATTAACTTTAAAGTATTTCTCTAAATCTTTTGCAAAGCTTTTCTCAGCAGCTAAAGACTGTTTAGTTTCATATAGTTTTCTAGGCATAGAGTTTCTCCCAGTTACGCGGCTTACGTTTCTTACCATCAGCCAAAGCCCTGTAGTAAGCGTCAGCACTAGCAGCCTTCCAATACATAGTCTTCAGTATCTCTTGGCCCTGTTTCACTCGTAGCTTCTTCCTTGGATAGCCACCATGAACAGGCTTAACATGAATAAACTTCCTGCCCACACTGATATCACAGAGCCTCCAACCCTCATAGTAATACCAAGTTGTTACCTTATCACTCATCTTTGGAGAAAGTAAAAAGTCTTTTAAGTCTAGATGTTCCTGCATTGTTGCGCTCCTTAGTGTGTACTTCATGCCATTTCTGAAATGCTTTCTTATTCATAATATAGTTATCATATTCTTCGTTCCTCATAACTGGAACCATTTCTAATAGTTGTTTTTGAGTATAATTACTAGCCATTAAACCACTCCGGTATAGGTCTGTTAGTCCACTTAGCAAAGTGTTTCGTATGGTAATAGTCTCGGTAACACTCAATGTTACAATCCGAAACCTTGTTTTCATCAGGCATTGCTAGAGTCGGAGGAGTGAATGAGCCTATCTCTATATTATCTGGCGGTTCATGTAGAAGATCTTTTAGCTCTGCACACTTATGAACCTTGTCGTATCTATAAGTATATTCATCTAGACAGGCTTCAAACAAATCGTCTAGCCAAACATAGTTACTAATAGTTTCACGACACCAAACAGCAGAAGGATGGTGCATATGTGTAGCTTGATATAGTTTAGCTCTCGGCCCATCAAGGTGAAAGCGTTTGACCATACGACCAGAGCGTCTTGATGGTTCGTAATACTGATCGCCATCAAGCATTCTGTGGGCCGTAGATAGTAACTGAGCATACTCAAGGATCATCTTGACTACATGTTTGTCACAGTGCTGCTTGGCACACTCTGTAGGGTTCTGATCTAGATAGAATATATTCATACCGGATTGCCCTCATCAGCAGTTACCCATTGCTCAGTCTCTTTATCAAATATTACTCCTAGTTGATTAGCGATATGTTTTATAGAGCTTTCAAACTCTTTCCAACTATCATCATCAAGCTGATCGAAATCAGTGAGGTCAGTTATATTTTGTAGTGCTTCATTGGTTGTCATACTGGATGCCCCTCATCAGCAGTTACCCACTGTTCAGTTTCAGAATCATAAACAACATTAAGAACATCTAATATTGTAGTCATAGCGTCTTCCATATCATTAACATACATATGATTAAAGAGATCATCTAAGGCTTGGCCTAGAGTCATAGGCTTTACAAACTTACTTATAATTTCATTAGATGCTGTGTGGTCTGGTGCTTTCATGGCTTGCTCCTTTGATTTAAATATGCTGTAAGCATTATGGGTAAAAGACTATCTAGCTCTACCGTTGAAGAAACTTGCTCCCAAGGCATGAGTCTTTCTCTGTCACTCTTTGCATAGCCTGCTAACTCATCTTCAACCAACTGAATAAAACTGCCTATGAAAGATCGTGAAGGGAGTGGTGCGCTGATCTTTACAAAGTTATAGGCTACCCAATCATCTATGTGGTGATAAAACTTCTCTCTTTCCATCTTGTTGTCGCTCCTCAATATAATAAATTACTTCATCAAGATAAGTAAAAAACTTTATGTCTTCAGTACACTCAAAGGGACACCCAATAAGGGCATCCCTGAGAGCAATTAGATCTTGCAGTGTACTTTCTTTTACCATTATGCAGCCTGTCGAAAGTAATAGTCATTAGAAATAACCTTAGAAACCTTGTTAGCTCTACGGTTCTGTAAGGTTACAACAGGAGATGATGTCTTCTTCATAGACGGAGCATGAGTAGCCCAGTCAGTCAGAGCATTATATACTGCCCAAAGATTGTTACCCTGTCGGCGAGAGTAAGTTTCTGTAAACACTCTCCATAGATACAGATAGTTTCTGTTCTTAGAAGCATTCTCATCACTCAGGTCAATCCCTGCCGCAGCACTGAAGATAGCTTCAATAAGCTGTTGAGATGGGACAGTCTGATACCAGATCTTCCAGAGTTCATTTTGTTGCATCATGATCTCTAAACCTCTACCAACAATCTGCGCTCCTTGATGGATATCTAGCTGCCGAGTATGTCTAGATTTATATATCGTAGAGCTACCCTCTGTAAATATCTGACCATTCATACAGGCTGACTGCCTAGCTCCTGCCGATAACATGAAACTAAACAGACCATCAAAGCTATTAACTCCAAGAAAACTCAAAGCAGCAGTATCACCATCAGGAGTTTGTAGGGCCTGATTAGGCAGAGTGTGTTTTACATAACACCTAGCACCGTTACGATCAGTAACAATATTTTCTACAATTCCATCAGTGTTTAGACCACTACGAGCAATGATAGCCCTTTGATTGTCAATCATCTCTCTGTGGTTGACAGCTTTATATCTAGGGCCAACAACACCTAGACACTGGTTGGTATCAGTACGAACCACAGCAAGTTTATTTACTCTTGAAGACTGTATGGAATCAACAGGCGATTCCCTAAAGTTAAAGTACAAAGGCTTCATGGCGATATCAAAATCTGCATCACCGTAAGGTAGGTAAGAAAGATTGTTGTTGTAAAGGTTGATTACATTTTCCATAGTTATTGCTCCTTAGTCTAAGATTTCTACAGGTTGTTGAGTTTCTATCCAAACTTTAGCACCGCATGACAATGGTTTGTCAGGTGAGTACTTAAGCTCTCCATCTACAAACTTAACACGATTACAGTAAGTGTTTGATTTGTAAGTCTTTACAGTTAATACAGGCTTGTTAGCTCCTTTAGCATTAGCCCTGATGTTGTGCTGATTAACGTGAATTATTGTTTTCATTTCATATGCTCCTCTGCAATTTCATCTGCTATTTCATTAGCTCTGTTCCAATCGTCAGTAATAATAACTTCATCAGAAAAACTGGAGCTAACTTCATAGTAAACAAAAGGCGTACCTTGAAACTCATCCATCACTGGCTCTATATTTATTTTAAACATTAGTGGATTGCCCCATCAAATCGGGAATACTCATCAGCTTCTGCTTCATTAATAGCTTCAATAACCATATTAGTTAATTTATCTACAAACTCTTCATCTTCTTCATCCATATGTATATGGGCTTGGTGACTGAGGGCAGAGAGGGCGATTGCACCTACGATAGGATGTACTTCATGCTTATCTAAGGCTTTAGCTAAAGCTGTTCTTGCGTCTTCAATACAATCCATCAATTCACTGAACTGCTTTTCTGATTCGGTTTGGTCTGTCATGGTCGGCTCCTTGTAAGGTTTTATAAAGGTCTTTCACTTTGTAAAAGACCTTTTAAAACTTATTAAAATATTTTTTATTAATATCTTTTCTCATCTTCACAACTTCAGGGGACATCGGAAGCTTAGTAACTTCACCACCTTTCTTAAAGTAATTATCCATATCTTTATGGAGTTGGTCTATATATTTATTTTTATCAAACGAATTAGTCATACATTGTCACTCCTTAGTGCCACAGATAGGCAACAGTTTTAGTTGATTTATCCCAACAACTCCGGCAGCTACCACATTTGCCATCGTTGTCCGGCTTGGTACACTTCTTAACATTGACAGGAGCTTGGCTCCAATCCTGAACTATTGTAGAAGTACAATCACCTTCAATGATTTCGCCATTGATACCATCAGATGACCAACGAACTACAACATTATCCAAGCTTTGCATCTCTTTGAGAACAGATAAGAACTTCTTAAACTTGTGTTGTCTAGTAGGAAACCAGTGATTAGTGTTTGGAGTACGCTTCATAACCTCCAGTATTTTTCTAGCTAAATCAATATGATAGCAATCACCGCTATCAAACCACCTGAAGTATCTAACATTATCAACTTCCTGAACCATAACATCTATCCAATCATCATGTTTCCAATCTTCTTTGTTATGATCTCGGACAGCTTTTACAGTAGGCATTCTGTAAAAACCCTTGGCGGCATAGCAAGTAGAGCAAGCATCTACTAACTCACCATCAGTATTTAAAGATCCGGGACAAGTAGTCCTAGCTTCAAGCGACCAACTAAGTCCCGGCATCGCCGAAGTTCTAGAGAACCTCGGCGTTGCTGAGATATTTTTAAGTTTAATCATCGGATTTGTTTTTGACATTTAAAGTTTCCCTGATTGCTTGTTCTACAGAGTCTCTAAGACCGGCAAGGAATTGATACATATCAATATTTTCATCATGGCTTTGCCGCAGAAACAAAGTGAGTTCAAACGTCTGAGCTTTACTATTTGTAATCTCAAGTTCTACCCAGTTATAATCTTCATTTGGGACTTTAACTTTTATATCTGTGATTCTGTGCATTGATAGTTCTTCAATCATGGTTGGCTCCTGTAAGTATTCCAGTTATATTTTCTTCATATGTATATCTCAAACCTTCTTGAGATTCGTTGAAGTCGGTGTAAATTTTATCTAACAAAGTATCCAGTTTATCTTGTATGTCACAGACAGCATCATTTAACTGTCCACCCAAAGGGATCATGTCTTGTTTATCTTTGTCGTAAATAAAATGATATAGAAATGTAAGAGTGACACAGCGTTTTGCCTCATCTCTGGTCATGGTCGGCCCCTTTTAGATTTATGAAGGTCTTTCACTACGTTAAAGACCTTCTAAATCTTTTAAATAAATTATAATAAATCTTTCAACTCAACAGGTCGTTGCTCTAACTCAATACCTAACTGCCTAATCCAATAGACTTTATCAATCGGAATAGTTTTAGTATTCATAAGATTTACAAGTGACCTAGAAACATCACAGTCTGGATAGATTCTATCCTCACCATAAAGATTCTTAACTTTAATATATGCTTTCATCATTCTTCTCCGTATAGATTGTTCCACTCTTTAGCAGTGATGCCAGTTTTAATAAACTCTCTCTGACTTGGTGACAGATTTGGAAAGGCATCCTGAAGCAGCATACCTTTCAGATAATAATTCTCTAACTGATCTACTGTGATCGGTAAAGACATCATATTAACTTGTCCTGAAATAACAGAAGTTCTTTCTACTAACATATTAAATCTCCTCAGTATCTAAACTTAACTCTATATCAACATGATTAGCCCAAGTTTGAATCTCTTCATTAGACATTCTTGAAAACCTGTAGCCAAGTTTACCCATCCAATCCCAAGTATAACTATCCTCTCCGACATGAGCTTTATATCTATCACAGATATACTTTTGGTTTTCAAATCTTTGTTTCAACACCAGTTTTTCTTCGTTGCTCAGTAGCATGGTCGCTCTCCACATCGGTCGGCTTTTAGATTTATGAAGGTCTCTCACTACGTAAGAGACCTTCTAAATCTTTTAAATATTATTAAACTCTGTTCGGAGTTTTAACACATCTGAAACCAGATATAGCTCTTCTGGTTCCATGTTTCCAAACAGATCTACTGCGAGGAGTACTATCAAACAGTTTCTTAAACTGAGTCCTAGTAATTCTGTTAGTAATAGTTCTACGTTTAGGATCTGTAGACCTAGAGAGTCTATAAAAGTATTTAATCATTTTAAGCTCCTTCGCCGTTTGAAATAATAAACTCTAGAACCTCGGCGGCCATAAGGTTTAGAGATTCTAACAATGTTAGTTTCTTTATAAATTCCTTCAGTTTTTCTACTGAATTTATATTTATTATAACTCTCTAGAATCCAGAGAGGATGTAAGAAATAATATAAAATATTTATATATATCATATAGATACTCCTAAAAACTCAAGAGGGCCGAAGCCCTCCTGAGCGTTTTGGCTTTAGCCAAGCTTGAGCTGAGTTACTAGTTGGTCAAGCGTAGACTTGATAAGGTTGACATCATCTGACATCTGAGACACCTCACCTTCAAGGAAGGTCATGCGTGTCTCCAAGGCTGACTGATTTGCCGGAGTTTTAGTAACTCGCTTGAGGTTCTGAAATTCCTGCTTGGAAATCGTAGATTTCTTCACGGGTGATTTCTTGGTGACCTTCTTGGCAACCTTCTTCTTGGCGACCTTGGTCGCTGTGCGCTTAGCAGTCTTGACTGCTTTGACCTTGACCGGAGTCTTTGACTCCACCATGTCCTCGGTTTTGACCTGCTTGGTCAGGAAAGCCGGAACCTTAGTCGCCTCGAAAAGCTCTTGAGCTTTCCCACGACTAAGTGAGGAGGCCGGAAACTGGGAGTATAAAACTCCCAAGCAACGCTTCCGAATTATTGGAAACTTGATCTCTGGAATTTCCAGAGACTCACAAATCTGGTAAGCAAACTTACCAGCGAGGCCAAAGTACTGCTTAGGAGTTGCTTGAATTTCATTCAAAGTTACTGATTTTGTCATTGTAAAATCTCCGATTTTAAAGTTGTGTTGTGGTTTGTCGGTGTTGCTAAGAGACTTTTAAGTGTCTCTCACTACGTAAGAGACACTAAAAAGCTCTAAGGGGTTTAGCGGCTCAGCTTTCGAAACTGAGCAGCTTGTATAAACTCAACGAGTTTATCGTACTCGGGATCGTTTGGATCAATCGTGAGTTTAATCGTGGGCCTTGATTCGGTGACTTCCTTGGCGGTGAACAGTCCACACTCAAAACCTTTGACTCTGTCAAGCGTAAATTCAACTTTCATGTGTAAAACTCCTTGAGTTTTCGTGTGTGAGTTTTTGGTTTGTCTCGGTGTCGCTGAGACATTTCCATTAAAGGCATATCTGATTTTTGATTGCAAAGCTTTCTGGTGGGTGATTTTGGTGCGCATAATGCGCAGGAAAACAGGCGAAGAAAGCCTGCATCACGCGCAGCGCGTCACGATCACGTAGCGCGATCACGTTGAGATTTTTAAACTTCGGGGATAGATTATTTAGCTTGCTAAATATTCTATAGGTTGTTGAATTTTCTAGACTCTTGAGTCTATAAAATTTATTCAGAAGACTTACAAAATCTCTTGAGATTTTGTAAACTAGGGAGAGTTTGAAGTCTCGGGCGCAGAATCTCTAAAGTTCTTTAGAGATTCTGGAGCTTTGGAGAACTTTAGAGTCTAACAAGTTAGACTCTAAGATTTTTTAGCCCTCTAAAGTTCTTTAGAGGGCTAGGCAGGAGGCCACCCCACCCCCCCGTATATATATACTAATACGTATACATTTTACAGGCTTGGGAGTGTTAAGCAGTTTGGGGGATAGGGACTTCAGAGTCTTGGAAGGTTTTTGCGGCCATAGAGACTTTAAAGTCTTTAAAGGATCAATCCGATAGGATTGTTGTTGTCTATATAAATATATATATGAACCCGGAGGGTACAAAGTATATTATACACTCCACAGAGCATTTTGTCAAGTATTTTCGTAAAAAACTAAAAAAGACTTGACAGAACCTCTATTTAGGGCTATAATAGTATAAGATGAGTAAAGAATTAACAGTAAAGCAAAAAGATTTCTTGGACTATCTAGTTGAAACTGGAGGTGATCCTAAGAAAGCTGCTGAGTTGGCGGGATACGCCCAGAATGGACATTGGCAGGTAGTCAAGGCTCTCAAACACGAAATCATAGATCTGGCCTCTAACATTCTAGCTCAGTCAGCACCCCAAGCAGCAATGAAGCTTGTGGAGGTTATGCACTCTGATCAGCCTATACCACAGGCTAATATGCGTCTTCAGGCTGCACAAACCATCCTAGACCGCACAGGACTAGGAAAACAAGAAAGACTAGACGTAAATAATAATATGACAGGTGGTTTATTTATACTACCGGCTAAAGCTAATGAGGCGAACTAGCAGCACAATACCTTTTGGATATAAATTATCTGAAGATGAAAAGACTCTAGAACCTGTAGAGCAGCAACTAGAATCTTTAGATAAAATAAAAGAATTGGTATCTTCAGACATGATGTCACTAAGAGAGGGTGCTGAGTGGTTAACTCACATGACAGGTAGAAGTATTAGTCATGTTGGCTTAAAGAATATTATTTATGGAAGATTGGGAGATAAATCCTGAGAACTACCTCACAGACGAGGAGGGTAATTTCGTTCTAAAGAAGGACGGAACTCCAAGACGTAAAGGTGGTAGACCTAAGGGTTCAAAGGGTAGAGGCTATAACTACCATTCAGAAACGAAAGCAAAGATACAGGCGCGGAGATCTGTACGCAAAAAAGAAAAAGAAACAGAGCGTACACGACTTAAACTCTCCCAACAACGAGAAAAACTAAAAGCCTCTAAAGAAACCCTAACAAAGCTAGATAATAATAATAAAAATAAAGTAATTACTGATGATGTTCTGTCTAAGGTTCCAAAAGCCTTACGGGAAGAAGCTAACGACAATGTTATCTTCAAACCTAACTCAGGGCCACAGACAGACTTCTTAGCAGCTCCTGAGAGGGACGTATTGTACGGTGGAGCAGCAGGGGGTGGTAAGTCCTATGCCATGCTCATAGATCCTCTCAGATACGCTCACAGGCCCTCTCATAGGGCTTTAATACTTAGACGGTCTATGCCAGAGCTACGAGAGCTTATAGACAAGTCTAGAGAGCTGTATCCAAGAGCTTTCCCCGGTTGTAAGTATCGGGAGGTAGAAAAGCTTTGGAACTTTCCGTCAGGGGCTAAAGTAGAATTTGGATTCTTGGAAAGAGATGCAGATGTATATCGCTACCAAGGACAAGCGTACAGTTGGATAGGGTTTGATGAGATTACTCATCTACCCACAGAGTTTGGTTGGAACTATCTGGCTTCACGACTGCGTACTACAGATCCAGATATTGTACCTTATATGCGGTGTACCGCTAACCCCGGTGGTGTTGGAGCGCATTGGGTAAAGAAAAGATATATATTACCATCACCGCCCAACGAATCTTTTAGGGGTGATGACGGTCTAACAAGAAAGTTTATTCCGGCTAGACTAGATGACAATCCATATCTAGCTGAAGATGGACGTTACGAGGAGATGCTCAAAGCTCTCCCTGATATCCAACGAAAACAATTACTAGAAGGTAATTGGGAAATAGCAGAGGGTGCTGCATTCACAGAGTTTGATATAGCAGCCCACGTAGTCATACCATTTGAGATCCCAATAGGATGGGAGCGAATAAAAGGTATTGACTATGGATATGCTTCTGAGAGTGCCTGTGTCTGGGGGTGTGTTGATCCAACAGACGGTACTTTGATTATATATAGAGAATTATACCGTAAAGGACTTACGGGCGAAGATCTTGGACATCTTATTGCAGAGATGGAAGTTCAAGATCCTTTTGCTGTACCCGGCGTTTTAGATACAGCAGCTTGGGCTAAGACAGGTTCTACCGGCCCTACAGTTGGAGAAGCCCTTATGAGAATAGGGCATAAGCTAAGGAGAGCTGATAAGAACCGCATACAAGGGAAAATACAAATTCACGAATACTTGAAGTTACAGCAAAGCGGTAGGCCCCGATTGCAAATATTTAATACTTGCCCTAACCTGATACGCGAACTACAAAGTATTCCTCTTGATCGCTCAAACCCAGAGGATGTTGATACACACGCCTCTGATCACGCATATGATGCACTTAGGTATCTGATTATGTCCAGACCTAAGATTGCTGATCCTTTATCTAGAATAAGGGATATGCACAGAGCGCAAGCATTTACCCCGTTGGATTCGGAGTTTGGGTACTAATATATGAATAATGATAGCGCAAATAATGTTTACTTTCAGGATGTGGAAGGTGAACAAGGCAAGAGCATTGACCTTGAGAATGTTGTCCACAATCAGTTTGTAGGCATTATTACGGATCGTTATACATCGGCAAAGATGGCTAGAGATCATGATGAGAAGCGGTGGATTACTGCTTATCATAATTATCGTGGTTTGTACCCAAAACACTACCGATTTAGAGAATCAGAAAAATCTAGAGTATTTGTAAAAGTAACTAAAACAAAAGTACTTGCAGCTTTTGGACAGCTAGTTGATGTTGTCTTTGGTTCCAATAAGCTCCCGATTGGAATATCTGAAACAAAGATGCCGGAGGGTGTAGCTGAATATGCACACCTAGACACTCAGAATCCGGTTCCAAGCATCGAAACTAGTGTGCCTGCCCCGGAGCCTG
>Ga0209645_1000118_pt1 | contig 39436 bp, 40 predicted proteins | sample ETNvirenome_6_30_FD_184070 | JGI IMG/M metagenome (GOLD analysis project Ga0209645, IMG submission 184070) | Marine viral communities from the Pacific Ocean - ETNP_6_30 (SPAdes) (version 2) | ecosystem: Environmental > Aquatic > Marine > Oceanic | place: Pacific Ocean | collected 2013-06-19
TTCGTTGTTATTGGTTGTTATTGGTTGGTGGAAGTGGCTTATCTGTAAACTCTGTCATGTAAGAGTAGTCGGTGAACTGGGTTCGCTTGTTCTCCACACTGTAGACAGTCATGTCAATCTTGTAGTTGGGGTTCTTCTCTATCGGAACATCAACCCAAGCGTCATCGTGCCATATGATCCGATTGTTCGGATAGGCGTAGAAGTTTCCATTATCCATCTTGAACAGGTGAGCGCACTTGTGTTCAGGAGTTTCTGAAAAGTTCGTGTCGAGCATAGCCTTGTTTTCAAAGCCCCAATCGAGTGTGAACATATACTCGCCCCACTCTTTACTTCCGTTCGGCGTAATGAGTTTAGCCCTGAGCCCCTTAAGCCTAGCTCTAATCTGAACGTCGATGTAGGAACTAAAGCAGTCCCAATACATAGCGTGTTCAAGAGGCACAGGTTCGCAAGGCTTCCAGCAGAAAGCAGTAATCGGTCGGCGTGTCCAGTTGACTCCGTTGGTAAGGAATGCCTCGAACAGTGGCACTCGTTTCTCCATAGACGCTACGCTGTGAACGTCAGCATCGGTGTATTCGCCATGCCCCTTCTCGTGATTGAAGAGGTATTCGTTCCGCATCAGGCAAGTGATGGTCGGCAGGTTATGATTTAGATAAGGCACTGTTTTCTTCTATTTCGATTTCCCAATCTTTTAAGGGCGATAAAAAACATGGGGTAAACTCCCCCATCCACGCGCCTATCTGGTTGAACTCGAAATACTCTTCAGCTTCGTCCGCGCTCATACCCTCTTTCTCTAGTTTAGAGAGAACCTTATTCTTGTCGTAGCACATGATAGGTTCTTGTCCGAACCGCTCAACGATCCCAATGATGCAATCGTCATAGCCGTCCATGACCAACATTTCTTTCTCGTCTGTATAACTCATTTATCCACCTCCCAAACAAATTGATGCTCCTTTTTGAGGGATTCGTATTCCGAACCACTGCGGGACACCATTTTGCAATACTTATCGCGATACTTACACGCTTGCTTTTTGGTGACCTCAAGCTGGTCCGCCAGTGACGGATACAACTTGAGGAAGGCTTCCAGCTCTTTATGTGGGTCTGGCATACGACTAAGCCTCGTTGACAGTGGCCCACGCGCTCCCTTTCCGCACAGCAAAGTCTGCGTACGTCGGACAGTCCGTTGTGAAACTCACCCAATCTTTGGCGCGGGTCCGAACTAGAATGTCATCCGTGCTTTCGGACGGGCGATGATAGAGGGGTGCGCTATCCGTTACTTGAACGTAATCGGCGGGCAGGCTAGTGAGGTCTTCGTCTGTTTCCGTTGCCCCCAACTTAGCTGCCTCCTCTTTCAATAGGGCAGCAGCAAGAATGAAGTAGTTGACGCAATCGTCGCAAGCGTCCTGCACAGGTTCACCCTGAACCCGTAGCTCGCCGTCGGCAACGAAGCTCTCAATCCGTTTCATCTTATCCTGCACCCGCAGCAGGAGTCCCATCACAGGATGGATGCCCAATGTTTTTGAGCCCTTAAAATTAGACAGCGCATCCGTAGCAGTTTTGCCGCCAGTGTAATCGGAGTTTTTGCGTTCCATGATGCCCTTACATCGGGCAGTGATTTCGTCGTGTAGATGTAGAAGTTCTTGTGAGTCCATTACGTTGATTCGAGGTTGAGATGGGGCGCACCCTACTCGTCCACAATATCAGCGTCAATGATTTTCTTTTCTACAGCTTGAACAGAGCCTTTCCCCTTATCCGCTTTTTCATTGTTCAAGATAGAGACGTCGATCGAGATCTTACCAGACCCGCCCCCGCCTTTCGCGCCCAACCCTAAGTTGCGGCGAATCAGCTCGTCCAACTGACTGAGTTCCCGTATTGATTTTGGCCCACGGATCTGCCGCATACTGTCGCGCAGCATCTTGATACCCGCCGCAGCAATGTAAGATTGGTATTTATCGGAGGGAGTATTTTGAGCTTCCGCAACCTTTGCCAGCCTCTGGTCTTCTTCCAGTGACTCCTCGTAAGCCTTCATGCTGTGACTGGTGATCGCGCTGTCTAAAGCCCCGTCAAGATTCCCCTCCAGTTGTTGCTGCAACTCGTCGAAGTCTCCTGTATCGGGTTCCGTCGTTGGTTTTGGTGGTGGAGGGTTACCTGCCCTCTTGGGTGGTACGCCCGCCGCCCGCAGCCATTTGCGAACAGTCGCTGGATGAATTCCGATGTCTCGCCCGATCGCCGCGTTGGAGAGACCTAGATTGTGAAGTTGCAGGGCTCTGGCCTTGCGGGGATCTGTCTTGCCTTTCTTCTTTGCTGCCATTAGGTTTAGCGGAGAAAATTCCTGACCACTATGGCAAAGAAGGCTACTAAGCGCAAGCGCATACTGGAGCCACGTATCGACCCCATCACTCAACAAATGGATGTTGGCGGTTTGATCATTCCTCCAACCAGCACCGTTACTGCACTCCTGTATGGGTTTGCACACCACCCCAATGAGATGGCCAAAGAGTTCTACTTCTGGCGAGTATGCGACGAACTGTGGAACAAGAATCCCGACCTGCCTGAACCATTGATGGAGCCTCACCCTTGGGCGAAACGCATGATTCGCGAGGCAATTCGAAACCAATACCTTGCGATTGGTGGGTCGAAGTCGTCGGGCAAATCCCACACAATGGCTGCGTGGGGCATCGTCAACTGGCTCTCACAGCCTGCCGACACCCTGATCCTGATGACCTCCACTACTCTGCGGGAGGCGCGTAAACGGATTTGGGGTTCGGCCATCGACTTGCTTGCCCCTATCGAAGACTCTGTCCCCATTAAGATTCGTGATTCGATCGGCAACGCTGCGTACGTAAACGAAAACGGAACGCTGTTCGAACGAGCAGGACTGTCGCTGATTGCGGCTGAGAAGTCGAAAACCCGCGAGGCTATCGGCAAGTTTATCGGTATCAAGCAGAAACGGGTCATCGTAATTGGCGACGAGCTTTCGGAACTTTCCGAATCGATCTTGCAGGCTGGTCTCCAGAACTTGTCGGCCAACCCTTTCTTTCAACTGATTGGTATGTCCAACCCCGCCTCTCGCTTCGATGCGTTTGGGGTCTGGTCGGAGCCGAAGAAAGGCTGGGACAGCATCGACCCATTGATCGCCGACGAGTGGGAGACGAAATACGACGGCAAGTATATACGTCTCGACGGCGAACGAAGCCCGAACGTGCTGGCGGGTGAGGACAAATACCCATTCCTGATCCGCATCAACACCATTGAGAAAGACAGAATCCATCTCGGCCCTGAGTCGCGAGGCTATATGCGAATGGTGAGGGCGGTGTTCTTCGATTCAGACGAGGAATCAGGGATCTTTAGCGAACCCGACCTCGCCAAGAGCGGTGCAATGGGAACCGTTGAATGGGCGTCCGCACCGACGCGCGTGGCGGGGCTTGACCCCTCGTTCACGAATGGTGGCGACCGTACCATAGTCTATACCGCTGACGTCGGCTACGCCAAGAACGGGCACTACGTCTGCCAGTTCATCGACTACAAGCACCTAATGGATGACGCCAACGATGCGGTTCCCCGCACCTACCAAATCGTTAAGCAGGTTATTGATTATTGCCGTAAGCACAAGATTGAGCCGTCTAATCTGGCTGTCGATAGCACTGGCGCAGGTGCGCCGTTTTGTGACGTACTAGCAGGTGAGTGGTCGACTGACATTCTGCGGGTATCGTTCGGCAGTAAGGCTTCAGAGAAGCGGGTCAGTTCGACTAGCCACATGACGGGCGTAGACCTGTACGCCAATCGTGTATCTGAACTCTGGTTCGTGGGTAAGGAACTGATGAGAACAAAACAGGTGTTCGGGATATGTGCGGAACTAGCGCAGGAGATGTGTGCCCGCAGTTACGACATGGTGAAAAGTGGTTCTTTAAAAGTGCGCGTTGAACCAAAACCCGACTACAAAGCGCGAATGGGCAAGTCTCCCGACTTGGCGGATGCCGCATTTCTGGCTCTCGATGCAGCGCGCCAGCGTATGGGACTCGTGTCTGTCGAACCACCAAAAGAGGATCAGGGTACAGGGTTCAAGCGTCGTGCCTCGATTCGATCAATGCGTCAATCGTTGCAAAACCCTGACGCTGAGTTACTTGGCTAATTCGAGAAATCGTGAGGCTACAATAAAAAGTTTCCTTAAAGCTATATAGTGCTGCATTACTGTAATGCGGCACTACATAGTGTCACATAAGAGTTTTTTTCTAACCAGTCCTACCCATTGAACGAGATGTAAATTTTTGACGTGACCCTTAGAAAAATTCGGAATCTTAGAGTGCTTGCAATTTTTTCAGATAAGGGATAATCTACGCACATGGCTGTAATGAACAACCTAATGGATATGGGCGACCAGATGAAACGTCGCTATCAGAGCATGTCTCCGATCATGCAGCAATCCTTTCAGGAAAGTGCCAATAAGTACTTCGGAGGAGGTCGAGATGACGACGAAGAAGAACAAGCTGGGACAATGGGGGGAGGCCCGCTCGCTAAAGCTAAAATAGCCTTAGCAGGAGCGAAAAAGGACTTAGCGGGTGACGCGCTCCGTAAGATGACTGCTCCGACATACGCGACCGCTACTCCTAATCAGGGGACCCAAAACAAAGAGGAGTTCAACCCCATCCCCGCCATAAGTAAGGCTGTCAAAGGGCTGGCTTATGTCAATGATGAGGCAAACTCGTGGGCATACCGTGACGATAAAGAAAAAGATGAAGCGAGAGAGGAACTTCGTAAGATGGCTTCTCAAGCATACGAGGCCGCTACTCCTGAACAGCGGGCTCAAAACAAAGACCTCATTGCCAACGCAGCGAAGCTCCTTAACCCGCCCGCTACACCTTCTTCTGTTGTGGCTTCTGACCCCGCTGGCCAACCTGACTCTCAGCCTGACTCTCAGCCTGACTCTCAGCCTGACTCTCAGCCTGACTCTCAGCCTGACTCTCAGCCTAGCCGCCCTGCTTCTACTGACGGAGGTGACTCTAGGACTCAAGAAGAGAAAGAACGCGATGCTTCTCGTAAAGTGGCACTCGCTCGTATGACTGGTAGCGGGTTGGATGCGTGGGAAGCTATGCAAGATCCTAATTACAAGGTAGGTAGTGCTAGCAAGTTTGAACAAAGGCGTCGTCTTGGCACTAAATCTGGCGACATGCGCCGTGAAGCTCGCCGCCTTCAGAGGATGGGTCTTACAGGCGCAGCAAATCAAATGGGATTAGCTGCATCGAAGCAGAAACTAAGCGAGGGTTCCGCTATCCGCACAGAAAAAGATATCGCTAAACAGATACAGGATCAGTTCCGCATGGAGGACCAGATCGGTCAAATCGAAGGGTTGAATCAGCGGTTTATCGACTTTCAAAGTCGATTACTGGATCGCCGCATGAAAGAACTCGACGAAGAGGACGAGGAAGACAGAGCCCCATCTTTACTTGAATGATTAATTACGCTGACATCTCTTCTCTGAAGGGGCAGTACTTTGGTCTTAACGCTCCGACGTCGGCCATTGCTCCTTTACAACAGCAAATGATTAAGCAGCAATCGATGATGCTGCAAGTTCAGTCGCAGGAACTTGCGTTTCAGCGGCAGAAGCAGGATTACGACAATGCTAAGCGGCGCGCTCGACTAGAGGCTGACAGCCTTGCGATGATCCCTGAGCTGAATAAACGTCTGGAAGTTTTCGACGACCCGAATATGTCCACTGAAGATCTCGCCGCTCAGATCGGAGAGATTACAATGGAGATGGCTCCGTTGGCCGTTTACAGCCCACAAATGGAAGCCGTCCTGAAATCCGCTCAATCTCGCGTCGATTCCCAAATGCAACAAGATTACCGCCAGTCTCAGCGAGAGTCCCGCGAAGAACAACGTCGACTAGGCTTGATGGCGTCGGCAGCGCAGATAGGTGACGTAGAAACAACTCAAAAACTTGTTGAGGCAGGCGGGATAGACGACATTAAGCAGGCATATGTGGATGTCGCAGGCACTTATCGCCAGCGCACACAGGACAAAGCGGAGAAGGAGTCCGCAAAAGAGCAGGCCGCACAAAAAGAGTCCGCCCGCAAAGAAATGTACGGTATCTACAGCAATATCGAGAAGAACCTGCTTGGCCTTAAAACTGTCGATAACGAAGAGATCGGTCAAATAACTATCTCAGGTAGTGATAAAGCACCTAAAGTGGATACTGCTGGTAAGCCTTTGCAATTCGACGAACAGTCCAAACAAGAGCTTTTTGAAACTCTCTACAGACTCGCACCTAAATTAAAGGGGGAGATCGAAGACAAAGAAGATTCAGACTTGTACGCACTAGCTCTTCGCCTTACTAATGAGGGCTTGACAGCCCTTAAACCAAAAGCTGCACAAGATATTTCCGTTTCCTCTGTTATTAATGCATGGGGAGAATAACCTAAACCATACACATATTATCAGCTATGTCTGAAGTCGACCGCTTGATGGACCTTGCAACGGGTCCCGCCAAACCCGCAGTTCAATTCGATTCCTATTCCGTCTGGGCCGACAGCCAACCAGATGACGCTGACGTCTCTGCTTTCCACACGGGGTATGCGGACTATCTGCGTGAGGAACACATCAAGGCAAACGCCTACGACTCTGCCGTCGAGCAAGACATTCTGAAAGGGATGTATGGGTCCCTCGTGAAAGACGGGCGTCTGCAAGAAGGCGACTTAGAAGGTTTTGAAAAGCTGAATGCTGCGCCAGAAATGGACTTCGATAGGCGCGCTGACTTTTTCCTCTCGTCGATGGAATTCGACAAGGACGAGGACAGTGACTACCGCAAAGTCCACAGGTATGTTAATCATCGCAACCAAATCGCTAGGGGTGAGTTAAGAATAAATGGGGAGGTTTCGGAAGATCAAACCAATCTTCTGGAACAGCGTCGCCTTGAAGCCGAAGACGTCATGTCGCGTCACGGGGACGACGATCTAAGACGCCTCGCAGTGAAGAATGGCGAGTTGGCTTTTGCATCTGTCCTGAATGACAAGGGGCAACGTGTCGTCATCGCAGGTGACCGCGCATTAGAGACAGACCTACTGACGGGGCTCAAGCAGTCAAAAGCAGGAGGCGTTACTTTGTCCGATGCGCTGGGCGCGCAAGCTGAGCTGGAGACTCCTGAAGGTTTTTCTCTTCCCCGATTCCAACTTCGGCGAGTTCACGAGGCTGCTACTGGGCTTGAAGAACTGGTTAAACAAGACGCTTTCTTACAAACACAGGTCGCGGGCCATGCTCAGAAAATGGCTAAAATGGAGTATGACGATGGCGACAAATTGTCTTGGGGGCTGAATGAGTTTGGGCAAACTGCGGTCGATATCTTTGGTCGGTTGTTGGGTATTGCTGGAACTGAGGAGAATAAAATTGAGCGAGAAGCCCAGCGGCGCGCGGAGCAAACTGATGTTCGTCAGGTCGTTCGATCCCTCGTTAAACGATTGAACGCCTCTGGCGAAAGCGACTTTACGCAGGAGGAAGTTATGAAAGCCTACACGCAGGTCGTTCTAAACGACGCCACTGCCAACGGGCGGTTTGAGTTCCACGACGGAGATGACGAAGTTGGTAAGAACATTCGCACCTTCGGTTACGGCGCGCCTTCAGTTCACCCTGCCGCTATGGCGAATGAGGACACCTTCAATAAGATGCTCGCAGCTCGCCCTGACATTAGTGATTCTGTTAAAGACAATCTTCGCGCTAACCGAAAAGCCTACCTTACTGATTCTTTTGACGACACGAGCAAACTGTTGGGGCGTTCTGGCGTAGCCGACGATTGGCACGAGGCCCTGATTGAAGGACGCCGACAAGGTAAAAAGAACTATGAGATTCTTGATGATTTCTTAGCTGACGAGAAAAATTTCAGTGCCTTTAGTGAACGGGCGAAAGGGGTTGCTTGGTCTCTTTGGGACGCAGGCGCGCAGCTAGTAGCAGCCATACCCGCAGCAATGGGAGCCGACTGGGCTCAAGATACGTTGGTCGCCAGCGCACAAAGAAATTCTGACCGCCGTCAGGTCGCGCAGCTTTTCGGCGAAGACTTTGGGTTCGGGCAGGATATCGCAGAAACTATTGCTCCGATGCTGACAGACGTGGCAGCTACTGCTGCCCTAGCAGCGGTGACCGCTAAAGCAGGTGGGGTCGGTGCTGTGGCGTATCAAGCAGGCAAACAAGGCGCGCGCCTCACCGCCAAAGGTATTGTGAAAGGGTTGACTACTTCCGCCTTCCGTAATGTCGGCGAGAAGGGAGCAAAAGACGCTGCTGAAAGCCTTGTTGTGCAGGGGCTTATTAAAGAGTCTATTAAAGATACTTCGGGTAGAGGATCGATGGCCGCTATTAAAGCGTACAACGGACTACTGGCCCAAAAAATTGCGAAGCATTCCAAGTTACCCGCTGTTTTTGTTCCCGCTGCGACTCGTTCTGGTGGCGCAACTTATGGGTCGGTCTATAACACCCTGAGCCAAGACCCTTCGTTATCGGAGGAAGAAATCCATGACCGCGCGTTAGGTGCTGCATTAGGTGCGGGCGCGTTGACTGGCTTTATTACTGCAACCTTTAGTGCCTTTGGTCGCGGCGGTGTTGAAGACGCACTTCTCAAAGGTCTAAACTACAAACAGGCCAAAGCACTTATCGGGTCTCTTTCCAACACTTCAGGTATCAGTGACGCCACCTTCAAAAAGGTGGTTGCCGAGCAGGCAAAAGCAACTCTGAAAAAATTCGAGTTTTCGACTGCTCGCGGACTGATAGGCGATGCAAAAGACGAAGCCATCGAAGAGGGCCTCGACCAACTGTTCAACGGCTTTATCGAAGACGCTGCACTGCATCAGAACACTCCGATGGTGGAGCGTTTCCAACAGTCGATGTATGCCGCTGCCCTTGGCGGAACGATGGGTGCTGGAGCTACTGGCATCCGCAAGATTGCAGGCAGCATTGCGCCTGACACATACGAGAAAGCTGCTCAAGCCCGCCAACTGCAAGACCAATTTGTTACTGACGTCACTGCGCGACTCGAAAATACAGGCAGCCCTATGACCGCACAGGCGGTTGCAGCTCTGTTGACATCAAAAGCGCGGAAACGTGGCAAGACAGCAGCCGCCCCTCAAGAACCCGATGTCGCACCTGATCAGGCTGAAGAGCAGCTTGAGTTGGGGCTCGACGTAGAGCCAACTGCTGACGCGGCTCCAGCAACTCCTACTGGACAACCAAGACCTACTCTCGCGGCGGTCGATGCTCGTCTTGCCGCTATTGAACGAGAGCTTGGCCCCCGTACCCGACTGGTCGGTGATTCCAGTAATCCCGACACTATGGTTTCGCAAGATATCCGTATCCCGACTGTAGAAGAATCACAACTGCTTGAGCTGAGGAAAGAGATAGCAGAGAGAGAAGCACCTTCCCTACCCACCAAAGAAGTCGAGGACGCCATCGCTGAGCGTATGTTGCGGATTGCGACTTTGATGATCGAACCAGCTAGTGGTCGGAAGAACAAGAAGCGTAGCCGCAGACAACAACGACAGATTCAACGACTGGAAGATGAAATTGCTTTCATGCAGGAAAACAACACGACGGACATACCCGCCGAAATTCCTAAACGCGCCCCCGTTGAGCAGCCTGCTCCTCCTGCCCCAACACAAGAACAGCTTGAGCTTGATCTAAACACTGAAGAATCTGCAACTCCTAAGCAGATCATCGAACGACTCGACGCCCTGCCTGCCGAAGACGCGCGCGCACGGGTTTTGCTGGCTATCGACGACATGGAGGGTCCTAGATTGTTCGATCGTCGAATTGCGATGTCTATCCTTTCGACATCGAAAACAGGTCGCACGGCTCCCTTTAACAGTCTTTTCCCACCCAATGTCGCTAGCGCGGCAGAAGCTGCTGGTGCTGACCCGCAGCAAGCTGCACTTAACAACGCCAAGCATGTGGATTTCTTCATGCCTGATCAAGAGGAGGATCTCGATCCTGCTCCTAAACGAATCGGATATGTATTTCCGAAAGATCCAGAACGTCGCAAATCTTTTGCTGTAGGTAAGAAAGTTGAGTTTGACCTGAAACCTTTCAAAGAAGGCGACACGGCTCAAGAAGAAGAGTTGGCTGAAGCACTGAGCGCAGTTCAACTCGCTCAACAGGGTTACCCCGTTCGATTCGGCTCTGGTATCAAGTACGGCACGATCGTGGATAACAAGCGCATGAAGAGTAAGTCGGACTTCGTGGCTAATGCGGTTTACACGTATTACCCCACTATCGAAGCTGATGCTTCTCAGATTTCAGAAACCCGCGCCTCTACCAGACAGCGCACTTACTTTGATCCAGCTCAAAACAAGACCGTCACTGGCCGCATTAAAATGCCGCTAGATGCAGACGGTCGCGGAATCTTCACGAACGATCCTGTGGTCGTAGCCGAAATGCTGGCGCACAACATTCCAGTGCGAGTTCCATACGGCACAAAAAACATCAACCCCGCCATCAAACCTTATATCAAGCGGGGGTATGTGACTGACGTTCGCATGACGTCCAAAGATGGTTCGATGCTGGAGTCTGCCATAACTCGTGTCGATGCACCTACCGACCTGAGACCGAACAACAACCAGTTTGAAAACATCGCAAAAGTTCAGTTCAGGGGCCTCCCCCCTGTTGAAAACGAACTGAATGAGTTGTTGATGGCACATTCAGAGCTTGGTGCAGAACGCAATATGTCCGATAAAATCGGGCAACTGTTTAGCAGCAAGAACTTCAAAATGGATTCAGAGTTCGCTGACTATACTGTGCAGTCGACGGCAACTGAATTTGCTCTGACGTCTCACTTGTACGAGCTGCACAAGTATTTCATGGACTCTCGTCGCCGACGCACGTTGGTTGATTCTCCTAAAGGCAAGACGATCAACCCGTCTAGCCGAAAGAGAGCGATCGCCGAATTGCGTAGCCGCCTAAGTGGTGACCCTGAGTTGAGCGAAATGGCTGAAATACTGTCGCCTATGCTCCGTCTCAAGGAATCAGCGAAGCCAACTCATACCGAAGTCGTCGTCCAGTTCATCGAAGACTTCGTCCTCAACAATCCCGACTTTGACGGCGGCGTGATGCCGACCTTCGACTCGATCTTTGAGCGGACCTTCAATCGCTACGCTCAGCAGCAGCGCGAGCGCGGCGTCAACGAGCGAAACAAAGCACTCGTTTCGATCGACACCGAAGAGGCGGGTACTAATGTCATCGACACCCAGCAACTTCGTGATGGTACTCTCGACGTTGGCGGCATCGACCCCGCTGAACAGATTGACGAGGGAGCATTCCTTAACACGGTGACCAATGTTATAGATACCGCTATCGACAGTGTCGATACCGACCCGATGCTGCGTGACGCGCTCAACGACCTTGCACTCCAGTCCATCTACACGAACCCTGATTCAGGAACCGTGAGCCATGTACAGCGCATGAATACCCGTGACCTCATGGCCCGCATCGGTACATGGATGTCCGCAGGTGACCATGCTACTCGACCCGCTGCGTTGGAGTTCACTGCGCTGCTCGAAAGTGGCGGCTTCCGCTCTGGAATCGAACTACGCAACGCGCTCCGCCTGACTTCGCTGTTCGGTCGCATTGACGGCGACGCCTCTGCTAACCCCGACGTTATCTCTGAAGTCCGCCGCCAACTTAGTGAATCACTGGGCCAACCCGTTACCGAAGCGCGCGCCCGCAATTTCGTTCGCTCAATGGATGGTGCGATGCGCCGTCGCCTGTCTCGTGCGGTGATTGGTAAGATTTCCGACGTAGACGCGCTGGAACAAAACACTATCGAAGCTGAGCGACTGGGACTTAAGTCTGGCGATCCTAGTTCCGTGATCGCCGCGCTTGAACAGATCAGCAAGCGCAGCAAGAACAAGTCTCATCGACTGGTCGCCGAACTCCTACTTGAGGATAAGATCTTCATCCAGAAGGTCGGTTTCTCGATGGGACAGAGTAACGCCGACATTGCTGGTGAATACGTCCGCCACACCGACGGCAAGCACAGCGTGTTCCTGAACATGCAGAAGTCCAACGGCATCGATTTGGAAAACGTGCTGTTGGAGGAATACGTTCACGCTTTCATGTCCGACACGCTCGCCAAGCCTGATGAGCTTCTAAACTCACGTCAGCAGACTGCTCGTCGTCGATTGGAAGGATTGTATCAGATCGCTCAGCGTGAGTATCGACGTGTAGCTGACAGCAATTCCGCCGACACCAATGCCGTGCTGGAAGCAGGTCTCGAAAACATGGACGAGTTCGTCGCTAACTTCTTGCTCGACCCTGACTTCCAGAAGTTCATCAAGACTCTTGACACTCCTGTAGGCCAGCGCGGCTTCTTCGCCCGTATTCTGGATGCGATGGTTGCGATGTTCCGTAAGATCAGCCCGAAAGAGAATGCTCTGTACGCCTCAGCCCTGAAGGATGTTGTCGACCTCAGCAAGTCGACCATGCGCTCTTCGGCTGTTCCTTTCAAGCAGCAGGCTGCGTCAGCGGTTCATGAAGCATCGAACAGGATTCAGGAAGCAGGGCGAGTGATGACCCTCCGCACTTCGGTGATGCCCGCGACTCCAACGACGGACGCTGACTACATGGCAGCAGTCGAGTCTGGAGACATGGAGGCCGCACAACGGATGGTGGATCAAGCTGCCAAGGCTGCTGGACTGGAAATACTTTATCATGGGACTTCCGATAAAAACGGAATTTATCAGAGTGGACGACTTATACCTGATGCAGAAGATTCAGTGTATCTTACAACAGACGCTAAAGGTGCAGGGTATGGCGGCGATGTTGTTCGTTTGGCTGTCCCTAAAAATAAATTGCTCTTAGATGACGAGTTTCCAGATGGTAGGAAAGATTACCGCATTGAAGTCGGATATGGGGGCAGTCTTGCAGTAAAAGCAGCAGACCCCGTGACTCGCGATGACGCAGGCAACGTGATTCCTTTGTCGCAGCGATTTGACGTGCAACAAGACAGCGTCCTTTACACCAGCACCCCCGAAGCAGGCAGCACACAACTCATCTCTGATTCTCAGAAAGACCTGACCACTGAACAGCAGCAAGCTGAGTTCGAAGAGGTGGTCGGCTTCTTGCGCGAACGGCTGCCGTACGGCGTCCAGTTCAAGCATGATCCAGACATGCCAGCCGCGATGGGCGCAGACGGTGACTTTATCCTCATAAACCCGAAGATCCTTATGAGAGGTCTGGAGTCATTCGACCGATTAGGTAAGCGGAAAATGGTGGATATCATGCTCCACGAAGAGATCGGCCACGAGGCTTCCTTCGGCGCACTGACTCAAGCAGAAATTGACGGTCTAGTCGATTCCCTGTCAGATGAGCAGTACGCGGAGATCGCGAGTGAGTACTACAGATTTAATCCAGATCAGCAGCAACAAGCATTAGCTAACTTGCAGTCAGAAGATCCCGCCGTTGTTGCGGAAGAGAAGTTCAGACTGGCTGAGGAAAAACTCCGCATGCGATTGCAGGAGATTACTCGCGGCTATACGACTGAAGAGGACGCTGAGTTCTGGAGATCCAAGCCATCTTTGCTGGCGATCCTTAAGCGTTACATCGGTGGCGTGATTAACAAGTGGGCGGCCAACCGCCGCTTGAACGGTGCATCTGGAACGATGGACGCTGCACTGACTAAAGTGATCGGTGAGATGCAAGCCATCGAGCTTGGGTTCTCTCGCCAGAAGTTGTCGCAGACGTTTAACCCTGACCTGCCCGCAGAGTCTGTGGAAGCATACATGCGCGCGCTGAACGCAGATCCTTTGGGTGACATTGAGGATTACGCTAATGCCGCGAATCAAGTCGCGCTGTTCGCTGCTACCGCCATCGACGCCAAAGCGTTTAACCGCATCATGAACTATGCGGGACTCAACATGGAACTTGCTCGCCGAACCAAGAAACGTGGTATCGATGTAGAAAGCATGACTGACGAGGAGCGTGATGCGTTCTTGGAGGAAGAACAAAGGGCACTAGAAATGGAATTGGCAGGTGCGCCTATTGATCTCGATGACCTCGACCCTGAACTTAATCAGTTTATGGCTACTGACGATGAGATTTTCGGCGTAGATTCTGACTTAGATTCTGACTTAGATTCTGACGTTGTCTTCGGCGAAAAAATCAAAGAAGTATTCGAAGCTGTTAATGTAGGTGCAGACTACGCTCTCGAAGTTAAGACTGACCAAGGTAGGGTAGACATTATTTTGAGGGACAAGGGCGACGAGGGCCAAGAAATCAACTCCGTCGACTTGTATTTGCAAGGCAATGGGGTGATCAAGATCGGAGAAATGACATCTGCCGAAGAAATTGGTAGAGCGCGTATGGGGTCGTCTTTCGCGGAAACTCTGCTTACGACTTTGATCGTCAACAACCAAGAATTAGGTATAAGGCGTATCACTACAACCGCAGGAGGTTCGAGTAGTAATGTCCGCACTTCCAGAGCGTACAAGGAGATCATAAATCGATTTGTCGCCCCCAATGTAAATCAGGAAGACTCTCCTTCGGTGAAAATGAGCGGCATGGAGTCATTAGCACCCCGCAACCTTTCTATGAACGGTTACTATAGTTGGCCTGCTTACGGTTTTGACATGGTGGAGTCACCCACCTCAAACCCTGCCACATCTATTTTTGACCCATTGCATTTCAAGCTCGTAGAGAGTTCGATACGAATCGCAGTTTCAGATGTGAGCGAAAATCTAGAATTATATGGGTCTAATGAACCGCGTTGGACAGTAAAAGATGGTGAATTTGCTGATGACGCCAAAGTCTTAACTCTGAAAGATGTGTCAGGATTGACAAACGAAGAGGTCGTTCAGACCTTGTTGAAAGAGGCTAAAGCTGAGTTGGAGGAACTTCGCAGTCTGGTAACTAGGCCAGACGGTCAGATTGACTTCTTTTATGGTATGCACGACGAAAACATACCTCGCGCAACTCGAAATCGTGCGGCCTATCTGTGGCAAATGTATGGCGTTCAGACCGAAGTTGAAATGAGCCTCTCTCAGTATAGCGAGAATCTCGCAGCATTTCTTCAACGTAAATTTAGTTCACTCGTCGCCATAAAACGGATCCCTGAATTGACTGCGATCGTCGATGAGTTTGAAACTAATCGCCGCAAGCTGAAGAAGGAAACCGACAGTGAGTCGTTGCCAGAGGCATATCAAGATTTGCAAGACGAATACAATGCGCGAGTCATCAATGAAGGTCTTCTCGATTTCCCTGTGTTCACCAGCATTGGCCAGAACGCAGGCGACTCAAGCAGCCTCGACGGTGTGGACTTCGGCAATGTTGTTCAGCTTCTAGAGATGCCCATGTACGAATATCAAGCGTACAAAGCACCGAAAGGTTGGCTCAGCCGCCTGTTCATGGGTGACGTCGGTCGCCCAGTCAAGCAGCTCATCGATCAACGTGAAGCGTTTAAGCGAGCTTCTACCCGACTGGTTAAGCAGTATAAGGAGAAGATGGATAAGCTGATCGTCGAAGCCTACGGCGACCCGTCCAACACTGACTGGGACTTGATCGCTCAGGCTCAAGGTTATGTCGACGGCGGTCTACTGAACGAAGACACGATCCAGCAGTTCGACGATGAACACATGGCTCGCCTTGATAGGATCAATCAGAATGATCAACTTACTCCACGAGAGAAGCAGATCATGCGGGACTCCAGTCGCGCTAAGCGAGACAAGTCTATCGAGAACGCTGAGGAACTTGCACTTAAGCAAGCTCAACGCGCATCTGATGCTGCCTTGACTAAACTGGGGCAGCGTTCTTCTGAACTCGCCGCGCACATTAAATCGATGCGCCGCGACCTGATCCAGCCGATCCAACAGAAGATGAAAGACGCTGGTCTGACCGACGAGATCTCCGCTAAGATCGACCGCACTGGTGGGATCTACATTACTCGCGCCTACCGCATGTTTAACGATCCTACGTTTGCTGAACGTGTGAGAACCGATCCGCAGTATGCTGATCTGCGCGACCGCGCTATGAAGTTCTTCGAGGACGAACTGTACAAGAACATGTACAATTCGACTTACTCTCAGACTTACGACAAGTTGGTCGACCAAGGCATGGACGCGGGATTAGCCAAAGCTAAGGCCGAAGAAAAGGCTACGAAGAAGGCGAAGAAGGCTGTGAAAAAGGCGTACGACAAAGCGGGCCACGGCCACACTGCGGGGTCGGCTGCGTTGGAAGCATTCCTCGACAAGTATAGTGAACGGACTGGGGTATCTCCGCAGTCAGCGAGCGGCTTGAAAGTGTTGGAGAATAACCTCAAGAAACGCAAAGACGTGCCGAAAGTCATTCGTGAGCTGCTGGGCGAGTACGGGCCACAGGAGGGAACAGACTTGATTGTCCGTACGTTCTCGACGGTAGCTAACGTCGCCGCGCAGCAGACGTTCCTCAACAACGTCGCTGAGGTCGGAAAGCAGCAAGGCTTCCTAGTGGATCAAGCCACGTACGAAGCTGCGCGAGACCAATATGAGGACTACGTGCCTCTTCGCAGGGGTAACAGCACTAACCCGAACGACCCACTGAACAACTTGTACGGGCCTAGGGATATGGTCGAGGCGATGCAAGATACGCTTAACCCATCTTTCACTGTTGACCATAACTCTACTTCGGAAAAAGCGGTGCGCGGTCTTACAGCCGTCGCCCAAAAACTCACTGGTCAAGCGATGGCTATGAAGACTTTGGGTTCTGTTGGTTTCTTCCTGCGGAATGCATTAGGTAACTTCCTGTTCTTCGGGCCTGCTCAAGGATTCTTCAGAGTAGACAAGATGATGGGCCGCTCGTTGATGTTCAACCGCACTAGCTTGGACGAGAATGGCCAGCGATTGACTGACGCTCAGGTGCAGGAGTACCTGACGGAGTTGACAGGATTGAGCATCATCGGCGACGAGTTGCATGCAGGATTGTTGCGCCAGTTGCTGAATGGGGAAATCGATCCCGATAGCGCACTAGCCAAGATCAACAAAGCAATCGATGAGATTCCAGTAATCGGCAAGACCAAGAAAGGAGCAGCCGCTTTGCAGAAAAAGCTGGCCGACTTGTCTGCAGCAATCGACGGACGCTACAAAATTGCCTACTACGAAAACGAGTTGTCGATGCTCTTGGAAGCCAAACGCCGCTATCCTAAGTCAGACATCGGTCGAATGAGCGAATACGATCTTAAGCGTATGGCTGCTGAGAAGGTTTTGATGACCGCTCAGTCTCTGTCGCAGGCTCCCCCGCTCGCGCAATCGCTGACCAAATCTGGATTCGGTATGGTGTTCGCGCCGTTCATCAGGTTCAAAATGGAGGTTCCCCGTATCGTCATCAACACCTACAAACTTGCCGCGCGAGAGCGTAAAAGCGATAACCCGATGGTACGCGCTCGCGGCACACGGCGGTTCTTTGCGATGACTGGAGTTCTAGGTGGGTTCTCTGCTGCCGTTCCTGCGACGCTGGCTGCGCTCAGTGGAGTTGGTGAAGAAGAGGACGAAGCACTCCGCAAGTCTATGCCTGAGTACTTGCGAGGCCATACCTTCTTCTACCTGCGGGACGACGAAGGTAATCTCAGGTCGGTCAACCTGACTTACCTGAACCCCTTCAGCTTGGTCGTCGATCCGTTTCTTCGGTCTCTGCCGAAACTGGCGAAGGGAGATATCTCCGATGCTGTAGGACAGTTTACGAAAGGAATGGTTTTCGACACCTACCTCGATGATCAGATCTTGGCGGGGTCGATGATGGACGTCCTCAAAAACCGCAACAGCACGACCGATGATCCGATATGGGTCGAAGGCGTAGATGGTTTGGGCGCGAGCCTCCTGAAGTCGGCGACTTACCTGTATGAGAACTCGTATCAGCCTCGCCTCTTGAAGGACATGATCGACGCGAAGAATGCTACGGGCGGAGACTACGAAGGGTTCTCCAACTCGCCTCTTGGTCAGTTGTTGGACGGAGCGTATCCCGTCAAGGTACACGAAGTCGACCTACAGAAGCAGTATCGCCGATTCATCTTCAGTCACCTCGATCGGATGAGCGCAGTGAACAAGCAGAAGTACGAGCTGTATTCGAAGGAGTCCTTCGATCCTGATAAGATCGACTCTATCTACCAGCGAGAACTAGATGGCAAGCGCGCCCTGAACCAAGAGATGCTGCGAGTAGCTCGCGGCTTCGAAGGCTTGGGCTTGTCGGCGAGAGATCAGTTCGGAATGCTAAAGAGTCGGGGCGTCGGCAAAGACCGCGCTCGACTTATGTTCCACGGCATCATGGATAGACCAGATATCAACAAGCAGTTCGCCAAAGGCTTGGTCGAACGAGGCTATGCGGCCCGCTTGAATGAGCTGTTGAAAGCACGAGACAAGCGAGCCCGTTATCTCCACATCGAAGATCCCGATTAAGCGTCGGCCCATTCACCAATGGTCTTGAGGAATGCTTCAGCGCGTTGGGCGGCGGTTGCAATAATCTCTGTGGTCGTGATGTTAATGAGGTGGTTCTCATACACATAAGCCCACACTGTGCCGTCAGGTTTATTGGGTCGGGCGTATAGCATCCTCTCAGCCTCATGCATAGCGTTGAGGTCGTTGAGGTAGTCAGGCAGTGGGTCTGTCGGTATTTCCCCAGATAGAGGTTTCACCAATTCATTCCATAACATTGATCCACCTTTCCACCACGCACGAGTATCCCCATAAGGGCGAAACTCCCACCCACAAGCCTCTGCGATTGCGATGCGTTGTTGTTCAGGATTCATGGTTCAGGATTCAGGTACGGGGTTCAGGGTTTTTTCCTCCAATATGCGGTGATGGTGCGCGGCTTAGTCTCGCGAGTAGCCAAGCCTTCCACAAAGACTGCCGCTTCTCGACAGTCCCATGTATCGAAGACTGTATGATGGACACAAGCAACTAAGTGTTTTCTTACTTCAAGGATAACAACACCGTCAGGGATGTCCTCTTTGACCATTTCTTTTCTGGCTGGGTCACCGAACTTTACAAGGGATACTCGCTCCCATCCCAAGTCCTCAAGATAGGGTCGGTAAACTTCTTTCGGAGTTCCGTTGCGGACGCTATTGGACTTAGTAGCTTTTGCTTTCCTACTCCGCGACTTCTTCCGCCAAGCGGCCATCCGCTTCATCAATTCAGAACGGTGCTTCTCATACTCGTATCTACTGTCACTCTCCCAAGCGATGGCGGTTGATATGGCGCGGGTGACACAATCACTTGCATCACCTTTGTATCCTGCAAGCTCTCGACCTCCGTCGCAGAACATAAGATTCAGAGGGGTTTTAGGTGCGGGTTCAGGTTTCGCTTTCATGTTTCGTGTTGGGGTTGGGGTTGGAATTACACATGCGCCATGAACCCTGTACAACCTATCGGGTATCCGTCAGCGTCACGAACGAGCCGTGCAGGAGACAGGACATCAGCGCGCTTAGCTGCCTGAGCCACGACGAGCGGCACGATGTAGAAGGTGTCGGGTTCAGGTTCAGGCAGGTTGTCGATGACGGGGTCGGTGTGTCGGGTGACTTCGATCTCTGCGTCTTCGTACTCCAGCGCACCTGCTGATTCGGTCTCGTAGCTGAGGCGAGCGATGCGGCCAGATGGAAAGATATCCAGCTTACGACCTTTCGGGATAAGGATATTGATGGTGTGAGGGGTGAGGTTTATAATGCGGTTCATTAGAGTTGGGAGTTGATGTTGTCGATTCGTTCGATACGGGTGGTGAGTTGGCTGCACCGCAACATGTAGTAGAGGTACATGACCAACTCCACAAGATACAGGGTGCAGAAGATCCCCGCCAGAACGGCGAAGATCTTAGCTGAGGTGTTGAAAGCACCAGCGATCAGGCTGATGCCGACGGCGAGACTGCCGAAGAACACGAACGGCGTGGCGTAGACCAGCATAACGAAGCGGGCTGCTGCCATCTTGTCGCGGTATTCGTCGACCAGTTCGTTTAAGTAGTGGTAGATGAACATGGTATCAGTCGGTGTAGATTTCGATGTCGTCAATGTGGATGATGCCATCCCACACATCACGGTAGCTTTTGGTCTGCGGGCAGCCAGCGACTTGGAAGTCTTTGTCGAAGTCGACGACCACGCCTAGATCACAATGCTCATCCTTGAGCGGGCCTAAGTCCGCCTCTTCCATACGGATGACGCCGATGCAGCCAGCGTCCACGCCGAAGCGGAAGAGCCCTTCGTTGTCTTCGCCTTCGACGTAGTGGTCGGACTCATACGAGCCGTCACCCCACATCGTAGAGGACACAGCGAACGGGCGGCCATTGAAGACGCCTTCGGTGAAGGTGAAGTCATCGAGTTCCATAAGCTCGACCATATCCATCCAGTCGTCATCAGAGATAACGTAGCAGAGGTCGCCGATGAAGTATCGGCCAGCGGGTAGTGTAGTGATTGATTGTTCAGCGTTCATGCTTCAGTGGGTTGAGGGTTGAGTTCTTTAGCTTCCTTCGGGAGAGCGAGGTAGCCGTGACGGACTTGGTCGATCGGCAACGGGTCCGAGTTGCGGGTCTCCGCGAGTTGCCGCATGATCCAAATGGACACGAGATCCTTCGCCTCAGTGAGGGTATCTGGATAGGCGTTGGCGAAAGGCCCTTGGTGACCGAAGCCGTCAGCGTCGGAGAACTCCCAGCGGACGCCATCATGTGAGCCGCGCCCCCAGTGGGACTTCGAGATGTAGCCCAATGGGAGGCCGAAGTCGGGGTCACCGTTCCGACCGATGATCGTGGCAGTGATGGAGTAAGTCGGGGTGGTTGGGAAACGCGGGTGTTGTGCTTTTTTGTATGCGATTTTCATTGCGTTGGTTGTTGGTTGTTGGTTGTTGGTTGTTGGTTGTTGTTGGGGTTTACAGGAATTGTTCTTCGTGGTCGTCGAACATGGTAGGCTCGTTGTCCTCGTGGGACGGATGCCAGCGGACTTCTTCGAGTTCGTCGGGCGACAGCTTGTCGGCACGAGCATAGAGGAACGGCGGCGGACAGGAGAAGTACAGCAGGAGGGCAGGGCAGAGCCAGCCTTCAGCGTCTGTCTCGCTGCACTTGTAGACGTTGCCGCTGTTCGCAGCGTACTGCCACTCAAGTGAGCGGACAGCGTTCGGGAACTCGAAGGGCGAGAACGTCAGGCGGAAGCCGTCCTTCACGTCTTTCGGATTGATGCCGCTGCGGATGAGGATGTCGTCGATGATCTCGCTCATGCCGCAGACAAATGCTTCGGCCACGAGTTCGTTATCGGCGTCGTCGTAAACCCACATACCGTGCTTGCGGTAGGGCAGGAGGGATTGGACAGCGGCGGTGGGTTTGATGTTGTCCCATACTTGGGAAGGATGGGTGAGGTTAGCAGGTGGGTTGCTCATGTTATGGGGTAGGGGTTCAGGTTTCATATTGGTGTTAAGTTGAATTGTGGGTTGAGGGTTATCCTGCGATCATCCAAACAATGATCAGGAAGATGGAAGCAGGGATCACTGCACAGAGGAATGATAGGATAGCATATAGGATAGCATTCATGCACAGCTTACCTTGATGCGCTCCCCGAAGGGAACTGGGTGATCACGGTACGGACACCAGTCGAGCCAGAGTACTGGAACGTGCGGCTCGACGACGTCATTCCAGTCGTAGACATCGAGGTCAGACAAGTAGATGATACCGTCGATATCAGGACAGTTCTCCTCGATGTGTCGGAACACAGGAGCGAAGAGCGTACCGCCGCCTCCAGCCAGTTTACGAGGGACTTCGTCGCCTGCCTTCAACTCGAAGACATCGCGGACATCGTGGTCGTGACTGATCAGGTGGATAGCTTTGGGGCGGAGCGTGTCGATCGAATCTTGGGTCGCGTCGAGCATCTCCTGTACGACAGAGGACGGGACGCTGATGGACGTGTCGATCACGATGGCAAGCTCGCCGATGTTGTTCGACTCGCGGTCATCTTCGACAAGGCCAGTGGCAGCGAAGGTGCTGATGCGGATGGGCTTGTTCCAGCCCTCATCCAGCCTGTCAGTCATCCACTGCTTGACGTAGTCCGACCACTCAAGGCCAGCCCACTGGCGGCGTTGCTCGACGATCTCACGAGTGCCAGACGGACTAGACGTGCCAGCCTGCTCAGCCAGTTGGTCTTGCAGGATGACTCGCTCGTTCTCTTCGTCGACAGCTTCAGCGAAGGACTCTTCGGTCTCGCCCTCATCGAGGATGGGATCGGCGAGGTCAGTGCCAGACTGCGTACCGACCCAGTCATTCAGGATGTCTTCGTCGGACTTGGGCTCGTCGTTGGCAGGTACGCCATTGGCGGAGTCGGAGTCGGAGTCGGAGTCGGAGTCGGAGTCGGAGTCGGAGTCGGAGTCGGAGCTATCACCAGAGGTGTCGTCTCCTTCTTCGTCTGCGTCATCGCCGCCGTTCGGCCATTCATTGTCGGCGTCCCATTGCTCGTCGATTTCTTCGTCGGCCATGTCCCGTTGGTCTTTGTTGTCAGCGTCGCCTTCTTCGCCGTCATCATTGTCAGGTTGGTCGGCGGCACGTTGCTGCGCCTCCTGCTCCTGCTTGGTCTTGAGGATGTTGTAGAGTTCGACAACGTGTCGATCCTTAGACAACTCCTTGTCCAGCAGGACGTTCGGGATGAACGGGAAGGGCACGGACTTCGCACCTGCCTCAAGGGCGGCGGTGTTCATGTCGGCGATCATCGCGTTGATGATGTAGTCGGCAGCGATGTTGGAGGTCATCGGGTCGGCCAACTTGCGAAGGCGAGTGGCGTGAGACAGTTGGGCATGAAGTGCCTCATGCACCAGCAGGAAGGCGAGGTAGCCAACGGGGTTGCTGGTTTGCTTAAGGCGTTCGATGCCATCGGGGTTAAGGAGCAGCTTGCGTCCATCGGTCGCACCGTAGGGGCAATCGTTCGTGCCACAGACCTTCAACGTGAGCAGCTTGCCGTAGGCCATCCCGCCGTAGCGGGAGACCCTTCGCATTGCTCGACTGTAGGTGTCACAGTCAGGGGTGTATTGGAAATGGTTCATCGTTTCGTGTTTCAGGGTTCAGGTTACAGGCCGAGGGAAGCCAGCGTCTTGCTGGCATCCTCACGGGCGGATTCGATACGGGCAGCGTGTTGCTTGCGGTCATCCTCAAGAGGGATCTCCGAAGCATCGACGTGCAACTCACGGAGGCGGGTCACGGTGTCGTGCAGCTCAGGCAGCTTCAGCCAGTTCTTCGACTCGATCTCGTCGGCGAGACGAGACAGCTTGTCGAGGCGTTCCTGACGGAGACGCTTGCCAGTGGTGAGGGCAGTGACGACATCACCCATCTCAGCGATAGCGGTCTGCACGAGGCGACCGTGTGCTTCGGTGAGCATGGACTGGGCATCGGCTTGAGACGCAGCCCGAACACGGGCGGCGGTCTCACGGCTCACTGCACCAAGGACAGTGCCCTCGATGCCAGCAGGTTGGCCGAGCCACTTGAGTTCGAAGCGGAAGTCATCGAGGAACTCGTCGACAGTAGGGTACATGATCTCGTTCTTGAGAGTACCCAAGTGAGCTTGCCCAGCCTGCACGAGGCTGGCGTACTGCTGGCGGATCTGCGCCTTGAGCTGATCTAGCTTGTCGGTGCGCTCGTCGAACTCCTTCTGGATTTCGTCGATGTCGTCGGCTTGCAGGTAGGTTGCGCCGACCATGTCAGGGACAGCGTTGCCCTTCTTGCGGAGGATGACGCTCATGCCGTTGATGATGCTGAATGCATCGGCGACGAGGCCACCCTTAGCGAACAGGCGGCCTGACGGGGCACGGACTGCGTCACTCTCTGCGCCGCTGGCACAGACGATGTTCTCATGCTGGCGTTCCAGCTTGGCGGATACGGAGGGCTTGCCTGTCAGGAGGCGAGCCATGACAATCGAGTTGATAGTGTCGAGTTGGTTCATTGGATTGTGGGGTTCAGGTTTCGGGTTGAGGTTATGGAGAATAGCAGCCACTGCCTTAGTGTCAAATCTTTTTCTAAGGCAGCGGCAAACTACGGTAGTTTAGGCTACGCCCTGCATGGCGGAGCGGCGGGGGTGTTGGTTGAGCGGGATGCCGCAGTGCTTGGAGGTAGCGGTGCGGTAGCCCCACTCGCGGATCTCAGCATTGCAGTTGCACAGCAGGTCGGCGAGCCAGTCAAGCTGACCACCAGCGACTGCCGCTTCGAGGTCAGCTTCGTTCTCACGCTTGCCCTGACGGAGGGCGCAGTGGACGAGAGCGAACTGCTCAGCGGGATCGGTCGGTGCAGACTCAGTGCCAGCACGGACGGCTGCCAGCTTGGGCAAGATCTGCGCCACTGTCTTGTGGAATGCATAGGCAGCGGCGGCAGCGGTGTCGCCGACCAGCGAGGCCAACGCCTTCTGCAAGATGCGGCTGTCCTCCTTGATGAGGCAGGCCGCAGCCCACTGACGGGGACAGGGGTGAGCATCGCCATTCCAAGGCTGCGGCACAGGTGGGCAGAAGAAGTCACCTTCACGACCACGCTGGTCGAGACCGTTGAACTTCAGGAAGGTGTAGACGGGGCTGGCGGCGAGACCTTCGGCGGCTGCCCAGTCGAGCCACTGGTCGAGGGTCGGCTGCCACACGATGGACACACAGCGTTCCACGAACGGGGCGGATGGGACGGACGAGCGGCTGCCGTCGATGCGGCGGTTGCCAGTCACACAGATCACCGTGTTCGCACTGAGTTCATGCGACCCGATCTTCGGGCGACTGCCAGTCGGCTGGAAGAGCGAGCGGCAGAGAGACTGCACGGAAGCATCCCATTCGGGGTACTCGTCCAGCACCAGCAGTGCAGGTTCGTCTCCGATCCTCTCGTAGAGGGGGAAGTCGACAGGCTTGCCGAACCACATCTCGCGGGTGGTCATGTCAGGCACACCAGTGCCCTTCACTTCGGAGGGGGCGGAGCCTGAGTGATTGACCACGAATACGTGGCTATCGGCGATGTTCAGCGCAGGGGCTACGATGTCCTCACAGACGGAGGTCTTACCAACGCCGCCTTGTCCGTAGAGGGCGAGGATGCGGTCGGTGTCACGGGCAAGCTCAGCAAATTCGATAAGCTCATCCGCGTTGTTTACAACAGGGTAGTTCATTGGATGTTGGGGTTCAGGTTTCGTGTTGGGTGTAGGTTAGTGGGCGGCGGTGGCGCGGAAGGTCGCAAAGGTGCTGACCCATTCGCTTGTGGCGGCGTTGAAGACATCGAACTGGATGTCGGTGACTTCGTTGTCTTCCTCGAACTTACGCATGGCGTCAGCGAACTGATCGCTCTCGTAGTCGTCGGTATTCAGGAGGCCGATCATCTTGTCGGCTTGGTAGGCGTAGACGTTGTACTTCATGGGGTGTGGGGTTCAGGTTTCGTGTTGGGGTTGTCAGGAGTTGACGCTATCCATCATAGCAGCAAGACAGATAGTGTCAACAATTTTCTTACCGTAGGTAAAGTTGAACTACGGTAGTTTAGGATAGGACAGCCGACAGGTGAGGCACGTCATCGGGATCGACGACACCCAGCACATAGTCGGCAGTGTGTACAGGACGCTCGTCATGACGGGTCACGAAGGATTCGTACAGGTACGGGTTGTAGGTGAGGGCAGCAGCGGCAGCCGCATTCGTGATGTAGGTGTACTCCTCGACGCTACAGGTGTAGCCTTCGACGAACGCATGGACGTTCTTGCGTTGCTCTGCAATCACACGCTTGCGGCCAGCTTGACTGACCTTGAAGCGGACATCGCGCAGGGCGATAGTACTGGAGTGCGCCGCTACTTTCCACCTGCCGTCCACTTTGGTCTGCACACTGAAGAGCTTCTTGTGCAGGTTGAAGTAGATACGGACGGGTGTTCCGTATGGCAGGAGTGAATCGTTCATGATTCTAAACTCAGTTTGCATGGTTCAGGATACGGGATCAAGTTCAGTGTTGAGCCGATACGCTGCGGTGTGGGCAGCTTGCCAGCTACTATACAGGCGTTCCTCATCGAGGAGGGTGGTGACGTAGCCGTCGATGCCGCGATTGGATATGTCGATTAACTCGACAAACCATTCATAATTGGCGGCTGGCTCTTGATAGATGGAATAGGCTAAGCCGTCTTCGTTGATGGTGTCCCTCGTCAGAGAGACGGGTTCATAGTCGGTGTTCATGTTTCGTGTTGGGGTTGGGGGTTGGGGTTTAGTTGTAGATGGTCGCATCTACTTCAGGTGCGAGGAACCATTCGATGGTTTCCCCTTTGTCGGGTTCAAAGTCGAGGTCGAGTGCTTTAACAAGCTCCTCCTCCTCTGGAGCCTCATTAGCTGAGACACAGTACTCAGTTTGCTGTCCGCTCCAGTAGTGTATGACAATGTATCGTTTCATGTTTCGTGTTGGGGTTGGGGTTGGGGTTGGGGGTTGGGGTTGGGGTTGGGGGTTGTCTGGCTGAACTACGGTAGTTTAGATAACGGCATCGATAGTCTGTACGTGACCGACTGCTTCGTGGATTTCGTCATCTGGCAGCGAGTTGATGCGGCGCAGCAGAGCCTTGCGGATATCGGCGGGAGAGACTTTTTCGAAGTCTTCGATGTCGGATTCAAGGGTCGCTATGATGTCGAAGTCATGGCAATACTTGAGGGTGTAGGTAGGTTTCATGTTTCGTGTTGGGGTTGGGGGTTGTTGGTTACATTGGGATTCCTTGTTTCATGTTTCGTATATGGTTGAGGGTGAGTAGGTTGTGGATGCGGCACGTTGCCCTTCGGGTGAATCAAACTACCGTAGTTCAAGACACCCGAAGGGTGAACACGTACCATGACAAAGGGTTAGATATATTTCCGAAGGACGGCTACGTCATCCTGTGAAATGGGTTTGCAGTCGAAGATCTCGTAGATCATTCCTGTCGCACCATCCTCACAAGCATCACGCCACTTGGAGATGCACCGCTCGTGACACTCTCCTTCGAGTGCCATGCGCTTGGCTTCCTCCGCGTTTTTAGCGGGGACGATTGTTGAGGTAGTCTTCTCGAACTCCCCGATGAGGAGTTGGAGGGTTATGAAGTAATGTTGATTTTTCATGTGGGTAGGTAAGTTCAGGATTCAGGTTTCAGGTTGAGGCGGGGTCGCTCAAACTATGGTAGTTCAAGCGACCCCTTTAGGGGTACAGGGTTCAGTTGTAGAAGTGGACATACGCCCCTTCCATGTGAGCATAGTCGAGCCAGCTTATGCCCATCCACTCGCTGAAGTCGTGGGCGTGGTCGCCTTCTTCTTCGTGATGGAAGTCGGACAGGTCGATGATCACACCCCCGCTATGAGGGTGGTGGAAGGCGGAGTCTCCATACTTGGAGATCACTTGGTCGAGTTTCTCTTGCGAGAGCTGGCACTGATAGATCGTGTGGGATTGCATGGTTGAGGTAGGGTTCAGGTTTCAGGTTGAGGCGGGGTCGCTCAAACTATGGTAGTTCAAGCGACCCCTTTAGGGGTACAGGGTTCAGTGGACACCGATGGCGATCGGCACGTTGCGGAACTTCGCATCACCGCAAGCATGGCGGCCAGCAGGTAGGCAGTCACCGCACTGGCCAGAACATACGAAGACTTTAGTCGATGCGTTCTTACGAACGGCGGCGGCGTAGTCCTTGAAGCCATCGGCACGGCGAGACTTGTATGCGCCGCTCTTGATGTGATGACGCTCCACTGGCACAGCGAGGAACTCGCCGCGAGTGATCGGCAGCTTGGCCATAAGGTCGCGCATCGAATCAGGATGGCGACTACCAGAGGACAGGTTAAGCAGGTAGTTGCTCGGCCAAGCGTAGTCCTGAAGCTCTAGTGCAAGGAACTCCGCCCAGCTTTTCGAGTAGCCGTAAGCCTGAACGTCAGGCCGTTGCTTGAGTAGCTCCATCCAATAGCGCAGGGTCTCGATGGAGTCAAAGTCGCCGTCCACGTAGAGGCGGAAGACAACGTCCTTCGGTAGCTTAAGTAGCTGGCCAGCGATAAGGTTACGGCCAGCCTCGTGACGGAGTAGCATGGAGTTGCTGATTTGACGGCCAGCGGCATTGGGATTGCGCCATGCGGATTTGCTATAGCACCACTTGCCACACTCGCCGTAGCCAGCACAGTCAAGGATAGCCATCGAAGAGAAGGCGTAGAAGGGCAGCTTGGAATTGCCCTTCGCAAAGATGCTGAAGGCAGCGCGATCGATCGTGCCAGTCTGTAGGGTGGTACGCTGAGCGAGCAGCTTGCGGAAGACACCTGCCCAGCTTTGGGTGGAGCCTTGAGGATTCGATGCGATGATGGCATCGACTGTAGGAGTCGCGCCGCTTTGCATAAGTTCAGCGGCGGCCTTGAGTAGGATGGAGTGGGTGACAGTCATGGTTCGTTTCGTGTTTCGTTAACTAAGTTAGGGGATGACGAGTTAAGAGTCAACAATTTTCTTACCTGTAAGGTAAAGCTGAACTATGGTAGTTTGAGATTCGACCCCGTACCCTGCGAAGGATGCGGGGTACGGGGTACGGGGTTCACAGGACGGACGTGAGAATCATGAGGATGTACACGCCAGCGCAGCAAGCTAGTGAGCCTAGCCAGTAGCGTGTCATGCCTAGCAAAGCGAAGCCGAGGAACGATGCCACGGCAATGATGGCGAGAGAGGATACAGGTAGCATGATGAATGGGTGGATGGATGGGTGAATGGGGTCGCTCAAACTACGGTAGTTCAAGCGACCCCTTTAGGGGTTAGTCGAGGGGCTGGGTCACAGTCACGCAGGGAGCCGTGAGCTTGGCAAGCTCGCTAAGGACTGCGTCCTTTTCGCGACCCTTCAGCTTAGGCAGTGCCTTCGTAAGAAGGGCAATGCCTTTAGCGGCGACTTCCAACGGTGACAGTTCAGCGGCGACCTCTTCGGAGGCGGACACTTCCGCACCTTCCACCGCATCGGAAGTGGCGGCGGCGGCGGCGGTGGCGGCCTCGCCTTCGCTCTTCGAAGGGAGGAACTCTGCAAGAGACTTGCGGTTTAGCTTACCCTTCCGAAGGGGAATGCTGTTGAAGTCAGCAATGGCTTCGTCACCGCCACGTTTCAGCGTAGCTGCCACGGCCTTAGCCTTCGAGACGGGAACCGCATAGAAGCGGCGTTCACAGATAGGCTTGCCGCCGTCCTCACGGATGAGGAACATGGCAAGAGAGGCATGGCCATTGCCGTTATTGACGGCGGACTTGGCGCGCTTCTCATCGAAGCCAGCCTTCACCATCTCCTTCGAGAGGAGCTTATAGCTCTCGTCACTAGTGACGTTTTGCTGATGGAGACGGCCTCGAAGAAGGCCAAGGTATTTGCATCCCTTTTCAGCGTAGGATGCAAACTCACTTGCTGCTTTAGCGGCGTGAGTTTTGAGTTCACCCACAGTCAGGTTGGTGAGAGTGGAGGCGGACTGGGTTGCGATGATGGTAGTGGTGTTCATGGTATTGGTGTTTCGTGTTTCATGGTCGGCACTGCTTGGACGATCTGCCGTTGATCGTTAATAGAATTAAGGGGTTTTGACTTAAGCGTCAACAATTTTCTTTTTACGTAGTAAGTGCAAACTACGATAGTTTGAGATTCCCGAACCCTACGTATAATGCGCAGGGTTCGGGGTTCGGGGTTCAGTGTGCGGGGCACATCATGTCGATGAGTTTCGATACGTGGTTCCCATCAGTATGACGGAAGGAGTATTGGCCAGACCAAGCGAGCTTGTCGGTGAATTCAACATCGGCAATGTACACAGCTTCGCCATAGGCATTGCGGTGCTTGCGCTCCCTCATGTTGGTGATGATGGCGGGGTGACCTTGGAAGGTGGTGGTGATGGATTTCATAGTGTTCAGTCCTATTGGTAGGTTGGCGGTTCAGCTAACACCGCACGATTGGAACGTGCGGTGTTAGCGGGGGTGCTGCGATCAGGCGATCGCACGGAGGGTGCGAGCATGGAGGCCGAGGCGTTTAGCGAATCGATACCATCCCTTGGAGAGGGATCCACGCGATTCGGCGAGGCCATTGATGAGTTCGTAGATGTCATCGGTCATTACCGAAAACTGGTCACAGGATCCGTCAGGATCCACCTTCGACCAGATATGAAGCACGGCGGCCTTGGTTTCGAGACGAGTCAGGCGGATTGACTCTGCTTCTAGCAACAGGGCTTCATCAGTTGCATCGTCATCAGAAACGACATAGCGGTTGGCCAGATCGTCAAGACGATTGTAGACGCGCTTGCCTAGGGCGGCGAGAGCTGCTTGCCGCACTTGAGGATCTTGATCCTTAGCGCAGCAAGCCTTCAGGGTTTCGAGAGGGGTCGCTTCAGTGAAGAGACGGCGGAAGTAGCAAGTGGATGTGTTCGTTTTCATCACTCCCCCTTGTAGCTGATTGCCGATCCCTCTCCCTTTTAAAGGGAGCAAGCGCGCGCTAGGGGTCATGATGACATGGGATCGCGCCGTCTCCTTTGGGAGACCTCCCCCGCGCTGCTTCCCTGAAGGGGAAGCCGACCTTGTCCCACCATATATGGTGGTGTTCAACTGAACCCTGTTTCCTGAATCATGGAACATGATACAGGAATCATTGATCATCAAGGACTTGTGGCTTTAGCCACAACTTGTGACAATATGTGTAAGACGGAGTCTTAGCTCTGGGACGCCACCCCTAGGGGGTGGCTTTGCGCGCGCGGGTGCGCGTATATATCTGTGTGTTTCCGAAAAAATTTGACTAAATCAATCGGGGTCATATGATTTACGCATGCCCGACCCAAAGAAACAGGCGTACTACCAAGCAAACAAGGAAGCTCGCCGCGCCTACCAACGCGAGTACTACGACCGTATTGTGAAGCCGAGACGTGCGCGCGAGAAGGAACTCGACCAGCTTCTGTCTCCAGAAGAGTGGGAAGCAAAGGTCAATAAGAGGCGCGCGTACCACCGCGACTACTACCTGAAGAACCGCGACAAGATTCGCGCTCAGCGGGCCGCAAAACGCCGTGAGCGGATCAGGGCGCAGGGTTCAGTGTGAGAAAAAATACCCTTTTTTTCTCACTAATCAAGGTGAGTCTGAAAAACTTGCAATGCGCGCCGTTACTAACTAGACTAAGTTTATGGCTAAGAAATCAACCAGCAAAGCAGCGGCAGCCGTTAAGCGCGCGGGAGTGTCTGGCGTGAACAAACCTAAGCGCACACCAAAGCACCCGACCAAGTCGCACGTTGTCGTCGCGAAAGAGGGTGACAAAGTGAAGACGATCAGGTTCGGCCAGCAAGGCGTGAGCGGAGCAGGCAAGTCTCCCAAGACTCCAGCACAGAAAGCCCGACGCAAATCCTTCAAGGCGCGCCATGCCAAGAACATAGCGAAAGGCAAGATGTCTGCGGCCTACTGGGCCAACAAAGCTAAATGGTGATCTGCCCCACAACCCCAACCGCTATAAACTATGCCAGCTAAGAAAAGAGCCAGTTCCAAACCTAAGCCGTCCAATCCTGCGCTGTGGTCTCGCATGAAGTCACAAGCCAAGAGCAAATTCAAGGTTTACCCCTCTGCTTACGCCAACGCATGGGCGGCCAAGCAATACAAGGCCAAAGGCGGTAAGTGGTCTGGCGGCAACAACAAAGTAAAGAAGTAATGGCTTCCAAACCGAAAAAGCGTGGCGGACTTGGTAAATGGTTCGGCGAGAAGTGGGTGGACGTGAAGACGGGCAAAGCCTGTGGGCGTAAGTCGGCCAAAGGTGGGAGCAAGAGACCCTACCCAGCCTGTCGTCCCAAAGCTGTGGCGTCGAAGATCTCCAAACAGGAAGCCCGTAAGAAGACGGGACCTAAGCGCGTGAAGTGGTCGACGACCGCAAGTGGGCGCAAGCGGAAGTAATCACGGCTTCATCCGTTTAAGCCACTCCTCTTTCTTGCGTTCCCGACACCGTCGGCTCGCCTCTTTGCACTTTTCCTTGTTCTCCGCGTAGTATTTGCGCGCATAGGCTCGTCGCTGCTCTATATAGTCGGGGTCGTCCTCTTTCTTACGCTCGACGTAATTCGCCTGCTGCTGCCGCCGTTCCGCGCGTAGCTGGTCGAGCCATTTCTGTTGAGTCTCTTCAGACCAATCAAGGAAGTCTTGCGGGAGGAAGCGTAGGTAGGAAAACGGGACTTCAATCACGCGGTCACCTTATGTGAGTTCGTAGTAGAGTCAATAGTATAAAAGTGATCACAAAAGTGATTATATCGTGACCTTACTCTAAAAAACTCTTACATGATACTATATAGTGCTGCGTTACAGTAATGAGGCACTATATAGGTTAAGGAAAGAGTTTTATTTAGTAAGGTCACGATATAATCACTTTTATAACGACTTTCCCATTGACCCCGAACCCTGTACCATTAACCTCTCCATATCGATCCCCGCTTTGTCGCGCGGCATTCGGGATACGCAAAACAGGATACAGGAATCATGGAACAGATACCAGAAGCCCCCAAATACGCCCTCACGCCAAATAACCGAATCGTGAACCTCACGAGGCGGGATTCAGTACTGAAGAAGTATTGGCATCCGACGAAGGGCGATTACTCGATTTTGCAGGTCGGCGGTAAGTCGGTTCGGTACTTCTACGACCAGAAGCGGTTGGACGTGCCCGCGCACGAGGCCGACATACCTACAGAGGCTAAGCCGATCGACGGGTTTCCTGATTACTACGTTACGCCGTATGGTGCTGTGTGGCGTATGCCACACAGTCGGGTGGAGCGGCCCCGTATCATACGGGAGGTCGTCAGGTACAAAACCCCCTACGTGCAGTTACGCAATAAGTTCGGTAGGCGCACATGGCTAAGTGTTCGTAAAGCCGTACGCGACATCTTCGGTTCGGACGCCCAAATGACGGTAGCATGAGCGCGCTCTTTATGATACTCGCGATCGCCTTTTGTATTCTGGTGGTTCTGGACAGTTGTAAGTGATTTATCGCTTGCAGTAGAAAATTGTTTGACAAAAGGGCCACCGTACAGGATACAAGACCTGCACCCTTGACTAAGTCACTGAAAACAGTAGAATTGCGACACCATGTCTGACCTGCACGAGCTGGAATCCCTTGAGTTGTCGCCGTATGATGAGAAGGGAAAAGTAAAGGCGACCCGCCTGAAGGATGCGAAAAGTGCCCTTTCGATCTACAACACGCTACTGAAAGCTGACGAGGCTAGTGCCGTCAATCGTGCGCGCATCGATGGTATGTTTGATGGGGCAGCCCCGTATAATTCGGCGCACCTTGCTGCCAGCAACCAGACACTGAAGACCAACCTGAACTTTGGCGAAGCACAGCGATTGCTGGATATTTCTCTTTCCGCCTACGTCGACCTGTATAGTTCGTTGGAACGGTTTGTCGAGGTGAAGACCAAAGGGCAAGACGACCCATCGCGCCACCAGAAGGAAGAAGTCATCGCGGACGAGTTTACCCGCATGCTCCGTAACTGGCCTGAGTTCCATTCCCTGTACCTCCGCCTCTGCACCATTTTCCTGAAACACGGAGTCGGAACCGCTTACTTTGATTCTCCCGACGATTGGAAGTTTCGAGTGGGCGGGTTTGCCGACATCTTGATCCCCCGCCAATCTCCCGCGACTGAGGAATCACTCGACGTTGTCGTGATCCGCCGCGAGTACCACCTGCACGAGCTGGCTCGATTCATCAAGAACGAGAAAGCCGCCACTGCTGTCGGTTGGAACGTCAAAGAGATGAAGCGCGTGATGAAGAAGCACGTCAGCACCAGTGGGCGGCGCGGTGGTAGCAGTACGTTCCTTGATGACTTCGAAGCCCTACAGGCGGAAGTCAAAAACAACGACATCTACATCGGTATCCAGAACCCGACCGTTTCCATCTTGCAGTTCCTAGTTCGCGAGTTGGACGGTAGCATCAGTAGCTTCATGACCGCACACAAAGACGCGGAAGACTTTATCTACAAGAAGGTCGGTAAGTATAAGAACGCTGAAGAGGCATACGTGTTCTTCGCCAACGGTGTCGGCAGTAACGGCACATATCACTCAATCAGAGGCTTGGGCCAGCGCATCTTTGCACACATCCAGACCAGCAACCGACTCCGATGCCAACAGATTGACGGCGCGATGATGTCGTCGGCGGTCATGCTCCAGCCAGAAAACAACCGCGCGTTGGATGAGTTGGAGTTTAGCTACTACGGCCCCTACGCCGTGATGTCGCCGAACGTAAAGATCATTGAGAAAGCGATCCCCAATTTGGGAACCGCAGTCCAGCCTGCGCTGCAAGACTTGCAACAACAGTTGGCCCTCAACACCGACACGGTTTCGCCCTACGGCCCTGAGCGGTCTTCGCCTTACAAGAACCAGATGCAGGTGGTTGCCGACATGGACGTCGCGACTCGCTTGAGTGGTGCTGCCTTGAATCTATTCTACAACAGTTGGAACCGCTTGCTGCGGCAGGTCTTCCGCCGCCTGATCGAGAGCAAGAAGCGGGACGACCTCACGAAAGAGTTCTTCACTCGCTGCGAAGCGCGCGGCGTAGGGAATGATTTTATCAAGACCCTCGACCTTGGCCGCACTCGCGCTGTCCGATCGATTGGTAACGGCTCAATGGCGAACCGTCTTGTCGCTCTACGTGAGATACAAGCAATGAGCGGCGGGTTCGACGAAATAGGTCAGCGTAACCTGCGGCGCGATATTGTTGCTACGCGCGCTGGTCTTGACCTTGCCGACCGTTACGTCCCCAACACCGACGAGCCTCGCGTGGGCGTCGATACCAAGATTGCCATGCTGGAGAACGACTCTCTTATGGCTGGTAAGCCTGTGGCAGTTATCTCTAGTGAGCTACACGGCGAACACTTGCGGGCGCACTTGCCACTCGCAGAACAGATCATAGAAGGCTATAACAGTGGTCAGGCCGACCCGATGCAGATGATGCCCATCATTCAAGCTGTTTACCAGCACCTTGCTCAGACTGCTGGCTTTGCGGGAGCGGACGCCAACTTAAAGGGACTCGTTGGGCAGGTTAAGCAGATCCTGAACTATCTGGAAGAAATCCTCAACAACACCCAAAAGTCCATCGAAGCCCAGCAGCGTAAGATGCAGGAAGAGCAGGCACAAGCACAGGCACAAGGACAAGCGCAACAACCCGCTGGCCCGCCTGAAGTCGACCTCAAGATGCAAGCGCATCAGGTCGATCAGCAAATCAAGATGGAGAAAGCCCAACTGGAACTCGACATCAAGAACCGTAAGTTTGAACAAGAGCAAGCTCACCGCGATGCGAAAGCTGCGCTGGAGTTTCGCGAGGACGCCGTAGGAAGCGGTGGCATCGGCGGCCCAACTTCCTAAAGGCTTTCTTTCAGTTCATATTCAAAATTCTTGACGGATTGAGAATAAGGGTCAACACTTTGCCCAATGTTCAAATTCTTTAGCAAAAGGTCCTCTGTTGTACCAGAGCCTGAAGTAGACCTTTCACGATGGAATCGTAACCCGAATAATGCCAAACGCCTTGACGATATCCTCCGAGACCCAATTTTTCGGCAGGCAGTTGCTATCACCAAGGCTCAGCAAGCTCCATACGGGGCGAAGACCATTGGCAGTACTCCCGAAGTGAATGCCAACCTAGCCAACTGGTGGGCGGGCTTCCACGACTTCCTACCTGCACTTTCAGCCCTTGCTACTCCTCGCAACCAAGCTGAGAAAGCCACCCCTGACCAAGACCAAGAATGGATGCATCTACAGAACCAACTGTAAGTGAGCCAGCAGCCGATCCGATTGCTGACCTCCCCGCCGCTAGCGAAGCTGATTTCGCCAGCACTATCGACAACTCTCTCGCCAAAGCATTCGACGCTTTGGAAACTGCCACCGATTTGGAGGCTGCGACTCCTGTCGAAAACGCAGAGCCTGCTCCTGAAGATCAACCCGCGCAAGAGCCCGTCGTTGAAGAGCCTATTGAGGAACTGACCGAAGACATCGGCGACGATTGGACTCCCAAAGCGTCCTCTGCTTTCGTTCGTGTTAAAGGCCAGCTCAAGGAAGCCCGTGAAGCGTTGGAGCCCCTCCAGCGATACAAGGCTACGGCTGAAGCCCGCATCAAGGAGTTGGAGGGTCTCGCGGAAGATAAAAGCACTGAAGAGCTACAGGCGAAGTTGAAGCAGTACGAGGACCAACAGATGTTCCGTGATCTGGAGGCCACTCCCGCTTATCAAGAGGCTGTAACCAAGCCGATGGATGCCCTGATCCTGCAAACCAAGGAGATGGCTGACAAGTATGAGGCCGACCCCCGCGCCCTGCTGGATATCGTCACCATGACCGACGAAGCTGCCCAAGAGGAGCAGTTGTCTGAGCTAATCCCGAATCTCAGCACTCGCGATTCCGCTAAGATCTATGGCATCGCCGAAAAGCTCGACCCAATCGCTCAGCGTCGCCAAGAGTTGCTACAAAACAAAGAGCAGGCCCTCGCTGAGGCCAAGCAGCTAGAAGAACAGAAGGAACTGCAAGCGGCAGCCGATCGCGCGACTGTGCGGCAGAACGTAACCCGTAACGTCATCGAGCGCGTTCAGCAGAAGCTCCCATTCCTAGAAGGCATGGAGGGACTAGACATAGAAGGAATCCAAGAATCGGTTTCTGCGGCTGACCCTACCACTCTGCATCCAGTCGACCACGCCTATCACAGCGTGTCCGCCAAGATCCTCCCTCCGCTGGTTCGGGCGCACTTGTCCTTGCAGAAGGAGTTCGACACCATCGCAGCCCGACTAGCCGAATACGAAGAAGCTGAGCCTACTGGCTCCAACTCGTCTACTCCTGCTGCCTCTCAAGGATCGCCAGAAGGCTCGTTCGAAGACCGCGTCAGTGCCCAGCTATCTAGCCTTTGATCTGACGCTGATTCATGGTAAGCCGTACCTCGTTTATCGGGGTGCGGCTTTTTTGCGTTAAGGGGTTGACTAATCTTAAGAGTATTGGTAAAACTACCATTATCAGCGAGGTTGCTCTGGCCATTAAACAGTTCTACCGCGAGACAAACATTACATCGGACTTTGTTCCACACTGGAAATCCTAGGTTGCTCTGGCCATAAGCAGTTCTACACAAAGGTTTCCAAAACAAGCACATTGTAGTCCACGCCGACCGTGGTCTAACCCCCTTAACCCCAAACTCCTTTTTGTCATGTCTTTCGATCTTGGAACTGGCGTTTCCGCCATCAACACTATCCTCGCCGAAGAAGCTAACCGCATCGGTCAGGATATCCACAAACGTACTCTCCATCAATCCCCTTGGGTTGATCTCACTAAGCAAACCGCATTCCCTGACGGAATGGGTTACCAGCTTACCACTCTGATCTATGACCGCGCTGTCGCCACTACTGACACCGCTGGTAATACTCAAGGTGCTGGTTGGTCCGCCGTCGGTACGCTCTCCACTGGAGGCAATCAGTTCAACACTAGCCTGAACGGCGCAGACGCCCAGCCTCTGGACGACACTGCTGACGATTTCCAAGGCGGTCGCGGTACTGGTTCTAGCGACAACCGTTCGTATGCTCAGTTCAGCAAGCAACTCAAGGAATACTCCCTGAGCCGTGCTGTCATTGAGTCCCCTCGCATCTCGATGGAAGACCTTCGTCACGCTGCTCATCGCCAAGAGCAACTTCGTGCCATCATGGACACCCTGTCTGAAGTGACTCACAACGTATGGGAAAATCGCTATCGCGATGAGTACGAGCGCGTTTGTGCCAACTTCGTTCCCGTCCTTACTTCGGGCACTCCGATCCTCACCACTGTTGATGCGGACACCGACAATACTGCTGACGATACCTTTGAAGGTGTCAACATCACCTCCCTCGACCCCACCAAATCTGGTTCGAACAACTCTGACGTCACCCCCGCTGGTTTCCTCTCCAACGCCATCATGGACAAGATTTACTACAATCTTATCCGCAAGGCTGGTCACAAGGGAGCCTACGGTGTTGAAAACGGTCGCCCCGTGTTCTCCGTCATCATGTCTTCGGAAGCAAGCCGCAAGCTGATGATCGAGTCTGAGTTCCGCGACGACGTTCGTTACAACAACGCTAAGGTCGGTGACCTCATCGCCCCGCTCGGCGTCGAGAAGTCCTTCCGTGGTTTCTACCACCTTGTGGACGACCTCGCTCCTCGTTTCAGCATCTCTAGCGACACCATCACCAAGGTGGAGCCTTACAGCGTTGCTAACGGTGTGGCCACTCCGAATGCTGCCTACGACACCGCTTCCTACGAAGCTGCTTACATCCTTCACCCCGATGTTTGCGAGTCGCAGATCCCGCAGCCCTTCAGCGGTGCTAACGGCGTAACCTTCGATCCGCTCAGCTACAAGGGCGACTTCAAGTGGACCAACATCCCCAACGAAGTCACCAACCCTGACGGAACCATTGGTTTCTTCCGTGGCGTTCTTGCCAGCGCAACCAAGCCGATCCGTACCGATCTCGGTTACGTGGTCCTCTTCAAGCGCGACTCTGGAACTGCTGGAGCCTAATCATCACGGCCTCACCTTCGATACCTTTTCGGGGGTGGGGCCTTACCCCTCACCACACTTGAACCCCGTTCCCTGCACCACGTAACGGGAATCGGGGTTCTTTAATTTTTACTTATTACGACTATGTCAGATAAAGACACTAGATCCATGCTTAAAAAGAAGGCTGACCATCGTAGGGGTCTTCTCGACACAATACAGAACCCACAACGTGCGAGCTTATATTCGGAAGGGTTATTCGCCCCTAGCGGCAATGATAGACGTCCTTTTGGTGAGTCCTTTACTCCTGTTTCGGAGACGTTTCTTGAAGCGATGTCGGACAACTTCGTCAAGAACATGGGAATGACTCGCTCTGAGGCTGATAAACAAGCTCTTTTCATCCTCAGAGGCATGGGGCAGAAGTCAGAGAAGTCACAGCCTGAAGACATCGAAGAAGCCGAAGAAGCCGAAGTAGACGAAGTAGACGAAGTAGACGGTGACATGGGGTTCATGGATGCTGTTGAAGTCGCCCTGAATAAAGGCAAGAGAAAAGGCGAGAAAAAAGCCGCCAGAAAGCAGAAACGTCAACAACGACGTGCTGCCAAAAAAGCTAGCGGTAAAGAACCCTTCCCCGCAGGTATGGAGGAGGTCGAGTCCCCGTCCGCTTCGACTGATTATGCTGGTATGCCCGCAGACGGCAGCGCGGTTGGTTACAATGAAGAACCTGCCGAAGAAGTCGACATGAGCGACATGATGGCTGCATATCGTGGCGAAGAAGTCGGTCTTGGTATTGACCCTGACGAAGGTGCTTTTGACATTACAGCAGGCGCACCGAAGGCAATCCCTGTAGCCGAAGCAGTCTACACCCCTGAACAGGCTCAAAAACTCTTCAAGGTAACACACGGCACTTCCTTCGACCCGAAATCTCCTGCGGATAAAAAGAAGATGAAGGAGATCGAAGAGACTCTCGTGGAACAAGGTGGCTTGGGTGACCAATCCGCCAACCAGTTTGCCTTGAACATCTACCGCAAATACAAGTACGTTTAATCCAGTAACTGTTGTCCATGCCGTTGGGGCCC